>OJTN01000042.1_pt1 | contig 58956 bp, 71 predicted proteins | sample 1599741 | NCBI WGS metagenome assembly OJTN01 (sample SAMN04436820, study PRJEB24849) | human gut metagenome | biome: human gut; feature: NICU; material: stool | host: Homo sapiens | place: USA: Saint Louis, MO | collected 2011-05-19
TAAAAAATGATGGTTAGTAGTAAAAAAGCAAGGATAATAAATTTATTTTTTTGAAGAGTTTTCAACATATTCTCCCTTTCTGTAGATCGTTATTTTCAGTTGTTATTATAAACTAATTATATATAAAAACATAGAGATAATTTGTAACTGGAAAAGGAAACTCTAAAGAATGTTTGTGAAAAATGTTTCAAATGTTTGGTTTTTACGCTATAATAAACAAGAATATGCGTGCAACTATTCTATTTTTTAGATATAAAGGATGAGAAAAACATGCGGAAAATGAAAACAATGGATGGGAATGCAGCAGCAGCTTATATTTCCTATGCTTTTACAGAATTAGCAGCCATTTATCCAATAACACCAAGTTCAACGATGGCTGAACTTGTTGATCAGTGGTCGGCCGAAGGTAAGAAAAATATCTTTGGTCAACCTGTGAAAGTAGTCGAAATGCAATCGGAAGCTGGTGCTGCCGGCGTGGTCCATGGCTCTTTAAAAACAGGCGCGCTTACCACGACCTATACGGCTTCACAAGGGTTACTTTTAATGATTCCTAATATGTACAAAATAGCTGGAGAACTATTACCATCTGTTTTTCATGTGGCGAGCCGAGCTTTAACTACGAATGCTTTAAATATTTTTGGTGATCAAGGAGACGTAATGGCCGCACGCCAAACAGGCTTTGCTATGTTGTCAGAAAGTAGTGTGCAAGAAGTGATGGATTTGGCACCAGTGGCTCACTTGGCTTCGATTGAAGCGAGTGTTCCATTTATGAACTTTTTTGATGGCTTTAGAACAAGTCATGAAATTCAAAAAGTGGCAGTTCTTGACTATGAAGAATTAGCACCCTTAGTAAACCAAGAAAAATTAGCCGAATTCCGTCGTCGGAGCATGAATCCGAATCACCCTTCCGTTAGTGGAATGAACCAAAATCCAGATATTCACTTTCAACAACGAGAAACAATAAATCCTTATTATGAAAAATTACCTGGTATTGTTCAAAAATATATGACAGAAATTAATCGGTTACGGGGAACCAATTATGATTTAGTGACGTATTATGGCGCAGAAGATGCAGAAGAAGTGATCGTCACGATGGGTTCAGTTGCACAAACAATTGAACAGACGGTTGATTATTTACAAGAACAAGGAAGAAAAGTTGGCTTCCTTAATGTCCATCTTTATCGGCCATTTCCAGTTGAAACATTTCTTGAAAAAATACCACAATCAGTTAAAGCAATTGCTGTCTTGGATCGGACGAAAGAGCCCGGTGCTGGTGGTGAACCGTTATTATTGGATGTCCAAAGTGCGATGTATGAAGCGGACATTCGCCCAACAATTATTGGTGGGCGCTATGGTTTAGGTTCTAAAGATGTGCTGCCAAATCAAATTGTTGCGGTTTTTGATGAATTAATGAAAGAACGTTCTGCCATGAAGAAGCGTTTTACAATTGGGATTGATGATGATTTAACTTATACTTCATTAGAAGTTGGCAAACCACTTGATTTGACGAATCCGAAAACCTATCAAGCTAAATTTTGGGGCTTTGGTTCTGATGGGACAGTAGGGGCGAACAAGTCAGCAATTAAGATTATCGGTGATCATACAGACAAGTATGCACAAGGATTTTTCTATTATGATTCAAAAAAATCAGGCGGGTTGACCGTTTCTCATTTACGTTTTGGCGAGACGCCTATTCGTTCAACGTACCTCATTGAACATTCTGATTTTGTGGCTTGTCATACAGCCGCTTATTTGCATACTTATGATTTAGTAAAAGGGTTAAAAAAAGGCGGTACTTTCCTCTTAAATACCATTTGGAATGATGAACAACTAGCACGATTTTTACCCAATCAATTAAAACGGTATCTAGCTGAAAATGAGATTCAGTTTTATACAATCAATGCAGTGAAATTAGCTAGTGAAGTCGGACTAGGCGGGCGAATTAATACCGCGATGGAAACAGCTTTCTTCAAATTAGCGCAAATTATGCCTTTTGAGCAAGTGTTACCAATTTTAAAAGAAGAAGCACTGAAAAGTTATGGTCATAAGTCTATGAAAGTTGTCGAAAAAAATATTCAAGCAATCGATAAGACCGTTGAATTGTTGCATCAGGTACCTGTTCCAGCAGAGTGGAGAACGCTTGAAGTTCAACCTCGAAAACGTTCAGAAAATGTTAGTGATTTTGTTCATGAAATTGTTGAACCGATTAATCGTCAAGAAGGCAATGCGTTATCTGTTGCGACACTAGCGAAAAATGGGATGACAGATGGGCGGATGCCTTTGGGAACTGCGGCAGTTGAAAAACGTGAAGTTGCATTAGAAGTACCTGAGTGGATTAGCGATCGATGTACTATGTGTAATGAGTGTGCCTTTGTATGTCCTCATGCGGCGATACGACCATTCTTAGCCGATGAAGAAGAAATGACTGAAGCGCCAGAAGGATTCATTGTGCGTGATCTACGTGGTGCCGACGGCTTGAAGTATCGTATCCAAGTCTCAGTCAAAGATTGTACTGGCTGTGGACTTTGTGTTGAAGCCTGTCCAGCTAAAGGCAAAGCTTTAGTAATGAAACCTTATGACGAAGAAAAAGAGCAGGCTATGAATTGGGCGTTTGCTATGACGTTACGTCAAAAGGAAAACCCAGCAAAACCGAATACTGTTTTAGGTTCGCAATTTAATAAACCTTTATTAGAGTTTTCTGGTGCTTGTTCTGGTTGCGGCGAAACGCCTTATGTTAAATTATTGACGCAAATGTTTGGTGACCGAATGCTGATTGCTAATGCAACAGGTTGCTCATCGATTTGGGGTGCTGCAGCGGGTGTGACACCTTACACTACTAATGAACAAGGACAAGGTCCAGCTTGGTCAAATTCTCTTTTAGAGGATAATGCCGAGTTTGGTTACGGCATGTTGTTAGCAACGCAAGCGCGTCGCGAACGTTTAGCTAGTAAAATGACCAAAGCTTTTTCTGTAGCTAGTGATTCTTTACGTTTATTGATGGAAGATTGGATAGCACATCTGTCCGAAAGTGAAGGTACGCAACAACGTGCAGCTAAATTACGTGCAGCTTTGCTTGAAGAAAAAACGAATCAACCTTTATTGGAAGCAATTTATGACGATCAAGATCTTTTTGTTAAACCAAGTCAGTGGATGATTGGTGGAGACGGCTGGGCTTACGATATTGGCTACGGCGGTATTGACCACGTGTTAGCTAGTGGCGCGGATGTGAATATGTTAGTTCTAGATAATGAAGTCTATTCCAATACAGGTGGCCAAACTTCCAAAGCAACTCCGGCATCAGCGATTGCGAAATTTGCTGCCAGTGGGAAATATGCTTCTAAAAAAGATTTAGGGATGATGGCAATGACTTATGAAAATGTCTATGTCGCTCAAATTGCCTCAGGTGCAAACCAAATGCAGACGATTAAAGCTTTTGAAGAAGCAGAAAAATTCCCTGGACCATCGATTATTATTGCTTATACACCATGTATTACACATGGTTTAGCAGGTGGGATGAGTCAAACGTTGAAAGAAGCGAAAGACGCGGTTCATTCAGGTTACTGGTCTTTATATCGCTATAATCCATTATTGCGAGAAAAAGGCAAAGAACCAATGACATTGGATTTCAAAAAACCAGATTTTTCATTAATGAAAGAGTTTATGCGCCAACAAGTTCGCTTTGCATCCTTAGAATCTAGTCAACCAGATACAGCGGAATTGTTATTTAATAAAACAATTAATGATGCTAAGAGACGGTTCTATAATTATGCTCGTTTAGCTGGTCAAGAAGAAAAAATTCGAGCAAAACTTGAAAAACAAAGTGAACCAGAAATAAATACGCCAGAGAACGAGAAGCCACGAGTGAAAAAAGAACGCGTAGTTGATCCGGAAGCGGAAGCAAGAAGGGCTGCCCGCCGCGCAGAACGAGCAGCCAAGAGAAAACAACGTGAGCAAGATTAAATAGAAGTCAAAAAAACGTGTCTGAGCTTTTTGCTTAGACACGTTTTTTAGTTAGAAATTCGATTTTTTGATGAAAAATTTCAAGTTATTTGAAAAAGTTCCTAAATTTTTTTGATGTTTCCGCTTGCGTTCTGTGATGAAAGAAAATAATGTGGTATACTTGTTAGGAAATCTTGAGAGAGAAGTGAGGGGTATGATGTCGTTTCAATTGAATCAATTATTAGATTTGAATTATTGGCAGCAAGTCATCTCAACGGATTTCTTATCTAAGGATTTTGTTATCAATATCATAGATATCCTAGTCGTATGGTACCTCGTTTACAAATTAATCATGCTTGTTCGTGGAACAAAAGCAGTTCAACTATTAAAAGGTGTCGCTGTTTTTATCATTATCCGCATTCTAAGTGAGATAATTGGTCTACATACATTATCTTGGTTAATGAATCAAGTCATCATGTATGGTGTAATCGCCGCGGTTGTTATTTTTCAACCAGAAGTGCGAAGAGGGCTGGAACATCTAGGGAGAAGTTCGTTTTTCCGCCCGAATAAAGGTGCGCAACAAGAAGATGAGCGTATTATTCAGGCCTTTGACAAAGCCATTCAGTACATGTCAAAACGGAAAATTGGTGCTTTGATAACCATTGAACGCAATACCGGTTTAGATGAATACATTGAGACAGGTATTGATTTGGATGCCGATATTACTGGTGAATTACTGATTAATATTTTCATTCCAAATACACCACTACATGATGGTGCAGTGATTATCAAAAATGAAAAAATTGCTGTTGCTAGTGCGTATTTACCGCTATCAGAAAGCAATTTAATTCCAAAAGAATTTGGAACGCGCCATAGAGCCGCAGTCGGTATCAGTGAAGTCAGTGACGCCATTACGATTGTTGTTTCTGAAGAAACTGGTGACGTTAGTTTGACATTGAACAATGAATTAATTCCTGGTCTAACGCAAGAAGAGTATTTAACAATTTTGCGTAAGGAGTTAATTTCGGAATCATCGGAAGATAAAAAAAGTGCTTTGCAGCATTTTATCGATGATGTAACAAAGGGGGTTAAACGCAAATGAGAAAAGCCTCCCAAAAAAGCTGGTTTAATGGTTTGCTTTCATTGCTGTTTGCATTGTTGTTATTTTTTAATGCCAATGCAACAGGCAATAATCCCTCCAATTCAGGTTCAAGCCAAACGTATAGTGAAACATTGAATAATATTCCTGTCCAAGTCCAATACGATAAAGACAAATATTATGTCTCTGGATTTGAAGAGAGTGTAAATGTTCATTTACGTAGTGCGAACCGCATTCAATTAAACATGGAATCAAATGCTGACACACGAAATTTCCAAGTGGTCGCAGACTTAACCAAATTGCCATTAGGGACTTCGGAAGTGCCTTTGACAGTTCGGGGACTAAGTTCAGCTGTTACAGCTGAAATTGAACCGAAAACAGTGACTGTAACGATTGAAAAGAGAGTAACAAAAAAATTCGATGTAGAAGCACAACTTTCTGATAACATTGAAAAAGAAGGCTACAAAGTAAAAAATATTTCTGTAGATCCAAAAACTGTAGAAGTAACAACTGGAGAAGAAACAGCGAAAGCAATTGACAAAGTGATTGCGCCAGTCTCAAGTGCCAAACAAACAATTGATACGATTAAACAAACGGTAAATGTTCAAGCGCTAGATGCCAAAGGTCAAGTCCTAAGTATCGAAAATCCAGCACCACAAGTCAAAGTAACAGTAGGCTTAACTGCGCCAACAAAAGATGTACCACTGAATGTTAGTATGACAGGTACGCCACCAGCTGGGATCGCTCATTACAATTATAGTTTATCAACGTACCAAGTTAGGGTCAGTGGCCCGCAATCAATTTTAGATACGCTAGAATCAATTGAGGTACCGGTAGATATTTCTGATATTCGCAAAGAAACAAAACAATCAGTGACTATTCCCGTTAATGGAGAATACGTAGTTACACCAGATGAGGTTGACGTTTCTTTGAGCCCCGTGTACAATCAACAACAGTCATCAAATACAAATGAAACTTCAGGGGAACCTGCAAGTTCAACAACGGCTGGCTCAGGTAGCCAAGCAGTACAACCAAGTACATCCAGTCAAGTAGAATCAAATACTTCTGAAACAACAAGTGAGGGATCAACAGTAGAAAGTACAACTGCTGGTTCAACTGAAAATACAGAGAATCAAGTGACTAAGGAGAATCAAAATGGGTAAATATTTTGGAACAGATGGTGTAAGAGGAATTGCAAATAAGGAGTTAACACCTGAATTAGCTTTTAAATTAGGGCGTTACGGTGGTTATGTGTTGAGTCAACATGAAGATAGTTCAAGAAAACCTCGTGTTCTCGTAGGCCGCGATACACGTATTTCAGGTGAGATGTTGGAACAAGCATTGATTGCTGGATTATTATCAGTCGGAATTGAAGTTTTCCAATTAGGGGTGATTTCAACACCTGGTGTAGCATATCTAACTCGTTTACAAAAAGCATCCGCTGGCGTAATGATTTCAGCTTCACATAATCCTGCGGAAGACAATGGGATTAAGTTTTTTGGGGCAGATGGCTTCAAATTAGTAGACGATCAAGAAGCAGAAATTGAAGCATTGTTAGACGCAGAAGAAGACACCTTACCAAGACCTTCTGCAGAAGGCTTAGGCTCGTTAGATGAATTTCCAGAAGGCTTACTAAAATATTCGCAATTTTTAGTTCAAAGTATTCCTGGCGATTTAGCAGATATGACTGTTTGTTTAGATGCTGCCAACGGAGCAACCGCAACAGCAGTCAATCGTGTCTTCGCGGATTTAGAGACAGATTTCTATACAATGGGAACAAGTCCTAATGGATTGAATATCAATGATGGTGTGGGTTCCACTCATCCTGAAGCTTTGGCAGAAATGGTTGTTGAAAAAGGCGCAGATGCTGGTTTGGCTTTCGATGGCGACGGCGATAGAATTATTGCGGTCGATGAATTAGGACGAATTATCGATGGTGATAAAATCATGTATATTTGTGCTAAATATTTAGCTGAGAAAAAACGTTTGAAAAAAGATACAATCGTTACAACGGTGATGAGTAATCTAGGTTTCCATAAAGCTGTAGAAGAAATTGGCTTAAAAGATGTGGTAACGCAAGTGGGTGATCGCTATGTTGTAGAAGAAATGCGTAAAAATGATTACAATTTTGGTGGCGAACAATCTGGTCACATGATCTTTTTAGATTACAACACAACAGGTGATGGCATGCTTTCAGGGATTCAATTGTTGAATGTTATGAAGCAAACGGGCAAAAAATTATCTGAATTAGCGGATGAAGTGACGATTTATCCACAAAAATTAGTCAATATTCGTGTCACAGATAAAAATGGTGCAATGGAAGTTCCGGCAATCAAAGCAGTTGTCGAACAAGCAGAAGCAGAAATGAATGGCGAAGGTCGTATTTTGGTTCGTCCTTCTGGAACAGAACCATTGTTACGTGTGATGGCTGAAGCGCCGACACAAGAAAAAGTTGATTATTACGTTGATAAAATTGCCGAAGTAGTACGTGCAGAAATCGGCGTTGAATAAGAACCAATTAGAAACCAGACACTTAATGCTAGCTTGCGTTAAGTGTCTGGTTTCTTTGTTGGAAATCAAAAAAAGAAAATAGCTAATAAGCTACGTCTATCATTGACATAGAGCGGTTAAAAGGGTACTATTTTAGAAGTAAGATGCACCGCGTATCTTCTTTTTTTATTTGATAAAATCAAGAAGGGAGCGGCTGTAAATCAATGGAGTTATAGAATGGAGGAGCGAAATGAAAGAAAAAATGTCCGTCAAGACAATTGTAGCAATTGGAATTGGCTCTGCAGTTTTTGTTATTTTAGGTCGATTCGTTGTAATTCCAACTGGGATTCCTAATACGAACTTAGAAACGTCGTATCCATTTCTTGCTTTAATGTCAGTTGTTTTTGGACCAGTAGCTGGAGGGCTAATTGGTTTGATCGGTCACACATTAAAAGATTTTACCACGTATGGTAGCGCTTGGTGGAGCTGGATTATTTGTTCAGGAATTATTGGTATTATTTTTGGCTTCGCTGGTCGTAAAATGGATCTTCAACATGGTGAATTTACAACAAATGACATGGTGCGTTTCAATATTTTCCAAGCCTTTGGCAATATCGTCGTTTGGGGCTTAATCGCTCCTAGCTTGGATATTTTGATTTATAGTGAACCCGCAAGTAAAGTGTTTACACAAGGCGTATTCGCGACTGTTTCAAATATTGTCGCTGTGGGGATTATTGGAACATTGTTGATGAAAGCTTATGCATCAACAAGAACAAAGAAAGGCAGTTTATCAAAAGATTAAGAAACTGTCGAAATAATTTAAATGGTTAAGGGTCTGCCCTAGTAATTACTTTGCTAATGCTCAGACCCTTTCTTTTATGGAGAAACTGAGGTGAGGCCGAATGAAAAAACCAATCATTACTTTTAATAATTTTTCCTTTCAATATCATAGCCAATCTGAACCGACATTAAAGGGGATTCAATTAACCATCTATGAAGGAGAAAAGGTTTTAATCGTTGGGCCTAGTGGTAGTGGCAAATCAACATTGGCGCAATGTATCAACGGGTTAATTCCCAATATTTATGAAGGTGAGATTCAAGGCACAGCTACGGTTGCTGGTAAAAATATCCAAGAAACAAGTCTATTTGATTTGTCTTTTGATGTAGGAACTGTTTTGCAAGATACCGATGGGCAGTTTATCGGTTTAACGGTTGCTGAGGATATTGCTTTTGCTTTAGAAAACGATGCAGTTGAACAAGCAGAAATGAAAAAAGCGGTCCACAAATGGTCCGAGATTGTTGAGCTGAATCAGTTATTGCAACACCGTCCACAAGATTTGTCAGGTGGTCAAAAACAACGTGTATCTATGGCGGGCGTTCTAATTAACCAATCAAAAATTTTACTTTTTGATGAACCTTTGGCTAATCTTGACCCACGAGCGGGTCAAGAAACAATGACTTTGATTGACACCATTCAACAAGAAACAAAAGCGACTGTTTTAATAATAGAACATCGCTTAGAGGACGTTCTTTGCGAATCAGTTGATCGAATTATTGTCATGAATGAGGGCACAATTATTTCTGATACAACGCCAGATGAATTGTTACGTCAAGATACGTTGACCCAACAAGGGATTCGTGAACCTTTGTACGTTACAGCCATGAAATATGCTGGGATTGATTTAACACAAGTTAGTCATTTAGACAAATTAGCCGAAGTATCAGGCGAAACAGTTTTGCCCAAAATGACACAGTGGTCTGTCCAACCTAGTTCAGTTAGTGCGGTCAAAGGAGCTGAACTATTACGTTTGGAACAAGTGTCCTATCAATATGATCGTCACGGTGAAAAAGTGTTAGATGACTTCTCAGTAACTATTCATCATGGAGAAATGATCAGCATTGTAGGAAAAAATGGTGCCGGGAAGTCTACACTTTCTAAAATAATTTGCGGGTTCATCACGCCTCAATCGGGCAAGATTTTATGGGAAGGACAGGATTTTTCCAATTATTCAATCAAAGAACGTGCAGATAAAATTGGTTATGTGATGCAAAATCCCAATCAAATGATTTCTAAAAAAATGATTTTTGAAGAAGTAGCTTTAGGATTAGTTTTACGAGATGTGCCACAAGCAGAAATTGAGGAACGTGTGACGAATATTTTACATATTTGTGGGCTGTATCCCTTCCGGAACTGGCCGATTTCTGCGTTGAGTTTTGGGCAGAAAAAACGGGTAACTATTGCATCAATCTTAGTTTTAGAACCTGAATTATTAATTTTAGATGAACCAACAGCTGGACAAGATTTTAAACATTATACAGAAATGATGACATTTTTAGAAGAATTGAACCGCTTAGGTGTGACTATTTTAATGATCACTCACGATATGCACTTAATGTTGGAATATACAACACGTGCGTTAGTAGTTTGTGATGGACGTTTACTAGCAGATGCGACTCCAGTTGCTGTTTTAACAGATGAAAAATTAATTCAAGCAGCTTCTTTAAAAGAAACGAGCTTGTTTACCTTTGCTAAAGCGTTAGGCTTGGAAAATCCCTTGCTATTTACGGAAAAATTTGTTGCTTACGATCGTGAGGTGCGTTTTGGATGAGTGAACGACAAATGTTAGGCTATCATCCTGATTCAACCTGGATTCATCGCTTAAACGGCACAAGCAAATTAGTCTTTTTAATCGTTGTCTCTGTGGCTTGTATGACCACGTATGATACTCGTTATCTGTTAGGAATGTCTGTGGTTTCGCTTGTTTTGTTAAAATTATCAAATATTAAATGGCATCAAATATCTTTTGTTATTAAATTTATTGCTATTTTTTCTTTGTTAAATATCTTAACGGTTTACCTTTTTGCACCTGAATATGGGGTTGATTTATATCAATCACGTACCGTGATTTGGGAAGGAATCGGACGGTTTACTTTGACACAAGAAGAATTATTTTATGAATTTAATTTAGTTTTAAAATATTTCTGTACGATTCCGTTGGCATTAATCTTTTTATTAACAACAAATCCTAGTGAATTTGCCTCCAGCTTGAATCGAATTGGTGTGAGTTATCGGATTAGTTATGCAGTAGCGCTGGCTATTCGTTATATTCCCGATATCCAAGAAGATTTTTTTAATATTTCTTTAGCACAACAAGCGCGAGGTTATGAGATGTCTAAAAAGGGACGGTTAGGCCAACGAATCAAAGGCGTAGCACAAATCGTTTTACCCTTAATCCTATCTAGTTTAGATCGAATTGAAACTGTGAGTACCGCTATGGAATTAAGGCGTTTTGGTCAAAAGAAAAATCGAACGTGGTATGCGCAACAACCTTTTCATCTGCGTGATTTTTCGGTAATGATACTTGCCTTATGCTTATTAGGAATCAGTTTCTGGTTGTTCCATGTGAATGGTGGCCGGTTTTATAATGCATTCCAATAAATAACAAATTGATAAGGTTCTATAAATAGAACGGATATTTTTTTATTATTAAGAATCTAGTACTTTCGCTTACTATGAGTGTACTAGATTCTTTTTTTACAACTTTAAAGAACTAGACCAATTTCCGGTTTTTAGATTTTTGTTGACAAGTACCTACTTTTAATTGTATGATTGTTTATGTTTCTACGGAATATATTTACAAAGGAGGTATATAGACCAATATCGGATAGCGCCAGACCTGAACGTTCAGGTGACGAGGAGAGAGCTTATCGAAGATTCGGCGGGTGGCTCTAGGGACTGCACTCTACAGATAACAAAGAAAAACTAATTGTGAAGTTAGAACAAAGCGGTTATCACGCAGGTAGAAACATATAATGGGATTTGCTAGTTAAACAGGACCTAGTAAATACAGAATTTCAATTGGAAAGTAGGAATTAGCATTATGTGTGGAATTGTCGGAATGATTGGAAAAGAAAATGTCACGGAAAGTTTGATTCAAGGATTAACAAAATTGGAATATAGAGGTTATGATTCTGCTGGGATTTGTGTGAATGATCAAAGCCAACAGCCCCATGTAGTTAAGGCAGTTGGGGGCATTGCCGATTTAGCAGCAAAATTAACGCCAGAAATCGATGGAACAGTTGGTATTGGTCATACTCGTTGGGCCACTCATGGCGAACCAACTGTCGCCAATGCACATCCCCATGTTTCAAGCGATCAACGCTTTGCATTAGTGCATAATGGTGTCATTGAAAACTTTGAAGAATTAAAAGAACAATTTTTAAGTGGTGCTCACTTAATTGGTGATACAGATACTGAAATCGTCGTTCAATTAATTGCTCATTTTGCTGAAAATGGTTTTTCAACAAAAGATGCTTTTAAAGCGGCTTTAGCCGAAATTAAAGGTTCATACGCTTTTGCATTAATGGATAAAATGGACCCCAATACTATCTATGTAGCGAAAAATAAAAGCCCGTTACTTATCGGTCTAGGTGAAGGCTTTAATGTTATTTGCAGTGATGCGATGGCGATGATTAAAGAAACTAATCAATTTGTTGAGATTGTTGATGGTGAAATTGTAACTGTTACAGCGGACAAAGTAGTAATCGAAACGCCAGAAGGACAAGTAATCAACCGAGAACCTTTTGAAGCGCAATTAGATTTAAATGACATTGAAAAAGGAACATATCCGTTTTATATGCTCAAAGAAATTGATGAACAACCTGCAGTGATGCGCAAAATTGTTCAAGCGTATACTCAAGGTGAAAAAGTGACTTTAGATGAGGCGTTACTTGAAAAAATTAATCAATGTGACCGAATTTACATTATTGCTTGTGGAACAAGTTATAATGCAGGTTGGGTCGGAAAATCTTTAATTGAAACAATTGCCAGTATTCCTGTGGAAGTTCATTTATCAAGCGAATTTGGCTACAACATGCCTATTTTATCTGAAAAACCGTTCTTCATTTTCTTAAGTCAAAGTGGTGAAACGGCAGATAGTCGCCAAGTACTGGTACAGGTTAATGAATTAGGGCATCCATCACTTACATTAACAAATGTTGCTGGCTCAACATTATCACGTGAAGCGGACGATACCTTGTTATTACACGCTGGACCAGAAATTGCTGTCGCTTCCACCAAAGCTTATACTGCTCAAATCGCTGTCTTAGCTATTTTAGCAAAAGCAATTGGCGAAGAACGCCAAACATTAGCAGCCGTCTCATTTGATGTGGCTCACGAATTGAGCGTGGTAGCAGCTGTCATGGAAACCTTGATTGATGAAAAACAACAAATGAAAGCCTTGGTGGAAGATTATCTGACGTATACTCGAAATGCCTTCTATATCGGGCGAGGAGTCGACTATTATGTGTCGATGGAAGCGGCCTTGAAGTTGAAAGAAATTTCCTACATTCAAGCAGAAGGCTTTGCGGCAGGTGAATTGAAGCATGGAACGATTGCCTTAATTGAAGAAGGAACACCTGTGATTGGGATTGTGACAGATGCCAAAGTCGCAGCCCATACAAGAGGCAATTTAAAGGAAGTCGAAAGTCGTGGAGCAAGAAATATTGTGATTGCTTTGGAATCCTTGGCAAAACCACAGGACCAACTGATTATTCCAGATGTTCATCCGTTACTTTCTGCCTTAGTTAGCATTGTTCCAGGCCAATTATTAGCGTACTATGCAACCTTACAAAGAGGCTACGATGTTGATAAACCAAGGAACTTAGCCAAAAGTGTAACTGTTGAGTAAATCAAGAACCTGAGAGAAAGATGTTCAACGGGTTTTCATGAGTTTTAATATCTGAGACAAAAATCACTTTAGATTTTTGTCTCAGATATTTTTTATAAAAGAAAGATATTCAGTCAAAAATGAAAGATTCCAAAGAAATTCTTTTTTTCCGTTGAAAACTGTTTGCATTTTAGCAAAATTAGATATAATTAATAAGAACCGAAAAATAAGAATTAGCCAGTGAGGTAACTTTGTTTGAAAGAAAGCAAAAAGTAGGTTAAGCTGAAAAGTGCTAATTTATTTAACAAAAAAAGATTGTGAGTTGTTTGATATGGATCAGTTTAGTACATTAACTGAACAAGAATTTACTACCTTTGCAATGACACATCCTGCAGGTAACTTTTTAGAAACACCCGAAATGAAACATTTATTGGAACGACGTGGCTGGCATTGTGAATACGTTGGCGTCAAACGAGAAGGTCAACTAATTGCTGCGTGTATCCTAAGCAAGAAAAAAGTCAAAATTGGTTATGCTTTCGACATTGACGGCGGAATTTTGATGGATTATACAGATAAAAAATGTGTAGAAGCCTTTTTCACAGGCTTAAAAAAATATGTGAAAAAAAATGATGGCCTTTATTTAACCTTTACTCCAAATAAACAAATTTGTTTACGTGATTTTAATGGCGGTGAAGTTGAAAAGGTCAATCAAGAAACATTTGACTATTTCACATCAATTGGTTTTGAACACCAAGGGTTTGATGTGCACAATTTTGATGGCGCGCCACGTTGGCTGTTTGTCAAAGATATGGCTGGATTAACAGAAGAAGATCTTTGGAAATCTTATGGAAAAGATGCTAAATATGACATCAAGAAAACATGGGAATATGGAGTAACAACCCGAGAACTTCGTTACGAAGAGTTACCTCTCTTTAAGAAATTAACGGAAGAAACAAGTGCACGACGTAATTTTGAAGATAAGGATTTAGCTTATTACCAAGCTGTTTATGAAGAGTTTGGCGAACGAGCGAAATTTATGGTGGCGGAACTAAACTTTGCTACTTATTTAGAAAATCTTCATGAGAAATTACGCAAATTACAAGAGACGCTCAACGAAGTCAATGAAGCGTTAATTGCCAATCCTAAAAGCCGTAAAAAAAATAACCAGAAACGTGAATTTGAAGATGAAGTTCGTACCGTGCGCAAACGGATTGACGAAGCTAAAGAAATGAAAACATCAGATGAACCTGAAATTTTAGCAGGCGCCTTATTCATTGTTCATCCACAAGAAGTTGTTTACTTGTTTAGTGGTACGTATGAAAAATATAAACAATACTATGCACCGTATTTAATTCAACATAAAATGTTAACTTACACAGTAGAAAATAACATTCCCAAATATAATTTTTATGGCGTTGACGGTGTCTTTGATGGAAGTGATGGGGTTCTTAAATTCAAACAATCCTTTGGTGGTCATGTCGAAGAATTAATGGGCAATTTCCAATGGAAAGCCAAACCAATGAAATATGCCTTATATCACGCATTAAAAACAATTAAAGAAAAAGTCTAAAATTAAAACTCAATCCTAAAAAAGGAATGGCAAAGTGAGGCGTTTAAATGGAAAATCAAGTCGAGGTTATGACGTATGCACAGTTAAAAGAAATTATGCAGGCGTTAGAAGCAAACGAAGCGATTACAGAAGATACAAAAGTCTTTATTGATACAGGATGGGATAGCGTGCAAGAAGTAGCCCCAGATGCGGTCAGTATTGAAAAAGTTGCTAAATTTACAGTAGCAGATGTTTTAACAAACGAAAGTTTTGCTGGGTATAGTTTAGAAGAAAAGGCGGAGAAGATGAACGCTGAGGGCGACCTAGAAACGGCAATTATTATTCGTAATCTTTACTAAAAAAGTCCGTTTGAATAGTTAAAATCGAGGTCGGGACAGAACCGTTTAGCTCCTAGCAACGCGTAGTGTTGGTTCTGTTCCCGCCGGTTATCAGGTTTTGAGCCTGGAGCAAAAATCCAAAGTGATTTTTGTCCCAGGCTCATCTGCTTTAAATAAGAAATAAAGGAGATTAGATATGAGTACCATTCATGAATTTCCCAAAAACTATGAACGTTTTATTGCGAAAGGAGAAGAAGCACTTGTAGAACATAATCAGATCGCCGCTTTAGAAAATTTTCAACAAGCCTATCAGCTACAACAAACGCCGCCAGTAAACCAAAAAATTGTCCAATTATTGTTGGAAATGGATGAAGCTGACGAAGCACTAGCATTGGCAGAAGCGTTCCAAGATTCTTATTTTGAGAACCTCGAAACAGCGGCAATTTATATGCAAATTTATAGTCAGAGCCGTCGCTTTATTGAAGGATATATTTTATTGAAGCAACTACTTCAAACTAATAAAATAACGCTAGCACAACAAAAAACGTTAGAACAGCAATTAATGCAAGTGGAAGAGGCGTATCGACAATTAGAAACGCAGCAAATTCAAGCAATTAAAAGGAACTTGTTAGTAAGCGATCAATTGCCCGTTTATCAACAATTAGCGAACATTAAAACCAGTTTATATTTGCCTAAACCAGTATTTGTGGAAGTCGCAAAAGATTTAGTTATGAACCAAGCACTTAGTTATTTTGCTCGGGAATGGTTCATTGAAGAATTAGCACTGTTGCAATTTTCAGAACCACTGACTTTTCTTTGGTATGACAATCAGCCTCAGACAGTCTTACTAGAAGGAAAAACTGGACCGTTAAATACGCCGATCTATTCCGAAATTTGTACTGAACTTAGGAATCGCTTAGAAAATGATGATCCAATTATGCTGCAGCATTTGGAAGAAGAAATTCGGTTGCATCTTGCCTATTTGTATCCATTAGCAGAGACGGTTATTTCAGATCCAACTATCTGGGTCTTGGGTTATTTGGCAACCTACTATCCTGAATATATTGAAAAAGAATTGACTGAAGCAAAAGGCCATCAAATCGCTGCTGTTCAAAAAGTTCAACAGCCGATACGAACGGCTTTTACACAAATAATGCTTTAAAAAATGGCACGTCCTAAAAACGAGGACGTGCCATTTTTTCGGTTTCAGAAATTTGCTGAATCTGCTCTAATTGCTTTTCTTGACTGATTATTGCGGATAATAGAAAAAAGCAAGACAGAAATAAGTAAAAAGAATTCCTTGAATCAAGCAAATCACAACGAACAATGGCGTTGCTCCTGGAAAAGAATCAGAAATCCGTGTAATTAAAAATTCAACTAACCATAAAATCATTGAAAATAAAAATAATTTTTTCTGACGAGTTCTCATAGTCCGCAACAACCTTTCTGGTGATTTTCACTTCTCTATCATAACATAGAAAACGAGCTGTTTTTTCTCAAAAATTTTGTTACTTCATAAGAAAAATGGGAAATAAACAAGTTTCAGGAAGTAATAAATGTACCCGAAAAGAATACTTAATCCATCTTAATCAAACCATACAGTCACGTTTATTGCAAAAGAAGTGTTTTTGGATGGAACAAATTATTTCATAAACACAAATATTTCTTTGTTGTTTGTATAAATGTCATAAAAGTGATTACTTACTACTTTTTGATTTTTAGACATATCCGTATCTTTCAGTGGTGCCATCTCTACTCCTAAATTCGATGAAGTATTGAACCAAACGTAATTAGGGAAATATAGACCGTCATTTGGTGGCACAATTTTTGAAAGAATTGGGTAGTTTCGACTTGTATTAGCATAAACAGTTGAATTTTTGAAAAACGTATTTAAATAAACTTTTTTTCGTTCGTTTGTTACAACATTTTTTAAATCATCTGTTAAAACAGCTGCTTGGCGATTGAATGCTTCTTTTTGATAGTTTAATGTGGAAGAATACACCAAAACAAACGATAAAATATAATAAGATAACAAGCTGGCCACAAGTAACGAAGTTAGATAAATTGCTTTCACTTGTCGATTGTTAAATAAACTTAACATGCTGATTGTAACAAAAACAGCAAATCCGTAAATATAGCGAGGCGCATCACCAGCGATATTTCTTGAATAGACAATAAAAATACCAAAACTTAAGAGAGAAGCAAGTCCTAAATACAAGATACAATAAAGGAAACTTAAGCCCAAGTTGATTTTACTATTTGATAGATGACTAATAAAAAATAAAACAAGCAGTAGGAGCAGTAATAAGAGCCATAAACGATTACTCTGGTTCAATAGCTCTGAAAAATAATGGTAACTATTTTGATAAGCCACACTGGGAATATCGTGCAAACTTGGTAAGGCCTGACTGCCCCCAATGTTGTTTGTTGCGGAAGGTACAAATTTTAACTCGATAAGGTAGCTGACTATAGAAAGTAGATAAGCGATAGCAGCAAGTGCGACTTTTTTACAAAGAGCAATGAAATTTTCTCCAGCAAGTAACTGCTTGAAAGTAAGGAATAAGACGATAACTATATAAATTCCTGACGAGGCTTGGTAAGTATTAAACATAACAAACAGTGAAAAAACAGAAACCAAGAAAAACGTAAAAGAATTACGCTGCCACCAATAAAAAGGAAGAAACGAACAAAAAATACTCAATGCCATATAGGGACTATCAAACCTGAAACTAAGACATTGAAGGAACCAAGGATTGAGGCCAATTAAAGTAGCTACTAAAGAGGAACCCCAGCTAATTTTTTGGTCATTGATGATATAAATAGCCAGTATGCTTGTGAGAGATAAGATAAGACCTGTTAGAATCGGTGTGGTCAAGCCCAGATCTGTCAAATGACGACTTCCTTGAACAAACCATGAGAGAAATTCACTGCCCCAACGTGCGTAAGTCGTACCAAAATCTGTCATTCCAGCGACTTGGCGAGCATTATCATCTAAGTAAGGGAAATTGATAATGCCGATGGATAAAACTGCCACTTGATAAATTAAAATGATCAATAGAAGATAGGCTTTATTTTCAATACACCAATTCTTTAAATCAAATTTTTTTGATTCTGTAGGTAATTGTTTCATCATTGTACTCCACTCCAATAATTATTTAACAATTAAAATATACCATAACGAGTGGAATGAAGAAATTGCTTTTGTTATTTTCTCATCTTGACAGAACACTAAGGGGAGGCAAAACAAAAAAATCCCAACTCTTTATTAAAGAGTTGGGATTTTACCAAAAAGCCACCTGCCAGCTTCATAGATAATTATTCAAGAATAGTGCTGTTTAATTAAAAACAATTCTATATGTTTTAATATATACATCAAGATAACAATTTAGATATACTTTGGGTAATTTTTGGGTATTTACAAAATATCTTTGTATTTGTTTTCATATTTTTCTTTGTTCTTTTTTCTATTTGCTTCAGTAGCTGATGCATATTCATATGACTGTGTTATCTCTTTATGTCCTAGCTGTGTTTTGATATATATTGGATCAGCTTCAGCTAGGATTAATAAGTCAGAACGGGCATGTCTAAAACTATGAGATGAAATTCTTTCAATATTTGCTAGTTCACATGTTTCTTTTATATATTTATTCACAGATGAATTTGAGATGGGCCATGAATTTTTTTTACTAACAAAAACAAAATTTTTGGGATTACGTAAATCTCCCTTCAATATTTTTTTCTTTTGTTCCATTTCATATTTTTTTAAATAATAGAAAAGAGAAGCAGGGACATCAATATTTCGAACACCTGCTTCTGATTTTGTAGGGCCAATTCTGTACTGGCCAGCATCATACTTATAGGCATTTTTTATCTTAATAACTTCGTTACTTTCATCAATGCTATCCCAAGTTAACGCAGCAACCTCTTGATAACGAGCTCCAGTATATAGTTGTACTAAGATGAAGTATTTACTTGTGGTGTTTTCACGAGATAATAAAGCTTCTTTAAATTTAGTTAAATCATCAATAGATATGGTTTTATTTGATTTCTTTTCTGGTACTTGGCCAGTTAACTTTATATTTCTTGTTGGATTTGAATGAATATATTGCATGTCCAACGCTTCTAAAAACATAGATTTTACAATGTTATGTCTGTTGCTCACCGTCTCAACTGCTAGTCCTTTTTTGTTGATATTTCCAGGTTTTGCAAGCCAGTTAATCCATTGCTGATATTTGACTTTAGTGACGCCTTTTAGTAATTGTTTGTCCCCAAAGAAATCATTTAAATTCTTTCTTGTTAAAGCTATTTTTTGCATACGTCCAGCAGATACTTTATTCTTTTTAAATGTATCAACCCAAATATCATAAAAATCTAAAAGTTTAATTGCTTCGGTGTTTTCACCACGCATAATTTTTGATTTAAACTCTGTTTCAGCATCTCTACAAGCCTTCTTAGTAGATCTAGTAATCATTTTATTTTTCCATTCATTTGTAATAGGGTCTTTATATTTAAATCTTAACTGCCATTTTCCATTAGCTAATTTCTTTGGTTCTGCCATAAATACCTACCTCTCGGATTTTTTTAATTTAAATACGTTTAAGAATGATTTTTTATTGAATATGTTATAAGTAAGTTTCAATTTCTCAGATATAGCAAAATTAATTACGAATATATGTTCGTTTTTTTCGGTAAAAAGAAAAACCCGAAGGCTTTTCTCTTTTGTTAATTTAAAATAGTTCTCTATTTTAAATACGATTCATTTGCTAGTGCTTTATTTATTTCGCTTTGTAATTTTGCATATTCTTTTGAGTTGTTGACAGTTTTCTTTACTTGTTTTAATTGTTCATTTAATAATTTTGCTTGATCTACATTAGCTTGTATTTCCGCTTTTTCAGAATTTTTTTCATCTTCTGTGCTTTCTGAATCAGTTAAATAGAGGGGAGTTTTAGCGTAAAAACCAGAACTAGTTAAAAAGTCATAATCAGATAGTTCTTCAGGAGCTTGTTCAGAAATTGCCTCACGTTTTGCCTCAATTTCATCAGCCTCGTATCCAATAGTTCCTTTTTTATAAGTTGATTCAACTTTATAAGTGACTTTTTTTCCATCTTTATTTTGACTTTCAGATTGGTTCGATTCATTATTCTGATCTGAACTTTGTTTGGGAGTAGAACTTTGGATTATTGATGATTCAGCTGTAGAGCTTTCTTTTGTATTATTTTTACCAGTATTACCTGAGCAAGCTGCAAGTAAGGTACTACCCAAAACACAAACCAATCCTAAACTAATTATTTTTTTCATTATAATTCCTCCTTAAAAATACTTTTGTAATTTAATTAATTATAAAGCGCAAACATTTTTCAATATCTGGATAAAAATCTTCTTCTAATCCAAAATAACTAGCAATAGTGCATATATTTATGCTTTCCTCTGATGCTACATGATACAAATAATACTTACAAAGCAAAAATATTGCACCATTATCAGCTTCATATTCCATTTTAGATCTACTATATCTATTAGCATTATAAAATGAATTGATTCCATCATGTTCAGTTATATGTATTAGTTCATGAGCACAAACAAAATACGAATAATTACTTCCATTTAGAAATGAAGCAATAAATATTGTGTTAAGTTCAGGAACTGCTAATCCATGATAACCATTTGGAAGCTTAGTAGTATAAATTATCTCAATATCAAGATGGTGAGCAATTTCAAACGGATCGTAACTTTCAGTCCAAGAAAATATATCTTCTAGATCATAAATTACTGATTTCAGAGAAATCACTTCCCATCTTTATTGCGAGCTTCTTTTTGTTTTTTTACCCAAAAATAACTAGCGATTAAATCATTTATCTGTTCTCTATCCTCATCTGTCATGATTTCAGATCCATAGGTCATTCCTGGATTTGATTTTAATATTTTATCTAACTCCAACACTTCTTCTTTATTTGCCCATTCAGGGGTATGGTTTCTACCAAGTAAGAAATCAGTGGTGACATTAAATAGTGTAGCAAGTTTTTGTAAAGTTTCAAAATCTGGTTGTCTTTTCCCTGATTCATAAGCTGTATATGCTGGTCTAGTAATTCCTAAATAGTCAGCAACTTCTTGTTGGGTTAGTTTTTTTTCATTTCTTAATTCTTTAATTTTAATATGAAACATAGAGCCACCTCCTATAAAAATATAGTAACATGTTGTTACTATGATTGACACAAAAAATAATGGAACTTTTTGTTACTTTTTTATTGACAAGTAACGATTCGTTACGTATACTAAGAATGTAACTAAGTGACACATAAAAGGAGGGGGAAAAATGCGAGATTGGCTTGTAGACATCAGACTTAAAAATAAACTTACCCAAGAGCAAGTAGCTGAAAGAGCTGATATAGAACGCACTTATTACAACATGATTGAACGTGGTAAGCGTAGACCAAGCGTAGAAATTGCAAAAAAAATTGCAAATGTTTTATCCATCGATTGGACTATTTTTTTTAAGTAGATATGTAACGAAACGATACGTAAACTTAGGAGGATACAAAATGACAACCAAAGAAAAAATTGAATTTATCAAACAAGTAACACCTCATTCAGATTCAGAAGTAGAGAAAATTATTAAAGGAATGAGCGATACCAGTATTAACCGCTGGTATGAAATAGAGAAATATCGCATTGATCAAGAATTAGAAGAAGCGGTGTTAACTATCTATTGTTAAAAGAATACACCTATAGCAGTCGGATAGAAATAACAAATTATACGAAATGAGGTAAAAATGACGAAATCTATAAAACTAAACAAACAATTAAGAAAAGCAGCTTTTAAAAAAGGATTAAGCCAAAAACAAGTGGCCCAATTAGTATATTTTGCACATACTACAACAAATGGTCACTTTAATGGCTACCCAGTACCGCCAGAAAGTGCTATAGCCTATAACGAATTATTTAACGATAGTGAGTTGGCATTTGTATTAGGCCAAGAGTTATTGGGCCTAATAGGGCTAGCAACTGGAGTGAAAGTAAAAAAAGAGCCATTAGCGCTTTCGGTACTAAAGGAAAAAGAGGAACGAGAAAGAGAAAAAATCGAAGTGGAAAACGAAATCGATTATTTAATGGCGATTCCAGATGAAGAATTGACCGAAAAACAAAAACAGGCAATATTACAGTATTGTAGCGAGTATTCGGATGAATTGTTGTTTGAAGTTTCTCTAATTTGTAAGCAATTAGAACTAATAGGGATGTCCTTTATGGATTTAATGATATTAAGAACACCTTATTGGAAAAATAAAGAATGGATTGAATAAAGGAGGGAAGTAATTTGGAGTCAAACATTAGTATGCAAGATGTGTCTAAGAGACTTTCTAGGAATCTATATATGATGATGGGAACTCCTAGAGAGGATACCAAAAAAATTTGGAAGGTATCTGAGCTTTCAAAAGCAAGCGGAGTTACACCATGTGTTATTAGTCGGATTAAAAATGACACTGAAGGAAAAGAAAAACCGACTATTGAAACAGTTGTTAAGCTTGCTAAAGCATTAAATGTTGATCCTGCAGAATTATTGAAATAAGAGGTGAAAATAAATGGAAAAAGAAAATATCCAAGAAAATTATCACGAATCATTAAAAGAGCGGAAAATCAAAGACACTTTACAAGAAATTAAAGAGAGATTAAATGGCGTAAAACTAACCTAAAATGAAAGGAAGTTAAAAATGAATAAGAGGAAACCACGTAGTTTATATGAAGCAAGAATTTTAGGGACTTTGTTAGTATTCTTCATACTTGGTCTAGTAATAAAGAACAGTATTCCGTTTAACTACTTACTTTTAATACTTGGACCTATTATTGCAATTTGGTTTATGAAATATGACGATGCTAAATATCAAGAAAATTTAAATAAAAATGAAAAGGAAGTGTATTAATTGAATAGAAAAATCAGAAGTCTAATAAAAGAATTAACAGAGGAATGTGACAAAGAAAAAATTCCATTGTTATGTACTGTCAGTGATGAAGGTGAAGCAATAAGCAGTATTCAGGGCAATTTTGAAGATGTAGCTTTTTGTATGGCTATACAAGAACAAAAGTTAATTGAAGTATTACCAATATCAGTTGAAAAAGTTAGACAATCAGCAGTATCAGCATTAAAAGAAGCAAGATCTGATAGTCATCAACATACATTTGTAATCGAAAATGCAGAAGATTTACAAGATATATTAAACAGAATTGCTTCAGGTGAGTTTGATGAATAAAAAATGCCCAATCGTTTGCAGACGATTTAGGCACTAACAAAAATATACTAGAAAAATTATAACATAAATTTGGAGGGAGTTAAATGCAAAAAAACAACAATAAGCTAACCATGTCAGCCCGATTCGGTGAATGGTATAAAGAGGCGACTGAAAATTGTGCAGAACGGGAATTATATGCAACGTCGTTAATTGCACGTATAGATTGGTTAGTTGATCCAAAAAGTGGAAATAACAGTAGATATGACTTAACCACAGAGCTGAATAAAAATCATAGCAGCGCTTGGTATGATGTTGCCACTGAAATTTGTAACAAACGCAAAGAAACAGTTATACGAGCAATCTTGGAAGACAATATCAAAATTGAAAATTTCTAATAATCTAATAAATGGAAGAGGAGGATTCCAATGTATTATCCAACTACAGAATTTGATCAGTATGGTGCTCGTCAATTACCTAAAGAAGATGTATCAGAAGAGATAGACGAAACAGCAGATTACGACAAGGATAGTATGGGAGAAACTATCGCCCAAGAAGATGGTGTATTTGAAATCTTGTATACAGTGACTACTGTCATGAGTAATAGATGTCTCAAAATTAAAACAGAGAAAGCGATTGTTACTCAACAAGATATTGTAGATTTTATTTTAGAAATAGGTGAAGAAAAAATAACATCTATAAAATTTGTAGGATTAGGAGAAAAGTATTTAGAAATTGGAGGAAATTATAATGGGGAATGAATTAATAGTAAGCGTTCAAAATAGAATTCAGGAAATGCAACATGGTGAAGGATTGAGATTACCCACAGGGTATTCGGTAGGAAATGCTCTAAACTCAGCATATCTAATTCTTAGCGATAATTCTAAAGGAAAATCATTATTGGAAAAATGTCACCCTACATCAGTGTCAAAAGCTTTACTAAATATGGCAATACAAGGACTTAGCCCAGCAAAGAATCAATGCTACTTTGTTCCCTACGGTGATCAATGTACATTGATGAGATCATACTTCGGATCAGTAAGCATATTGGAACGACTTTCTAATGTAAAAAAAGTACATGCTGAAGTAATTTTCGAAGGAGATGAATTTGAGATAGGATCAGAGGATGGTAGAACCGTCGTTACAAACTTCAAACCTAGTTTTCTGAACAGAGATAACCCAATTATTGGTGCATTTGCTTGGGTAGAACAAACAGACGGAATCAAAGTTTACACAATCATGACAAAAAAAGAAATAGATAAATCATGGAGTAAAGCTAAAACAAAAAATGTGCAAAATGATTATCCGCAAGAGATGGCCAAACGCACAGTTTTATCAAGAGCAGCAAAAATGTTTATCAATTCAAGTAGTGACAATGATTTACTCGTAAAGGCTATTAATGAAACAACAGAAGATGAATACGATAATAATCAACAACGCAAAGATATTACACCTAATCCACCAAATATTGAAAAGCTTGAGAAATCAATTTTTAATCAAGATGAAAATAAAAAAATTGCTCAAGATATGATTGATTCCATTGATTTAAATCAAGCTGACAAAGATCTACAAGAAGAGCTAAATATTGAATTTCCTGATCCTAGCAAAAACTATTTAGCTACTGGGGAGGTAAATGGAGATGTTGAAAACGAAGACGGCCCTTACCCTTTCTGATAAAAATTATTATTCAACTGAAGCTGACTGGCATTATATGTCGGTCAGCCAATATAAAAATTTTAATGAATGCGAAGCAGCCACAATGGCTAGATTAAAAAAAAGTTGGTTACCCTGTTCAGATCCAAAAGCATTGCTTGTTGGTAATTATGTTCATTCTTACTTTGAATCATCAAAAATTCATGATCTATTCAAAAAGGAAAACAAAGACAAAATGTATTCTAGTAGAAAACCATATGGGCTTCTAAAAGATTTCCAAATAGCTGAACAAATGATTCAACGACTAAAAGAAGAACCTGCTTTTATAAATTTATATAAAGGGGAAAAAGAAGTAATTGTTACAGGGCAAATTGAAAATGTAGATTGGAAAGGGAAAATCGATTGTCTAAATTTAGAGGATGGTTATTTTGTTGATATAAAAACAACAAAAGATATTCATGAACGTAAATGGAATGATAGCTACGCAGAGCGTTGTACATTCATTGAAAACTATGGGTATGTACTTCAAATGGCAGTTTATAAAGAATTACTTAGTCAAAAGTATAATAGGGAATTTGTACCAATTATAGCCGCTGTTTCAAAGCAGACTCCTTCTGAAGTAAAGCTAATTACCCTAGATGAAGACAAGATGCATTTTGAAATGATCCAATTAAAAGAAAATATTGAACATATTATTAAAGTAAAAAATGGCGAAGAAAAACCAACGCTGTGTGGTAGGTGTGAATATTGCAGAGGGCAACAACGAATTACTCACTTTACTAATATGAATGATTTATAGGAGGGAGGCAGATATGGCAAGACCTTTAAAACAAGGAATTGACTACTTTCCGCTTTCTGTAGATTTTTTAAGAGATATAAAGGTTCGTAAAATCAAACGTGCGTGTGGACCTTACACTGTCGAAATACTACTTTGCCTGCTGGGTAATATTTATCGGGAAACTGGTTATTACATCGGGTGGGATGAAGATACGATGTTCTTAGTTGCTGACGAAGTTGGGGCGAAAGAGGGTCTAGTTGAAGAGACGGTAAATAAGGCCGTTCAAGTTGGATTTTTTAATCAAGAGAAGTTCAATGAGTATAGAATTTTGACTTCTAACGGAATACAAAAAAGATATCTCGAAGCCACTAAAAAAAGGAAAGAAGTAGTTATTTCCGACATTTACTTAGTTAATGACACCATAAAGGAGGAAGAAACCCTAGTTAATGGCGTCGATAATGAACAAAGTAAAGTAAATAAAAGTAAAGTAGATAAAAGTAAAGTAAATAAAAACAATAAAGAAAAACCTGCCGTTCAGTTGTCGTCTGAAAAGGATTTTTTGGAGAATCCTTTAGGAGACAAAAAAACAGCGGAGCTAATCGCTTATTATTCAAAAAATGTTAGTCTTGCTACTCCTGTAAATATGACAAATCTAGCATATGATTTGAAAGACTTTAATGGCGATCTGGATTTACTAAAAGAAGCGATAAACATTTGTTCAAACAATGTAAAAACATATGCTTATTTTGCTGGAATATTAAAACAGTGGCGAGCTAACGGAATTAATACTCATGCAGATTTTTTGAAGAAAGTAAATAAAAAATCAAAGCAAAAAAATAAACGAGATAGCGAACCACCGCTAAATGATTATTCAGGATTGTTTTAAGGAGGAATAGCTAATGATGAATACTAAAGTTGCATTAAAGCAATTAATGGCTACACATTTTATTACAGTTGATGTCTCTTGTCCTGAATGCGGAGGAGCAATGACAGCATGGAAAGAACCAACTCCAGATACTCCACCAAGATGTCCTCCCGTATGTATGGAATGTGGCTATCGTTCAGTGAAGAAAAAAGAAGCAACCACTGCTAAGAACCTTTATGAATCTAGTCTGATAAAAAAGGCAAAAGACTATTTTTTAAACGGCTCTGTATTAACGGATAGAAAATCGCTGCATAAAAAAATTGGTAATTATTACCCAAGCAACCAAGAATCAACCAAAGCTAAAAACATTAGTATGAAATTTTGCGAAAAAACACTGTTGGGAGAAATACACCATCTGATTTTAACAGGAGGAGTTGGAGTTGGAAAATCACATCTAGCAATTGGATGTCTCAACGAAATACTTGTTAAAAGTAATTATTCTAAGAAGGTACTATTTGTCAGCTATCGAGAGCTTTTAGAACAGTTAAAATTTGCGATGAATGACGAAGAGGCACGAAAAGCAATTACTGGTGTAGCAATGTCTGAAATCAAAGCAGCAGACGTCGTAGTTCTAGATGATATAGGGGCTGAACTAGGCGACTTTAATAAAAGAGATGAAAAAGGCAACCTGATTCTTAGTAGAGCATCAAACTTTGATATTGATACGCTGACAGGAATATTGGAAAGTCGCATAGATAAGCCAACAATTATCACCTCTAACCTAAAATCAAAAGAAATTCAATATTGTTACGGCGAAAGAATAGTCTCAAGAATGGCTACCCATTCAAATGGATTTATGCATAGGTTTACAAATACAAAAGATTATCGATTGAAAACAGCGTAGGGGATCACATGAAAATTACAATACCAATGACACCAAAACCACAAAGCAGACCAAGGTTTGCTAGACGTGGAAGATATGTACAAACCTATGAAGATAGCACCATGAAGACGTATAAACAACAAGTAAAAACCTATCTTAGAAGAGCAAAACCTAAATTGATAGAGAAAGGGCCAATCATGGCACACGTGACGTTTTATGTACAAGCGCCTAAGTCAGCCCTAAGTAATAAACAGAAGCGGTTAGACGTAAAATTAGAGCGCAAATACTGCGATAAAAAGCCAGATTTAGACAACTATTTCAAAGCAGTCACGGATGCTGCAGAAGGTATTCTTTACAAAAATGATGGGCAAATTGCTGTGATAGTTTGTCAAAAACTATACAGCTTAAGACCTAGAACAGAACTCGAAATAATGAAATTGGAGGTTGATTTATGAAAGCGCAAATGGAATCTTGGCAAGATATACAAGAGTATGTAAAGAACAACAAGAAAAAACATAAACGTAGAATGGCTAACGATGCAATGAAAAACGTCAACGAGTTAGGATTTCCTTTTGCCTATTTCGAACACACATACCAATTTGCTATCAAAACACCAATTGGTATGGTGGACTATTTTGGAACAACTGGCACATGGGTTGTGCGTATGAATCAAGATCGTGGTAGAGGGCTAAAAAAATTAAAGAAGTATTTGGAACATCCAGTTCCGACAAAAGAAATAAAAAAAACAAAGAGTAATCAGTCATGGATGACGAAAAGCAACTAGGAGGAGTTCATTTGGGTAAAAAAGGTTCAAAGATTAAAAAGAAAAAACGCCGACTTAAAGAAAAAGCTATCGCAAACGGCACATACAGTAAGCGAGGGAAAAGTGATGGTATGTATAAAATGCAAGGGACAGATGATTGTCTGGGAAAAAGATAGATTCGGTCATTCAAAAGCAACTTCTTGTCCGTTATGCAACAAAAGTGGGCAGAATGTTGCGAAAAAGTTAGCTGAAATAAAGAAGAAATAAATGAAAGGAGTGGAGGTTTGGTCGACCACAAAGAATTCTTTACTCCTTTGGAATGATGAAAAAAATACTTGATGTATGCTGTGGTAGCAGAATGTTTTGGTTTGATAAGCAAAACGACCAAGTTTTGTTTATGGATAACAGAAAGCATTACGAAAAATTAGAGAGTGGGCATATTGTTGATGTTAATCCTAACATTGTTGCAGATTTTAGAAAGATTCCTTTTGAGGATAATTCATTTTATCATGTAGTATTTGATCCTCCGCATTTATTGAAAGCTGGTAATAACAGCTGGTTGGCCAAAAAATATGGGAAGTTGAATGAGCAAACTTGGAAAGAAGATATCCAAAAAGGTTTTTCTGAGTGCATGAGGGTCTTAAAACCTAACGGAACATTAGTTTTCAAATGGAATGAAGACCAAATCAGGCTATCTGAAATATTAAGCATAATTGATTACGAACCACTTTACGGCAATAAAAGAGCGAAAACTCATTGGTTAGTATTTATGAAAGAGAGTGAAGAAAATGATTCGAATAGTTGAAGTCGGACAGGTTTATAAATTAGTCGATGCAAATCCACCTGCATTTGGAAAAGTAAAAAAATCTTTGGAGGCTAATTATGAAATTAATCTATGTTTTAACTGGAAAAGAAGAAAATAAAAACTATGTAAAAAAATTTATTGGCAATTATTGCAGTTTTGGACCTAAAGAAGACGCAAAAGCATTTACTAGTGAAGAAGCTGAACAGATGAGAAAACTGTTAGAGAATAGTGTAGGCAATGCGTTTGTTATTGATGATGACAGAGTATTATCACAAGGAGGATAAAAAATGGATGCATTAGAAGTATTACAAAAAATTCAAGAGTTAAAGGAAATATACGGTGACATTGAAGTTATGGTGAAATCGAATAGTGAAGGCAATGAATTTTTTAAGAAAATAATTGACGTTGATTTGCAAGCTGGAATGATTGACGAAGAAGGCCAATTTATTGATGAGAAAGTCATTTTGATTATTTGTGAGTAGGAGAAACAGCGATGAATAAAAGTGGTCTCAAAATTGGAGAAATTGAGTTCTCTGAAGTTCATTCAGGTGGTGAAGCAAGTATTTTTTTCAGTGTTTTAGATGGAGAGTTAGCGATATGTACAACGAATTCAGCGGATGAAAGTCAACACGATTTTACCATTCCTAAAAATGAGTGGGAAATTATTAAGAGAGTTATTGATATAAATTTGACGTAGGAGGAACAGCGATGAATAAACAAGAATTGATTGAAGAATTAGAATGCATAGAAGTTTCTACAGACAGCCTTGATTATTTGAAAGGTGCTGACTATGCCAACGAAAGAGCAATTAATTTAGCAAAACAACTAGATGAACCGATAAAAGTTGTTGTTCCGAAGTTTGTTGCGGAATGGCTTAATAAACATAAGTATTCCACTGATATAATTGATCTCTTTTTAAGCGTTGAGTACGCAACTGATTCAGATGGGTTTGTTGCTGAAAAATGGGATTACAGCGGAGAATTTTATGATTGGTTGAGTAATAGTGCAGATATACAGTTTACGTTGTGCGACGCTATGAGGTATGGCTACGAAGTCGAGAAAGAGCCAACCATTCACGAGCTTAAAATTTTACCAGAATACTTTGAAGCGGTTGTTTCAGGGAATAAATGTTTTGAAATCCGTAAAAATGACCGTAACTATAAAAAAGGCGATATCTTACGCTTAAACGAATATCAAGAGGGACAATATACAGGTGATGTCCATGTCGCAGAAATAACGTACATTACAGATTATGCACAACAAGATGGCTATGTAGTGTTAGGGATTAAGTGAGGAGGAAGAATAATGGAAGATAAAAAATACACACTGAATGAAATAGTTGATCAATTAGTAGGACCAGTTAATCCTATAGCTGATTCAAGAGTAGATGAAGAGCGCGGTGAAAACTTAGATGAGCTTATAAGTTTGATTCACCATCTAGGCTTGCAGTTGTTTAAAGTTACTAACAGCCATTTAGAGATGTATTCTAGCGCCAACGCTGTGATTAAAAAAGCTAAAGAAGCCTCTAGAGAGTTAGGGGAATTGTTTATAAAGGAGGACGAATAAATGGAAAAATCAAAAAGTTTGATTATATGGCTACCAACTGGTGAAACAATGAAGTTTGAAGATGTTAGGAATTTTGAAACAGTTACAAATAATCTAGACTGGGATGTTTTGAAATTTAATTACCTAGGTGTCTCAACTGGTGTAAGGCGGAATGCAATATTTGAAATAGTTAAATTAATGGGCTGGGCATTGGAGGAATAAAAATATTTAATTAACTGGAGAATAGATATGATAACACTAAATGAATTTTTATGGCTTGTAATTATTTTGTTAGCGTTGTGCGTAAGTTCGCTATATAAACAAAAAATACAATTGGAAGAAGAACTGGAAAAATTAAAAGATGATAGACAATAAAAAAACAACCACTCGTTAGGCGGCGAGTGGTTGGCATCTTGAAAAAATATTAAACAAAAACCGACTTATATTAGAAGTCGGATGTGTGATTTAGCGTTTCCCGAAATAAACGCTGCATAGATATTGTATCACGGAGGGATAAAAAATGCAGCTATTTCCTGATATTGATGACAAAAAAACAAAACAGAATGCACGAAATCTTTTAAAAAAATACAGACGGCTGCAAAGAATTGCAGGAACACCTCAATTTAATATAACTTCGCCGATAATTAAAGAAGTGCCTATTCAGCACACAAATACACATCGATCTCAACAGCATTTTATTAGAAAGATTGATGCGGAAAAAGAAAAATTAAAAATAGATAATGCATTGGCCCGATTGTCATTGATAAATAGACAACTATTGTATTATACTTACTGCAGTATTGAAAAGAAAACTAATGTTTGGATTGCTTCTGAACTAGGTTATTCTGTTAGCAACGTTGAAACGTTAAAGTGTGTCGCACTTCTTGAATTTGCTGAAGCATATGAATCTGGTCTGCTTCAATGCTATAAAAGTGCGATTGAATGAAATTGTGGTTTTTTTGCGGTTTTATGGCGGATAAAGTCATAAAAATGATGTTATTATACTAGTATAGAAAAATATGTAAAAAACAAAACCGATTGCAAATTATGCAGTCGGTTTTTTTGTTGCATATTTTATGGATCAGTTATGCGTAATGATATCTAAGTGCATATAAAGGAAGTAGGCAGATGCTGAATATAGGTTCAAATCCTATCTGGTCCATTGTGAATTTTAGTGATTCACAAAATAAAAAATGTATGTCAATAAATGTTTCGTTTAGTCAAGCAAGCTTATACTGCTCTATAAGTTTGCTTCATGTATCTATGGCGAAGTGGCAACGCTCTAGTCTGCAAAACTAGCATTCGTGGGTTCGAATCCCACTAGATACTTAAATACAAGGAGGTTCTACATATATGGATATAAAAGTACAAAAAACAGAAGATTTGATACCTTATGAAAAAAATCCCAGACATAATGAAGAAGCTATCACTGCAGTTGCTAAAAGTATCGAAAAGTTTGGATTTAAAGTTCCTATTGTGGTAGATGCTTCTAATGTCATTGTAAATGGGCATACAAGATTAAAAGCTGCTAAGTATTTGGGACTAAAAGAAGTACCTACAATTATTGCTGATGACTTGACTCCAGAGCAAATCAAAGCTTTTCGTTTAGCTGATAATAAGGTCGGAGAAATTGCTACATGGGATGAAGAATTATTAAATGCGGAGTTAGATGAATTAGCAGATTTAGATTTTGATATGACAGAGTTTGGTTTTGACCTACCAGATATTGAAGGTGAAGAAGTCGAGGTAATTGAAGATGAATTCGAAGAAGAACTCCCTGCAGAACCTATTTCCAAATTAGGTGATATTTATCAATTAGGAAGGCACCGTTTAATGTGCGGGGACAGTACAAATTCTTTAGAAGTAGAAAAATTAATGGGCAATAAAAAAGCCGATCTTTTGATTACTGATCCTCCATACAATGTAGCGTACGAAGGTAAAGGAAAAGAAGCACTAACTATTAAAAATGATAGTAAAGAAACGAATGAATTTCATTCATTTTTATATGAAGCTTTTAGTGCAGCCATAAATAATATGAAATTAGGAAGTTCATTCTATGTGTGGTATGCCTCATCAGAAGTAGTGAATTTTCATACTGCTTTAGAAGAAGCTGGGTTTTTAGTAAAACAAGAATTGATTTGGAATAAAAATAGTATGGTTTTAAGTCGTCAAGATTACCATTGGAAACATGAACCTTGCTTATATGGTTGGGCTTCTGGGGGCAGTCATTCTTGGTATTCAGATAGAAAGCAGACTACTATTCTTAATTTTGACAGGCCTACAGTTAATAAGGAACACCCTACTATGAAGCCAGTTGCACTATTCGATTATCAAATTAAAAATAGCAGTAAGCAGGGAGACTGTATTTTAGATTTGTTTGGAGGTTCTGGTACTACGTTAATAGCATGTGAGCAGAATGAAAGAGAAGCCTATTTAATGGAGTTAGATCCAAGATATGTTGACGTCATTATAGCTAGATGGGAAGCATTCACAGGAGAAGTGGCTGTGAAGATATCAGGTAATGATACGGCGGTGGTTGATGATGGCTGGAAATGATAATTTAAAACCATTTTCAGAGCGAAGCGTGGATGAAGCTAGAGAGCTTGGAAGAAAAGGCGGAAAAGCAAGCGGAGAAGTTAGACGAAAAAAAGCTGACTTGAAACGAGCTATTTCTATTGTTTTATCATCAGAAGTACCAAGCTCTAAAATGGCTAAGACGCTAAAAGAAATGGGATATGAGAACACTAACGAGATGGCCATGGTCTTATCTATGACGCAAAAAGCAATTAAGGGAGATGTCAAAGCAGCATCCTGGATTTCCAATATTATTCAACCTGCAAAGGTAGAGCATGAAGTTGAAATGAGTGTGGGCGTTGATGAGAAGCGGAAAGTAGCAGAAGAATACATTAGGGGTCTGTTTAATAATGACACTGGAAATAGCACAGAAGAGAACAATTAAGCTTTTAAAAAGTTCAACGCCCAAAGAAAAACTTAATAAGTTTGTAAAAGGTTATGTTCCAACTCACTACAAGAGATTAAGTATATCAATGGAAAAAGCAATAGAACTAGCCATAATTGGGGCAACCGAAAGTCTAGCATATTATGGTGATCGATTATATTTTACGCAGGCTCTATTAATGGGGGCTGTGGTAAGTGGAGAGTATGACAACATTATTGTCGTTACCCCTTCACAGTATGGTAAAAGCTGGTTGAGTTCGAGAATAGCTGTTTGGCTCGCTGATCACAATCGGCGTTGTTACGTGGCGGGTGGTAAAAAAGATACCACTGATATTATCATGCAACATGTTACAGATACACTACAGACTGTTGATGAATCAATTGCAAGAAAATTATTAGAGCCTGTTGATAAGCTAGAAAGACTTCAAACGGGTTTATCCAAAAGAAAGATTTCTTTCAGTGGCGGAGGATCGATTGAAGGGATTTCATTAGGTGAACATTTCAAAGGAAACAAATCTGGAAACCAAGCGATTGGTCGTGGTGGAGATTATATTATTGATGAATCAGCGTTCGTCTCAAATGAAACATATGCTGAGCTTGGTCGTAGAAATTTTGCAAATGTGGATGGTAAAAACTATCTATCTTTTGAAATATCTAACCCACATAATAAAGGTCGATTTTATGACAAACTAACTCAAGAAAATATTCCAAAAGGCATGTTGGTTGTATGGGCAGATGTTAGGACCGCTTTTGAAGAAGATCGAGTTAAAAGTATTGAACAAGTAATAAGTTCTGAATTTTTTCAAAATAAATCTACATGCCAACGTTACTTTTTATGTGAGCTTCCAGACGAAAATGAAGATGGAATGTTTGGGACACCTCAAACAGAAGAAGAACATACCGAAAAAAATTGGGAGTATTTCCTTGGTGTAGACAGTGCTTATAAAGGAAAAGATAAAATCAAAGCCACGTTATCAGCATTAGATGCACAAGGACAAGTACATGTTATAGACACTATAGAAATTGAAAAAGGTGACTGGCAAGACGGTGTGACTAGTAAAAAGATAATTACTCAATTGTTGATGATTATAGAACATTTTGAAGTTAAAGGTGTATGTGTCGACGTAGGTTACGGTGTTTATATTGTTGAAGGTTTAGCACATATTAACGGAGATTTCGAATTACACGGCATAAATTTCGGTGCTGGTACAACTAAAGAAAGGGTGGAAAAAAACCACTACTCGGCAAAATATGGGGCAAATAAGCGTGCTGAAATGCACATTGACTTACAAGAAAACATTGATAACAGAAATATATTTTTCACTGAAAAAGTATATGAAGAAGTTATAGATGAACTAGTTCTTGTAAGTAGCAAGATCAAGTCTAACGGAAAAACAGCCATTGTTCCAAAGGAAGAAATCAAAGCTAAGTTGGGCCACTCACCAGATACACTTGATTCAGTTCTGCTATCGCTACATGCGATTATTCTATATAAATTAAACGAACGATTCTATATCTATTCTTGATGAAAGGAGGGAAATGAATGTCTGAAACTGAATTAGTTGGGAAAGATGAACTATTAAAAGCGATGACTATGTGTAATAGTTGTCCAGATTTTAATTTAAACGATTTAAGAGGTAAGGGTGATAACAACTATCAGCTTTATGATTGGTTAATTCATAATTTGCCAACAGCACAATATGTTCTTGGTAAGTTAGTAGAGCTTATTTTTTCTAATAACTTAACTACAGGCGATGAAAAACAAGATGAAATATTGAATAACTTTTTATATGGTCAAACGAATCCAGAAGGAGTTACCAACTATCACGTACTTGTTCAATCAATTAAGGAATCAATTGTATACGGTCGATCTGGTTTACGTTTTTTATCTAAAGATGATGGATTGATTAACGTAAAGTGTAATCATTTTGGCGTTGCTCAAATATTGAATAAAGAACATTACGGATATAAAGAATTGATTGGTTTCGTTATTGACAAAAAAGGTCGAGCTATTACAGATGTCGATCTCCGTGAAGGAGAAATTGATTCAGAAGAATACTTTAAAAAAGGAATATTTGTTTTTAAAAACAATGACAATATTTTATTGCCACCCGAAAAATTCGTTAATTTAAGGGTTGATACATCTACTCCCAAAGGATCGAGTGTCTTTGATTCGGATATCCAACGAGTCCTGCTTATAGCTTCGGTATATAAACGACTACTATATGATATCGAATATGATGGCGCAGGAAGATTAATTTTCTGGGCAGATAATGCCAATAGTAATGAAGAAAGCTCAAATAACTTTTTGAACGACACTGAATCGGCAACCAAACGACGGCAGGATAAATATAAAAAAGAAGTTGAAGAAATAATGAAGCTCGTAAAAGACAGCAATTCAACAAGCGTTTTAGCAGTTTCAAATGCTTTTAAAAAGATGGACCACTTGCCACGTGTAACTAAAGCGACGGAGTTTCTTAGTTATTTAAATCAGGAAGGCGAGATTATGGCGCAAGTATTCGGTGTTCCTAATGTTCTGCTTGGATTAGGTAAAATCAGTGGGAATATATCAATGGAAAAAGTAATAGATAATGCAATGCTTAATTCAATTATTCCTTTACGTGAAAATATTGCGACTCAAATTTCGAGCATATTAACAAATAATTTAAAAGTTCCAAAAGTCTATTTTGACAAATATGAACTAAAATCTCAGTCAGATATAAATGATAGGCGATTGAAAGTTTTAACTGTTGCTGAGCGACTTAAAGCACTAGGTAAAGAGGATTTAGCTAATAAAATTATTGAGGAGGAAATTCAGTTATGAGTATTTTAGAAGATCTAAGCAAAGCAAAAAAGAAAGCAAAACCATATGCAGTAGTCGGTGGACGTGAGGTTTATGATTATGACTCTTTAGAGAAAAAAGTTGAAATCGATCAAGCCGAAGCGAAAGTTGGTGGTGGCCAAGTAGATTTAGGGAAAATGAAACCGACAAAAGATGGATGGGGGTATACCGACATGGGAAATAGTTTCTCGGCAATTCCTCAAGATATCTTATTTATCAATCGTTATAAAAAAGAAAATGATGCTTATTTAATCGTAACAGACTATCGTGCCATTAAAGAACAGTCTAGTGGTCAAATTTATGCATCAAGTGTTCAAGCGCTAGTTATTAAAAATAAAGGCAAAAAAGGTGAAGAAGAGATGTATCTCGAAAGTATTCGAAATGTATCTGATACTGAATTTATCAACGATTTTACTGGAGAATTGTCAAACATTTCAATGGCAAAAGTTTTTGAAGCTATCGATAAAGACAAGGTGAAAGAAGTAAGCAAAGATGAAATCAGTTTCTAATATTGCTTTAGAGTACACCACAACAAGCAATGAACAAAAGCAACGTGAACTATTATTGCTATTAGTTTCTTACTTCCTAACTCTTTATGATATGGAAAAAGAAAACTTTGCTGATGAACTTGGTATTTCCAGTGAGTTTGTAGAAGATGCTCAAATTAAGTTTGATTACATGAAGAAAATTGAACTGACATTACAAAATATGCGTGAGACTGTACAGAGTGAAAAAGACAAAGACAGTGAAGCTCTAACTGCTCTATATTTTAATCGAATTTTAAATACAGATGGAAAAAAAGCTAAAGAATTAGCTCAAATCGAAACTGCAAAACATTTAACTCGACTTGATCGTTCTAAGAAAATTAGAAAGAGATGGAAAGCATTTTCAGGATGCTGTGATGTGTGTAGAGCAATGGATGGAGTAACAGTAGCTCTTGATGAGCCATTCATGTATCAAGGTCAAGTTGTTGAATTGAGCAGTGGTGAACGTTACATCAACAATTACGCTGCGATGGACACGCCAAATGCTCATCCAAACGATAAATGCTCTATTGAATTTATTATCGAATAATTGAAGGGGGGTGTAAACTATGGCGAAAATTAAGTTACCAATCGTAACAATTAACGCAAAAGGTGGCGCTCAATATGTTGTTGAAGGTGTCGAAGCAGTAAATGCGTTAACTCAATTAGAAAATTATCCTGAACGTGGTATTCGTATCAAAGTTGATGGGAAAATGACAGTAATTACAGAAGGTTGTTTATGTTCTGCAGCTGTTACTGGAGAGGTTGAAGTAGATGTTCCTGAAATCGTTTGTGAAGAAGTAGAGTGTGAACCAATTTCCAATATTTTACCAAATCCAAAAAATCCAACTGATCCAGGGGAAAATTCAAAACCAGAAGAAAAAGCTGGCGAAAAATAAAACTAGGAAGTGTCAGTATGAAACAATTTAAAAACAATTTAGAGATGTTTCGTTACATTGATGCCATTAATAAAGAGCCTAGTAGAGAATTTAAAATTGAGCCATTACGAGAAGAGATTATTATTGAACCTATCGAAGAAGACGTAGAATCAAAAGCTAATAAAAAAGCTAAAAATAAGAAGGGGGCGAAGGAATGAACTACTTTAAATTAGTTGACGGTATTCGTTCCCCTCAGTCTATCGATGTAGTACGTTCAGAAAACGGATATAAAAAATTTGGTTGGATACGTGTCCTTCCAGATGAACGATATCCGTTGGGAGACGATGAAGCATTTATTCAATCATTAGAAAATGCTAGTGTTGAAAAGCTTTACTCCGACAAATTAGTTACTGAGCTCGAAAATAATGGAATTCAATTTGAAGTCTTTAACGGCGGATGTTGTGGCGGAAAAATCAAAAAAGTAAGTTATAAGATCATCGATATTGTTAGAGATGAGGTGTAACATGTTTGATTTTATCAAGAAACGTGATGCTCAAACGCAAGCACGAAAACGTATGAAAAAGGATTTAGACGAAATTTTCGAATTTAATAATGAAGAAAAACAGCAACATACACTGAACCACATTGTTCAACTAGCTAATAATGATTTGAAGGAAATTGGCTGGGTTCGATTACTGGATGAAGGAACAGTATTATACGGTGATGGAAGTATTCGAAGTTATATAAAACGTGGAACTATAAAAGAATTTTATGACTCTTTAGAAGATGATTATATTGGCTATATCAATATTGGACACATTAATTTTGCTACGTTACCAATATTTGTTGGTCAGTGGACTAAAAATGATTTGCGCTTAGTAGATATTGGAGAAAACCGTCAAGCATTAGAAGTCAATATGAAAATTGATGAAAGCTTATCTGTTATCCAAGATTTGCAAAAAATGCCATATACAATTGGTATTTCAGCCGAATTTATGGCAAGTTATGACGAAGAATTATCTTACGAATATGAATTTCCAGTTATTGAACATCTTTTTATCATGGGATTTGGCATCGTTGGAGATGTAGGTAATGTGAATAGTAGCGGTATAAATTTATCCGCAGAGGAGGCAGACAAAATGGCTTTAGCAGATTTATTTGGCAAGAAAAAAGAAAATGATCAAGAAACGATCAAAGAACCTGAAACTAAACAAACAGAATCAAAAGAAGAGCCCAAAGAACCTGAAGTGGCAACAAAAAAATCAGAGGAACAGAATGTTGAAGAAAATGACAAAAAAGAATCTGAAGCGGAACTTTCCGAAAAAGAAGACCATACATTCGAACAACTTTATAATTTATCTATGGAGCAAAATGAAAAAATGGTTGTTGAGCTTGAACAGTTACGTGCTGAAAATAAATCTTTAAAAGAAGAAAAATTGAAGCAAGAACAAACAAATGAAAAAGCTGTTCAACGCTTGGAAAAATTGATGAATCGTATTGAAGTTTCAGCGCTGCCACAAGCAACTGGATCTACTAAAAATAAATGGGGGGAATAACAGATGGTATTAGAAGTTAATCAAGCCATCGTTAATGAATCGTTACAAACAGAGCAAGTTATGGAACAACTAAGCTCTACTGTAGATGTCATTGTCGATAATATCGAAAAATATACAAATGCTGCTCGTTATGGTAAAGGAAATAATTATGCTTTAAATAACTTGCGAACAGCAGTTCAAAACCAATTTCCTTTAGTTGATTGGTTATTAAGCACAAGCCTATCTCAAATGATTGAGAACGCTTGGCAAAATGGCTCATTGCCAACTGTAACTGATGAAGATGGAAATGTTTATTTAAAAGCACCTTTAAATGTATTTACGACACCACCAAAAGATACTAAAGGTGAATGCTGTTGGTTACCTTTTGATATTGCAGCATGTGGGGGCAAAGCACCAATTAATATTCTATGTTTAAAAGATTGTGTGGATATGTTAAATCACTTATTGGACCGTAAATTAAAAGTTCAATCGAATGATTTAATTGGTTTCTTTAAGCAAGCAGGGCAGACTTATGAAGAAGTTCGTGATTTCATGAATCGTGAAAGTATGGCTTTCTATACTGCCAATACAATTGTTAATGGACAACTAGATGTTACAACACCTATCTTAAAAAAATTCCATGGATTAATGGAAATTTTAAAACGCCCAGAAGTTTTCAAAATGCAAGGAACAAATATTTTAGCAGCATTTGATTCTATTGGATATCGCATGGACGTTCTAGGTGGATCATTCATTTTTGCAGCTCATCCATTAACTGTAGCAAGCATTAAAAATGCCATTCGTCCTAATCGTTACGGTATTCTTCCAGACGGCTGGACCATTAACGGAGAAAGTATTTTCTATAAAGGAGCACAAGTTTTACCTGATAAAACTGTACCAGTTGATGTTGAAAATGGCACAGGCGTTATTTGGCAATTGTCTGGTGAATCCGTAGGTGTATTCTTGGGAACAACTTTGCGTCCTGCTGAAGACTATATTATTCGCAATCAATTTACAACAACAAACGATGTAAATAAAGGATGCGCAACAGAATGTGATATTTATTACAACTTAGGAAGTGTAGTTACAAATAATGTAGCTCGATTAGCTGTAATTACAGATGTTCCTTTGGCTGCTGGAATCAACGCCTACTCATTAGCTAATTTATTAGATCGAGTATATGTAGAAACATTAGCTCCCTAGAAAGTAAGGTGCTTACCTTATGGATGAAATCATTGAGCAACTGAAAGAATTTTGCGATTGTTTTCCTTGTGATGTAGAGGACAACAAGTTAGAGAAAACAGTTAAAGAAGCAATTCATTTAATAAGTTTATTAACTTGTTGGACTCAACGTCCTTGCGAAACATTTTTAATGAGTGAGAGACAAGAAGTATTTGATATGGACAATTACTTACCTTGTTCGTGTGATGATGGAATTATGGAATTAGATTTATTCTATGCACCATTTGCTTTAGCATCATTCCGAGTTTTTTCTGTACATCGAGAAGGTGTAAAAGAAATCATTAGAGAATTAGATGAAAAAGAATTTGGTTATAGCGTTGTAAAAGACAAATTACTTGTTGATATTCGAAACTATGCAAATAGGGAAAACGGATGTTGTGTTTGTAAAAAAGAACACCAGTTGCTAGTCTTATATGATGCTGGATTTGAAGAGTTACCTCAATGTTTATTACAACTTTTCTGCGATTTAATTCATGTAATTTACAACAAGAATAACTGTGATTGTCATGCTTGTGCTACTTGTCAAGATAATTCAGATAGCGGCTTTATTGCAAATGAAGCGATGACAACAGATGAGTTAGTAGAAAGCTACCTCAATAAACTAGTAATAGACAGCTACCGAAAACAATTAGGTCTTATTAGCCTTTGTGGTAAAAGTCTAGAACAGATTTGGGGGATTAGAGTATGAAAGTTCGATTTTTAGGCGTTCGTGAACACATTAGCGCTACAGGTTGTTCGTCCTGTGGAGCGAAAAGGTATGCCAGTGGTTTAAAGACAGAAAAGACATTTTTCTTACCAAGCGGAAAAAGATTAGATGTTGAGTTTAATCATGAATATGAAACCACTGATACAGACGGAATGTTTTTGCTTGAAAGTGGGCATTTCGAGGAAGTGTTTTAAATGGCACTAAAAAAGATAGTTATTCAATCAATTGAAAAAGAGATAGATAATTATGCAAAAAAAATGGAAAAAATTATAAAAGAAGAAGCTCACGTTAAAACAGGAGCGTTGAGAGATTCGATAACAATAGAAAAGGAAAGTGACGGGAGTAGATTAATAGGAGTTGATGTCGCGAAACTGAAATCCGATCCTCGCAATGTTGGAGGCTTAGATTACTCTATTCCTTATTACAAAGGTCATAGTGGCTACACGATAAGGCCAAGAAAGGCAAAGGCTTTGAGTTGGGTTGGTAAAGATGGCAAACGTCATTTTGCTAAAAGTGTTTATATACCACCCCACGCAGGTGATCCTTTTTTGAAGCGAGCTGTGTTACGTAGACCAAAATTATAGGAGGTATATCAAATGGCGAAACGTGCAATGAATGCATTAGCAGCAGATGGTGAAACGACTTATCAGTTATCAGCTAAAGACTATACAATCGGTGATTCTGAAGTCACAGGTGTGTATGATAATGAAAAAGCTGTAACTATTAAATTATTTGTAGACGACGTAGCAGTGGATGAGATCACACCTGATAATTCAAAAAATATTTATGCTATTTCTACAAGTAAAACTACTATTGTTAAAGATAGTAAAGTGGAAGTTGCAGAATATGATGCAGATAAGAATGAATTAACAAAAATTCTAGTTACTGTAATTGACCCAAATGGAGGAGGAAATGAGATGGATGAAAAAGAAAAGATTGATAAATTCATTTCACGAAAATTAACAGTATTAAATGAAAAAGACGGTATTGTCTATGAACAGCTAGCAATCCGAGTTATTCAAGTTAATCAAAAATAATAGGAGGAATTAGACATGGGAAAATGTAATACAGAGCAAGTTCTTTCAATGATTGGTGTTAACAAATTAACGAAGACACAGGAACTGTTTTTTTCGGTTCTACAGGACAATGACTCTTGTGTAAAAATTAAAACCAGTGACTACTTGGAAATCATTGGAGACAAATCAGCATTCAATAAATATTTACGACCAGAGGATGCATTTAATTGCTTAGCAGAAGGATGTAGAAACACAGGTGGATTATTAATTACAGGCAACGAATTTCCGTTAGGGGCTACCTTTAAAAAAGTTACTGATGCGACTGATTTTTATGCTGGTGCAACCACTTTTTATTTAGATTTGCCAAAAGATGGAACATATACTATCGAATTTAAAATTGCAGCAATTAATGACAATAGTTTTGTAAATGCTGATGTATATAGAAAAAAATTCACTGGAACTAAGGGCTATAATCCTATTTTTATTGATTTTTCAGTCGTTCCTGAAGAAGTTTTAGGCGAAGGTTGGCAAGCAAATGAACGTGGTGTTCATGTGTCAATTACTGTGACAACTGAAGAAGAAATTCCATTAAAACAAATTCATATTTCTTCGATTAGTTTTTACAACTCAATCGAAGAATTACAAAATGATGAAGTTGTAACGATTGGATGTATCACAGAATACGGTGGAGACATGACTATGGATGTTGCCGACAGTGTATGTTTTGGTGCTAAGTACGATCCATCAAGCGCTAGTATTACTCGTACATTCACAGGTGGCAAAACAAGCGGAAACTACTGGTTACTTAATCCATTTATGCGTCGAGGGGATTTATCAAAAGGGTGGACAGTTGTTAAAGAGAAAGATAAAGTTCGTGAACTCACTATTGACGGCCGACGTTATGGGTATATCTTGTTAAACGGTTTATCAAAACAAGAATGCTCTTTCTCTAAAGCTTTAGTTGCAAGTGAATGTAACTTTACTGATGCAGAATTAACTAAAGTCAACCTCCCAGATGTAGCAGTATTAAACGAAAAACAATACCAAATTATTAAGCATGGCGAATATGATGGATATTTAATTGTTCATGAACGTTTGATCGGACAGCCATTGTTGTATGCATACCCTAAAGAGGTTTCTATTGAGCAATACGTCGGTGAAGATGACGCATATGAAGGACGCCGTGTACGTCTATTCTTCCCAACTGTTCAGACAGATGGTGTGAAAGTGAACTATATTTTCAACAATGTATTAGTTACTTCATTCCCTACGACTTTAAGTAATACAGATGAAACTACATTTGAATTTGAAGTATCTATTCAAAAGGATAACAATGGTCGATTCTTTGAAGTTCAGAAAATTATTGAATAATTATTTAAGAAAAGGGGATTTTTGTAATGAAACAAAGCGATTTAACGAAAATGATTACAAAAAATGATGTAATTGATATGAAACATAAAATGGATAAAACTCAGGATACAAGTAAGCCATATGCAGTAATTGACAACGATAATATTGCTGTTGTTGGTGACGCAAACGAGATTCAAAAAGTTGAAGAAAACTATGTGATCAAGTTTCGTGTTCCAAAAGAATTCTTTGAAGAAATTCCGTATGGAGCAACTACTGTAGATAAATATGTTATTTTCGAAGTTGAATACAGTAATGCAAGTGTAACAGGTATGAATGATTTAAAAATTGTAGATGCACTTTTGAACATTCAACCATTTTTGAAGGAGTTTTACCAAAAATACGAAGACGGCAAAGTAACTATTGTGGAAAAGACAGATCGAGAAGTTCTTAAAATGTTATCAACATCAGAGGACGAAGTTATTTATGGGTTTTATAAAGTGGTGGCAGCTTTTTTAGGTGTAGATGAAGAGTTAATCGAATACATGCTTCCATTTTCAGTGATTGAAACTTTTACTGCATTAACAGAAAATCACCCAGAAGTGTTCAAAGAAGCAGATGCTTTTTTCGGATAATCGTGCGCGACAGTTTAAACAATGGTGTTTCATTACAACAAGCGCAAGAAACGTATTTTGCTAAGTTTAATCATTATTCGTATATGGCTCATTTTGTAGCAAAAATCTTAGGACAACGTCCCAGCCATGTATTGAGTGGTTGGGGCGTTTCTGAATTGATTGTAGCATATGGCCATTATGCTAATGAGCAAAGTTATCAAAACTTTATGGATTGGAAGTCGTCACAAGAAAATGCACCAAAACCTAAGCAACCACAACCATTTGTTGTTCAATTTATATCGCAAGATGAGCTGGAGGAGGTGGAATAATTGGCAGTTGAAAATATCTCCATTCGTATTAAGGACAATATTAAAGATATAGAAAAAGAACTAGATAGTTTAGATCGACGAATAGCTAAACTAAAAGGTCAACGCCCTGCTATCGAGTGGAATACTACGAAACTAAAAAAAGCAAAAGAAGAAATAAAAAATATTAATGTTGATATAAAAAAATTGCAAGCACAGAAAGCAACCATTAAGGCAGATGTAAATACTAAAGATGCAAAAGAAAAAATATCATACTTAAATCAACAAATTAAACAACTACAATCTAGGAAAGCAAATTTACAAATAGTAACAACTCAGTTGCAAGGTTCAGAAGCACAACTTCGCAAACTAGACAATGAGATTAGTCGATTGAATAATCGTAAGGCTATGTTACAAATTGATAGTCGTGGTCTAGGAGAAACTGGGGAAGAAAGTCGAAAATTACAAAATAGTCTTCGAAGTATGAGTGAACGAACCTACAAGATAAATGTTTCATCAAACCTGGATAAGTTAAGTGGGTTAGCTAACAATGCAAGTAATAAAATATTAGGAGCATTCAATCCTTTAACATCCAAACTAAATCAAATGCTTGGTATAGGGCTAGCCGTAAAGGCAGTTGATAAGGCGACCAATATGATTACAAATTCTATCGATGGTTCTATTTCAAGATTAGATACTTTAAATAACTTTGAAAAAGTAATGTCAAATATGAATATTTCAGCCGACCAAGCCGATCTCGCAAAAAGCAAACTTGTAAAAGGGCTAAATGGGTTGCCGACAACTTTAGATGATGCTGTTGCTTCAGTACAAAGGTTTACAGCAAATAATAAAGATGTACAGAAATCTGCGGATATATTCTTGGCATTAAATAATGCAATTTTAGCAGGTGGCATGTCACGAGAAATACAATCAAGCGCACTTGAGCAAATATCTCAATCTTATTCTAAAGGTAAACCAGACATGATAGAATGGCGCTCGCTACTAACAGCAATGCCTGCCCAAGTGGATCAAATCGGAAAGAGTTTTGGTTTAACATCTGATCAATTGGGAGAAGCTTTAAGAAATGGAAATATCTCTATGGATCAATTTATGGATAGAATTGTGGAGATGAATAAAAACGGGGCAGAAGGATTCAAATCGTTTGAAGAACAAGCTAGAAATTCTGTTGGTGGCGTTCGAACTGGTATGTCTATTATGAATTCAGCTATAACACGTGGAGTGACCTCGATTATCGATACATTTGATAAGATGGCGAAGGATAAAGGCCTGGGAGGAATTGCTGGTATATTTGGAAAAATTGGTGCTTCTTTTGAAAAGAACCTTAAAAAAATAGGAGCATTAGCAGAGGAACATTCTGATGATATTTTTCGTTTCTTTGACAAAGGAATGCAATTTTTAAGTAAAATTGACTATGCTTCTTTTTTTAAAGGTTTAGGAGAAGGCTTAAAAGAGTTGAAAAATGATGCAAAAAAAATGTTTGATTATTTTAAACCTCTTTTAGACAAACTAGGTGACGGAAACACTATGGAAGGAATTGGCAAATTAATTCCTCGTTTATTCGAACTAGGTCTAGCATTAAAAGCTGTTTCAATAGGAGCTAAGGGGTTATCAGTAGTGTCTAAGGTTTTTAGTGTATTTAGCAAACTAAAAATTCCTAAATTTGGAAAAGGTGGAGGAGCATCAGAAATCGTAAAACCATTAGAGAGTTTAAAATCTATTGGGACTGGTTTTTTAAAAAATGCTGGTAACCTTGCGTTATTATTCGGAGCAATAAAAGTGCTTGAAGAAGGCGCAGAAGCAATGAAACAACTAGATGAAAAAATACCAAATGATTTTACAGAGCTAGCTAAAAAAACAGCAAGCATGAGTCTGGCTATCAGTGCAATTGGGGGTCTGGCTTTTATAGCTAGTAAATTAAATTTTACTGATAATTTAAAAGGGATTGCAAGTATTGCATTAATCTCAGTAGATTTAATGATTGCAAGTGAAGCGATGAACCAACTCAATGAGAAAGTACCAAACAATATTGGAATTGTCGCTAAGAAACTAGGGAGTTTATCAATTGCAATCGGGGCTATGGCAGGATTAGTTGTTATTGCAGGCGCTTTTTCATCTGCTAATCCAATGATGGCTATATCAGGATTAGCTAGTGTAGCACTCCTATCACTAGAATTAATGATTGCAAGCGAAGCACTATCACAATTAAATGAAAAAGTACCTTCAGATATTGCAACAATAGCTAAAAAGGTTGCTAATATCGGTATAGCAATTGGTGCAATGGGTCTTTTAGTTGGAGTAATAGGTGGTTTAAGTATTGCTACATTCCCTGCAGCAATCGCTGGTTTGGCAGCTGTAGCACTACTAGCAGGAGAATTAATGCTAGTTTCTGAATCAATTAACCAATTGAATAAAAAGGTTCCTGAAGATATTACAAGTGTTAAAAATAAGCTTGAGAGTTTAGAAGAAGTTTTAAGCTATATGGCGAAATCCAGTATTGGAAAAATTTCATCTTTATTCAAAGGAATAATAGGTACTTTTACTGCATCGACATATGTACAAGTTATCGATGGTTTGATAGAAGTGTCAAATGGATTGAAACGTCTAGCTAGTGCTTCAGAAGATATAAATAGTGCAAAACTTGTAAATAATATATATGACATCAATAAAGCAGTTGAAGTTATTGGTGGAAAAGATAACATTTTTGAGAAATTAGGAAGCTTAATGAAAGGTAAAGTTGACACTGCTATTTTTGATGAGATGGAAAATATATTAAATAAAATGATTTCTCTATCTAATAAAATGAAAACTTTACAAGAAAATAAATTTTCAATATCTGATATTACAAGTAAAGTTACAGTTATAAAAGATATATTAGAAAAGTTAGATCCTGCTGATTGGGATATTGCGAAATCTGGAGTCGTTTCATCTAAAATTATTGATCAAGCAGATACTACTATATTCTGGTTAAATAAATTAAGCAAAAAGTTAACAGCATTATCAGAAAGTAAGCTAGAAAAAGGCATGGTACAAAGTGTGATTGAGAATATCAAAGGTGCTCTAACCATGCTAACAAATGAACGATGGGGTGCTTTTGATAGCGGCATTGTTCCAATAGAGTTAATTGAAACGATAGGAAAGAGCGTAGATGGTCTAAATAGTATTAATAAAAAGTTGTCAAAACTATCGGAAACTTCTTTTGACGTATTAAAAACTCAAACTATGATTTCAGGAATAAAATCTTCTTTACGTATGTTGCAGATAAAATCGTGGGGAGATTTTGAGGAAGGAATAATCGATAGAACAACTTTAGATAAATTAGATACTGCGGTTTATTGGTTGACAAATATTGCTAAAAAGTTTGAAACATTTGCTAACTTCAAATTTGAGAATGGTAAGTTACAAGAAACCATTGCTAATATCAAAGGTGCTTTACGTTTATTACAGATAAAATCATGGGGAGACTTCAATGAAGGAATTGTTGACAAAAGATTGTTAGACCAATTAGACACTGGAGTATATTGGTTAGGAAAAGTTGGAAGTAAGTTAAGTGAGTTATCTTCCTTGCCATTGGAAAGAGGAAAGGCTCAAGATGTGATTGGCAATATCAAAGGTGCTCTACGTATGTTAATAGTAAGCTCTTGGGATGATTTCAAAGAGGGATTTATTGGGAAAGATATGTTGGATAGCATAGATACGTCTGTTTATTGGCTTACAAATGTAGGAAATCGTTTGACTGGTTTAGCAAATATAAACTTAGATGTAACTAAAGCAGAAGCTGTAATTAGAGATACAAAAGGAGCTCTACGCATGTTTCAAGCTGATAAATGGACAGACTTTAACAAAGGTGTAGTTAAAGCTGATTTTATCAAAGCTTTAGATATGATTGTTGAAAATTTTATTACATTATCTAATAGAACTAATGGATTATCTGGAATAGTTGAGGATATAACAAAAGTACACGATACTATCACAGCTGTAAAAGGCGTGATAAACCGAATGACAACTGATACATTTCCAGATCCTAGTCTGATGGTAAGTGAAAAATTTATAGATCAAATAGATACATCTGTATATCGTCTTATTACTTTAGCTAATCGAATCAATCAAATTCCTAAATTGAATGCTGACGTTGACACATTGGGTACAAATATAAGAAGTATTAAGTATGTAGCAGAAGAAATGGCCATCAATAAGTGGAAAGGTATTTCTGAAGGGGTTGTTAGTAGCGATACCTTAGGCATTATTGCTTCGGCTGTTTCTAAGTTAGGAACTATATCGAATAAATTAAGTCCATTAAATGTATTACCGTTTGATTGGACAAGTGTATTAAGTAATGTTAACCGAATGAAATCAATCATTGAACTAATGAACACATTTCCAAGTGCAAAAGGACTGGATAGTATACCCGAGCTAGTCGAATCTTTTAAAAACTTACTTATTACGTTACAAGGTCTAGAATCTAAATTTGAACCAATTGGGAAATCATATGGACAGCAAGTTATTAATGGATTCAAAAATTCTGATGTTCCTTCTAAAATCAAAAAAGTTATTGATGATTTAATAACTAATTTAAGAAATAAAGATACCGAGTTTAATAATGTTGGCAAAGGATTTGGGGATAGTCTGAAATCAGGGTTTACAAATGCACTACAAGGTTTAGATAGTAATGTTGATAGTTATGTTACATCTATTAATAACAAAATTTCTTCTATTCAAACCAATCTAAATTCATTAACAGCGCCGAGTCTTACTGTTGATGTAACAGAAAATGTGAAGACTCGTAGAGTTACACGTGCAAATGGGGGCATTATACCTCAGTATCGAGCAAACGGTGGAAGCATTATGAAACATATTTTTAAATCCAAAGGTACAGATCGTGTTCCAGCAATGTTAACTGCTGGAGAATATGTTCAACGTAAAAAAGCAGTAGATCATTTCGGAATTGACTTTATGGAACGGATCAATAACTTAGATCTAAGTGGAGCACTAGCTAGTATCACTAATCGATTTGGAAATAGTCAACCTGTCTCAAATGTGATGAATAGATATTATAATACGACAAAAAATACAAGAAATAACAATAATACAATTAACCAAAATATTAGTATGACTGGAAATCCTAATTTTGCCAATTTGCGTGCAAATAGATTTTTGAGAGGAGTGTAAATTGATGTATGATTGCAGAACAATTTATCCTCAAAAAAGGTACTTACAATTCAGAGATGTTGTAATTGGTGCATATGATATGATTCAAGATGCAGATTTGAGTGGTGGATTCAAAACTACCACTCAAGCATTTAGTTTTGGTCATGGCAGTTATACTAATGCAAAACAAATACAACAGTATTCGACTGAACAAAAGTTAGCGTTAACACTAAAGATAAATTATTCTATGTTTTCTATGGATCAAAGACAGTTTTATAAAGAATTCTTATATAGTGAGCTTTCTAAGATTGGCAAGCTATGGGCAATTGAAAATCGTCGAATAATTTGGACATATGCTTTTGTAGAAAGTTTTTCAGAACCTTACAGCATTGAAAAAAACACTTTTTCTATCGATTTGAACTTTATATTATATGAAGGAATTTGGCACTATGCAGATGAAAAGAAAACATTTTTGAAACCTTACGATGCGTGTTCTTTTGCTGATTGTCTAGAATTTGAAGAAATAGACACTTGTCAGGACGATATCTACGGATGCTGTATTAGTTGTCAAAAAAATAATATAAAACATAAAGATTGTCAAAAATGTTCTTGTGAATGTGATTTTCTTACTAAGGAAGACAGTCTGTGTGTTAAACAAAAAGATATAGAAAAAGATTACTGGAAATATTGTAGTGGTGGTTATCAAATAATTTATAACTGTAATAAAGGTCGTCATCTATGGGGATATAGTAAGATGCTCGGAACGAAAATTTGTAAGAAAGAGCTTTGCGATAACTATGTTGCTGGAAAGTTTTATAGTAATACCGTTTTGGAGACTGATGTATTCACAATGACTATTATCGGCAGAGTAGAAGATCCAGTTATTCATTTAAATGGTAACGCAATGCGCTTAAAAGGTATATATGATGGAGAGTTACTCATTGAATCAAATGGAGATGTTTTCTATCGGGAAGATGACTGTTGCGATTTTGATAAACTACTTATTGAAAATCTTGAATTGATGAATTGTAACACTTTTGGATGGTCCATAAAGCATGGGTACAACAGCTTACTAGTAGAAACAAACGATTGCTGTGAGCCAGTTTGTGTATTTATCAAAGAGGATAAAATTACGTACTAGAAAGGATGATTTACATGTCTAAAAATTGCAAATCTTGTAAGGACTTAAAGAATAGGGGCATAGATGTTGACTGTTGTTTTGAAATTGGCGACAAAGAATGTGCTAGCTTAGGTGATGATAAAGGATTTAATGGCAAGAAAAACGATTGTCAAGATATGCATGATTTGAATGATTGTTTACTAGGTAGAGCTGACAGTGCTCTCGATATTCATGATGATTGTGATTGGAAAGGATATTTAAAAAAATTAGTATCTACACTTTATAATCTACAGAAGATGACAATTTGTGCAATTTGTGGAATTTGGAAAAAGATTCATTGGATTGAAGAGCAGATTGAAAAAATTTGGAAAAAAATTGCAAAAATGGAAGATGATATCGATAATATAGCTTCACAGAATTGGGAAATTAACACTAGATATGGGATTCAAGAATCAACAAAAGGGATGAGTGTTTCAATTAATCGAGGTAATGGTGATTTCATTTTTAGATGGAAAGATTGGGGAGACGCTGAACAGACCCAATATTTAGGAGAAGGAGAAATAAGAGGGACTGTTAATTTTGGAATGAGACCATCATCAAATGCTAGCTTTGATTGGCAAGTTCGTGATGTAGTAATTCAAAATTTATCATATAAAACAAATAACATTAGGTCAGTACCATTTACTTTACACCTTTATTTAACTCGTGCTGGAGAACAAGAGATATATACAAAATCACATGATACTACTAAATCCTTTAATGACAATATTAATAAAACACTAAAATTAAATAATAATGGAAATGTGGGGATTTCTAGTTCTAGTGGTTGGTTACAATTTTTAGAATTCTTCAATGATGGCCCTGTTGCTGATGATAGAGCCAATTTACAAATTGAATTTAAAAATAATGGGAAACCTAAACCACCTCGTTATATTTAATAATCATTAGGAAAGGCCAAAGGAAGGTGGTAATTAATGCCTAGTCATGATGCATCAATTCAGTGGTTTGAAGCGAGAAAGGGAAAAGTTGTTTACTCTATGAGTGCTCGTCTTGGCCCGAATAGTTACGACTGCTCAAGCGCAGTTTACTTATCATTGATCGCAGGCGGTTTTTTGCCAAGTGGTACAATGGGCAATACAGAAACCTTGTTTGGATCATTAGAAAGTATTGGTTGGAAACAGACGACGAATCCCAAACGTGGAGATATATTTATTTGGGGTGTTCGTGGAGCTAGCGATGGTGCAGGAGGACACACTGGCATGTTTATTGACAGTTCGTCAGTGATTCATTGTAATTACGGAGCTAACGGAATTTCCATAGATAATTATCAGTTTATTTTAAAAAATAATGGTGGAATGCCAAGTGTTATTTATACAGATCCAAAAAATGATGGCGGAAATAATCCCACCCCTCCACCAAAACGTGTTTTAAGTAAAGAGCAACAAGTTGCTGTAGATATTAGAAATGTGCTTTCAAAAGAAGGCTACACAATACAAGCTATTGCTGCTATATGTGGTAATGCTGATGTTGAATGTGGAATGCGCCCCGATATTTCTGAAATTGGCGGCGGTGGTGGATATGGAGTAGTTCAGTGGACAAGTACGAATGCATGGGAAAGCGGAGCGAATTATGTTCAACGTTTACTTAGAGAAGCGGGCATTGATGGTGATTATAAAATGGCGTCAACTCAAGCTAAATTAATTCACTATGGTATGTTTCATGGTCAATGGATTGGAGTTGTTAGTCCTACTGATGCTAAAGAGTTTATTAAGGGTACAAATGTCGATCAATTAACAATAGCATTTCTGAAAAATTTTGAACGTGCAGGAGTTGAGAAAACACAAGCACGTATAACAGCTGCAAAAAAATGGTTCGACTTCTTACTGAATTATAAAGAAGGGGATTATGATGATCCAACTCCAGAAAATACTAAGGAAAAATTACGAAATGTTGGTGAAATTGATCAATTAGGTATTAAAAATGGAAAAGTTTTTGTAAAAGGTTGGCATTTTTCGAGTGACTTACCAATGGAAAATATAGAAATCTATAATGCTGAAACAGCGAAATTAATTTACCAATTCAATAACATTCCTATAAAAATTCGTAATGATATAAAAGAAAAATACCCTAATGTTGAAGATGTCGAAAAGTCAGGATTTGAATTATCGTTTACGCTGAAAGCAAATGAAGCGATATTTATCAAAGGTATTCGAACTGACGGGCAAGAAAAAGAGGAGTTGTATTTTGACAACCTTTTAATGTTTGAACCAGTTGAAAATGCCCCAGTAGATAATTACGCTGAAGATAATAGAAAATTTTTCTTCGAAATCTTTGAAAAAGGAAAACTTGTTGCAAGAGGTAATAAGATTTTAAATACATTATCTTGGAGTAATGAGTTGATGTATGTGCCTACAACTTCACTCGTTTTGCCAATCACTTATCGTGAATATTTTAAAGGTCGAGAAGAAGTGAAAATATATATTAACAATAAAGTTTTTCATGGGATTACAAGTGATTATGATGTTGATAAGGAATTGGAAACAATAACTATACAACTTGATCATATAATCAGCGAATGGGAATTCCGACAAGTATCCACCAATTTAGCATGTAAGAATAGAACAATTAATGATATTTTTAGTACTCTTGATTTTCGATATTCAAATAAATGGCATTTAGATTATTTACAAAACTCTTCTCAAAAAAGAATAGACTATGTATATAGTAGACAAAACAAACTTGAAGCATTAACAAAAACATGTGAATTAACAGATGATATTTGGTGGAGAGTTGGTTTTAATTTTGGTAGAAAATTAGAATTTGGAACTTTTGGAGAAACTAAACCTGTTCAGATATCATCCGTTAGAAATGCACCATATCGTTTAATTAGCGAACCTAAAATTGACTATCAGTTTGATCAAGTAATAAATATGGCTACTGTATATGGAGAAAAATCAGATAGTGGTATGTCTAGTATGAGTTTGCGTGAAGTTTATTTAGAACCACACACACAGATAAAAGGATTTCCAGTTCGTGTTCTTCGAAAAGGTATTAATAACGAACGTGGTTATGATTATATCAATCTTGCAAAGATTGCTTCTAATAATAATGTTGAATATACAGTAATTGATGAACAAAGTGTAAGAGATGAAAGTAATATATCTATCGAAGCGAGTTATTCGTTTAATGATTTAGCACCATTTGCAGTAAATGATAAAAAAATTAGTGATGAAGATAGACATAAAGCAACTAGAACTGCATATGAAACAGCGGTTAAAAGATTAAAGCAAGCAAGAAGAAAATACTACATTGATATCACAACAACTGAATTACCATCTGACATTAATGTTGGAGATCAAGTTCGTTTGCTATATGATAACAATAAATTAATAACAGAAGGATGCTCTGAATATCAAAAAGAAATCATGAAGATGAGTGATTGGTACTATATTTTGAAAATTGATTACAATTTTGATGAAACAGGATTAGAAACAAATAGACTGACTTTGAGTAAAAATTTATCAATTGAGCGGAAGGCAGATGAACGATGATGAATTATGATGATGCATTGATTAAAGTAGCAGAAAGAACTCAAAATAATCGTAAACAAAATCGACAAGATACGATGCAACGTAGACATCAGGTTACTGAAATCTATGGCCAAGAATATACTGCTCAAGGAGATTCAAATACACCAGCCATTGTTTATTTGCCTGTAAGTAAGGACCTTGTATATCATGAAGTTATGGAGCTTCAAATTCGTATTTCTGGATTTGAGATGCCTGTTAAAGGTGGAGAAACTACAAATGCATCTTTAAAATTAACCAATACCAGATTAGAAATAGGTAGCACGAACATTCCACCGAATAATCATAGCCACTCATTAAGCCCAAATCCACATACACATGAATTAAATCCAAATCCTCATAGTCACAGTCTGAGTGCTGGCATTCAAACTTTTCCTTCAACAGCCACCGAATTCCGATTGGAAATCAGTGGAGTGGATATCACGGATGCAATAAAACTAGAGTATCCATCAAATTGGATAGATGGTAATGGTGTCTTTCCTAAAAGTGACGATGGATTATTGCATTATAATCTTTTAGGTATATTGCCACATTTACAGCCATGGCAACAAAACGTTATTTTGTCGAGTGGGTTAAAAGAAATAAAAATATATGGCAATGGAGTGTTCAAAGCAACTGTTGCAGAATTTTTCAAGTTTTCACATAGAAATTAGGGGGTAGCTACAATGGCAGAAAATAAACAAGCGAGTGAAGGGTTAGCAGAAGATTTAATTAGAAGCATGGTTCAAACAGCTTCTATAGAACTACATTTAAAAACATTGGTTGAAAAAAGGCAATCTGAAATGGATAACGGTTTAATAGATACTAATGATTTCAATCGGGTTAATGAGCAGATCGACGTATTAAAAAATTTGAAAGAAGAACTGTTTGAAGTTACTGAACAACGTCGACAAGATATGCGTACGCTGTTTGATTTATTTGAAGGTAAAGGTGATAAGGAACAATGGTGTATAGTTAAACACGCTGCAATGGCAATGTATACAGCTTTTGAAGCTTGGCAAGCCAGTGATAACGATCGTTTACTTTATCAAATATGTATTGAAAAAAATGCTTATTTCATCAAAAAAATCACTCAATTTACAGGAGTACCCATTACCGAATGTGCTTCTTGTTTTAGCGATATGATGAAAGGGGCTATTGATGATGAGGGTTAGAAGCTTTTGTTCTGATTGTGGCAATATAGGATTTAGTCCATGTGAATCAGATGTAAGTATTTGTTCATTTGAACGTGTAGATGAACTACCAGCTATAGAAGCTGCTGAAGAATGTGTTGCGTATATATTGCCAAACAATAGTGCTCATGTTTTATCCTTTGATAAAAAAAGTTTTACAGATTTTAAAGGTAGAAAAGGAGACAAAGGCGATATTGGTCCACAAGGTCCAAAAGGAGATAAGGGGGATATAGGCCCTAGAGGCCCAGAAGGTTTACAAGGAGACATTGGACCACAAGGAGAAAAAGGAGAAACAGGCTCGCAAGGTCCGATTGGTTTAAAAGGACCTAAAGGTGACAAGGGGGATACTGGTCCACAAGGTCCAAAAGGCGATACAGGCCCACAAGGTCCGAAGGGAGATACACCTGACGTTAGTGATTTCATTAAGAGAAAAGAGGCTGAAAAAGGGTTATTTGTTGTGAAAAATACAGATGTCCTGACCCAAAATTGGAATGATTTCGTTGAACCTGGCATGTATAGCGTATGGAAACCATCTGGGGAGAATATGCCTCCCAATGCAATCTATGGAGATTTGGTTGTGTTTGCCACAAACGGAACAGTTACACAGCTATATAGTTATAATGGAAAGTGGCAAATGAGAACTAAACAAGGAAGCCCAGGATCTTGGACTACATGGAAAGAAATCGGGCAACAAGGACCACAAGGTGAAAAGGGAGATACTGGACCAACTGGACCACAGGGACCGAAAGGTGATACACCTGATATAAGTAATTTAGTTACTAAAACACAACATACAAATGATTTGAATAAAAAGATTGATAAAACAGCTTTCAATGCTGTTGGGCAACATATTTCTTATAATGGAATCACTATTCATATCCAAAAGTCAAATACAATTATTACATGCAATGTCGAAGGGATTTTTAAAAAAGGAAAAGCTAATGGTTGGCATGGGGTTACTACTTATGTAGAAGCTGGATATAGACCAGTTAATATGATTATTAAAATACCGTTAACTTTAAATATAGGTAATACTATTCAAATAAATAAATACGCAGCATTACAAATAGAAACATCTGGTCGAATCATGATTCGAGTTTATGGACTTCAAAATGATGATGTAGAGTTTGGAGGGAGTGCAACATGGATAAGATAAAAATATGGATTACTGTGGACGAAAATCAAATGGTTACGGATTATTCACTTACTGCTAAAAAAAATTATATTGAAATTGATGTAACCGAAGAGCCAAAAGATTATTTGAATTGGGGATTACGCAATGGCAAATTAGTTCATTATCCTGATGATTTAAATGATCTAACGAATAATAGAACAACTTCTTTTGTCGGTAATGTAATGTTAAGCTTTGCGGTTATTTCTTGGGCTTTGTCTTATATACCACTAATCGGTAAAGTTATTTTAGATTATCCTAAATATGCAGATATTAAAGCCGAATACGGCTTACTTGGATTGACAGATGACAATATGAAAACATTTGTTAGTTACAAACGAATTACAGAAAAACAATATGAAGAAATAACAGGAAACTCCTACAAAAAATAAGTTGGTGAGAATATGTCTATAGGAGAGATTATTACAATTATAACGTTTGTAGGTGGTATTATCGGTTTTTTAATAAAAAATTATACCTTACTACAAAAACTAGATGAAACAGTAAATAAGCTTAATTTATTAATTGATCAAACTAAAGAAAAACAAGGCTTAGTAGAGGATGAAGTAATAAAATTAAATGAACAAATAAAATCTTTATGGAACAATTTAAAAGAAAATAACGAAAGAATACGAGATTTAGAACGGAGGGGCAAATAATGGACTTTTCTAAAATTGAATTGATGCCATTAGTGGTGCTAGGGTGTTTAGCTGTCGGGTTTGTTATTAAAAATACTAATATATTAAAAGATAAATATAATCAGTTTATTCCTTTAATTGTATTCATTTTAGGTATATTAATCTCATGGTGGATACAAGGTAAAATCACACCTGAAAATACAATATATGGGGCTTTAAGTGGATTAGCAAGCACTGGCTTACATCAATCTTTTAAAAATTTTATAGGAGATGATAAAAATGACATTGAACGGAATTGATATTTCTAGTTGGCAATCAAATATTAACGTAGGTAAAGAAGGTGTCCCTGCAGATTTTGTTATAGTTAAAGCTACAGGAGGAACAGGATATATAAATCCTGACTGTGATAGAGCATTCCAACAAGCCATTAGCAGTGGGAAAAAAGTAGCTGTATATCATTTTGCGAATGAGGTAGGACTTGAAGGGACAGCGGAACAAGAAGCTGAGTTCTTTTTAAAAAATATTAAAGGTTATATCGGTAAGGCCGTCTTGGTTTTAGACTGGGAAAGTACTAATAAAGGAGACGTTGCTTGGGCTAAACGTTGGTTAGATTATGTTCAAGGTAAAACAGGTGTAAAACCTATGTTTTATACTTATACCAATGTTTTACAATCATATAATTTTAGCTCTATTGCAAAAGCTGATTATGGTTTGTGGTTAGCTGATTACGGAGCAAATAATCCACAAGGATATTCCCAACCTACTCCGCCACCAGTCCCTTATTGGAATTTTATTTCAATGTATCAATATACGTCAAATGGTCAATTGCCTGGCTGGAATGGTCGATTAGATTTAAACGTATTCTTTGGTGATAGAAGCATGTGGGACAAATACGCTAATCCCAAAAGTAATCCAACACCCGCTCCTCCAGTTCCTCCTAAACCTAAGCGCCGTTACGGATATAGAGTAGACGATTTACAATTTGTAAACGGTATTTGGCAAGTAAGAAATGATGTATTGGGGCAGCCGGACTTTGATTGGACAGAAAACGGAATTAATGTTGCTTATATTGATAAGATCGATCCGGCAACAGGAGAGAATATGCCAGATCAAGAATTAAAAGTCGGAGACTATTTTGCTTTTCAACCATCTTCTGTAGGGATCATTACCGAACAATACTCTTTAAATGGGAAAACAATCTCGCATGTTCAATTCCCAGATGAATTTATTTGGTTGTACACAGAAAGTGTTGGGAAATTAATCTATGGGTAAATGTTTCATCTGGTTACCCTAGAACTATCTGTTTAAATTAGTATGACTTATCAAACTTTAGCTACATTATGTACTAGTAAATCCCTACCTCTCGCAATGAAATGAGAAGTAGGGATTTTTTATAAAAATAGTTGAAATATAAAAAAAGATGATTTAAAATATAGTTACCTTTTTAATACACTCATATATGATCTTCTTTCGAGAAGAGTGCTCCTATCTTATCCCAAGTCCAAGATAGGAGTATTTTAATATAATTGTATATTTGAAT
>OJTN01000057.1_pt1 | contig 49897 bp, 59 predicted proteins | sample 1599741 | NCBI WGS metagenome assembly OJTN01 (sample SAMN04436820, study PRJEB24849) | human gut metagenome | biome: human gut; feature: NICU; material: stool | host: Homo sapiens | place: USA: Saint Louis, MO | collected 2011-05-19
ATAGGATTCAATTCTTTTAGCGTCTCGTCATATCGTTTAAAACGATCAAAAACAATCTTATGATAGTTTTTATCTATCATAAATAGATATTCGATCGATTGTAACAATTAATTACCGATCGATACCACCTGTTCAATCGTCAAAATCTATCAATAATCAATTATCGATCTTTTATATCGATCATTTTATTGAGATCTGTTCACAAAATGATATGCTTCGCGTAGGTCGTTCAGTAGGATCTGGTGAGGTGAGTATGGAAGTCATCAACAAGGAAACCGACAGCATTCAAACAAAGTCTAACAGTGCTGTTTTATCATATATCTATGGACAGTCTGGATTCACCATTGTTCTGAATAAATGTTTTGTGCGGCTATTCAATAATGCATCTGGCATTAATGCCTTATATGGCTATAACCAAATCCGGGAAATCAATTACACATTACCAAACACTGATTTCGGTGAGGCAGAGATCTGTATTCTCACATCTGGAAGCAACAATGCTTTATGGAAGTTTACTGTTAAGTCGGAAGACAATGAAAGAGTTTGTGAGAGATGGATTAGCATATTTGATGAGCAGATATTTAACAGTATATAAAATAAAACATAAAATGTTAATTCTTTTATAAAGGAAACCGCAAATATATTTGCTTTTTTAGAAATTAATATTTAATTATATACACATGTAATATTTAATAATGAGGTTTATTTATGTCTGGAAAAAATCCATTCTGGAATTATGATTATAATGCAGCACAACGCAACAGAGAGATAGTAGATTCATATCAACAGGCTAATGAGGCCAGACTGAACTCTCAGCAAGCTCAGTTTGAAGCATCAATGGCAAACGATGAAGTTAATCATCTACAATTGCGCCTTAACCAAACTATATCCAGTCATAAGAAGGTAGTGGACAGGTATGAACAACAGTTGGAAGGATTTAAAAATAATTTTTTCCGCGTTGCATTACACAAGAATATTCTTTATAGAACCATCAGCAAACTGCAGGAGGAATGGCCCGACAAAAAGGAATTTATCCTTGACGAAATGCAAAGACAACGCGATTTATGTAATCAACAGGATTATAAAGAAAGATGGTGGAACGCTATCAAAAGTAATAACCTTGCTGATGACTATCTTGATTTCCCGTTCCCTGAGCGTAAGGTCAAGAACAAAGCATAATATATGGTGATTATTATGTAATAACAAATACACAAGATGAAACTAAGCATTTCTTCATAACGACTATTGATTTCGACAAGACACTACCCTGTCATGTCTCCTACAGGCACCCCCATATCAACCATTCACTTTATGGAATCATCCGCATGTCTCATGAGAAAAAACAGTATATAAAATCATATAAGCATACACTGGTTGAGTATAGTAAACCCACAGAAGAGCTGAGCAGGCAAGATATAGAAAATAGTGATGATGATCTCAAAAATCGGCAAGCAAAAGCTATTTTGTTAGATTTTTCACTAATCTTTATTTTAGTGCCTTTTATTGGCTTCTTGTTTTATGTGATTATTAAATTTATGAACTCAACACAGCCACGCATGATTTCGCCACCGGACAACTATGTTGACGTAGGGATCTTTTTGTTTATAGGAACTGTTATATGGCTACTTTATGTAATTAGAGGTAGATCATTTAAAAATTTAAATGATACAATCTTATTTACTGGAACAGCTATTGGCTTTGTATTATTCTTTCACAAAGATGTTACAATCATAGATCATAACAACGCTACATGGATTTTTGGTCAAATAGTTTTAGCGAGTTGTTCTGTTGGCAAAGCTCTTATTGCATTTACAGAATTTATTGTAGAACGAGTTGGCGAAACTAAAAAATCAGTAGAAAAGAAAACTTATCCCCACCACTAACCTTACATACATCAGATATCTTAGCTAAGACCTAATCTGATAGTTACCGGTTATTTATACAGGTGTCTGTCAGATTACATCTGGTTTAAATTTCGCTCAAAGTATTTGTTATAATTCTTTCTTATTCACTTTTTCATTATCACACATCATTAAGAGAATCGTTAAAAAAACCCCACACTTACAAAATGAATAAAAACTTAATAACATTATTACCGCTGCCCATAGGTACTTCAATGAGTTAAAAGAAAACCTCAGAAAAAATTTCAGAAATAGCATCACCGTTTCATATTTTTTAGACATACTCTTATCCTTTCATTATACTTTTATATACATCAATATTGAATAGATGTAATCTACTGTTGATTCCTATACGTATAGCCCATATATAGATTAATGTCTATCAAACACGATTTTTTATTTATTGTGATTTTATAAACTTAATGACCAGTACCACCATTAACCCATAAAAATTATGAATAATGCTATTTTGCCAAGATTTTATTTTTCTCAAAACGTTTAAAAAGCCATGATGATAAAACATCACTAATAAAGAACAAAGGAACGAGAACTAAATATTTATATTTGTTCGTGATACATGAATCAAACAAAATAATAATCAGGATAAGAAAAATAAAATCCCCCCTCAGTTTATTCATTACACTGTCAAACACTTCATAAAATCTCATGATCTTTATATCCATATTATTTCTCATCCTTTTATATACGTCTAATTCAATATATTGACAAGAATATAAAACTACCTTATTGCTTCATTTATATAAACAAAAACATGGGGCTAAAAGATGGGAAGAACATTTAGAGAAAAAACAATCAACATATTACAAATAATCACTCTGTTGACATTCTATTGGCTAATTTATAATTTTTGTCTCGACCACCTGTATGCTAATGCCTCAAAAGGCCCTGCAAGCATTATTACTGATACATATTTTCCAGCTGCATTATTAGCTCATGTTGGGCTATTGTTTCTTTTCATCCCATACTATTTAATGTGGAAGGCGAAGGAGAAATTTAACTGGAGAGGAATCTTCAATGCTCATCGAAACTATCCTTTCACAGTCTTTATTAGTTATACTTCAGCTACCATAACATATATGATAGCTGATAAAGCATCTTTCTATGATTCTGGTATAAATACTCTATACTTGATTCAAATTATTGCCTTTATTTTTGTTACGATTATTTATCTGCATTCTTCCAACAAAGATTAATATAATACCATATACGACAATAACAGCTAGAACATAAAATATTATACCTACCCGTGAAATATCGGAATTAAACCATTTGAACATTTTCATTAAAGAATAAACAACTCGATCAAGGGACGATGTTTTCTCCCTTACCTCCATACATGACAGCTTGCACTCACTGTCATCTATCTGGTTAAGAATACTCATTGCCTCATTTCGCTGTCCTTTTCCCAAGAAATGTCTGGCTAATATAAGTCGTTTGTCCACAGAAGATATATCATCCTGAATTAATCCATATAATATATGGATATCTTTTTGACTCAGTTGTTTCTTGTTTTCTCTATCTTCATAGTAAAAATCGAGGACGAGTGGGTTGTCTGACATACTTTTATCGATAGATTTGACAACAGCATCCCATCGATGACTGTCCATATCGGCTAAAGATAATATAGGGTATAACTTCTCAATGACACGTTCCCCTACAGGAGAATAATAAAATCTATGATGTGTTTTTTTATAAAATGAGTCTGATATATTGGCTATAACACCTGTATTCTCATTTTCTGTAGTTTCCCAATAAAATCTCATTCCATATTTTTCACTAATAAATGATAGAAAAGCATGACGTGGAGCATAAACTATTTCTAACTTTTTACTGAATGCTCTTGCAGCATCAAACATAAGATATACGTTCAGATCACAGTCAGAAAAGTGATTAGCATAAGCCTTAGCTACTGTAGCTGATGGTTTATAATAAAAGTTAGCTCCTAATATTTTGTTTGCACAGTCCAAGAAATTTTCAGTAGTATCATCAATCCTACATGTATCTTTTACTTTCTTTAAAAAATTATTTATAGCCCCATATGCTTTACGCGCTTCGTTAGAATTAATGATACCATTTTGCTCATCCATCCTGACGAGGCGATGAGTCAGGTTTAATGGGTCATAGTCCGCAAATACATCCGGGGTATGTTCAAATCGTTCGGCACGCGTTGCACTTTTATCTTTGGTCAGAGTTATAGATACGAATGAGATAACAAGCACAGGAAGAATAATTAACGCCACAGGCATTATTAATTTTCGCAAAGTTAATAATTTGATACGCAATAACATTTAATCATCCACTGATAATAGAAAAGCAAATGTTAACACTAAATCAATCAAGCAGTAACTTATAATTGGCTTAACTACGAATCTTTACATTGTTATTACCCATCCAAGTAACTCATTAAATTAGTTAGTTAGTTAGTTAGTTTTATTTTGAAAATTAATTTTAGATTTACTAACTCTACAAACTTGTATACTTATCAATAAAATAGAATGTGCATAACAAAAACAAAATACAAACAGCAAAAATTTAATAACAAATAGATGAATATTATGCATTCTCATATAATCTAATACAGATCTAAGCTTAGTTAGTTGCTGCCTGCGTTGATTTTGTGGCATTGATTTTCAGATTATTCAACATCACCTTATCGACAGGTTGTAGTTGCTGTCCTAATAGGGCTGCTAATAAAATATTTGTGTCTTCTGTTCTTTCTATTAGAAGCATCTGTAATCTTAAATCAATGGCCTGCATTCTTGCCTGCTCATGTGCGGTTTCTTTTTCATCTGTACTGCTGATCTTGACCTGCCATGCATCAGCACCAGTAGTATCCGCATAGCGAGAATAGATCTCATATCTCAACATTTCCCATTCCGAAGGTTTAGACGGGAACTCTGCTCCGGGGAATAATGTCGCATACTTGGTTTTCACAGACGCATCAGTCCACGCCTGACTTGCTCCTGCTGTAGAACCAAGTCCTGAGCCGATATTTACCCCTCTTGAGTTTACTGATACATCACCAGATTTCTTTATTGCCAGAATAGAATCAACAGCATTAGTTCCCGCTGTGCTTCTGGCAACAAAACTTGAGAATGCTGACAGGTATTCGCGTCCTTCTTTCGTATCTTCAAGACTCCTGTCGTTTAGCTGCTGTAGCGGTAAATTACCAATCAGATTTCGCTTAGCAGCATCAGCCACTTTCATCTGTTTAACATCATAAGATTGGTTTGAAACTTTATTCCCCTGAGCATCAGATATGGATAACGGTGGTGTGGTGAGTGAGGTAGCAGATTTATCTTTATCAGCATATGCACCAATAGAACTACATCCACCTCTGTTGTATTTCACATCCTCGTCAGAACAGACTTCAATTGAGACTCGGCCCATCACGTTATTTTTAGCCTCATTTATACCGGTGCTCGCTCCCGTAAACATTTTCACACTATTTTCAGCTAAAGCAGCTTTAGCTGAGCTTGTGTTTGATCCTGCCGACCCTCTACCTCCTGCTGCTGTAGCTTCCTCACAAGCATTAGCATCAGGAATTCGCTTAAGGATATTTTGCATTCTTTGCTCCTGAATAGCTTGGTTTGCATTGCTTATAACAGAGTTCTTTTGATTCTCATTAGCAGTAATATTAGCCTGTGCAAGTTTGTCATTCATTGAGACTAATGTCTCAATCATTCCATTTCCCATAGATTGAGGGTATGCCCCCATTACGTAAGGTGTCAATACTTCTTCCGTGACGGGCCAGACAGCAAAAGCTGTATTTGAATACAGAACAGAAAAACACAAAATCGAAGTCGCTGCTATTCTTTTTATTTTGAAATTACCATGACTCATCACACACTCCCTTTAATTCATTACATTCTTTATTAATTAATAAATTAAAAATGAATTGTCAATTGTTCTGACTATGCTTAATGATCCCTTATCGTGTTTAAAAAGCATAGATTTTAAAACCAACTCAGATTAATATATTCACTCCTGAATCATCATTAAGAGAATTGCCATGTCGATTTATAATATTTAAACAAATTCGGATGGAGTTTTTTAGCGACGAAAAGAATCAGGGCGTTTCCATTCAAACACTGCAGCATGTCTTGCTTTAGTTCTTTCACTTTTAATCTGATTAGCTTTACGCTGAGAACATATTTGTTCACGAGCAACACCCAGAACTTTTCTTCTCTCTTCTTTGGTAAGATTCTTACCTTTCACTTTCATTGCCTCACACACTGCATCATCAAGAAATTTCTTTTCCGATACTGTCACGCTTCTTAAACATCCATGCTTATTCATATTTTTATCCATTTGTTTTTTCTCTTTTTTAATCCCGAGATCTGATTTTTTGTTTCCATCTTCAATATTGGTTCCATTAAAACTTCCCTCGTTATTATTTGTTACAGAACCTTCTTCAGTTTCGTTTTTCATTTTTCTGACTCTTTATTATGTAAGTTATCTATTTAATACAATTAAAATTTTGTTTTTTCAAATTAACTCGTTTTTTAAAACCATTTAAAATGCATATTTTCACAAATCACTTTAGATTTATATTTTTTCTGTACTAGTTTTACTATTTAATTTATTTTAAAAGATTTAGGGTTTTAGAGGGAACTCCGTCAGGAGTAGTATGGTTTTTCTAGAGCTTCGCCTCTCCTAATCCGCATATTAAAGTTTCAAAACAATCTCATGATTTTCAAATTTTATACACGTAATAGGACAAGACGCTTCTCATGCTATGACTTAGAATTGCAATACGTTTCCATATTGCGACACCCTTCTGCACTCCCATAGACAACATCATAGCTATAAAAACATTTTCTCGTTTTGCTAAAGAAAATTACACTGCTGTTTTTATAAGCCTTAGATGTGCGCTTCGAGTTGATGTTACGCAGACTCCCCGCTTTGGCATCGACAATAACCTTGAGAATGAATCAAACACTTTCGCTCCTACCTTCTCAGACCCGTACAATCAGGTTTAACGTTATTGCTTTTGAGAACTAGATTAGTTTTTGGAAATGGTATTTGACAGACTTGTAAAAAGTTGAGATTTAGATTTGACAAATATGGAAAGATTATTTAATACTTTATTATATTTGTAGTCATGTTATCTGGTTAACTGATTACGAGGCTTCAAAAGTCGGCAAAACTTTTTTAGTCCTTAAAAAGTCAACTTTGATAAGTTGGCTTTTTTTGTATCTTCATTCTGTTTACATCCAAATATTTCACTTGTCAAACAAAACAGTTCTTAAATACTATAATAAATTATATTCATCCAAAATGATGACCCCGAACTTTATTGTTATCTTCTCATTAAGAGCACAACCAGTAGTTGTTTAACTAACAAGTATCGTTAATATTCACAAAGCTTATTTATTGGCACCAACGTAAAAAAGTAGTATAAGTGAAGGATCAGACATTAAATGGAGTGACCGATATGGATGCTGGATTTATTTTACCTCAAGAAAAACAACAGGTTCTTGATGAAATAAACAGATGGCTTAACACAGTCTATCCCTACAAAAAACCACCTGCACATCTTTGTGATCCGATTGATAGGGCCAGTAAATTTTTCCGTATTGATGTTCACAGGAAAAAATTCAGTATTTATCTTAGACTTGGAAAAACATGGGCATCATCTCAGAATAAATCTATTGTCATTGCTAAACTCTGTTTTGAAAAAGAACGTTCTGGTTATGGCTCAGCGTTGCTGAAATGCCTTGCGAAAATAGCAGAAAAATATAATTATGAAAATATTGCTATCGAGTCAGTCAATGAAAAAAGTAGATCATTTGCGTTGAAATTTGGTTTTTCAGAATATCAAAACAAAAATGATTATATCATTACAACTGAAAAACTTACTACTATCCTTAATAAACTGCCTCCCCCCTTATCTTTGAGTCGAATTCATGTGTCATAGTATTATTATTTTTTTCAAACAAGGTCCTATACCTATGACGAAATATAATAATATTTTCATATGATTTTAAAATAAAAAGGAGTTGCTGATGCTAACAATTGAAGTAGAAACAGCAAAGTTGACTGTTGGAAACAGTGAATTTTTAATCGAAATACCTAAATCATTATATGAAGTGATTTCAAGTCAAAATAAAAAGGACCAATTAACAACGATAAAAAATAATGATGCAGAAAAAATAGAGTATTTCTTAAGAGATAAGTTGTATTATGACACAAGGCCGTCAAGTAAAAGACAAATGGATTACGTAATAGCAATAGCTGAAAAACTAAAGATAAAAATCAATAAAAAAACGCTCGAAAATACATCCAGTGCGAGTGCCTTTATTGATAAGCATAAATACGAATTTGATAAAAAAGTGGAAGAGGAACATCAAGCATGGATTGAGTATAAAAAGAGTGATGAATATAAAATTCTTCAAAAAGTTGAAAGTGCAATAAAAAGACATTTTATAAGATATGGCACAACAAGAAAAAAATTACTTGCACATCAGATGATTGAATCTGGCTTATCAATAAATGATATTGCAGATAAAATAGGCGTTACCACAACCACTATCAATAAATATTTAGCTGAAGTGGTAGATATAACTAACCGATCCATAGCAAATGAAAGTTCATGGATGATATTTCATTATGTTCTATCAAAGATGGTTTTCTCAAATAAGGAAAATCTAACACCAAGTGAATGGAGAGATACTATTATAGCCTTGACCATGAAAAACAGATGGTATGAAGAAACTTGGTTTTTTACAGAAGAATAAACATCCCTTGATACATTGTTTATATTTCAAAAAAGGCTATGGCGACATTTTACTTTTGCCATAACCATTTCAATATTGCTTGTAAGTAATCATATAAGATGATTTTTATTCTAAATAATAATTAATACTAAAGAGGACCGAAGTCCTCTTTAGTATTACATTCCCTCATTGCCTTCTTTTGGTGATGAATCACCACCAGAAGATCCGCCCCCATCACCTTTACCCGGAGTCTTAAAACTCTCTATAGGAGACGCTTTACCCTGAAGATTTAGTGGCAACAATGGCCTGTTATGCTCGCCAAAAGATACCGCTCTGTTAGCAGCCTTTTGAGCGACATCCATATAGCCAGCAGCTCCCGCTGTATCACCAACAGCATCTGCAGCTTCAGCCGCACTGTAAGCAGAGTTGGCACTTTCAAGAGATTGATATTCATCCTGCTGATCAAGCGGCCCTGCATTACTCATATGGGTGCGGAATGCAGATCCAGTATCACTGGCTCTACTGGAAGCCTGAGCTTTCCCTTGTTGAACTTGTTGCTGCTGTTGAAGCTCACGTTGTTGTTCACGGTCTTTATTCATTTGCCCGTTTCTGATCTGGTTACCTAACGCGTTCGAAGAATGTGATAACTGATCTAATACTGTTTTTGCCAATACTGCCGATTCCACACCTTTCGATGCCGACTGAGCATAACCCGACATGCTCTGACCACTATGAACGCCAAGCCACTTCATAATTTCATCTGGAATAACATGGATCAGCGAAAGCGATTTCTTCACAACCGTAAACATCAGCGCAATGTAAACAGCAATCAGGGCCAGTGATTCTATGATGCTAATCCCGGCGTTGGCTGACATCATACCGAACGCGCCGGAGAACGTTTCATTAATCACCCCACCAAGTATCGGAAGCATCGTATAAGCGGCTATTAGTCCCGTTACCATCAGTGCCGGGCGCATAGTTAACGACAGCACCAGACCATAGCCAGCACCGCCTCGTCCTACAACACCATCTCCGTCTGGATGTAAGTGTGTGATTACCCATAATGGTGCTGCCACCATTGCTTCAAGGCACAGAATCATCCAGCCCACGCAGACACCAAACCACATGACGTATGGCAGCATTGGAATAACAACAGCTAATGTAGCACCAGCAACCCATAGCGGGATCACCAGTGGCATAACGACACCAATTGCACCAAAGGCTCCAGACAACCAGTTTGCAGTAAATGACGTCCATATTCCAAGACCTGCACCAACAACAGCAGAGCCACCTAATAAACTCCACCCGGCGGTACTGAGTGTATCGCCAAGGCCTTTAACGGCTAACAGGGGGTTGATAGCCTGTAAATTTGCTGCCGTTGTATCTGTTGAAAATGCGACGAGTTTTCCTTGTTTTCTGCCATTGATTACGCTTGAACTCAGGAAACCAGCCATTGCGCCAGAAATACTCTTATCTGCTTCACTCTTGAGTGAAGTGATTATTTTACTGGCATCATCTGTTTTAGACCCCTGTCCCCCCTTACCAGTGGTATTGGCTTCTGTTCGGTTTTGCGCATCAATACCATTCGCGTATCTTGATGCCGTCGTCGATCTCGCCATGTCGTGAGACACTTTTGCCATAACAGCATTCAGACTGTTAAAAATATCGCCATAATCCATACTCTGTTGTCCCGCGACAGGAAGATTGTGAGCAGCACCATTTATTGCATCCTGAATGCGGATCAACTTCATACTCCATGCCCCCGCCATGAACCAGCCATCCTTCTGGACGTTATCCTTGAAGTCATCCCACTGGTTGCCTGTAGAAAATGTAGTTCTGACCGCCGTATCGATAACAGAAACGTAGGTAGCAGTTGCACTGTTTATATCAGACTGAATATCGATGTTATTATCAGCGACATATTTTTCTGCCAGTGTCATCATATTGTTATTCAGGGCAATAAAAGCTGTATTATGAGCTTCAACAACGGCTGATATATTGGTTTTGATTTCCTGCGGCATGTAGCTCATATACATTCCACCTGATGCGATAGCCGCCTGTGCCTGAGCTTGAGACTGTTCATCGTAAGACGCTTTAGCCTCCGGGTCTGTCAATGTGATACTTCCACACGCTGATTTGGATACCAGTAAGTTTTTATTCATTTCATTACCAGCATTATTAGCACCGTAATTGTATCGGTATAAATACTTTCCTTTTTCCGACGTCATTTCAAACACAGGCATAACACCGGGAAACAACGCACTCTCATGCGATTTTTTCCATAGCTGGCCTGCCTTCAACATACAAACATTATTTATGAATGCCGTCTTTGCTATGCGGTCAAGTTCCTGATAGGACGCTGACGTGGTGATAACAGCACCATCTGATGGATTTGCGGCATACGTATTCCAGACCGTATCGGCAAGACCTACGCCCTGATTTATCAGCCATAACACCATAACCTGAGCTGCACAGAACCCACCGGCTGCGGGAAGTATCATTGCGGTTCCTAACGCTGTCCTGACAGGAAGCCACATAGAGGACCATTTCTTACCCAGCATTTCGCCATCATGCGCCGTTGACATCGTTCCGGCTATTAGCGTGTATGCTGCTAAAATCCCACCAACCAACAAAATGGCACTGTTGAGGATTGTCATTGTGCTGGCTAACGGGCTTTGGGCTAAATTCTCAGGAAATAAAACATCCAAGAACCATAGCTTTGATTTATCCGTATCAGGAACCGTAAATAAATCTGCTGCGTATGCATTTTGCGTAATCAGCAAACACATAAAAAGAATGGCTGCCGGGACGTATCCTATCCTCATTATATCCAAAGAGCGTTGCTCCATTTTTATTTTCATTTTTTCTCCCTTTTTTATGCAACGCACCAAGTGAGTTACATTTTTTATATTTTACTTCATCACATCACTGATACTGTTCCATACATCAGAACCTGTTGTGGAATTTCCATTAACATTAATGCTTCCTCCCGCAGTTGATCCTGTTCCTGTTGAAATGCTACCCCCTGCAATATTCCCCATACCGGGAACATCAAAAGAAACGCTTTCCGATATATTCCCCATCACAGAATTCATTTTTTCTCTGGCAATCGAACAGGCTTTACTTATTGCTGCTTCTTTTGCTTTTCTGATTATAGTATCGAAACTTGGCAGATTTATGCCGATGCTTCCAGTAGGCCATACATCGGTGCAACCAATAGTATCTAAGGAACTATTTATGTTTGCCATAAACCCTTCGGCTATGGGTTCCAGTTGAGCTGCATCGATTTTCATCGCGTTGTATTGAGCCTGTTTTACTGCGGTTTCCATAGCGGGTGTGCAAACAGCTGCGTTTGCTGTTGTCGCCATAAATGCGATAGAAAACAGTGAAAATAAAACATATTTTCTTCTATTCATTTTTTACTCCTTTATTGATTTTATTTCTCACCACCTCATATATTTAATTGGTTGTAAATAAAAGGGCTTATTCAATATATATTAAATATTGTGAAAATAATCAATAGAACAGCAACTTTAAATTTGACAATCACTTTATTTTATAGTTAATATTAAAGAGTAAATAAATAATTACTCCAAGATATTTTATTTATACTCTAAAAAGAGACCTGAATACGAAATCAGGTCTCTTTTTATTTTCGTGTTATATAGAATCGGTTGTATAACTTCACATGTAATGCTAATATTGCCCAATAAAAAGCATTGAATATGTTGTTCAGTGCTAAGTTCATCAAAAAGATAATAGCTATAAGGATTCTTACATGGCTAATTCAGGAAGAGAATATGAAGAACTTGTCAGAGATATACAATATTCTTTGTTTAAAGCCGAAAATATTCCTAGCCTTAAAAACATTAATATCGAGAAAAATAAGAAGATAAAAGATCGTTCGGGAATTGAACGAGAATTTGATATATATTGGGAGTTCGAAATTGGAGGTCATACCTATCGTTCGGTTATCGAGTGTAAGGACTATTCCTCCCCGGTATCGATTGAGAAGATAGATGCCTTCATTGGTAAAACTAACGATATTCCGGGACTTAAACTAATCTATGCGACGCGAACGGGATATCAAAGCGGTGCAAAGATAAAAGCAGAGCAGCATAACATTCAACTGCTTGTTATCAGAGATCAGCAAGAACAAGACTGGGTTGATGAAGATGGCACTCCACTTCTAAAATCTATTCATTTTAGAATGACAGCCATATTACCGCCAAGAATCGTTAAATTTAATGTGCATGTTGATAAAGAATGGTTTTATTCACAAAATGAATATACTGAAAGCACATTGCCAAATCTATTCAAAACAGAATATTCCAATGCTATTTTTATTCATAACCTTAGCAAAGACGAAAGATATAGCATTCATGATTTATCCAGTTTACTTATGAAAAAAGTTGAAAACATGGCATATGGAGAAAATATATACGCTGAAAAAATTGACAATGGATATATAGAGAATGCGGATTCAAGCATAAAAATGAAGATAAAAGGTTTTGATTGCAAATATATTCATCACAAACCGATAGAAGATATATCTATAATTGATTTCTCAGAACAAATTAAAGCCATTGTAGAAGATTTCATAACAGGAAAGAAAAAATGGGTATTAAAAAAAGGCATTGTAAAATGAACATTTGTTTTTAATGAGGGTTCCGCTATATCTATATATTTTAGCTCAGACCTACCTCATCCCTGAATTCAACCCCATATACAAACAAGCCCAGATATCTTTCGAGGCTTGTTTATCCGTATAATACAGTTGCATGTTAATATGTTCCCCTGACCCATTCACGCAACCATATTATATTATCATTAACTTCTATACATCGCATTTTAACTAGATCATTAATAATATCATCGAATGATACATCCACTAATTCCTGCATTCCGTAAAAATTGAATTGTATGCCACTCTTTGCAAACGCATCATCTCTCCTTATTTTATTAGACTCATCTCTTCCTTGCCATAAGACGTACAAAACAGTAGCATGTTCTGGTGTAAGTTCTATAGACGAATGACACCAAATCTTATTCCAAATACTTAACGCCGCAAAAAATATTAATTTTGGTTCGGCTGCAACACCTGCTGCTGTTAACACTAAATCGGGTAGATCATTGAATAATTCTCTCCAATTAAGAACAAAATTACCTAACTTTCTTGATTTTCCACCACGTCGACCTAATGAGTTGACTGTAATATACTCCATTACAAATTTTTCTTTTTCAGGCGGAGTTAATCTACAGAATGAATCGACTAAAGAAATAGCGGTTTTATCATTCTCAGTAAATAGTTCATGAACAATACCAATTATCTCATTTTTTTTGTTTTCTAATTTTTCATAGTCATAGCTCATTTGTCACATAGTCCTTTTGATTACTAACACAGGTATCTTTGTCCCTAAGGCTATTTAGCATATTTTGTTCAGTATTTCAACATATTAAACAAATAATTAAATGATTGTATAGTCTACCAGTTCTATTAATGGCTGCTCTGAAAATGCTTAATGAATTTCCATCGTTGTCTTTGGCATCACTGTTATAAAAATGTAACAATACAAAATTAAATGCGATAATGTTAGCTCATCGATCGCAATCACTACTTAGATTGGTTGAAATAGACTACTCGGTTTGAAAATTAGTTCCCCAAATAGGACTAACGTAAAAATAGTAATCAAGCATAGACTTCGGTAGGCACCATGCTTACTTAATGTATAATTTTCCCACACAGTCGTAGCTCTGGAGGCTCAGCTAGTTTAATACTACCAATACGTATGGGCAGCTCGCTATCTTGCTGGCACAACTTCTTAATGGATTGCCACTCCGCTTTTTCAGACTCCATGTGAGCAGCGAGCGAATCAAATGCACCTTCGGCTACAACGATGGTGGATTCTTCATCTGTTTCATTGCCAGTCGACTCCGCATTTGGATTTTCAGCGCGTTCTTCTTCCAGTTCAGCCAGACTCGCTTTCAGCTCATCAAGACTGCTGGCGGCGTCTTTTGGTGCATTGAAGAACAGCCCACTGATGAAGATAGCTTCCATTACCTCACTGAAAGAAAACGAGGTATCGCCATAAACAAAGCAGCCATGCTTGGAACTCTTCACCCCTGATACGTTCTTCTTCAACAATCCATCCTTCGACGAAGTCATCAATGTCTGTTTGCTATAGAGGATTACAGGCAGGTTTTTAATTTGTTGAACATCGCCGCTGATACTCCAGCGTTCTTTATCACCTTTAATGAAGCCTGAAGCATCGCAACTACTTTCTATGTCAAATTCATCAGTCGGGAACCGCTCGCGATTAAAATAGGTTGAAAAATCTTCCCCTTCTTCCATATCCTGACGCTTGTAAGCGCGATAAACCGAGCTTCGATGGTCAATCCCAATCCATTCAATATCCCATGTCATTGGCCCGGACGGTTTTCTTACCTCATCTATGTAGGCACCAACATCTCTGTCCAGATAAGCCGCTAACAATTCCTTCCACGGCTCTATAGCCAAAAAGATACTTGCCAGTGTTGTTCCATCTTCAATCAGGGCCGTATGGCGAAAGAAACGGAGAAGAAAGAAGGGGTCAGCATCAGCTATCGCGTTCTGTATGGAAAGCAACGGAACAGCCGAGGTTTCATCATAATCGGACTGAAACCGCAGTATTGCATCGGAACAAAAAATTAACTTACCTTCCATCGCTCATCCTCCTCCTGTAGTTATCAGACAAAATATTTTACCAGATCATAGATTGTTATCGCATTTTACTTTTTGCTGCTTCATATTCATTAATATGGTCCTTAAAAGTGCTTATCGCTTTTGGCAATGACCTGTTAAGTAAACCATTAATCTCCTGTGATGCTTTTCCGTTTCTGACGACCACGATATATCCAAGAGTCAGATCTTGTCTTATCATTGGATTCAATGGTTCTATACCTACGCTAATCCCCGTATTTTTGTATTTAGCAACCGGATACCCAACTGAACTATGGATAACAATATTATCGCTATCTGCAAGCCTTGATAACATTCTGTCGCTATATATCGCTTTTCTTAAATCCTCTAAAACAGGGATATAGTGTTTATCCATGTTTCCTGTCAAAGCTGTAGGCAAGTAGATTTTTGTTTTTATTTTTCGCATGATATTTTTCCTGTTATTGTTTTTATTTAATACCATGCTACTGATCGTAATATCAAAAATATTTATTATGTTCAATATAACTTTTATAACATCTGTGATTTTATAGTTTCTTCACTCATCTGTGTGAGTTCTGAAACCAAACGAATATAAATATTTTTCAACCTGTCTTTATCACAACGACTTACAGATTCTGATAACAGATAATGACTATAATTATTGACGCAAATGTTGTTGCCGTTTTCAAGAGTTAATTTCAATCCGAGTTCTGTATCTTCTACTTTGTTTACAATACAGATCATGAATGGTGTTTTGTCATGTGGATGGAAGAGTGTGATCATTTTGATATTATTCATTATATTTTCCTTTTTTTATTTATTACTGTTTAATACTCTATCGCAAGCGTAAAAATCAAATATATTTTTATTTTATTTATGATTTTACCACTGATTATTTAACTTCTTTTTGAAAAGATCTTTATCTCTGTGCTTACGCACGGCTACGCCCTGACGCTGATATTTTTATTTTATTCATCTCCTGTCTTTTAAATAAAAAGAAAAGTACTCGATCATTGTTTGATCTCTTTTCCTCATGATGCTGAATTTAGATCCTATGTTTAAACATAGTTTTTCCCTTTAGACATATAGCATTTGCTCTTAAACGTATAGGAAAACTATATCCTTGATAGCAGCACTTCGTGATTGTTGCGAACAATCACTCTGCTGAACAGGGCTTGCCCCTGTTAATAATGGATTTATCCAAAAAAAAGATCGCGTCGAAGACGCATATAAAGTAAAAGAAAAATTAATTAAGCTCTCACAACAAAAGCAGCGGTTCGTGATTGTATGCAACAATCACTTCGCTGTAATAACATAGTAAGGAAGATAAAGTTCAATAACGTTAGTAGGTGCCATTTATATAAGACACCAATCAACTAAAAAGAAGAACTGTTTTCTATATTTCATCCTTTTAAACGTCATCCAAAGCTTCGCTATTTGAATAATGAAGAAGAAAAATGCTCTCAAGCCAGTTATAGCTTAAAACAAAGTACGCACTCTCGGGAGTTAAAGTCCCGAATCCCGGTACTTAAGATGATAATCATTATCAATAATAAAAAATAATACAGCTCCTATTTTTACTTATTTCAGAACTTGAAGTTTTTAATAACCAAACTTCAAGTATTATTATTTTTATAAAAACTGCACTTAAAATATTGACGAACTAAAAATAGTACGTTATCTACTTTATATAAAAAGAATAAAGGGGAAAGTATTATGTTAGATAATAAAATAAAAAAATCAAGAAGAGGTCTACCTCGCCATGTAAAAAACCCATTCCTTAATGATACAAATATACATACAAAAACAGGTATCAGACGTATCACAACAGGAAAAGATCGCTTAGCCGTAGTAAATGAAAATACAGGAGAACAGGTTGGGCATGGTGGTTTCTTTCAGTCAATGGAAGTAGACAAGACACAGTTCGTGAAGCTTTATGTGGATGGCGTATCAGCTATTGAGGGTTTATCCTCATCCGGTAAGAAAGTATTTAAGATACTGTATCTTGCTATTAGAGACAATAAAGATACAGATACGATATTAATGTCATTCGATATTGTTGATCAAGAGATTGTAAAAATATCAAGAACGACATATTTCAAAGGGATGAAAGAACTTGCTGACAAGAAATTTATTGCTGAGACCATGATACAGAACTATTATTTTATTAATCCAGACTATATGTTTAATGGTGATCGTTTAACTTTCATGAAAACTTATTACTTGAAGGGCAAAAAGAAAACAGCGAATAATAAAAATTAATTACCAACGGGAAAACAGGTTAAAAAATCGCCGTAATAAACCACGATTACATTAAAGGTATTTTCTTGCCAAGAGAGAAACATCACCAATTTGACACCTGAACCATATCTCGTAATATAAATATATCAATCATTTTATTTACGAGGTATTTCTTATGAGAAAAGTAAAAACAGACAACAGTGATTTAATCGAATACGTAAATACAATCAAAGAGCTAAAAAATCATATTTCGATAGAAGAATACAGAAATGAATATCGCAAGCTGCGTTCCGATGATGTTCCTTTGATTAAAGCCCAAAAATTTAAATCTGCACATACCGAACTTCGCAGACTTGAAAAAAAGAGAGAATCTCTTATTGAATACTTTATTGATGAGCTTAACCCAATAAGCAGTTCAAAAGCTAACACATCAGCGAGATCAACTGGTAATCTCGATTTATTTAACGAACGTGTGTTATACCGTAAGGCCATTTCAGAAAAGAGCGATGAAGAAATAGTAGCCTTGGTCATAAAACAACGTACAGAAGCCGCTGTTGAGTTCCAACGTTCAATTGAACAGAGTCTTGAGCAACTATCTCGTATCTCGTCAGAGTTCGAACCATCAAACCAAAAGCGCAGGAAAATGTCTCTTTAAAACGACTCTATGCTATTCGTGTGAAATGTGATGTATTAGATTGCTTATGCAATAATGTTTACTATATTATTTACTGACTGTTTTTTTTGATTTTTCCAACAGCACCGTAAGCATTATTTTTATTAATCGCCTATTTTAAAACACCGGATGACATACTATGAGTGAAGCTCTTAAGGCACTGAACAATATTCGTACACTTCGCGCACAGGCTCGTGAAACAGATCTGGCAACTCTGGAAGAGATGCTGGAAAAACTCTCTGCTGTTGTTGAAGATCGCCGTGAGGAAGAAAATTCAGCCCGTAAAGAACAAGAAGAACGTCAGGCTAAACTGGAAGCCTTCCGCCAGAAATTGTTAGAAGACGGTATCGATCCTACAGAACTACTCGCTTCAGTTGGTTCATCCCAGCCTAAAACCAAATCAACCCGCGCTCCTCGCCCCGCTAAATACAAATATAAAGATGAAAACGGTAATGAGCAGACTTGGACGGGTCAGGGCCGTACTCCTAAAGCAATCGCTGCTGCTATAGAAGCTGGTAAGACACTGGAAGATTTTGCAATCTAACCGCTACAGCATATCCGGGCTTCACTGTTCTCAAGATAACAGGCCCGGAAAATATTCGATTATTCATCCAAGACTATCCCAGTCTGGCAGGTTGTTAACGACCTTTCGCCACCAATGATACGCAGCCATAAGAACACCAAAACAAATACCTGCTACGACGCTTGAGACAAATGCAGTGCCCGGTTGTATCCCCGTATCCTTCCAAGTAAAAAACCACATACAGATCCCCCATGCCGGACCAAACCATCCACCCATCAACAAAGTGATTTGCCAGAATGAGGCAAAAGGTAGCGGTGGTATCTTGAGTCCAGCTTTCCATGCGAGGTGTAGCAAAGGAGGGGCATAATTACTTCGCCACATCTTCTTGCTTTCCATGATGGCAATAGCGTGTTTCTTTTTAGCTTCAAAGCCCATACGGTTCCCTCCAGCTCCACCTTTACTCATCTATCGATAAAAAGCCACAATAGACAATAATGATTATCAATTCCATGTATGTAAGTCAAAAATAACTCAAATAGTCATTCCTTTAGATCTTCTGGTGAAACCCGGTCACATGCCATTTTCTCAAGCATTCTTTGTAATCTTTTCATTTTCAACTTACGCGCTTTTTTCTCACCAATCTCCTGATAGTATTCTTCACGACGTTCGTTGACCACGCTCCTGAAATTTTTCAAAAGCTGTTCAAGTGTTTTGATGTCAGTAGTTGCGGCTTCCGCTTGGATTTTTTTATACATATACATCACATGAAATTCATCAATCATTTTTTTGCTCCTTGGAAAGACAAATAAGATTTGTTATCAGCCCCAAGAAGGGGCCGATAGACGTCAGAATATATCAGCATATTGATTCCGCCAGAACAGTGTAGTGCATTTTGGCTAATGCCTGCCTAACCTCTTTAAAATCCACCTCAGATAGTTTTTCAGCCGCGTTCTTTTTCCATGCTTTTTTCAGAAGATGCTTTTCAGCATTTCTCATCGCCAGATCGATTAGCTTACAAACAAACTCATGATCCATTACATGCGTTATAATCATATTGCTGGTCGTTTTATCCTTTGAGTTAAAAAGCTCCGCATAGATATGCAAGGACACAACATAGAAGATTTCAGTGTTTTTATTTTTAAATGTATTCATTTTTATTTCCTCTTTAGTTTAATATTGGAATAGCAAAATATTTGTATGAGCATTAGCGGTATACACACTTATAGACAATCCAAAGCTGACGAAGGTGTTGCTTTACCTTACAGTGGTTTACTTCTCCATAAATCCGATTCCTTTTGCCTTCTTCTGTGTCATCGTAAAAATGATATCGCGTTTTTTTAATGATACTTTCCATAATGTCATTCATATTGTATTTATTGTTGAGAAAATAATAAAAATCATCTGGTGCATTCCGCCGTAATCCGTCCATATAGTTCCTGAAATAACATTCGGCTTGTTCAATAAACTCTTTTATCGTAATAAGTTCTATCTTCATATTTTTCTCCATTATTGTTTAGGGTAATAAGATGCCCTGTGCGAACAGATATTTGTTCGACACGAGATCTTGTTTCTTTTTTTATGCAGCGTTCTGGCGTGAGTGTCGAATAGTCACTTCAATCCATTCATCAATCTCACTTTCAACAAAAGCGACACACCTCGGACCTATTTTTACTCTGTCAGGAAAGTTTCCTTCCTTAATACGCTCATATAAAGTCGTGCGACTAAATCCCACTCGATTTAAAACATCAGGAACGCGGATAAATCGTTTTACGCTGGTTTCAATATTTTCTTTCATTGTCTGCCCTCTATTATTGTAAGTAATCTCTATGAGATTTCGCTTTTCTCTATGTTGTTTCGACGTGAACAATGATAGCGATTTTGCTTATGGTAATTTAGGGACGTTCAAAGAAGTTTTTTTTGAAAAATTCGAAGGGGCACGGATGGAAAGATAACGGTTAACACTGGATGCGATCACGTTCGCACGGAGCGAACGTAACCCTTTTTACTTGGCTTATTTTTTCTTATTCCTGTCGTCTTCTACATGCTTTTCAACAGGGGAGTCTTTCAAGTGATTGTTTTCCATCATGTAATCTTCAAGCGATTTCAGATAGCTCGCATCCGTCAGAAAAGCCATTGCTAACGGGTAGTCCGTTGCCTTTAGCATTCCTTCATCACGATCGTTGTCGCTGTCCTCGTGAAGCAGCGAGGAAATCAGTGAAAGCGGGATTTTAATGCCGTTATCTTCTCCCCAGAAGATCAGGTCCATCATCGGGATAAGACGATAATCAATAATTTTTCTGAATGTGCTTTTCCCAAAACGATACTCTCTTGGCGCTGGAGACTTCATCTTAAGCTGTCTCTTCCATCGGGGGATCAACACTTTCAGATGTTCAATGATCTCTTCGGTTGATGCTTCTTCCAGATGAATATCGACAGTAATACGTGAAAGATTATTAAGGGATGTCTCTTTCAGATACTCGGACAGAAATTCAGACTGGCTTAACCCAGAGAGTTCAGGCGTGGCTTCGGTTAATGCCAGCGTTTTCGCATAAAATTGCGCGTGGCTTCGTGTCGTAGGATTTACTGCGTAGGTTCTGGCAAGCTCATGTCCAAGAGTAGCGGTATCACCACTGAAAAAGATTTCACCGCTGAGGATCTTGTTGCGGTAATCATCCAGCATTAATCGGTTAAAGGTAGGTATGGTGTTCCGGCTCAACAACATTCTGTAAGCCAAGATGCGCCGCTCAACCTCAACATAAAAATGCTGTAAGGTGAGTTTCTCTATCGCCTCATAGCGTTCCACATCAAACCATGCTTCCAGTGCTTTCCTGATTTCACTTCTTTTCATCCATCCTCCAACAATCCATTTCCTTTGATATATCTTCACAGGATCCGTTTGGAACAATTGAAGTTCAACTGTTTTGTCATCAGAGACGGGGGAATGGCTAAGTTGTTGTTAAGAGTGTGAACTCGAGAGCATAAAAGTGGATGCCCGACGCGCGGCAAAATGGTAAAAAACAGCATCAGTAGTAAGAAAAATTGAGCGAGAGAAAGGAATTTTAATGCAGGGATTTATGCATGACAAAATCAAAAATGCTTTGTAAGTGATTGATTTTGTTGAATGATTGGCGGAGAGAGGGGGATTTGAACCCCCGGTAGAGTTGCCCCTACTCCGGTTTTCGAGACCGATGATACAGAGTCGAAAAATCAAAGAGTTAAAAATTTTTCTTGGAATAAATGTCTTAAAATCGTACACGAAAAATCAATAAATTACATAACATTAAAGAAGAATATTCCAAGCCTTCTTGAGGCCACCACCTGTTTTCAGGTGTCATTCAGATGTGATTTACCCCAGATTGGGAAAGCACGCTTTTTTTTCTCAGCTTATTCCGTTTTGCCTGTGTGTTGAATAATTCCACTGCAGTTATATAAAATCAGTAACAGCTGGAAATCATTCAATACTCGCACTATCGAAAGTTCGCCAGCCAGCCGTGGCACGTTCTTGCATACGACGTGCTACGGTTTCATTTATCTCCGACCGGAAACCTCTTATACAAAGTCGATATGCCAACATCATAGATGATCGCCTACTGGTGGAACTTATATATAAAGCAATAATGACCAAACTTTACAGGCGGAGAAGAGCCGCTTCTTTAAACTTTCCTCAATAACAGCATTACTTGTATAATGCATCAGTTCACAATAGAAAAATGCATACTGCTATGTTGCCCGGATCATCACGGGCATTTTTTATCCACCCTACCACGACATATTCATACGCTGCCACACAGAACATTTCAATCCACCAGTATGTTTCCGGTGTTTCACTCTCAGCAACAAACAACAGGAGAACGCATAATCGCAGCATAAAATGCATGATGTAAGGAGCTTATATCGCTCCTTACATTAATATTATTCACTGGCCAGACAGCGATGCCAGCATGAAATAATGCAGCTCATCATTCCTTACAGACATTATTTCACCAGCCTCCCTGACCAGCTTGCGCTCTCCGGTATCGTATTCTTCCATTGTAAGGAGTCCGTCAGAACCAAGCTCCATACGAGTCCCGTAAACCACTTCATATTCCGCCGGATATTCATCACGACACAAAATACCGTAATCAAAAGCGTCCAGCCCTTCCTCAGAGAAGACCTTCTGTACGTCCTGAGCAATCACTCCTACATGCCATCTGGCTGCGTTCCCTTTGCTGGACACTGCATCTCTGAAACGGAACCGACAGATATACCCGAGCAGCTTTCTGGCAACCCTTTTTTCTGCATCCGACAGAATTGTTTCGTCCTGTTTATGAGTCCGGTCTGATGTACTGATACTTCCCGTAGCTGAATAAACCTGTGCGGGTCGCCATGAGGCATAACCGATCGAATACGTATTATCTGTATAAGGGCGGAGATTTCCTGATGAATCTATGCGCCATCTCTTTTCTCCTCCTGTGGCATTTGCATCCTGATTCGTTGCAAAATCAATCACTGTCGCTGACCTGAACACAGATGAACCACCGCCAATTACCAGCGTGTTATTCCCCTCTGATGCCTGTTGGTCAACTACCAGTATTTTATCCTGATTTTTACCTGAACCACTTTTCGAGGCAGCGATAATACGATTAAACTGATCCTCACCATCGCTCTTTTGTGCGATGGTGATAACATTGGACCAGATTGCCTCTCTTTGTCGCTGAAAACCATATTCTCCGCTGTCTGTAGTGACAGCTTTATATTTTATTCCACCTTCAGCTGACTCCTGCGTTATATAGAATGTCTGGTTATTAGCATTCTTGATGAACACATAATTGTCAGCAGGAATGTCATTTCCACTCAGATCTTTAATCGGTGTCGTGGTTGTATGCAGACAAAACCATTTCTGACTCACAGAACGCATATATGCCAGAATTTCAGACAGGGATGTGAATACCGTCCCCAACACCGGGTTTACCAACCCCTGGGCACTACGGGGAAATGTTCCAATACTGGCATGAGACACATCAAACCCCGTGTACAACCAGGCTGCCTGACGAAAATCAATAGCATCTCTGCCAGTACTGAACTCTTTCATCAGAACAATTCCTTTCTGATAAGCCTGTGGTAACCCACGCTCCAGAAAGATATAAAGCGAATATATACTGCCGCCGTCGTCAGAAATACAAATTCCTTCGTTCTCAATGCGCGAAGGTGTAAAACCCTGCCTGGTAAGCACATCTATCATTTTTTGGGGATGAAGAATGGATTCCTGCTGCTTTACTCCATCCGGAGAAAAGACCTTAACCCCCTGAAACTGGTTAAATCCGGCTGATGCCCCAGTATTAAAATAGCCACCATAAGAACAGGCAATATAATCGTCTCCCACAGCAATTCCCTGACGTTTTGTGAAGCGTCTTGCATAGCTGTCTGTGCTTTCCGTGATATATCCGGAATCATGCAACGGTAATGTGAATGTCCCTGTCCGACGAAACTGAAAATCATACACCGCAAATACTGTGCGGGTGATCAGGCCTCCCACTTCCGGTGCTGACTGTTCAACCACCCAGCGGTTTTTACGATAGCTGAACTGGTTGTAAACACCGACATCATGTTCATCAATTAACGGCAATACTGAACCAGAAATTGCCCCATCAAGCGAAAACTGTTTCAGTAATCCATTTTCTCCTGACATGAACAAACGTAATCCACCGTAATCCGTTGTCACCACAAGGCCTTCGCTGACAACGCCACGACCTCCATTATCGACATAATAATATCCCTCATATTCGCCGGATGTTGTGTACTGAACTATAACGTTCCGTGTCTGCTTTGGCTCAACGGTATAACTCAGATAGATTTTTTCTCCTGTCACCACAAATCCCTGTGGATACATATATTCCGCACCAGACTGAGCAGCCAGCACCGTATCGTAGTCCGGGAATAATAACGGCAATTCCATTAAGACACTACGGGAATGGTTAGTGTACAGATTGTTCAATGAACCAGCTTTTACATCCTGTAACCCCAGATTTTCAAGAGCGCGTTCTACCGTGCCATCCGATTTGATATCGCCAAACGGATTTTTGCGGCTTAACAGCAGCGCACGAAGCGCGGTAAGCAGCTGGTCGTGCCGCGCCTTCTCCAGACTGGCACCGGAGGCCTCCACCACGCTGCAAAGTTCTTCCTGCAACATGTCAAAGTAGTCATCATCCAGATCGGTGGCAGGCGTGCCGGTCTGGGGGTTACCACGGGTAAAACCGTTCTTACCCGCGCCGAACTTATCCTTCTGCGCGGTTTTCGTGTCTATACGATGCATGGATTACTCCGGATATTTGAAAATTACGTAGGTATGCGAAGGGCAGAGTTTGTTAAGCACGCACTCGACAACGGTGTCGCCCCAGATACGCAGTGCGGAATCACAGGGATCGCCACATGTCATCCAGGTGGTGTTGGTGGCGGCTGGCATGTTGACCTGCCAGTAATACCGCCATTCCGTCGCATTCACTGCGTCAGTACAGGCCGATGAGCAGGTGAACGTGCTTTTGTCGTATCGCGTGATGGTGGCGTCTGGTCTGCCCAGGGCAGCAAGCTGTGCAAGGTAAAAATCCTCATTGATGCCGCCCGCCAGATTAACCTTCGCATCCAGCCGTTGCTGACGCTGGCGAAGGGTCTGCGTTCCCGCCGGAATACATTCATCCGGCAGGCCGCACAGACGCTCCCAGCGGTTTATCAGTTCAGTGGTGGTGCGCAGGTCCAGCTCCCGCATCAGGGCATCCGCACGCTGATGAACGCGGGTTAATGACGGTGCCGCACCGGCAATCGCTGGATCGCTGGATGACCACGCCGGACCGGGGGGCAACAGTGCCGACAACAGACGGATGTAATCATCGTTTGTCACGTCCATGAAATCGTCCCCAGTACCGCCAGTTCATTTTTTGCAATGGAGATATTGTCTGCCGGTGCAAGCAACTGATGGCTGTATTCCCCGTTCGCACCGGAAATCGCTTCACTGATACGCGACACCTTCAGTTCTCCCTGCGGATAACCATCACGCAGCAGGAACGAACGCAACTCGGCGGTGATGGCAGCCCGTATTTCCGGTGTGTCCGGCGTCACGCGGATATGAAAATCCACTTTATGCGCCACCGGCCTGAATACATATAAATCAGAGCCTGCCACCGGGGCCAGTGGCCCGATATGTTGTCTTGCCGCCGTTTCCGTTGATTCTTCCGGAATGGGATTAATCAGGTCACTGCTGGCAATCATCACACCGACAGTTCCCGTTCCCATCCAGTGACGGTATGTCCATGCGCGGGTAATGCCGGGCACTTCTTTAGCCCAGACGACATAGTCCCCGTCAGCCCCGCCCTGAGGCGTCCAGTAATACCGCTCAATGACGCGGGCGCGCCACGTTTCCAGATCTTCAGTATCGAATCCGCCAGTCAGGGTATCTGCAACACCGGAAGACGGCAGACCATTCACCGGCGTGACCAGGATTAATGCCGTACCGTCGTCAGCGTTACCGACCGCGCCTGTAGTTGAGCAAGTGATCGGCGCACGCAGGACACCACCGGAGCTGGTTGCATCGGCAGTTGCCGTGTACTGAACCAGGTCATCGCGCTGAATCACGCTCCCGGCAGTCACCTTCAGGCCATCGCTGACACCTTCCCAGCGCATATACCCGCTGGCAGCCGTGGCCCCCTTGCGCGGACACCGTTTCATCGCAGCATGTCGTGCCAGCCAGGACTCATCGCACAGGTCAGGCAGCATATTCATTGCCAGATAATCGATGTACCCATAAACCGTATGCAGCGCCGCCGCATACACCTTTGCCCGCACGTCTTCATCCATGCGCCGGAGCGTGTCGCTGACGTCCAGCCTGGCGAATAAATCGTTACGGAGCATACTGATATTTTCTGCCAGCGTCGGGCGCTGAAATTCACTGTCCGCCATGCGTTATCGCACTCCACAGATCATCAAAAGAAATCATTACCGGTCCGTCACGACGCCAGAGAGTGATACTGTTACCCAGTTCATTAATCCCGGTGCGGCGGATATCCAGATCAATACGGGACACCACGCCGTCATCAATCATCCATTGCAGGCATTCGCGGATAGACCCCCTTACCGTCTGCACCAGCTGATTGGTCAGTTTGCTGCGCTGAAGCAGCCACAGCCGGGAGCCGTAACGGTCATTCTGTACCGCAGGCCAGGTATCCCCCCACCATCCCATCGGGACGTCGGCGTTGTCATCAGGCTCCGCCCGCCGCCAGGTAAACAGGGAAATCACCACGGCGCGGGTCAGCGGATCCAGCGGTGCGCTGGCGCAGGTGCGTTTACCGTTCACCGTCAGCCACAGTTCCATCATGCCTCCATCGCTTTATCCGGTTTGTCGGTGTTACTGCCCTGACCGTTCTCTCTGTGACGATGCCCGTTATAGGCAAGCCGCATCGCTGACATGGTGGTGCCGCCGGAGTCGCACAGGTCTTTCACCTGTCCTGTCACTTCCAGGTCCATTTCAAAACGTGCTTTAGGTGAATTGCGAAACGTGATCGTTTTACCTGCACCGTCCACCACGATCCCCTCCCGGGTCAGCGTCACGGACTGCCCCTGATCGTCATAGACAGCCACCTCACCCGTCTGCAGTCCTTTCAGGCGGTAGCGCCGGTCCGACACCGTAACAACCACCGCATGAGAACGGTCGCCATCCGGAAACAACACCACCGCTTCCGCACCGCTGTTTGCCCTTGCGGTAAAACCGTAGGGTTCAAGATGTTCAACCCCGGCTTTGGGTTCACCGGCAATCAGGGACACATCCACGGTCTGACATTTCGTGGCGGCACTGATGCTTTTCACCACGGCCCGCCCAATCAGGCCGAGTAGTTGTCGCTGCATGGCTTCAATCGCCCTCATCAGAACGGGTCCTCCTGTACTCTGGCTTTTTTCTTTTTCCGCGCGCCGGGGTCTTCGGGTTCAGGCAGATAAGCATCAGGCGGGCCGACACGGATTTCCGTCAGGGTGCCGTTCTGGTCCTGAGTAAACGTGACTTCCGAGACAAGCAGTTCGGTATTGTCAAAACCACAGACCGGATCAAAGACAATCACCCGCTGGTTGGGCTGCCACAGCGTACCGTTACCCTGTCGCCAGCCCTGCACCACATAGGTGGTTTCATCCGTCCGCGCCGCCCGTTGTCGGGCTTCAAAGTCAGCACGCGCAATACAGCCTGCCCCCGTAGCCTGCCCTGTCTGCCTGATATACATCGGACGGTAACGGGCAATAAATGCGTCCTCTGTGCGGGCCCGCAGCGCGGTGGTGGTGGCCTCACCGAAATCATCGTCGTTTCCGGCACGCTGCCCCGCCACCTGGTAAACAGAAAACCGCTCCCGGATACTCTTCTCCGTATCACAGGAAAGGATATTTTCCCCAAGTACCAGCGCGGTATGTGCCCGCGTTGAGCCAATACCGCCAATCACCAGCCTGCCGTGCGGGTCGTCGTAAGCCAGTGCCTGCTGCTGACCGAGTATTTTGTTGATTACCTCAATCACCGTTTCACCGTGATCAGGCTGAACATCAGGAATAACACCCGATGGCGCACCGCTGTTCACCACCTCAATGCCGAAAGGCGCAGCAAGCGCCTGCGCAATCTGCACCAGCGAGCGTCCGTTAAACTGTGTCGGTTCGGCTGCACAGTCAATCAGGTCAGCCGTCAGACTACGTCCGGCAATACCGGTGCTGACCGAACGGGCATCGTAATGAACGGGAGTCGCCTCCACCCAGCCGGTGATCACCAGCTCATCACCAATCAGCACTTCCACTTTTGAACCGTTTTTAATGCGCGGCTGAAGCGTGGTGATACCCTCATCACCCGGCCACTGGCGGGTGATCTCCACACTGAAATCCCGCGCCAGCCGTTCAATACCGGCACCGATGCGCACCGATGTCCAGCCATTCCACTCCCGGCCATTTACCCGTAGCGTGACATTGTCGTTCATTGCACTGGCACCTTCAGAGGGATCACCGGCACAAAGCCGGGATGCGTAATGGCATTACGCCGGATAATGTCCGCGTCACGCGCCGCGTTATCAAACCAGGTCGCCGCCAGCACCAGCGCGGGTAAAACCTCATCCGGTGTGCGCTGAATGATCCGTGCAGACTGTTCAAGGCGCGTGTTGATATCCGCATTCAGATCTGCTTTCACCCGGCGCAGCGCCAGAAACAGCGCATCACTGGTTGTACGGGACAACTCCTTATCAATTGCCGTATTCAGTGTGTCGCGAATGTCAGTCAGTTCTTCCCACGTCGGCAGGTCAACCGTGTTTTTCACCGCCGGTGCATTGTTCAGTGCCGGATGCGTGACGGCAGGCCAGCCAGTGCTCTGCGCGGGTGTTGTTGCCTGCCCCACTGCGGAATTCTGAATCACCGCGGAAGTTGTTGGCGCAGGCAATCGGGTGACGGCATACGCCGCTTCGCTGATTGCGGTCGTACGAAGGGTGCTGGCAACCACGTTACGCTGCTGCGTAGCCGTGGCGGTGGTTTTACTGTCCGTTTTCCAGACGCCGCGCGGTTGCAGATCGCTGCCGAGGCTGACACCGGAAAGCGTTTTGATCATGGTGACCAGGTCGCTGGCGTTACCATAAAGGCGTTTCCCGGTACGCCACATTTTCTGCACCTGCTCAACGAAATTTTTGCCTGACGATGGCGGCGGCAGAAGTACCGAGATATCCCCCTGCAACAGCCTGGCGGCATCCGATACGGTAGAATCCACCACTTTCATCGCATCAGAAACATACCCCAGCATTATGCTGGCATTACCGATAACGTCGTTCTGCACGAAATCCGCCACGCCATCGATACTGAAACCGCTGAAGCTGTCACTGATGCAGTCATCCAGTGCAGAACAGGATGACATCAGCGTCTGCGCCGTCGCCGCACCTGATGTGGGGTAAGAGAGTTCTCCCGCTTCGACAAACTTCAGGTCAAAGCGGACAATACGCCCTTCACTTTTCGATGTGCTGACCCGAACTTCCCCGTCAACACAGACTTTCATCTCACCGTATGTCGGATGGACAAGCGTGCCGGGACCGGGTTTATTCAGCGCGTCAATCAGGCGATCGCGCTGGTCAAAGCAGTCATCTCCCACCACATAAGCTGTGATGGACGGGCGGAAAGTGACTTTTCCCAGATCTTCGGTATAAGGCTTGTCGCGGTTCGGGTATTCATGTGTTTCCACACGGCGACCGGTTCCCGCACTTTCTTCTTCAACCTTAAACGGCACACCTCGAAATGATGCTTCAAGTAGCTTTTCACGCCAGCCACTTCGAGAATTAGAGGATAGGTACGAAGAAATATGAGAAAAATCCATGGCGTCACCTCAAATAAAAACCGCGTGTAAACGCGGTTTTTTATTAGGTAATAAAATTAAAGATCATAATCAACATTATGAGTATCTATTCTACATGATGAATAAGTAATTCCGCTTTCACCACTAATATTTACGCCAGCCTTTACCTTCCCTGATTTCGTAACATCAACAAAGAATTGCCCTCTTGGCATTTTAAATGCAAAAGAGAAACCAATAATTTCCGAGTCAAAGTTATTTTCATCCTCACTAATTGGTACAATAAAAGCCAATGGTGCAGATTGTGAGTTATTTTCAAAATCAAAAACACCAATACCTTTATTAAACTCGTAGGATGCTTTTTTTATTAAAAGAGTTCCACTTGCCGACTTTGCTGGGCATATTACAGACAGTCTATTTATTCCACCTACATCTAGATCTATATTCTTATCTGCTGAAGTTTTAACGTTATCTATAAAGTATGTAGCAAGCTGCTTTTCCGTTACTGGCTTCGCAAAGGAGTTTAATGGCAGTCCTGCAGCCAACAACAATATAAACATTTTCTTCATATTCTCTCCTACATTCAGCACAAACTTTACCACTCAATAACCCTACTTGATTAAAGTAGGGTTATTATCGCCTGAATGGAGAATACCCCACATCGTGCGTGATTTTCATCAGGGGATCGGCTTTGCCCGGTACATCAATTATCTTCATGCCTGGCGGAGCATTCTCGAACGTGACTTTCAGTTCGCTGTGCTGTGTCATGGAAGAAGATGGATTCAACAGCGGAACATTGGGTTTGTACTGACTCAGGCTGGCCTGATACTGCTCGTACTCTTTACGATCAAAAAAAGGCGTCCAGTCTGAAGCCAGAAACAGCCCTTTATTATCCAGCCAGTTAACTGTATCTTCAGGAACAACACTTTCCAGAGTATCTTTAACCGGCTCATACATCAGGGTTCCCAGAAAACCATATACCCCGGCCTTCCCGATAAAGCCGCGGCCTTTCCCCATCAATCCCGTTTCTGCCGACACCTTCCCCAGCGTACGCATCTCTCTGGTCACTGCGGTAATGGATTTGGTAACGTCAGCAACCCATTTGGTTGTCATAAACAGGGCGATCGCTTTCAGAACAGTTTCCCATCCCCCCATCGCCTGCGCCGTTTCATCCACCACGCGCCAGACCTTTTTTATGACAGGACCTACGGTTTCCCAGTTATCAATAATGAGGTAAGCGGCACCGACCAGAAGAGCAATCAGACCCTTAGCAGGCGTCATATTCATCACACCGCCGAGAACTTTCATGATTCTGGACAAAGAGCCTGCAGCGGCCCCCACTGTCAGTAAAGCCAGACCGATTTTAGCAATGGTCTTAACGAGCTCCGGGTTTTCACGGACAAACGTTCTCACTTCCTCAAGGAGCGGTTTTACCGCTTCAAGACCATCATTAACCTCAGGAAGAAACGTTTCCCCCAGAGTGGAAGAAATGGCATCAAGTTGATTTTGCAGAAGTAAAAGCTGGTTTTCCGTCGTCGCTGCCCTCGAAGCATATTCCTTCTGCATCGAACTGCCATACTGCTGGGAATCCGCAACCCGCCTGAAGTTGGTACGCAACAAATCAAGGTTAGTCAGCAGAGGTGCTATCGCGCCCAGAGACTCTTTCCCGAACAGGGCATTCAGCACAGCTGCCTGTTTTTCTTTAGGCACTTTAGCCATCGCATCCAGTACAGACAGCATGGTTCCCCGGGCATCTTTCTGCATATCAGCAGCTAATTTCTTCGGATTGATCCGCAGAAAACGTAATGCCTGTTTCTGCGATTTTGTCGCTGAATTTCCCGCGGTCAGGGAAAGCATGAAGTTCTTGATCCCTGTGGCGGCAATTTCTGACTCCACGCCCATCCCGGCAATGGTTGCCCCCATTGCCGCGATTTCGCCGGAAGCCACACCTGCAACACCACCTAAAGGACCAATACGCGTAACAATATCGGAGATTTTCTTCGCATTCGCCGGGCCGGTATTACCAAGGTAGTTGATTTTGTCAGCCAGCCCAGCCACTTCATCCTGCGTCATATTAAACGCAGTACGCCACTGGGCCATCATCTGCCCGGACTCTTCAGCCGTGGTATCAAAGGCCACGCCCATCTTCACCGCATCAGTGGCAAACTGCATCAGTTCATCACGTGCAATCCCGGCCTGACCGCCAGCCGCCACAATTTCCGCGATCCCGTCTGCAGACATGGGAAGCTCAGTAGACAAAGCGCGTACCTGCTCCGTCATGGCCTTAAATGCATCCGGCGTATCCAGACCGTCCACCACTTTGCGGACATCAGCCATCTTCGATTCAAGGGTGATGGCTGATTTTACAGGGAGTGCCAGTGCCCCCATTATTGCAGTACCCGCCCCGGCAGCGCCCAGAGCAAGGCTGGAGACTTCTTTCTGAAACCCCTTAAGCTGACGCTGCATACCTTTAAGCGGGCCGGACAGCCTGTCAACGGCGGTGATGATGGCTTTCAGCTGAAAATTATCAGCCATGCTTCATCTCCTCATTTATACGGACGGCCTCTGCCTCCAGATCAGCAAAGTGGGAAATAGCCGTCCTGCGAAGTTCAAGGGGGTTTAATTTCCAGAACCACGCGACATTGTAGAATCGCTTCCGGAGGTCTCTTCCGTCTCCAAGCCGGTAAAAAAACGCATTACAATCATGCCTGCCTTGAAAATATCCAGCTTCGTCATCTGCGCTGCAGACGAGCGCGGGATCCCGGCCAGAAGCGGGATATATTTCAGCGCCACCTGACTGTCCATTTTCATACCACCATCAGGCGAAACAGAGAAAGGGAACCCCAGCGCCTCAATCTCGTCATACGTAGGCTCACGTATTTCCAGCACATGCAGTGTTTCTTTGTGGGCGATGATCGGTTTTTTAAGTACAAGCTCAATCACTGGTAATCCCCTTCTTCACCGTGGAACTCAAGATCAACCGTGCCTTCTTCGGCATTATGGTTCGCTTCGCCGTGCAGCCAGGCAGACGACAGTACATAGACCTGACCGTTCGCCAGCTCGGCAGTGATTGTCATCTCATCAGACGAGGTGATTTTGTTCACCGGAAAATTCTTCGGCACCTTGAAGGTCCCTTTAACATAAGGCGCACGGTGAGTTTCCTTGCGGTCCACTGAACCGTCCAGGCCGATGATGTCATCATTGACCGTCCTGTTCATGGGCACCTCAATGCCGCCGGTCAGCGATAGCTGCTGACCGTCAATTTTGAAATAACAGGTTCCCCCGATACGGGCCATTATGCGGACTCCTCTGAATACTGAAGACGGAACTGGTTAACCACGGCAAAGACACGCAACTGGTTAACATAGTCAGGCGGGAACAGCGTGTTCAGGCGGTTCGGATCGCTGGCATCACGCTCCACAACCAGGTACTGCTTAAAAAGTTCGTAGTTTTCCACAATCCCCGCACGCTCGAGCTGACGGTAGGTTGCCAGCAGTTCCCCTTTGATCACCGCCGGGGTGACAATCGCCTGACCGGGACCAAAGCGGGTACCGTCGCTGGCAAGCTTGTGACGCCCGTACTTACTGGTAATGACGGATTTCAGTTTGCGCAGCACATACGCGCTGGTATGCAGCGTCTCGCTGTCGAGGTAGCTGTTATCCGCAACACCGTAAGCGTTTTTCCTGTACGTGGTGACATCACGCTGAATGCGCAGCACCCCGCTTTCGACATACGCCGTTGCCACGCCATGAGACAGCAGGGTCTGTTGTTCGGTCATCGTGAACCGTTTCCCCTTCGGCGCAGGCAGCATACCCACCAGCTCACCGGTCTGCGTGGGACGTGCCGGATCGTTGCGAATAAACACCGCTGCGCGGGCGGTACGGCTTGCCGCCAGCTCGTCGGCAGGCGTCTGGGTCTCTTTTTCGTATCCCGCCAGGGTAATGTGCTGCTGGTTAAACTGGTCACCTGCGGTCACCAGTTCTGACAGCGTGCCGATCTTTGCCGTATACACATGACCATACAGCTGACGCGCATAGCTCCAGCGACCGCTGGTATCGTTCATCTCGGTCACCAGCGTGTTAACGGAGGCTGTGTCGTTGAACGGCAGGCCGATATAATCAAACGGCTCATCCGCCATTGCAGCCACCGCGCCGGTGAGAACCGGAGCACCCGTTCCGGCGGTACCCGTCGCCACGGCAATCTGTACGCCCGCTGGCAGCACTTCGCCCCCACCAAAGCCGTAGTAATTGAGGCTGACAGGAATTTCATTCCCGCAAAGCCCCTTATGACGCGCGGTCAGCGTGACAACACCAGCCGAAGATGAAGCTGTAAACGGCAGAGTCGGAACGGCATTGATGGCATCTTTGATACTGCTGGCAATCGTCGTGACGTTATCGCCGTTGGTCACCGAAGCCTGCACGCGGGTACGTCCCACATAGACATTCACCGTGCCGCTTTCGGTTGCTTCCCCGGTCACCGTCAGCGTAACCGTTGCCGCCGCGCCTGTGGCTTCCGGAACGGCAATCACATACAGCTCACCAAACGGGTCGGTCTGGCGATAAGCCTCGACCATACGCGCCAGCTGACTTCCCGCACCACAAATCTGGCGTGCATAGTCTGCCGACGGCATCAGCACCAGACTGTTGGCAACAATCTCTGCACCGTTATTGGCATGACCAATCAGCAGCGATGCCCCGCTGTCCTGTGCAGTATTCGCAGCCTGGTTATCCATTTCCGCATAAAACAGCGGAACCAGCGTATTCGACGGAATGGTGTTAAAGCTTATCGTCATCGGTGTTCACCTTTTTATTCACGCGCCGAATATCACCCGCTGCTTCACGGCGCAGCCAGTAGTTGTTCTCATCAACATTTCGCCCTTCGGCGGGCAAAAGGTCGCCGCGGGCAGGGTCAGGCACTGACCGCCCTTTAACAGGTTTCACAAACATGATGATCCTCAGGAAGGAAGGGGTATTTCGGTGTGATGTTCGATATCGCCGTCAGGCCCGTTACCGGGATCGAGATAATCAACATCAATCGCCAGCGTTCGCAGTTCATCCAGACTGTTCAGGTCATCCTGCTGGCGGGTATCGTCTTCGGTCAGCTCGCTGATGACCGAAAAATCGAACTGATAAATCAGCTCATGACGATTCAGATCCAGCAGCGTGCCGCCGTCATAGGTAATCGGGTTACCGCACGCTTCCGGGTTCCAGCCCAGCAGGGCCTTAAAGAGCATCTGCCGGACATCGTCCACCACATCATACGAAGCAAACTGACCGCGCTCATCACGCCCGTTACTCAGTATGACAACCACGGAGAAACCCTCTTTCAGCTCCTGCCAGTAGTCGGTCTGGCTTTTGTTTTCTCCCGGAGAATCATCACCCGGTACAACATATGCCGCCGGGAGTTTCAGCTTTCCGACCTCCGGCAGATTTTTGAACTGGGCCGCGCCTGCAACCCGGTTTTCAAAATACGGACAGCGGGCACGCAGTGCAGCAATAACAGGCGTCAGTTTCATCTGTGTCGTCGCTCCGGCTTCAGTGATTTACGCAATTCCCGCGCCAGAAAATAGCGTGTCCAGCTGCGGTTCTTTTCAAGAGTTTCCACCATAAAGTTATTACGTGGAGCCAGCCGCCAGCCGCTGCCACCGGATGCACCACGATGATGACTACGACGACGTTTTGCTCCTCCCCGGACACCAAAAAACAGAAACGCCGGATAGAAGTCACCAGAGATCATCCGGTTCCCCTTCCCGTTGCGCTGGTTAGGGGCAATGCGTGTCATAAAACCGGCTCGCTTTTTACTGGCTCTCGGCACCATGTAACCAATCGAACGAGCCAGGCGTCCGGTCTGATAACCGGGGTTTTCACCCGGTGCCGACCGCGCACGGCGCATCACCAGCCGACGGGCATCACGCATATGACGCTGCCCAATCGTGACAAACGCCCGCCGGACACGTGCGCGGTTAAAGCGCATCTCCGCGGGCTGCTGAACATCAACGTGAAAAAAGGGAGTCGCCATTGCTGCCTCCGTGACTCTGCCTACATTCGCCCAGCTCCGTACACTCCAGCAGCAGAAAGCGCCGCGCCCCGTTCAGATCACGCTGACGTTTCACCCGGTACACACTGTCATCACAGACCACCTCATAATCAGCAGTGATCCCCCGGCGGTAGCGAATGGTGATGTAATGGGTGATGGCGTCTCCGATCTGCGCGGTTTCCTGCCAGGTGGTGGCACTGGTCTGGATAACCTTCGCCCATGCCCGGAACGCAACCGGGTATTGAGGCTCCACGCCAAAGTTATCCGCGGGCATATCCACCCGCTGGCGGATCAGGACGCGTTTATTCAGCTCGCCTGGGTCAGGCAGAATGTAGGTTGCGCTGGTCTGCGCCTGACGAATTTTCATAGTGGTATAAGGCGATAAGGAGCAACCAACCAGTTAAAGCTCATTGGCAACTCCATTTTCTCAACGTCTGTAACCGTTGAGCGGTTTTCGTAGAAATGGCTGACAAGTAGCAGGAGCGCCAGCTTCACATCATCAGATATCACAAGCCCATCAGGATCATCCGCAGGCCTGTCATCTGCGGTTGCATACAACGTACGGTTAAGGAAGTTTTCCGTCCGACTCTGAGCGGCCTTCCCAAGTAGTTCAAGCAACTCATCTTCATCAGAGAAATCATCATCCAGACGAAGCTGAAGCTTAATCTCTTCCATTTTTAACAGCATAAAACCTCCTGTGCCCGCAACACTGTGCGGGCATAAAAAAACCGCGTCGGCGCGGTCTGTAACTGAACAACGAGTGGTTATTTTCCAGTGAGCGCCTTGATGGCTGCCACATCTTCCAGCACACAGTCAAAACGATGGAAAGCCAGAAATGCCACCTGATCAAACTCAGCATAACGCTCAACCAGACGTTTCAGTTCCATATAAGTAACGCGGCGAATGATAAAGCGGTTGAAATCCCCCAGGAAAATGAATTTTTTTCCGGTACCAATCCCGTCAATAGCCTGATCAATAACATAAGGGATCCCCAGCACAGTAGCTGGCGTACCGCCTGCAATATCCGGCAGCCATAACGGGCGTTTCTGTCCATCCTCCATCTCTTCAATAGTTTGCAATGTGGCATCATTGAATGCCCAGCGGTATTTCGGCCCACCACGATATGCCGGATCAATGGCATGTTTCAGAGCATTCATTTCTTTCCAGGTGAAAGCGGCAGAGGCTGCAGTCTGGATGGTTCCCGTCACCGACGCTGCCAGCCCTTTTGGCTGTAACGGTGATCCAGTTCCGGTCCCCTGAACCAGATATTTCGCCTCTCCACGACCAATACGCTGGGCAATACGGTTTGCCAGATAAGATTCAATATCCACCCCACTGTCCTGGAGCAGCTCATTGGACACACGAATTATTTTTGATGACAGCTTTTTAGCCCCCAGAATAGCGGTCCCGAACGTCACATCCTGTTCCGTTGCGGCTGTATTTTCCGCCAGCAGTTCGCCCTCTTCAGTCGTGCCATCAGACGTTGACCAGGTGATATCCTGCCCGGTTGATGTGGTCAGAAGTTGCGCCACACTGGCAATCCCGCCATAAGCCTTCATGGTGTCAATGATTTTGTTACGCATCTGCGTGGGCACCGTATATCCGCCCTGAGAATCCGTTGTTACACTCTGAGCCCTCAGTTCACGCATCAGATTACGCTCTTCAGCATTCAGTTCTGCAAATCCGGCACGCAGAAAACGGTTAAATGCCGCAGCGCGCTTCTCTTCCACCGCCTTTTTCCCGTTCTCCGCCTCATTATTCTGGCGCTCTTCCGGCCCGGACTCATCCACATATTCCTGATCCTGACGGCGCAACTCTTCTTCACGGGCGATTTGCTCATCCAGCGCATCCAGCTCAGCTTTCGCCCTGTTCCACTCTGCCCGCTGCTCATCAGTCCATGCGTTATCACCAATTTTTTCATGCAGTGCACGCATATCCTTTGCAATGGTGTTTCGTTTTTGCTTCATCTCATGAAGTTTCATCGTCAGTAGTATCCTTATGCATTAAGAAGGGTCAAAAGGCGCTCACGCGCCATTCGTTCGTTAACAGCTTTCTTCAGCGCACCACTCGCCCGCGCTTCCTGCCAGGCTTTCATTGAGCGGACACCAGAGTCTGCGTCCTGATAGGCCGGATATGTCACCGGGCTGACGTCATACAGACGAGAAATGCGCGTGATTTCCCGGATAACAATCCCCTCGTCGTCTTCATACCAGCTCTCTCCGTCACGGGCGACACGAAACGCGAACGAGGACTGATTAATGTCACCACGCAACATTGGAGACAGCACCAGGTCACAAATAGTCGGAGTATCCGGTGCAACAATGTCATAACGTAAACCGCGTTCATCCACCGACAATGACAACGTGCCGGCAGAACTTCGTCCGAGAATGAAATTAGGATCATGATTAAACAAGCCACGTACATCATCATTCAGTACATCGTCAAAAGCCCCCGGCTTGATGATTTCACGAAATCCCCACAGAGGTTCTGAACGACTGTTAAATACCGAGCCATACCCCAGAATGTGGGTCGGGGCATTATCATATTGTTCTGCCCGCACTTCCCCGCTGTAACAGCGCGTCTCACGGTCATTCATCGTTCTTTTCCTCTTTGCCTTTCGTATCTTTAAAATCATTCAACGGATTTGCTGCATTTACGCTGACCAGCATTTCATCCAGACCATCAACCGGGTTCATGTCCTCAAATGCCCTCGCTTCATTCCGGCTCATCCAGCCATCTGTAATGGCAAAGTGATAGAACTGCGCACGCTCCTGTGGGGTCCCACGGAGCAACCCTGTGAGGTTGAAACGAACGTAATACCCGGCAGCCCGTTCTGTACGGGTAAACAGGCGACGGTTAAGCTCCTGCTCCCAGTTCGCAACCCAGGGCATCATCGTGTAGCGAACAAACTGAATCGCCTGCTGTGTAATATTCGAAAATGTGGCTTTTTCCAGGTCATTAATCATGTGCGCAGGAATATTGAAAATACCGGCAATCATTGAACGGTTCAGTTTCATCATGTCAATGATTTGAGCGTCAACTGGCGACACAGTCAGTGCCTTGTAATCCAGATCGGCTGGCAGCAGCATGGTTTTGTTTTCCTGGCTGCGTAACGCCTGCGATGCCTTCTGCCACTGATCTTTAAGCCAGCCCCAGCTGTCCTTATTGAGTCCGCTTTTAACGGATACTATCCCCGCCGGACGGGCATTACCGCTGAAGAAGCTTTCTGTGTATTTCTGACCGCTCATCCCCATGCCTATTGTTTCGGCATGTTGCATAATCGGACTAAGCCCCATCTTCTGATTATTACCCAGCGCACGGATGTGGATCATATCGTCGGGGCTGATCGCAAACGCCCCATATTCGTTGTACAAACCGTAGGTGTATCGGCCACCAGTATTCATCAGCGTCGTTTCCCACGGCATACAGCAATCCAGGGATATGACTTCACCGCGACGATTACGTTTCACCCAGGTATACCCATTTCCCCAGCCAAGGATGTGACGTTGCTTCAGTTCGCGCCATTTGTAACTGGTTTGCCAGGTATTGGGCTCATCATGAACCAGATAAAACGCCGGATGATCGCGTGCGGGCTCAACCTTCCCATTGTGCCTGCGCATAACATGCAACGGCATCTGGGCAAGGCTGGAAGACAGGACATAGATACAGGAATACACCGCAGCCAGTTTCATCGCAGTTTCAGGACTGACATAAACGTCTGCCCGGAACAGCCCATCAGTATCAACGGCATCCCCGGTTATCGGGGTGGAAGGATTCTCCAGTGATTTACTTCTGAACAGAGCATCAAGCAGCACGCGCCCCCCTTCTGGCCATAGCCAGTGCGCCCACCAGCAGTAAACCGCCGGACAGCATCAGAGCCGGAGCCATACCAAACTGCAGGTAAAACCCGCACGTAAGCAGGCCAAAACCAGCCAGCCCGATAACATCAGCAATTATTGATTTCATAGAATTAAGAGAGCATCGTCCGGATCAAGAGATGAGAGGAAATCGTCGGGTTCTTTGAACATTGCCCGACCGATCGCCATAATCAGTGCAACCGCACCATCGATTTTGTTTTCCGCCTGCTCCTTGACAGGCTTCACCACATCATCGTTACCAGGAATGGTTTTGCCGACCACGTTGCCGATACACCAGGTCATGATGGGATTGCCGTCATGATGAAAGCGCCCCGATTCAATCGCCGCTTCCAGCTCTTTCATCGGATCGGACATGTTGGTGTAGTTCTGAATGATAGTGATGGGGTTCAGGTCTTCATCAGCAAGGTCATGTGACAACCCGGTCGCCCCGAAGGGGTCGATGGGTGACTCACTGACCGGGCTGATTTTGTTCGCCGCTTTGGCCTCCTCGAGGATGTAGCGATAATCCACCTCCGCACCATCGGTAACGGTCAGAACGCCCATTTCCACCCATTTCTGAAAGCGTTCGGCTGTCCGTCGATCTTCATTTTTCTCGACGCTGTACACCGTGTCATACGGTACCCAGAAACGCGGGGCCACACTGTAGTAATGCGTTTTACCGTCAATCTCGCGGGTATAAAGTCGCGCCATGCTGTTCATATCCAGCTTACGCGCCAGGTCAAAGGCCAGAATGCACGGCTGCCCCTCGAACTGCTCAAGGGTCAATGATTTATCCTCGCAGCTCTGCCAGCTCACCAGGTTGAAATACGCCGAACGCGCCGACACCCAGATATTGAGGTGTTTTGTTTTAAAGACGTTTGCCAGACGGGCGTTATTTTTCGCACGCTGCTGCTGACTTAACAAAAATTCGCGATAAACCGACACGCCAATATTTGGATTGGCTTTTTCCAGCACCTGCGGGTCGGTCCAGTCATCACCTTCATCAACGGTATAGATGATCCCGAACAGTTCATCGTTGGGTACCGAACCGTTGAGCATCTCGATGACTTCCCGCCGTTTGTCGTAGCACGGCCCCTCAATGTTGTATCCGGCGGTGGTGATAGCCCACATCAGTGGCTGACGTCGCGCCCCCATCCCGGTAAGCATCGTGGTATAAAGCGCATCGGTGGCGTGCTCGTGATATTCATCCACCACCGCACAGTGGGGTGATGAACCATCACCGGGGTTACCGATCAGCGGTTCAAACCGCGCGCCATCCTCCGGACGGTTCATGTTTGAGGCGTTAACCTCAATCCCGAACGCTTCCGTCAGCATGGGTGTGCGTTTACACATCAGTCGAGCCGGGCGAAAGACTTCCCACGCCTGTTTCTCTGTCGTGGCACCGGAATACACTTCCGCGCCAAACTCGTTATCACAGGCAAAACAATACAGGGCAACACCGGCAGAGATTGCCGATTTGCCGTTCTTACGAGGGATTTCGGTATACACCTCCCTGAAGCGGCGCAGCCGGGAGCCTTTATTGACCCAGCCAAACGCACAGCAGATCACAAAGAGCTGCCACGGCTCCAGCGTGATGGGCATCCTCTTGAATGCCCACTCACCCTTGGTGTGCGGCAACAGCTGAATAAATTTCGCGGCCCGTTCAGCCAGGTCCTTGTCGAAGCGGTAACGAAACAACTTACTTTTTTCCTCCATCAGGTCATCAAGATGGCGCTGGCAGGCCTGAATCACAAACTGGCAGGCCACAATCTTTCCGCGCACGACATCACGGGCATACTGATTGGCAGCATTTACGTTGGGGTAAGATTTCCGGCTCATGATTCGATGATTTTCAGAAACGGGTTAGTGGCTTTCTTCTGCCCCGCCAGGCCAATCAGACGCTGGCGGCTGCTGGGGTCGAGTCCGAGCATTGCCCCCGTACTGTTCATCTCGGACTCCTGTTCTTTTTTGGCGGTCAGCTCCGGATTTTTGACCCTGCCGCCCATTGCACCGATGATGGTGTTGCCCTGTCTGGCAATATTTTTCACGGCACGTCGCCAGAACTCGTAGGCCACGCACCACCGCTCAAGCACCGCGAGGTCAGTCACGCACAGCAGGCCCTGACCACAGAGTTCTTTGGTTGTCAGTTGCCACATGATCGTGGCGAGAGGGAGATCTTCTTCAGCGAACCACTCCGGTGGCTCAACACCTTTGATGGGCGTAAAAACAGGTTCATCTTTATTCAGGGCTCGCTTGCCGGGGTTTCCGGCCAGCGCCTTGCGCGCCGTTGGCTTGGGGCGACGCCCGGAACGCCCCGCCGTTCCAGCCATATGCGGCACTCCTGGTTAAATTTCATTTTTCGCGGGTATAAAAAAACGATGGGGCGGGCAGTCCGGAAGACGTCAGGTCACAGGGATTTGACCCGCCCCTCCCCTCTGGCAGTGGGAACTGGTTCTTACTTCAGCCGTTCACGGGCCGTCTTCGCCTTATGACACGGCCAGCACAGGCTCTGCAGATTACTGTCTGCATCGGTGCCGCCATGCGCTTTAGGGATGATGTGATCAACGGTTTTCGCCTCACGCACCACACCAGCACGCAGACATAACTGACACAGGCCTTTGTCACGCTTGAGCACACGTTCACGGATAACATCCCATTTCGAACCATAACCGCGCTGATGACGGGATTGTCCTGGCTTGTATTGCTTCCAGCCTTCGCTTTTGTGGCTTTCGCAGTAGCCTGACGGGTCAGTCGTGGTATTGCGGCAGCCGCGAACACGGCAGGCTTTTGGGGTTCGTGGTGGCATTTAAAGTTTTCCTGCAATCATCACGATGATGTTTGTCCATGGTGATGGCAACAAAAAACGCCAGAAGGCGGCTATAAAATGTGCTCTAGAATCCGCATATTTCCTTCAAAAAGTATTTCCTTTTTTAACGGATCAACTATTTCACCACTCCAATATTTATGAGCTTTTTCTAAGGCAATATCATACGGTATATCGTCATTCATCAAATGTTCATCACTCGCCTCATGTATAACTCCATCCAACTCAACTCTGAACACAGTCTGATTGTCCCCCAATCCCAACTGCGAAATCCAATAGTGAAGACTTTCTTCACCTTGTGAAACCCATAAGCATTTCTGTCTTGAAGGCTTTTTTGGGTAATATTCAACTCGAACGGCTTCCCAAATCAGTTCTCTAGTATATTTACAAAAATGCATAGCCAATTCTTGACCAACTGCCGCTATATCCTGTACAGAACACTTAGTAGTAAGTGACCCTGTCTTTAGGCCATAAAGCCACTGCATTCTCGTATAGTCAGTTAGATGCCCGTTAACATTTACTGGTATTGGAGGGATGTTTGAACTTAAGAAATAATTAAAAAAGGGATTTGGGAATGAGGTGCTAGCTAAATCTCCTACTGCCAAAGGCCTATACTTAACCCAAGGATTTTGCGATTTAGTTGCTATGTAAAAATAGTCCATGCGTACTTACCACTATAAAAAAGACACCTTACCACTATATTTTACACAAGCAACCAACATTTAGCAGCACCTATTCGCAATAACTATTTATTCCAGCAAAAGAGTTTACTTCCGACACTGAGTGTCAATATATTCCTGTAACGCTCTCAATGATGCTTGATCTCTGATAATTCCGGATCTGATACCGAGAAGGTTTCGTCCAGCAATTGGAGAGAGTTCGACGGTGGCATCATTGCCCACGCTGGCGGTGCCGGAGGCTTTTGTTGTGGCTGGCACTGGACATTTGCCTTTGACGAGCACCCTACCACCATTATCAAGCTTGCGCCGAAGAGCATCATTTTCAGCTTTCGCATCAGCTAACTCCTTCGTGTATTTAGCATCAAGTGCATCAGCATCACGCTGGCGCTGCTGCATGTCAGTAATGGTGGCGGTCGCCAGCTGCAGCTCACTAACTTTTTTATCGCGCTGGTCTTTATAGGTGATGGCGTTGTCACGGTAATGATTAACAGACCATGACAGGCAGACGATGATGCAGATAACCAGAGCGGAGATAATCGCGGTGACTCTGCTCATGCCTCCATCTCTCTGACCGTTCCGCCAGCTTCTTTAAATTTTGCAATCAGGCTGTCAGCCTTATGCTCGAACTGACCGTAACCAGCCCCCGGCAGTGAAGCCCAGATATTGCTGCAACGGTCGATAGCCTGACGAATATCACCGCGATCAATCATCGGTAAAGCGCCACGCTCTTTAATCTGCTGCAATGCCACTGCGTCCTGGCTTTTGGGGGAGAAGTCTTTCAAACCAAGCTGTTTACGGTAAGCATCCCACCAGCGTGAAAGAAGCTGATAACGCCCGGCGGCTGTTGATTTGAGTTTGGGGTTTAGCGTGACAAGTTTGCGAGGGTGATCGGAGTAATCAGTAAATAGCTCTCCGCCTACAATGACGTCATAACCATGATTTCTGGTTTTCTGCCGTCCGTTATCCGTTCCTTCTGACCATGCCACCATATCGAGGAAAGCTTTACGCTGGGAATTTAGTATCTGCATAAATTACTCCTTAGAGCCACTAAACTTATTACCGATTACTCGCATTGCAGCTCCACGAATGGCATCAACACCGATCAGCCCAACGCCACCACCAATGGCAACAGAAAGCGATTTAGGCCATCCGACATACTCAAGCGCGGATGCAAAAGTCAGCGTCAGAGCACCACAGAGCAAAATCTCGAGCGTTTTTCGCTTCCAGCCACCACCTCCGCCAAAATAGGCGATACGCAAACCAGCCATAACGATCGACATAATCACTGCCCCCAGCGGGGTGTCTCCACGCCACCAGCTCTGGAACAACTCCAGCCAGTCCGGCCAAGTATTTGGGTTATGAGGCATTTGTAGTTATCTCTCACCTGCGATTATTTGCGGGTGCTGTGTTGGAAATAAAAAGGCCACCCGAAGGCAGCCTGATTTAATTATTCACATTAATCGTCACTTAATAGGATTTGGTTTTATGTCGTCAAGCCAGTCGTTATCACCTCTTAGCTTGGCTACTCGTCCTTCAACATTAGTTAACGGTTTATAAGCAGAGTATTTGCCTATAGCCCTAGCAGAATGCTCTCCAGCAACACGATAATTTTGGAAGTCCAACTCAAGTCCATGCTGCTCCGCTCTCATTCGAATATAACCACGAAGCATGTTTTCTCTAAATCGAAACCAAGATGGACGATTCCCTAAAGCAGGGATGATGATGCATCCAAATGTCGGTTTCTTCAATGCATTGAACTTTCGCTCAAACGTGGATTTATCTAAAGGTGTTACATCAAGCGATTTGCAAATTTTAACGTACGATTCTGATATATGAGTCTTATGTCTGGTCAAATCAGCCATATCGGACATAGCCCAAAGAATATGCTTATATGACTCATCACGTCCCTCTGTTGCATCCGTGTAACTTTGCCTTAAAGTTTCCGAGACTGAATCAATTGCATCATTTAACCCTTTAATGAAAAGGTTGTAATCAACAGAGCTGTATTCACGTATTGAGCTTTGACATGTTAAAAGGATTTTTTCACAAATAAGATGAATGTAGTTCGGGAACCCGTCACTAAGACCCGCAATTTTATAGCGGACAGAATCATCGACAGTCAGGCCAAACTCATCGAAAGCATTATCAATTATTTGAAAACGACCATTCCATGGTAAACTATCGAGATGTACCTGATGTATTTGTCGCTCACTTGATTTATGCCCTCCGATTAAAGTAACGAGAGAATCACCAATCCCCGTAAAAATTAATTTTACTTCACACGCCTGATCACCAAGTTGTTTAATGAGTGATCCAAACTTTTGTCGTTCTTCATCAGAGTCAATTTGGTCAAACTCATCGATAACTATATAAGGAATCTTTGAGTGAACTTTAGTTAAAAATTGCAACGCCCGAACGGCTGCAGAAACTGAGTCAATTTTCAGTTCTGGATAATTATATTTTTGATTTTGACCAGCATTGATACCACCAATTCCAGCCACATTTAAGCCAAAGCTCCATCCCTGTGTATCGATTTTCTTATCCTGAGGTGTGCCTCGCAAAATAATGTCATTCATGACACTTGAAAAAGTGGATTCTTTCTCGCAGCCAACCAAAATAGGTTCAGCATCTTCCTGCAGCTTAAAAGCAACAGTTTGCGCTAAGGATGTCTTTCCTACTCCGCGATCACCATAAATGAAAGCATGCCGACCTGTAGCATAAAGCGCCAATTCGAGATCGGTTACATGTTTTTCACGTCCAAATAACAGTTCCATAGAAACAACTGGACCCGTTGGTCGCAAAACTTTATGCAGTTTATGCATAAAGTCTCGCAAAGAAAGACCTCCACAGAGCATTTTTATTCTCCTGCATTTTTTTCGAAAACTATAACATCATTCTTTTTGGCAAGCCTTTCCTAAACGCAAAAACCCGCACAATGGCGGGTTCTTACTATTATGTTGCTCAGTTCGCTTTTCGTCCCGAGCTTATCACAATTCAAGCACTTTCTTGCTCACTTTGCAATTTAAATCTGTCGCTATTTGTGCCAAACGCATCACATAGTGGAGCGTACAGGAGCGATTCGGCCAAACTTATCCATGTGTCAACTCGGCGGCGACAGGTAATGAGCGCCCAGTCAGGATGTTTAATATGAAGCTCATTGGCCATTTGCAACTTGCTCTTACGCAGACGATACCGGCCAACAATCACACCGTATAGAGAACGGTAATCATTATTCATCAGCACCGAGGCGATCACACCGTCAATCTTCAGGCCTTCATCGTCCGAGCAAAACGCCAGACTACTTTTGTTTTTACTGTTGAGTATTTCGCGCAAATAAGCTTCGAGCTCTGGTTTCGTAATGCCTGACTTTTTCATACGGCGCAGCGCATCGTTGATTGCAGTTTTGGTAATTTTGCTGGATACAAGCAGTTGGTTAAACATGTTACCGCTAGTCCCTCCACTGATATAAGACCAACGCCCCCACATGCGGAGCTTCCCCTGAACCCAGATACTTTCCAGAGTACGAAGACGAACCATTTCACCCGTTTTGCCAATTTCAGAAGGATTAATCATTTAGAGTTCTCCACTTACGCCAGCACGCCAATTGCCAGCGCACGATCAATAAAACGAAATATCAGCTCCAACTGGGAGCCATACTTCTCTTCAAATACCACGGTATCCGCATGCAGCTCGTCGTGATGCTTTCTGCACAAAGGCAACACAAAAAGGTCATGCGCTTTTGTACCCATTCCACCCTGACCGTGACCTATCAGGTGGTGGGCATCATCAGCAGGCTTTCCACAACATGCGCACGGCTGCGTCTTAACCCAGCGCGTGTACTTTTCATTAACCCAGCGGCGACGTTTTGGGCGTAACATAAAAGACTCCGGCGACTCCGGATCCACTTTCAGCGCCAGCACCTTTTTCGCTTTATCCTGGATGATGCTGGTGGCAGGAACCGAAGGCACAAGGTCACTTTCCCGGGTGACAGATGGCACAACAGGCTTCGGTAATCTCAGTGCCTTACGGGCTGCACTTTCCGGTAAGGCATCCGCCAGGTCATTACGAACCAGCCACCAGCACAGTTCCGGCATTGTCACAACGTGACTATCATTAAAACCGAGATCCCGACGCACGACAGATAACACCCACCGGGCACAGTTATCCGTTGCCATTGATTCCAGCCGTTCCGTGAACTGATCGCGCAGCTGGTTATCACAGTGCCAGCACAACACCATTGCGCCGGTACCATAACGGTGAATGACGGTTTCGCTGTGATGATAATCGCCGTGTGGCCACTGGCAGGATTTAATATGGCGCAACAGCCAGTCAGACAATGCACCAGCACCACCAGCAGCACGAATCACCCGTGCGTTACTGAAAAACGGCAGCAATGTTTTGTCTTCCACTAGCGGCTGGCGAACGGCAGGAACAACCCCGGACGGCAGATTACGCATGCTTTTCGGTTCCGGCTCCACCAGTACCCGGGTATTGTGGAATACCGGCATGGATTCACGGCCCGGCTTAACGATCACCAGCCCGAGTTCCGGTACCAGAACAGGTCGAAGTAATACCCGCACGTTACCTCCAGATGCGTTGCTGGAATGTGCGGGACGGACGCGGTGGGCGTTCAGAGTAAGGAAGCCTGACGGAGATTATCCAGTGACGATAATCGAGGCTGAGGGCTTTCCTAAACTCATACCCACGTCTGCGGTAGTTCTGAATCAGCCATTCGGCCTGTTCTTCAGTGCATGGGGCGTGCTGGAACCAGTCAGATTTGAATGCATGAGAACGCCGCCCGTGCCTGCTGGCAAAGACGGCTGAATTATCAGAATTGTGTAGTCTGGAATTTTGCGCCATCGGCTTTCTCCGGTGGCACAGTGTTACTCAACAGGGGTTCAGCCCTGCGCTGAATTGTAGATGAATTCACTCATCTTCAAAAGCAGAAAAACCAGCCTTAATCCCAGCTTCTTTCAGAGACGGCAACGATGTGACAAATTCATTTGCACGCAAAATAAAACCATCCGTCACAAGCCCATCCACAAAATGAATTAACGCAGCTCCACTCTTCCTTTGTTGAGACTGTAAACATTTAATACGGCAGTGGCTGACAATAGCGCCATTCTCAACGCGCACAGTATAGAGGCCATCTTCACTAAAAATTTCACGTAATTCTTCGATTTTCATCAACAGAATCCTTCCAGATAAATAGCACTCCCCTGTTCGGGGTCCATCCCTCTTCTCCCTGCGCGCTACTTAAGTATTTTTGATTCTATTCCGGCACAATCTAAAACTTCAAACGCGTTGAAAATAAAAACAAAAACCCGCCGAAGCGGGTTAAGTGCGGGTGCGTTGAGGATGCCTGACACATCAGAGGTGGCGAGGGATTTCTCCCCCGCCTGGTCTCTTACTCCTCAGGTTCGTAAGCTGTGAAGACAGCGACCTCCGTCTGGCCGGTTCGGATTCGTACCTCGCAGAGGTCTTTCCTCGTTACCAGTGCCGTCACTATGACGGTTAAACAGATGACGATCAGGGCGATTAACATCGCCTTTTGCTGCTTCATAGCCTGCTTCTCCTTGCCTTTCGGCACGTAAGAGGCTAACCTACGTTTGTGAAGCATAGATTGGGCCTCAGATTAATGTTAAACGTCTTGCAGGACGCGTAATGTTAACTGGGGCTTTTCTCTATCTGCCGTTGGTGTTCATGCCCGAGGCAGATAGCCTCAAGCACCCGCAGCAATTCTACTTAACTCACGTCACCTCGCCAATATAAAATCAATCAGAGAGGTGATTCATAAGAACGATAACAAGACAATAAATTGCCATTACTGCCGCAATAGCCAGCGCACATTTCAGAACCAGCACGATGACCTCCCATATTTGACGTACACGCGCATGGTTCAATATGTAGCAACCTATTTCTTGCTTCAATATAAAATCAGGTATTGTTGTATAACTATTTAACTAACTCCCTATCCCCACATCTCAGGCGCTCAACGTCTGTGTGCGGGGCGTTTTTTTAATACCTCACATCCAGTGGCAAATCGAATACACCACCAGCGCCACCGCTATTGCAATTCCTACCGTTGTGAATGCTTCAGGCCAGGTCATCGCAAAACATCCTCCGCGCTTATCAGTTCGTTCCGCTTCAGGTAGTCCATCGCCTTCTCCGGTAATTTGCAGTCTGGATTAGCTTTTTTCAGTTGACTGACCAGTCGTTTAACCCACATTGTTAATTCGCCAACTTGGTTACTGGATGCTAATGGATTGTCGGCTTTACCCAGAATGACAGCACAGCAGGCCTCTTTGAGAACCCAATCAACAGCATCTTTCCATACTCCTGTTTCGACTGGTGGATTCTCACGCTTTACCTGTTCATAAAAGCGCACGGCTTTAACCAGTCCTTCTG
>OJTN01000061.1_pt1 | contig 48229 bp, 47 predicted proteins | sample 1599741 | NCBI WGS metagenome assembly OJTN01 (sample SAMN04436820, study PRJEB24849) | human gut metagenome | biome: human gut; feature: NICU; material: stool | host: Homo sapiens | place: USA: Saint Louis, MO | collected 2011-05-19
AACTCGCGACCCCAACCTTGGCAAGGTTGTGCTCTACCAACTGAGCTATTCCCGCTTTACCGAACTTGCTGATTTACTTATTTATTTCTGTAAACCGTTGTGCCTTTCGATGCGTTGCATTCTACTGATTTCCTGAATCTAGTCAACACTATATTTGCATCTTTTTGACTGTTCGGTGAATTTTCAGTCATTTCGATCAAGCTTCACGCAAATCTGACCATGCAGCACTCAAATATTGGAACATAGACCAGAATGTTAATACCGTCGCAATGTATAACAATACAAATCCGAACCACTCAGCTTCAATAGTCGGACGCCATAATAGCACAACAAGTGCACCCATTTGTGCGGTAGTCTTCACTTTTCCGATCCAAGAAACTGCCACACTATTACGTTTACCTAATTCAGCCATCCACTCTCTTAGTGATGAGATGATAATTTCACGTGCGATCATGGTCGCTGCCGGTAAAGTGATCCACCATACATGATAGTGTTCAGTAATTAATACTAATGCTGTAGCAACCATTACCTTATCTGCAACCGGATCAAGGAAAGCCCCAAAGCGAGTGGTTTGCTTCCAACGGCGGGCTAAAAAACCGTCAAACCAGTCAGTGGCGGCAGCTACCATAAAAATAATGGCACAAATAAGGGGAGCATCTTTAAATGGTAAATAAAACACCAAAACAAAGAATGGAATTAAAGCGACACGAAATAAAGTTAGCCAAGTTGGAATATTTAGTTGCATAGCGTTCTACACGACCTAGAAAAGTGAGAGTTATTAATATGGTGCATCAATACACTTAGTGTTTCAACGCATTAAAAATTTTTTCTGCTAACGCGGTCGAAATTGTGGGAACTTTCGCAATTTCTTCAACGCTTGCATCACGTAAAGCTTGTAAACCACCCATATACTTCAATAGCATTTGACGTCGTTTTGGTCCCACCCCCTCAATCGATTCTAGAGAACTGGTGTTTTTAACCTTAGCACGACGCTGACGATGCCCCGTTATTGCGTGACGATGCGACTCATCACGAATATGTTGGATCAAATGTAACGCGGGTGAATCAGAAGGAAGTGCCACACCTTCGCCTTCTGGTTTAAAAAATAGTGTCTCTAACCCCGCTTTACGATCACTCCCCTTCGCGACACCAATTAATTTAGGGTGTGATTTATCCCAATCGACATCAAGTGATTGAAATACGTCAATGGCTTGTGCTAATTGCCCTTTACCACCATCGATAAAAATAATATCAGGTATTTTACTCTCTTCTAATGACTTGCCATAACGACGAGTCAAAACTTGATTCATCGCGGCATAATCATCCCCCGGAGTGATCCCACTAATATTATAGCGCCTGTATTCCGATTTTAATGGGCCATTCATGTCAAATACGACACATGAAGCCACAGTTTGCTCTCCCATAGTGTGACTAATATCAAAACATTCCATTCGTTTTATCTCTTTCATCTCTAAAAGTGACATTAACGAGTTATAACGTTGAGAAATGGTTGATTGTTCAACTTGCTTAGTGGCTAATGCCGTAGCTGCATTAGTTCGTGCTAGTTTTAAATAGCGTGCTCTATCACCACGGGGTTTAGTTTGGATATGGATCTTACGTCCTGCTATCGAAGAAATTGACTCCGCTAAAATCGTTTTATCTTCAAGATTAAAATCGAGCAAAATTTCTGTCGGTAAAGTGCGGATCGCACTGCCTTGTAAATAAAATTGTCCAATAAAGGTTTGTACCACTTCGTCTAATGATGTATTTGCCGGTACTTTAGGAAAATAACTACGACTACCAAGCACTTTACCTTGACGGAAAAAGAGCACATACACACAAGCAATAGCACCATTAAATGCCACGCTAATCACATCGAGATCATCGCCAATATTAGCCACAAACTGTTTTTCAGTAACTTGTCTTACCGCGTGAATTTGGTCACGAATACGCGCAGCCTCTTCAAAGCGTAACGCTTGGCTTGCCTCTTCCATCCGTTTAATTAAGCCTTCAATCACTTGGCTGTCATCGCCGGATAAAAAAAGACGCACATAATTGACTTGCTGTGCATACTCTTCATCAGAGACATAGCCTTTTACACAAGGGGCGAGACAACGGCCTATTTGATATTGCAAACAAGGGCGTGAGCGATTGCGGTAAACACTATCTTCACATTGACGAATAGGAAATAATTTTTGCATCAAAGCTAATGTTTCTCTCACCGCCAAAGAGTTAGGGAAAGGGCCAAAGTATTCCCCTTTAGCATGTTTAGCACCACGATAACTCGCCAATCTTGGGTGTTTGTCTGCACTTAAATAAATATACGGATAGGACTTATCATCTCGTAGTAACACATTATAGCGAGGCTGATAACGCTGAATATAGCTATGCTCTAAAAGTAGCGCTTCTGTCTCCGTATGTGTCACGGTAACATCAATATTGGCAATACATTTTACTAATGCTTCTGTTTTACGACTATTTACCTGAGCACGAAAGTAGCTTGATAATCGTTTTTTCAGATCTTTTGCTTTTCCAACATAAATAACGGTGCCTGAGGCGTCATACATTCGATACACACCCGGTTGACTCGTTACTCGACTTAGAAATGCTTTAGCATCAAATATGTTTTCCACTTTGTAAGTAACTCTCTATCTCGATTAACCCATAACGAACTGCTATATGAGTTAATTCTACATCACCTGAGATTTTAAGTTTACTAAACATTCGATAACGATAGCTATTTACTGTTTTAGTGCTGATATTCAGCTCTTGTGCAATTTGTGCTATTTTTTTCCCTCTTATAATCATCGACATTATCTGTAACTCTCTTTCAGAAAGATGATGTAGCGGATTTAAGTCTGCTTGAACTTTCGTTAATGCAATATCCATAGCAATTTCTGGGCTAATATAACGTTGGCCAATACAGACTTGTCGAATAGCCTGAAGCACATTCGCAGCAGAGGAATCTATAACGATAAACCCTTCAATACCTAACTGTAGCAATGTGACGGAAAGTATTGAGTCTATTTTAGGCGAAATAACCACTATTTTTATAATGGGAGAAAAACGTTTAATTCTTTTTATTACATCTATTAAAGAGACAGTAGGTAAAGAATAAAAAATAATAAGATTGACAGAATATTGTCTGCAATAACGAAAAGCTTCACATTCATCATTCATAATCTTACGAATATTAATTTTTTTAATCTGGCAAAGTAATTTTTCTATACCTAAACTAAATATTTCAACTTGACTGATTACTAGAGTATTTATCAACGATATCAATCCTTAAAAATATTTAATAAAATTAAAGATAAATCAAGGTAATAAAATTTATAATGACAAATGCTATTATAATATCGTTGGAATTTCCATATTTTTATTTTTTATTCACGCCACAATGATATTATAAAGAAATTATTATTTTTATCGCATTAATTAATAATGTATTTAAATTACACACATTTATAAAAAATATAAAACAAAGCTAATAACATATAATAATCATTAATTATAGGAATAAAGTACTTCCTATATAAAATATAAGAAGCACTTTAGTACTTTAAAAATGATCAAATGTCACCGCTTTATCAAAAGATAATTTACCTAATCGTGGAAAAGGTTTTCCTTTACCTTTACCAATGGCAATCATTAAACAGATAGCATAGTGCTCAGGCAAGTTAATCGTTTTTGCTACCTCTGCAAAATCAAACCCATCCATAGGACAAGAATCAAAACCGCGCTCTTGTGCTAATAGCATCAGTGTTTGAGCAAACAAACCCGCACTACGCATAATCTCATCCCGTTGCACTTGTGGTTTATTGCGATAATAACTATCAACAGCACTGCACATAATATCTCTGACTTCCGGGGTAGCATCTTGCCAAATTGTTTTAACTTCACTCTCCCAAACATTGAGATCTGCACATAAAACAATCAGCATAGCAGAGTCTGTTATTTGAGGCTGATCCCAACCCACTTTTCTTAATGCTTGACGTTGCTTAACATCATCAACAACCAAAAGACGCCAATGCTGCAGATTAAATGCACTTGGCGTATATTGTAACGCATCTTCAAGTAAGGCTTTTTTCTCTTCTTGTGGTATTTTGAAATCAGCATCAAACTGTTTTGTTGCACGACGGTTTTTTACTGCATCAATTACATTCATTATTTTCCATCCATTTGCTAATCATTGACATTTATTTATCTATTATAGAAGAAATGCGTTTAGTGTGCAGACTGTGCTATTATTTCTAATTATCTTTGTTAATTAATCAGTTATAACGAAAAAACCACTTGTTAATAACAAAATATCATTACAATAGTATTATAAAATATACGATAACCCTTTATTTTTCCTATTTGTTTTTAAGCGTAAAAGAAGGCGAAAACAATTGATTTAAGCCTAACACTTAAATTTGAAAAAAGGGTATCATCAAAGGCTACTATTCAATATAACAGACCTTGCAAAGTATATTAACCCTATGAAATTAAATGATGAATTAACTAATTCTATCGCATCAGTCACAGAAGCTGCTGCTATTGCGGCTATGCCATGGGTAGGTAAACAAGATAAAAATGCGGCAGATGCTGCCGCAGTTGCCGCCATGCGAGAGCGCCTTAATAGCCTTAATATCAATGGCCAAATTGTTATTGGTGAAGGTGAAATTGATGAAGCACCTATGCTCTATATTGGCGAACCAGTAGGCAACGGCCAAGGTGAAAAAATAGAAATTGCCGTTGATCCTATCGATGGAACTCGCATGGTCGCTACCGGTGAAAATAATTCTTTGGCTATTTTAGCTGCAGGTTTTGAAGGTAGTTTTTTACAAGCACCCGATATGTACATGGAAAAACTGGTTGTCGGTAAAAAAGCAGCAGGTGTGATCGACCTTAACCATTGCCTTGAATATAACCTTGATGCTATTGCACAAACATTAAATAAATCATTAAGCCAGTTAACACTCGCGATTTTAGATAAACCGCGCCATCACGATATTATCATTGATTTGCGTAATAGAGGTATTAATGTCATCACTTTGCCGGATGGCGATGTGCTTGCTTCTTTATATGCCACAATGCCTAATAATCCTATTGATGTTATGTACGGGATTGGTGGTGCGCCAGAAGGTGTAATTAGTGCCGCTATTGCTAAAGCTTTAGGTGGTGATATGCAAGCACGCCTTATTACCCGCGATATTGCTAAAGGTAATAATGCAACAAATAGAGAAATTGCAGCACAAGAAATCTCTCGATGCCATAACATGGGAACTGATGTTAATATTACATTGCCACTTGAAATATTGGTGCGCCATCAGGATGTTATGTTTGCAGCAACCGCAATTACTGCCGGTGACCTATTATCCGGTGTCACTGAACAAAGCGATTATTTGCGTACACACTCGTTAGTGATTAATGGCTCCACACACTCATTACGTTATATCGAAAACTATCATTTACGCTAACACGAGAATAACAACTAAAAAAGCGACACGGGCTTACGTGTCGCAAAATGTATTCAAGGGGTATTTATAGTTATAATTAATTCATGCTAATAAATTAGCTGGATTATCAATACACAGCTTATCTATTATCGTCTTATCAATGCCACGCTGTGCTAATAATGAAAGAAAAACGTTAGGCACAAACCCCCAACCATTTCCGCCATTTTTTGCCCACATCTGTTTTAAAAACACATCATGACTTAATACAATTTGGTTACCATAACCTCTTTCTATTAAGGTTGCGACAGCTTCAACCGTATCCATCACACTGGGTGCGGCGCCTTCTTTAGGGAAAGAAATATCAAGACCTATCATGTCAAATTCAAGCCAAACACCTCGATCAAGCATTTTGCATTGATAATCGATATCTTTACCAGAAGGATCTGAATGGGCTAACGATATTTTGGCTGGATCACACCCCATTTCTGTTAAAAGAATATCTAATACTTCATCACCACGGCGTTGCCAACCAGGCATATGAATATTCATTGAGGCATAAGGGTTATTATTTTGAGCCAGTGCAGCGGCACGTAAACTATTTTTTTCACCATCTGTAAAGAAAGGAGATACACCAATTTCGCCAATCATACCAGCACGAATATCTGTACCATCAATGCCGATATTTAATTCATCATCGATCATTTTTGCCATCGCATCAATATCATCAGCTAGGCGTTTTCCTTCAAATTTCTCAATATAAAGGCCAGAAGAAGCAACAACATTAATCCCCGTTAATTCTGCAACCTGTTTTAATTTTCTAATATCACGACCAATTGACGATGAACCTGTAGCATCAACAATCGTTTTGCCCCCAAGCTCTTTAAAATTATTTAATTCAAAAATAACGTCTTCAATGGGTTTTTTATCCATATTATCGCAACAACAATACGGATCGTATTTTAGTCCCCACTGAATATCTGCACTGACTTTTTTATCTACTAAAACGTGTGAGAATTCATAAAAAGGTTCATCAACAACGCCAGATAAATCATTAAATAAATGTTCGTGAGGTAGTGTCAGCCCCATATCCGCTTTTTTAACCGGACCCGTTACCGTTTGAATATAACCTTTCATGATTATGCCCCTGCTCTTTTTACTGATTTAGTCGCTTTAAACTCAGGAATGGTAGTAACAATGGCGCCGACTAAGGCAAATAACGTACCGATGATTGTGACTAAATAAACAGTATTTCCTAACGAAGGTAATAATAGGTCAATTAATACCGAACCCAGTAATTGGCCCGCAGTTGATGCAACACCTAACATCAGTAACCCTAAGCCTCGTACTAAAATAGCCATTAATGCAATAGACATTAACCCTAAAGGCCCACCTAAATACATCCACCATGTAGCAGGAAGCTCCAGTGTTATATGCCCTAACGCCATACGTACTACTAACGCAATCGTTAAAACAGTAAATCCAACAATAAAGTTCCAAGTAATAGAAACCATCATCGAACCTGTTGCTTCAGCCACTTTTGAATTACCTGCTGGTTGCCATCCCGCTAATAAACCCGCTAAAAAAGGTAGAATAGCTAAGTAAATAAAAGAGGTTGAATGCCACTGTGGAGAAACGACAAAAAGAGTAGCAACAACAGCTAATACGGCACCTAATACACGATATGGGGTGAAGTATTTCTTCTCATCCACACCTATACCAAAGCGGTCACATAATAAACCTGATAATAACAGTGCTGAAATTAATGCTGTTTGGAATGTAGCTATTCCTAATGCACTGGCTGATGCTCCTTCAGAAAAAACCACCATTGCGCCACAGAGGCCAGCAAACCAATTCCATAATGGAATTTTACGTGTTTTAATTAATGTCGGAATAGAAGCAAATTGCTGGCGATATTGTTTTTTGGACATAATGATAAAAAACATGACCACTAAACCACTGGCAAAAGAGATAACTGCACTAGCATTACCGTCTTTTAATACATGTCCCAGTTGCCCATTCACCGCAGACTGCATTGGTGATAGCATCCCTGCTAACACAGTTGCTACCATCAGCAAGGGTGTTGATAAATTTTTTGTACTCATAAGATGTTCCTTTTGGATTATTGACTATGAGTGATTTCTTTTTTATTTTTCAAGTAATCGGTTATTTTGTTATTAGCGCAGAGTGTATCTCCGCGCTTTTTTACTTTTCTTACTGCTATTGTTATTAAGAACTAACGTGCGATTTGCTTTAGAATATTGACCCACATATCAGCATAATGTGGCCATGCTAAAAACTCTTTGCTCCCCCAATGCGGTGAACAGTCACTCATAAAACAAGCTGTTTTTCCTTTTTCAAATTGACCAAACACCAGTAGTGGATCTTCGCCAATATTCAAAACCGTTTCAGTGTTATGTTTAGCGAACACTTTGTTATAACCAAGGAACATCGGCCATTCACTAAAACCTTTTATCGTGGCATGCTCTGCATTAACTGGAGTTGCGAATACTCCTTCTGGGGCTTCCACACGATCGTCACCCTCTAACATTTCAACAGGTAACACTTGTGCCAATAAGGTATTTTTATAGTTTGCTTTCGCTTCAATACCCATAAATGATAGATAGCCGCCAATCATTAATAAGCCACCACCATTAGCAACAAACTGTTTAATTAGCCCTAATGCATTTGGAAGTACTTTCATGTTGTAGAAAGTATCGTTTTGCAAGAGGAAAGTATTAGCACCAATATCACTGATCACGATGACATCATATTTTGCTAATTCTTCATCAGTCTGAGGAAATGCGACCTGAACGGTATGTGCAGGCATATAATCAACTGCTACCCCTTTTTCCCTTAAACAATTTAATAAAAAAGTGGCACCTTCCTCATATTTACTAGAAGTGAAACTGTCGTAGCCTTTTGAGTGGATCATATGAATGTGCCATGACTCACCAATAAATAAGATTTTCATTTTTTTTCCTCTTTCAAAAAGATTATTTATTCAGGGGATTGAGTGACAATCTGTGAATATGTTGTTTGATTGATGCGATGCATGACATTAATATCTTCAGGCATTTCTGAAGCATTACTCGTCTCAACAGCTAGTGATGCAAAAGCTGATGCATAGCGTAACGCGTAAGAAAACTGCTTTCCTTTTGCTAATGAGGCTGCTAGTGCACCATTAAAAGCATCACCAGCGCCCGCTGTATTTTTTACCACCGCAGGATAAGCTGGTGAGTAAATATATTTATAACCGTCATAAGCTAATGAACCTTTACTACCTAAAGTAATGACAACTTTATTAACACCTTTTTGATAAATAGCATTGGCTGCATTTTTAGCAGATACTAAATCAACAACTTCAATACCTGATAATAAGCTGGCTTCTGTTTCATTAGGTGTTAATATATCTAACATTGGCAATAACTTATCAATAATTTTATTGTAAGGTGCAGGATTTAAAATAATAGGAATATTATTTTCATTTCCGATTGAAATAATTTCCTTTAATGCTTCAATATTAGTTTCTAATTGCAATAAAATTATATCGGCATCTATAATTTTATCTTTTTGTATTTTTACCTCATCAGAAGAAATATCCATATTAGCCCCTGAATAAATAGAAATAATATTTTCACCACTCTCTTCTGACACAAAGATTGATGCTGTTCCAGTTTGATGATTTTCAGTTTGATATATCGTTGATGTTTTTATTCTTGATGACGATATAAAATTTACTGCATAATCACTAAACTGATCAGTACCGATTTTGGTGATAAAATGCACCTGTGCATCAGCATAACTTGCCGCTAATGCTTGATTACATCCTTTACCTCCTGGTGAGAAGATAAATTTATTCGCCAATAAAGATTCCCCGGTTTCTGGCAGTCTGGGCAAATAACTAATCATATCAACATTAAATGAACCTAATACACATACTTTATTTACTGCCGGCTGCCCCGCTAAATTAATTTTATCAATTTGATCATTACATTCTAAAAATTGTATGATTTCTTTTTTGGCAACTTTGTCTAATGTTTCAAATTCAATAAAGGCCCCACCATGGCATCTTTTAATTATTCCTTTCTCAGCCAATGTATTTAAATCTGATCGTATGGTTTCTTTGGTAACACTAAGCTCTTTTGCTAAAACAGAAACTTTTACTGCACCATGACCTTTGATCAGATTAACAATTTTTTTATGACGCTCTGCTTTCATTTAATGTTACCTCTATGGCAACAACTTTAATTTATTAGTTGTTATGGGATTGTGATTACAATCATATGTTATTTATTAAAAGCAAAAAAAAGCAGAAACACAAAAATAAAAAACAAAAAAAAGCAGAAATAAATAATGATAGTAATAAGATTACTTAATATATAGAAGCCATCTCCCCTCTCATAAAAACACAAATAAAATCAAATAATAAAATAACAAACACTATATTGATTATAAAACAATCTAATATTAATTATTTGTTTTTTAAAACTTAAATAATTAACTTAAAAAACAATAAAAAATAAAAACCTTATTTTATAATAATTTAGAGTTACTAGAATAATCAAAAATAAAAACAATCATCACTATGTTTAAATAATCAACTATTTTAGTGAATCGAGCAAAGCTTAAAATAAATTAATCTTCCATTTTTATAGTTCATAAATTAGTACAATTCTTCTTACCATTAAAATGTATAGCCAATGATAATGTAAATTAATCATGTCAACTTATAATTAGAAATACAGATACAATGATTAAAATAGAAGCAGTTTTTATTGTCTCATTTTGTGAGGTAGATAACATTAATAACAACAGTCATTGAACAAACTAAGTATAAATAACCTATTTTAAGTAGGCAAAGTAAGTAAAAATCTTGCTTTATTTATTGATTTATTTTTTTACTCGTCAATCTTTGGCTTATTTTGTAAATAGCTGAGAATACTAAAGCACTAACAGCAACTCACTGATACAAAATATAACTCCAATAAAAAATAAAAACTTAGATATAAAAACTAAAAATCACAAAATTCAAGAAGATAAAATCAGCAACAATGTGTTCTAAAATATCTAATACCTAAATAGATTGTAAAACAACCTATTTATCAGACATATTCCGACACATTTATTTTCTAGCGATGTTTAAACTTAGTGTCTAAGATTATAAATATAAATTGAGCACCAATAATCTGATAAATACACAACGTAAAGACATAAGGATATACCTATGAAAATAAAATCACTTATTGCTATTTCATTATTAAGTGTTAGTGCTTCTCTTTTTGCCGCTGAAAGCACCAGCACAACACAACAAGTTCAGGGCGTAACTCAAGCACAAAAAGATCTCAATGATTATGAAAAAGTCATGGTAGAAAAAGTTTGGGTTACCACACAAGCCATTGACGAGAAAGGCAATAAAGTTGACGCTAATAATCCACAAGTCAGTAATTATTTTGGCCTAGCAGAATATTATCCTAATGGCACTTTTATTATGTTTACCCCTGAAGGTAAACAAAAAATGCAAGGGGATTGGTCAATGTCTAATGATGGAAAAACGCGTACATTAGTTGCCAAAGATGCACAAGGAAAAACACTATTTACTCGTGATGTAGAAAATATCACCATCAATAATGATGAGTATACCTATCGTATTTACCCAACTGAAGGGGATAATACTGTTTATTTTAATATTATTCATCACGTTAAGAAGTAATCATAATACGTTGTTTCACCTGTTATAAATAATTAAGGGCTATTTTATGGTAAGTAAAATAGCCCTTTTTTTAGTTGTATGATCTTAATATAACTAGCCTTAAATCAAATTTTGAGCTTCCCCATCAACCCAATAAATCACGTTAAGCGCTTCTTCTGGTGTTGGGACTTCCAGTTTGCTCAACATTCTTTCCATCACTTTATCGGGAACCGCTTCCTTTCTTGCGCTGTTTTGTTTTTTCCATTGCAAATAAGGGACTTCAATATATACCAATGTCACTTTAGCTTGATAACGATAAAACAGAGCAATAAGTTGATTACGCATTTGTTTAGTAATATTTGTTGCATTCCAAACAAAAGGCTTATGCTCTCTTAAATATATTCTCGCTTGCTCTTTGGCAAGTTGTGCAATCCATCCATTCGCATCACGATCATCTGGTTTTATATTATGCTGCTGACGTAATGCATCTAAACTTACCACAGGCATATCTGCACAATATTGGCGAATATAACTATCTTTGCCCATTCCCGGTAGCCCACAAAGCACAATAACTTCACTTCCTTGCTCAGGATAAGGTTCATAGTGAGGATCGACATTATTTTCACTATGAAAATAGTGAAATCGAGCGCCATCAGAAATAAATCGTGCGGGTGTTCTCCAACAATTTAATTCTTCACAGTAAAGTGTAAATAACGCTATTTTATCCAATAAAGCGGGCTTATCTTCACAGCTTCGTCCCAGAACATCCGCCTTAGCCAGCAATGCCAATAAATAGCAATCTACTCTTAACGAAGCCGCTAATAAGGCTTTTTTAGGATCGGGTTTATCCATTAACCATAAAGGTAATCCGTGATAGCGTACTAATGCCGCAATCTGTTCTCTATCAATAAAGCTAACCGGCACTTTTTCATATAAAAAACGTCTTGTCGTTAATTCTCCTTTACGAGCATGGCCTGGCGAAATAATTCGCCCATTCTCTTCACGGGTAGTTGAACGTTTTTCTACATCATGTAAAAGTGCTGCAATCCATAGAATTTGTTGCTCTCTTTCTGACAGCTCTTGGTATTCAGGGAGTGATTTTATAGCGTGGATCACCTGTTGTGTATGAATAGCTACATCACCTTCAGCATGGTGGATCGGATCTTGTCGAACACCGGACATATCACTAATTTCATTATAGTACTCACCAAGTTGTTCCCATGACATTTCGCTATGTAATTTTTTATGAAGCATCATGAGACTCCTGTGTTTTTTCCCAAATCAGTGGCGCTCTTTTCCAATTACGTTTCCAATGCACATCTGTTTTAACATGATCTTTTCTCACATATTTAAACACCCGATGTGAAAATTCATCTAATGAAAATGCTTGAGCATCTCGTGTGACAATGCCTTCCATCGCACTTGGTTTCTTGGTTAACACATCTCGTGATTGAAAAGAGCTATGCTTTTGTGCGTGTAAAATAATATTCTTTTCAAACTCTATTTTATTTTCCGATTTTGGTAGCGAGATTTCCGGTACGGTGGGTAAATCAAATAAAGTGGCATAAAATTGCACTTCTTCCCAACTTAGCCATTTATCCTGACAACGTATGGCAAAAACATAGAAATACTCTTCCAAATGTTGATATTCAATAGAATGAATGGCATAAAGATTTTCACCAAAAATATCTAAATTACCTAAATCATTTCTGATGGATTGCCAACGCTGGCGTAGTTGTACTGTCCATGCAGATTGTGTCGGAGTCGCATGAGAGCGAGCAAAAACCCCCATTCGATTTAAGCAATTATTTTCACCATCTAATTTTTCAGTATGAATAAGATGCTTTATTTTGCAGATATCTTGCCACCAATTGGCATTAATACGATCATCGCTTGTTGTGCCTGGTGAAAAAGGATAGTGATATGTTCTGTCATATTTTTTTGATTGATTATTCATTGTGTTATACTCATTAAGTAACAGGAACCCTACTAAATTTATATTAAAATTCAGTGAGTATATTTATCTGTATTTGCACTATTTATCTTCAGTGCCTTAATGCGTATTACATAACCACAACCTAATAACTCAAAAATAACAAAAGAAATAATTTTTAACATACTACCTGTATTATCAAGATAGCACTAGAAAAAAATGTTTATATTTATTATTCATTTTCTCTCAATTTTTTTCGTTATTTAACACTCCATGATGATTGTTCATCTATCCTTAATAGGGTGACAACGCTAATAATGTCACTCTATGGGTATTTATACTTAAATAATGATAAATATCTTAATCCTCAGTCGCTGTTTACATAACGATATTGCACATGGGAGGTAGTATGTATCACGATCTTCAAGGAAAAGTTGCTGTAGTAACAGGTTCGTCACGAGGAATTGGTGCAGCAGTAGTGACGAGATTAGCTCAAGAAGGAATGAACGTTGTTATCAACTATCACTCTGATGAAAATGAAGCTCAAGCATTAGCCGATAGCTTAAATAAACATGGTAAAGGTAAAGCGATTATTTTTGGCGGTGACATTAGTGATGAAAAAATTGCTCATAACTTTATTTATAAAGCGATTGACCACTTTGGTCAGCTCGATCTTCTGATCAATAATGCGGGAATTGAGACACAAACCCCTTCCCATGCAGTGAATTTAGAAGATTGGCGTAAAATTATTGATATAAATTTAACCAGTTATTTTCTAACGGCTCGCTCCGCATTGAAATATTTCGTTGAGAATAAAATCAAAGGCAATATTATTAATATGTCTTCTGTTCATGAAGTGATCCCATGGCCGACTTTTGCTAGTTACGCTGCCAGTAAAGGTGGCGTGAGAATGTTAACGCAATCACTGGCTCTTGAATATGCACACTATGGTATTCGTATTAACGCCATTGGCCCTGGTGCTATTAATACCCCAATAAATAAAGAAAAAATGCAAGATGATGCGTTACGCAAAGAATTAGAAGAGATGATCCCAATGAAATATGCCGCAGAGCCTGAAGCAGTGGCTAATGTTGCTGCTTGGTTAGCATCGGAGCAATCTACTTATATTACTGGACAAACTATTTTCATTGATGGCGGTATGACACTTTATCCTTCATTTCAAGGTGGAAAAGGTTAAAGCCGTTCACTGTCGTCCATACCATTAAGATAACCTTCTTTCCAAATTTTGCGGTTTATTTATACTTATTCTTTGGGAAGAAGGCTTTTATCCTTATTTTATTCAATCAAAATAACATTTTCGGAATGGATAATATTATCAGGAAAAATAAGTGCTCTTTCAGAAATAAACGGCATATGTAATGTACGTGTGCCCGTTGAAATAGAACCCCCTGCTTTTAACCATGCATCAGCCACCAGCTCTGTACAATAAACACCTTTATCTTGCTGAATACTGAAGTTTTCCCCTACTCGATTTAAAACAGCTTCTAACGCTTGTTGTCGAGCTTGATCACTCCCACGCACTTGGTAAAAGCGTACAGAATTAGGCTTAGCACGACTGATAAAGAAATCCAAACTATCAATAGTAACACCATCTTTACTATCAGCATGCTCACTGGGTGTTGAGTGAACAACCTGTATACCTTGCTCAGTTATCCACAACATTCCTACGTGGCTGAACCCGCTGTTATCAACTTGCTTTATTATGTCGCTAATAACTTCATCACCATCGCGAAAAACCAGATCACCACTTTTTAACTGATAAGGGAAAGCGAGCACAGTCAATGTGCTCGCTAAGTATAAAGTTAATGCAAGAGTAAAGCGTATTATCACTTAACTTCAACTTTCCATTTGCCATCAACTTTGATCATATTTTGATTTTCTGTTTTTTCTTCACCATTTTTCAACACTGTTTTGAGTGTGACAACGGCTTTATTTTTATCTTCGCTGTATTCAACTTTTGCTACTTCAACCTTACCCAAGCCACCTTGCTCTTTAATTTTTTTGCCCGCTTCGGCAACGATCATTTTAAATTTGCCGGTAATTTGCTCTGCCATTGGATCTTTTTCTAAATCACCAAAATACATTAATGACACAGCCTTATCACCATCACCGGAAGCGACAGCTTCAATAAATTCAACCGCGGCTTTTCCTGCTTCGTCTTGTTTATCACCACATGCAGATAATGTCATCATTGCCACCGCAAGAAACATAAATCCCATCATTTTCTTTAACATAAATTCACCATCACCATAAATATTTAATTTAATACAATAAGCATCTTATATAAAAAGGAAAACCATCTCATACAACACACTAATTTATTTATAAACTATGTTTGTGCAATAGAAAAATAACTTTTCTATCGCGGAATTATACGTGACATTAATAGATTTCGTCATAAATTTTTTTTAATATAGAATAATCCTAGTAAAAAATATTTGAAAAAATCCTCCCAACAATCGAGTAAAATATTTCTATCTATATTTATAAAAAAATATTGAATATATAATGAATCTAAAAGTGAGCAGAAACATTATTACCATATAAAACTTTTTTATGTTCTATTTTTGTATTTTTATCTCGAAAAAAGAGGATCGGCAACGCATCACGCTGTCGCCATTAACAGATTCAATAAAAATAGTTATCTGTTAGCAAAATAGGTAAAATGCCATATCATTGACAAAGCTTATTTTAAAACACACAAAGACAGTATGTTGCAAAATCAGTTACGATAGTGATACAAAATTACAATAATGTTTATCTCAATAAAACAAATCTATTTGTTTTTTAATATTTAATCATGATATGACAACACGATTTTCTAAGTAGACCTATAACATTTCGGTGTAAAATACAAATAAAGACTAGAAATTTTGTGACACAATGCGCCTTTTTACACCATTAAGTCAATTTAAGATAAATAGAAACTGCATTTTGGATCATGAATAGGTAATCTAGCCATCTGATTTCAATGACCAAACATGAATAGTTATAAGGGTATGCTATGTTTACTTCACAGCTCATGCTGGTCGGTTATGTTTTATTAGTCAGTCCATGCGGGCATGATTCTTGTGATGCGGTTCCAGTAACAGAAACCATTTATACCAAGGATGAATGTACTATTCGCTTAAACTATCTCAAAAAGAAAAGACCCGATCTCTATATTTTTTGTGGTGAAGTATTACGTGATCCCGAAGTGACCGATGAAAATCCATACCTAACACCGCCAAATAGCGCCGATGATGTCTTTCAATTAAAATAATCACCCTTTTTCGTTGAACACCCCACAAAATACAATTTAATTTGTTTTCTAGTTACGATATACTCTTTATACTTAAAATATGTAAGGACACGTATTAGGAGTCACTCATGTCTATTGCAAAACGCACCAAAGACAAACGTATTGCGTTAGGTTTAACACAATCTGAGCTTGCTACCTTGGCGGGTACAACGCAACAATCAATTGAACAGCTTGAGAGTGGCAAAACCAAACGCCCTCGTTTTTTACCTGAATTAGCAAAAGCGTTAAATTGTGAATTATCGTGGTTGCTCGAAGGGGATAATAAACAAACACACGCTTCTGAAATTCCTCCCCAAGATGAATGGCATTCAGTCAGTGAATGGGATAACGATACCCCTCTCAATGCTGATGAAGTCGAGATCCGTTATTTTAAAAGTATTGAACTTGCCGCTGGTGATGGTTGCTGTACTAACGAAGATCATAATGGTTATAAATTGAGATTCTCCAAAAGCACACTACGCCGCTATGGCGCTTCACCACAAAATGTGATCTGTTTTTCCGTCTATGGTGATAGTATGTCTCCAGTTATTCCAAATGGTTCAACAGTGACCGTTGATATAGGTAATACGCGGATTGTGGATGGCGGTATTTATGCTATCGAACAAGACTCATTATTTAGAATAAAATTACTCTACCGTCAGCCAGGCGGAAAATTAATTATTCGTAGCTACAATAAAGATGAATTTCCTGATGAATTTGCAGAAATTGACTCCGTTAAAATTATGGGACGCGTTATTCACTGGTCTGTGATGGCTTGGTGATCATCTGCATATTTTTATTTTAGTTTTTACTTTCTTGCACAATTTTCCCATTAGATAATAACAGCGTTTTATCTGCTAATGCTTGCAATTCACGAGGCTCATGAGTGACTATTATCATCGTTATCTGCTGTTTTTTTAATGAGATAATAAGCTCCCAAAGCTGATAACGTGTTTCCCAATCCAAACTTGAAAAGGGTTCATCCATTAATAACAGTTTGGGTTGGCTAATGAGTGCTCTTGCTAATGCAACTCGTTGCTGCTCTCCCCCTGATATTTGAGATGGATAACGTGTTGCTAAATGAGCAATTCCCATCTGTTCAAGTAACGCTATCTCTTTTTCTTTACTGCGCTTTTGCTTAGCCGCATATTGTGCCAGCCATAAATTTTGCTTTACAGTGAGAAAAGGGAATAAATAAAGACGCTGATTTAAATAACGACAGGGGCGCTGCCAAACAGGTAATTTATTCATATTTTGGTTAGCTAAAACAATATCCCCTGTATAGCCGGTATAACCCGCAATAGCATTGAGTAACGTTGTTTTACCGCTACCTGATGAGCCACTGATCCCTAAACAACACCCTTGCTCTAGGTGTAATGAAACCTCGGTTAAAATACCGGTAGTTAACGAGTGAATGGTTAACATGCTAATTTCCTATCACGCTGTAAACGGTGTAAAGCAAACAATAGAGTAATTGCAATTGCTATCAGTACTAAAGCGCAACCTATCGCAAGCGAGAAATCACCACTCGCTATATTTAAATAGATTGCCATTGGTAAGGTTTCTGTTTTTAATCGTGTGGCCCCTGCCAACATTAATGTTGCCCCAAACTCCCCTAATGCTCGAGAAAAAGCCACAATACAACCACTGATTAATACAGACCAACAAAGTGGGATCTCAACCAAAATAAGCGTTTTTGTTGGTGTTAATCCTAAATTCTGTGCGGTTTGAATATAAGCAGGATCAATAGCTTTAAACGCCGCAAGGCTATTACGCATAATGATTGCACTTGCAACATATGTTTGAGCAATAATAATCCCCAAGGGAGAAAAAAGGGCACGAGATAATTGAGGGAAAACCCCTGTTAAAGGTCCTTGATGACCTAACAATAATAATAATCCAATACCTATTACCAAAGGAGGCGTGACTAAGGGTAAATCGAGTAACGCATCAATAAAACGCTGTCCTTTAAATGACGATCTTGCCATCACCCAAGCTGCAGGTACAGCTAAGAGCACGGCTAAACACAATGATGTTAACGCGGTGCTCAGTGACATCAATACGGCAAAATGAAATTCAGCATCAGTAATAACCATGGTGAGTTCGTGATAAGAGAATTGGCAAATTAATGCAATAAGTGATCCCAATATCAAAAATAATAATAATAAAAGTGGTATTAGTGCCCAACGATACACAGTGAAGCCTTCTCTTAATCTACTAATGACATTTATTGTAAAAATGAAAAAAGCCACCTGTGAGCCGGTGGCAAAAATACAAATAATGTGAGAAAAATCTATGGTTTTGAAATAACAGGTAGAAAACCATAATCAGTAAAAGCCTTTATTCCTTCGGGACGAGAAAAATAATCAGCCAATTGTTGTGCTTGTGTGGGGTTTGTTGAGGTTTTTAATACCGCTAGTGTCGCAATTTCTTCGGGGCTTCCTTCAGGTATGGGTAATAAAACTAATTTATCTTGGTTTTTCATTGCATCAGCGTAACCAATAATGGCAGCATCAACCTCACCATTTAATAAATACATAAGTAACTGTTTAATGGTTGCTGTACGAACAACCACTTTATTTCGTAACTGCTCACCTTGGCCTGACGCTTCGATTAATTGTTCACCGCTTTTACCTAATGCAATTGCTTTTGCATCTCCCATACCTAATTTCAATGAACTATTTGCAAGATCTGTGATAGTTTTGATCTCACCGATTTTATCTTTTCTGACAGCAATAACAGGAATATGACGCACAATAGGATATTGGCTAACCACCTGATTTTGTTTCGCTAACTTCTCTACATACTCTTGAGAGCCGGGAAAAAACAGATCACCTTGTTGAGTGAGATTAAAGCGTGTAAGAATTTGGCCTGAACCGCCATATTCGATAGTCACTGTATTGCCGGTTTCTTTTTCAAATAGACCAACAACTTGCTCTACAGGCTGTTTTAATCCTGCGCCAGCATAAAGATGAAGCTCTACAGCAAAGCTATTATGGCAAAATAATCCTAGTGCAAAACCTAAACCTACCAAAACTTGGCGTTTCATAACATCCTCAAACACAATATCGTTATATAATTTTTTATATAATGATAGATATGAGAAATTAAGGCAAGATCTTAGTAAGAAAAAAACAGCAAAGTGCTAGCAAGCTATCATTTTACTTTTCATCTCTAATTTATTTATTAAGATATTTTTATCACTCTGTACCTAGAATAAAAATACATAATCACTCATATTTTGATAAGCGATCTAGATGAAAAATAACAGCGATATTAATAACAAATCCTCGTTTAAACGAGGATCTCACTATTAAATACTCAACTCCAATAATGCTAATGCCGTCACTTCATCGATGACAATATCTGTAGCATATCCCCCTTTTATTGCGCCTATGGTTGCAGCAACATTTTCAACGCCTCCAGCAATAAAAATACGCTGTGGGATCTGTCTTAACTGTGCAAGACTAATTCCCATAATTCTAAGGTCGATATCAGAAAGCAGAGGATTACCTTGTGCATCATAGAATCGACCACAAATGACACCAACAGCACCTAAATCGCGATATTGTGCCATCTCATTTGTGGTGAGTACGCCTGTTGTAATCAAAGGATTGTCATCTTGAGTATTACCCACTACAAACAAAGCTTTATTACATTGATTTAAAGCAGAGAAATTACGCCGTATTATGGGTTCTGCTTGTAGCTCCATTGCCAAACGTGCATTTGACACTACAGCCGGTACATGCAAATTAATACTGCAACCTGAAAACTTATTGGCGATCAAAGCGGCAGATTCCGCAGTAGTAAAATCAGGTTGTGGAGCTACAGCCCCAATCATTTGTAACACAGTGACATTTTCTAGTGTTTTAGTGGGGAGATAGTGCCCTAGTTTATGGATTGTTCTTCCCCAAGCTACGCCTAAAATATCATCATTGCTGATTATCTGAGAAAGATACATAGCCCCTGCTTTAGCTAATCTTTCTCGATTCATATTTGATGTTTGTTGCGATTTATTCTTTTCTTCATCAGGTAAAATAAGCACATTATTAAGATTAAATTTTGCTTTTATTCTGATTGAATAATCAATCGTAGAAAATACTGATGAATCCAAGCTTATATTAACGAAACCTTTTTCTCTCGCGAGATGTAAATACTTCACAACAGTCACTCGAGAAACGCTCATAATATTTGCAACTTCACTTTGACTGAGTCCGTCCTGATAGTAAAGCCATGCAGCATAAAGAACGGGATCATTATCAAATAAACTCGCATTTTTTAGCGAATTATTATCCATTTTAAACCCCACTATTTTTTTATAAATCTTATTAATAATTAATTTATTTTATATTTACGATATTGCAGAAGGTAATAACAATTTTTGTTGAATATGTTCTTATAACACAATTAGATACATTTCATTTAACAACTACTAATATCGGCAAATGGGTGTTTTTCTTTACAAAAAGAAACTCAAAATATGTAAAATCCACTTAATAATGCCGTAATTATCTCATATCGAGAAAGTTTTTTTTGAAAATATGTTTTTATTCGGTTAAAAAGAGAAATCTTAGCGTTAAGTTTTAAAAAGTTTTATTTTGATGATATTAAAGTTAATTACCCTATAACAAATTAACCATAGACTCATTAATACAGAGGAAAAATATGATTATCGCTTATTCAACAGCCCCTAATGAAACTGTCGCCCATGAAATAGCTCACCATCTTATACAGGCGAAGCTTGCAGCTTGTATTAACGTCCTTCCTAATATCAAATCTATCTATCATTGGAATAATGAAATTGTTGAAGATAATGAGGTACTTATGATGATCAAAAGCGAGAGTTCAAAACAACAGATTTTGATTGATACACTAGTAAAAATGCACCCTTACGATACACCAGAAGTCATTATTGTCCCTATAGAAAATGGGTTTCATGGCTATCTAGAATGGATACATCAAAGCCTAAATTAATGATTATTTCATTGCATTATCATGCTATTTCATCTTATTTGTGATAAAAATGATAGGATTTTGTAAATAAAACAATACTTACAATCTCAATAATGAGACAAATAAACAAAGTAAAATATTAAGGTTAATTACTATTTAACTGCTAAATCATTTTTAAAAACTTTTCTTTTTGAGATTATTTTTATATTCACAGAAAAAATATAAACAATAAATTATTATTAATTTTTTATAAATCAAAGAAATGAACAATAAAACGCTAATGAGCAAACGAGAAAATAAAAAAACAACAAACTGGTTTTTATAGGTTATTATCCTAAAGAATAAATTTAACCGATATCTTACCCTAGTTATTTTCTGTTATAATTAACAAGCTTTCTCTATATTACATGTAAAAAAGGAGTGAGTTGTGAAAACAAACAGAGTCGCAAGACGTATTTTAGGTTTACCTTATAATTTAAGTCGGTCTAAAAAGAAAGTGCGTTTTTCCATTATTACGCCTACAGAAAGTGATAATCTTCCCGCAGAGTTAAAAAATGCAACTCGGATCTGTTTAAAACAAGATTTCAGAAAAAATGCGCAAAATAAGCGTATTTATATGAAATTAACCGATGCTTATCCAGATTATCTTCTAGTAAGTTAATTACTTATGCCTAATGTTAGATTATAAATAAATTTTATTTTATTATTTATAACTAATAGTTTATCCCTTACGACCTTGTAAGGGATAATAGTATTCTATTATTGATATAATTCTTTACGAATATTCACTAATACTTGCTTAATTAATTGAGGATTGATTTTTTCTGGTAATTGACTTTGTTGAAAAGCTTGCTCAATTTTTTCTATTAATATTTTGCTTCGCTCTAATAATGTTTCATAACTTAAAGCCCCAGATTTAATTTCTAACAATTCATCCCTGTTATCACACCAAACTTTGACTTTTTTTTCAGTGGCAATTCCTAATGCAATATAAAGCAACCTAAAAGTGTGCATCATATTTTTACTATCGTAACTTCGTCCATGTTCAATATTTTGCTGATAGCGGGCTTCATTACGCTCCTCAACCCATTGCCAATAAGCATGATACTGCTTGCAATAGGTACTGTAGCCGTCTTTATTAAAACTAAGATAGGCTTGTAATATGGCTGTTTCAGAGACACTGCTTAGTAAAACATCGGTGGCATTATCTTTTTTTATTACGCCTTGATAATCACTATTTGGATCATAAAAAACTGCATAAAGATTTTGTGCATGATTGATTTTAACCAACCCAATATTTTGCTGCTCCCAACAACGTTTTTTAAGCCAATTATTCAGTAATAGGCTTTTTCCATCTTCAATGATATAACAGAAATCAAGGATTGTTTTTAACTCTTTATCTATAGGATCCATGATCTTCTTATTTAACCCTTGTGCTTTTTTTATTTGCCCTTGAGCATAATGCACAAAAGTCTGTACGCATTCCTTTGATAAAAACCATTCTGGGTTAAATTGCATAAATAATGGATGACGATAAATAACAACATGCTCTGGTGCATTTAATAATTCTAAAATATTAGGATTAGACGCACACAGTAATTCAACAAATCGCCCTAATTCATAATAAACAATATCATTAGTTTTATTACTTACTTGTGGCACATAATCAGAGCAATAAAACATCTCTTTAGGTAGATAAAAAACACCTTTAATATCAGTATCTGAACTATCTGTTGCCAAATTTTGTGAACGACTACCTGAAATTGTTTCAAATAAAAGGTAAGGCTTTATATTGTCAATGGTCAGTTTCATCAAGTATTTTCCTAAACCAATTATTTAATATTTCACTATCTGGTACGGTGCGTTTCGCTAATTGAGTTGCTGTTTCTTGCCATAAAAAAGTGATCAGTTTTTGCATATTATCGGTTGGTAGCCAAGTAAAGTGTTCATCTTTATCTGCTTTAAAGCTCACTAACTCTCGAATAATTATTTGCTCATCTGTGGTTAATATATTTATTAGCTGATTAAGCTCCATCGGTGGGATATTCTCCGTTTTTACTGTCCAATAAGCAGCTAAAAGTGAACGTAATAGATAGAAATATTTTTTTAATTTTATGGGCTCATCTATCGCTTTACTTGCATGACTCTCTTCAAAATGATGTCTACTAACGGCTTTTGCGATCCCTCTATAATGATGAACAATGATTTGGGGTTGATAATATAATTGTGCCAACTCAAATAATTCTTTTTGGATACCAGCATATTGTTGATAAACAATAGGTGATTGTAACCACTCAAATAAGATAGCATTTGACTTACGTAATAGATGCAATGCTTTCGTAATATCCCAAGCTTCTACATCAAACCAATTATTTTCTATCCACTCAAATGTTTCTTTAGGTTTATCAATTGAAAGATATGCATTGCGAGGTCGTATAAAAATACCTCGTACATCATAGTCACTATCCGTTGATGCGAAGCCCCAAGCACGGCTTCCACTTTCAGCGACATAAAGTAGTTTTATTTGATGCGTTTGCTCTATTTGTGGCAGTTTTTTTAATATCTGATTATGCATGATGATGTTACTCGGTATTTCCTTACAACTCTTAAATTTAATATGTTGCCAATTATGATGATGACTAGGGCTAACAATAGCAACATAACTACTTTAGTGTCTTAATTTTATAATTTATATTTTGATACCGTCTCCTATACCGTCATTTTTTTCGGTTCTTGTCAACCATTAGCAACCATAGAAAACAAAAAAGCCACCAGTAACTTACTGATGGCTCTTGGTTTTTTAACCTTTATCAACTATTGCTGATAAACGGTATTTTATTCCCACTCTAATATCAATGATAAGGAAATAAATCTATATAACAGATAGTTAGAATAGTAGATTTTCTCGATACCATCATCCATAACATGTGCAGAATTTTTAATTTTTTGCCGCTTGTAGACATTTTAGTTCGGCTTTCATCCAGACTGATAATTCGGTGGTATCCACACAAAATTGTTAAAGCTCATTGGAGGTTATTCTTCACCTGCGAAACAACCCAAAAAAAACCATGCTAAATTGTCAAGATCTAGAGTTAGATTCAACAAATAACTAACCCCACTCAAACGGTGAACCAACACCTCACAGGTTTTGTTATTACCATCATATACAAAAAAAGATTAGTTCAGACTTAGAGTGGATTTCTAGGAGCTTTGTAGACTGGTCAGTTCGAGTCTGAATCAGTCCTCCCAACGTTTTGTCACAGACCTCTATTCATCTTGAATGATTGATACTTTTGAGCAACTGCTATGTCCGTGTACTCACCATCTACGGAATTTTCTATACTTTGACCATCTAAACCACGAATACCATTTATAGACTCCCCCCAAAGATTTCGATCTCGGGTATCACCTATAAACTGAAATAAGTAGTTATCCAAAAGCCCTTTTGATGGGGATTTTATTTCAGCGCTTAAGGCTCTCAAGTAATCCATTTTATTCGTTCTATGCCAATCAATCGAAAAGCCAGCTCGATGGCAAAGCTCATTATGAATAATTAACATAGTACGTCCATTCCCATCAAGAAATGGATGCCCATACGCAAAAAACCCCATTACCTCACCAGGATGCTGACGCATATACTTTACATTCTGTCCGAGGCGTAGCCCCTCCTCAATAGCTAATCGAGCATGATGAGGATGGCAAAACATCGTACCAGCTTTAGATACCGCACAATTAGGTGCGGTAATGGCACGATCTTGACCTGCCCATGGGTAGAATGCTTCGAATAATATCCGATGAACACCCAAAAAATCTTCATAATGTAAGATTTCTTTTCCTACTAAGTAAGCTAATGCTTCATCTAAACCAGCACGAAACATTGTGTGTTCAAGTTGACGAATAATTATCGGATCTTTTTCACCATAATAGTTACGTAAATAACCGACTTGCTCAAAATCATTAAACGGGTCAAACACTTTGTTTTTGCTCCCGCAGATAATTAACTGACAGTATCGCAACTTCTTGCTTGGTGATTTTCCCTGCTCGTTTTAGAGCTACAAGAAGGTCTTCAACAGTATCATTTACCACCTCATCACCCGCAAGGCGAGTTACAGCATCAGCCCACTGATCCATCGTATTGTAGCAATAAGATATTTTGTAATAGTCAGCCAGCTCTGCTACATAACGAGCAACCCCTTTAGTAGGAGGTGTCTTTGCCAATTTGAATGCTGTATTTTTAGTAGCAGACTTACGGCTATAACTACGAAAGCAAATAATTTTCCCATTGATGTTAAGCTTACGCTTAACTCTTGGAGCATCCACTTCAACAATAATTTCATCTTGTGAGGCATTTACTTTCTCGAAGCACAAGTCTTTTTGGCGAAGCTGGAAGCCTAATTTGGTGGCTACTTCACGAATGATAATATCAAGACTACCTTGCGCTTTTACATTATTCCCCATCCTTTGGGCTTTAGCATAAATTCCTCGAGAAAGACGAAGAAGTTCACCATTATTCACTAACACACTCAATGCGTGTGTAACTTGGGTCTTGCTTCCCAATGGAGCCAGATCAGAACGAGTCAGTACAACTCCACGACGGTGTTGAATCGACTGACGCATACGAGTTTCGAGCTTCATATAAACATCCCCTAGTAAGCCACCATTAGATTTTAACAAGAAAATATGATTTTTTCAATTTTCTTATTTATTTACAATCAATTAGATAACATTCAAATACTTACTACCGACCTCTATTGTTATACGTTATTACAAATCACCAACCAGATATAAGTAACTACTTTAGTCACTATCCTGTATAAGATTTTCTCCCTAAAATCTCACGCTATAAAGACTTGCTTTTTGCACTTTATTCAGATTAGTTTAAATTTCTTAAGAAAGATAAAATATAAAAGATGCCAGTCAGTATTTGAACTGACTGGCATCTTATTTATGCGCCCTGAATACCAGTGATCCTATTTAAAGCGGAGCGACACAGCTCCGCAAGGAGTTTAAATATGAATATTAAATTACCTATTAATCCTATTCGTATGCCTGATGTTTTAAAGCTAACTGGGCTTTCTCGTTCAACCATTTACACATTAGAAAAGAAAGGTGATTTTCCAAAACGTATGTATTTATCGGTGCGTTGCGTGGCATGGGAAGCGGAAGAAGTTGATGAGTGCTTGAAAAAACGTTCTCAATCAAGAGAAACACCTAAGTGTTATACCGAACGTAAGCGCAATGAAGCTGGGCAATTTGTGAATGATTGCTAGAGTATTATGAAAGTGGAATTATCATATGGATGTGAGTATGATCCCTGCTTTAAATAAGGAGGGGTTATGAATAGCAGAGATTGGGTTGATTGGATTACGTTTGGTGCTAGTGTCTTATCAGCATTAAGTTTAATAGCAACGCTAGGTATTTACTTACACCAAAAGAAGTCAGAAAGAAAAAAACAACAAGATATTGATAATAAAATATTACCATTTATTTTATTAAAGTCAGATTCAATTTTATCTATGCTTTCCTCTGTAAGTAGAGATATGAGTGAAATAGAAAACTATTCTCATATAGAAATTGAAGGCTGTAAATTAACTTTATATTTTCCAAAAAATATACAAGGTAATTTCATTGATACAGTAAATTTAAAATGTGATCTTTATGATGATTTCATAAATAAAAATAGAGTATTATTGAGTAAAAAATTATATCTATTTACCATTGAACTTGATCAGTTACATTCAAAGGCTATTAGTGAGATTCATAATTTTTTAAATTTATGGAGTCATTATAGAAAATATATGGAGGATACAGAAGGTAAGGGTTTAAGCAAAGAAGAATTAATAATCTCAATTAAAAATGAGTTAACGAAGTGCGAACAATCGATAATTAAGCAAAAAAATATCGTATTTTATACCCCAAAAAAGGGAAACTATGTGTCATAAAAAATACGATCTTATCTATTGTTATCTTCCATGAGATTACAAAAATAAACTTCAAACAGTGCTGCTAAAAATCATTACTCAACACCTTCCCTCTTCAATTTAACCTATCTCTCTATTCATTCTATCACATCTGATAACGCTGTTCTTATCATGTGGTACACCAGTAATATCGCGATCTTCGGTCACAAAAACAATAAACCCCATGCTAAAAACATAGGGTTCGGCATCAGTCTGAGCCACCAGTAACTTACTGATGGCTCTTGGTTTTTTAACCTTTATCAACTATTGCTGATAAACGTTATTTTATTCCCACTCTAATATCAATGAGAATAAAATATATAAAAATAACATATAGTTATAAAGTTAACTTCACTCGATGCCATCATCTATACCATATCCGGATTTTTTGTGCTCGCCGACATTTTAGTTTAGCTTTAGCCTAGCTGAGGATTACCATGCGTATGGTTGTCCCTTGATGAGTACAACTCAATGGAAGAAACCGCTTGCCTGTTACACTCCCCCCAAAATGCCCGTCTACTGACTGCTTTCACGAGTATTTAAAAACCGCTATTATTTCTGACTCAGAGCAAGAGCATGGCAAAACAATTTTAGATGGTAAAAACTAACAGTAATCAGGCTAAGATGGGTAATAACATGAATAGAAAGCAATTTATTGAAAGTCACGGAGCGACTTGCAGTAACTGGACATGGAGCTGGTCATTTGTTAATCACGAAAAAAGAATGATTATATTCGGAGCCTGGGATGTCGAGAGTGAAAAGGAACGTGCTGTAATTCTTCGTGAACGTTGGATAACTAAAAATGGCAAAAAACAGAATGGATATGGTCAGGCCATAAAGCATATTCGTTTGATTAATGAGGGATATGACCTTTATATATTCAAAATGACACATGCAAGGAACTCCGATGATCCTTCGCTTGCTGTAATTAAAGATTTTGAACGCAAACTCAATAAGTGTTATCTACGAAAAGAAGGAAAGGTTTGGTACGCTGACTTTTTACCTAACTCATTCCCGAACGAAATTGCATCTCCTGAAAGTTATCCAGAGGGTGCAAAAACTCAGGTAACTGTTAACACTTATGAAAGAGATCCGAAAGCAAAGCAAGTGTGTATCAACCATCACGGTACGATTTGCAAGTGCTGCGGATTTAATTTTGAATTGGTCTATGGAGAACATGGCAAAGGGTTCATCCACATCCATCATATTAAGCCACTTCATTTAGTCGGTGATGATTATGAAGTCGACCCAATAAATGACCTCATTCCTTTATGTCCTAACTGCCATGCAATGATCCATAGGGGGAGTAATGTTCTCGAACTTGATGAGCTGAAAGCAATAATACGCATCCATATGCATACCAATAACACTCAACCTGCTATTAATTAACTTTATTTTGAGGATACCATGAGAAAAAAACTAAAAATTCATGACAAGCCATTTGAATCGATTGAAGAGGCTAAGTCTTTCTTTCTGGAAAATATTAGTAAAGGTGATGAGATAAAAAAAGATAATGCTAAATTCCCTTTTTTCTTTGCCTTATTTGTCGAATATTGCAATGAATCCAGTGAGAAAAAATGGCATGTTAACCCTGAGGAAATCAGTCATTTTAGATTTGGACCAACCATAGTTGATAGTAATAAAGATATAGTTGCAGAGACAAATTGTTTTTGGTGTGTGTTTTTAACAGAAAAAGTAGACAGACAGTTCTCAGTAGAAAAAGCTATTCGTTGGAAAGCAAACCAATAACCTAAACCGATGAAATAAGAGAGAATAAATTATGAAGAAACAATTTAAATGCTATATTCAAGAATATGATAACAGTAGAAAAGTCAGGTTCTGTGATAAGCTATCTTGTCCTAAATACTCAGTTAGCTCCGCATTTAATGCGGTTTCAATGGTGAGTTTAGTGAACATCCGAGTGAACTGATTGAGATCAGCTTCGGTTTTAATTCCTTTTGCGAACTCAGCCGCAAGCGCTTTAAGTTTTTTCTCGTCCATAGTCTGCCTACTTTTTAGTTGGGGTAAACATATCAAAAGTAGGCAAATACACAATTTAAATTACAGCCTCCACCAGCGCTGTAGCCTTTTTTAATATCTCATTATGCTCTTCAAGTTGCGCGATTTTCTTTTTCAATTCACGAATTTCAACCTGTTCAGGCGTCATGGGTGACGCTTTCGGAGAAATACCTTTGCGTTCTAGTTTAAGTTGCCGAACCCATTTGTCCATAGTTGATTTACCAACACCCATCGCGTTGGCGGCGACGACCATGGAATAGTTTTGGTCAAGCACCGGTTGAGCCGCTTCAAGTTTGAATTCAGCACTGAAAAGCCATCTTATTCGTTTTGCCATAATTGTCACCTATCTGTTTGTGAGGTGATGATATCACCTCTGAGTTGGTGACCAAATTAACTATGCCACTACAGACCGAGTTTTATTTAATGACATTAGAGCTGAAGAATATGTTTTATGTGATGGAAGAATTTTTAATATAACACCTGATGTTATTTCTAATTTTAAAAATCTTCCATTACCAGATAATACTTTTTATCAAGTACTATTTGACCCACCTCATTTAATTAGAGTTGGTAAAAATAGCTGGATGCTTAAAAACAACATGCCTTTTTCCCCTTCATTCGCCCTTTAGGGATCACCCATTGTCTATTTTTAATAGTCTATTTCATCCCATGTAGCGTGAATAAACTCAGATTTTCTAACTAATGTTAACAAGACAAATTTAACAGCCAATTTTAAGGTTGGATAACAACTATAGTTTTCCAGTTCAAGAAATAGATACCGATTTCTTTCGGCGACATTGCCCTTTCGCGCGCTTGAAAAGTCCCTATCGAAGATGCCTTTATTGCATCTGCTGGGTTACTAATTTCATAACCTCTATCTATGGCATAAGTAAAAACAGAACCAACTATCTCACACACTTGTAATACGGTGTTTGGTTAAAATTATTTTTATTTATAAATTACACCGTCACATATACCGTCATTTTTTTCGGTTCTTGTCAACCATTACCAACCATAGAAAACAAAAAAGCCACCAGTAACTTACTGATGGCTCTTGGTTTTTTAGCCTTTATCAACTATTGCTGATAAACGGTATTTTATTCCCACTCAATCGTTGCTGGTGGTTTTCCGCTGATATCATAAACCACGCGAGAAATACCATTTACTTCATTGATAATGCGGTTAGAAACACGGCCTAAGAAATCGTAAGGTAGGTGTGCCCAATGTGCAGTCATAAAGTCTACGGTTTCTACAGCACGTAATGAAACTACCCAGTCGTATTTACGGCCATCGCCCATAACACCCACTGAACGGACAGGTAGGAATACTGTAAATGCTTGGCTGACTTTATTGTATAAATCGGCTTTATGTAGCTCTTCAATAAAGATAGCGTCAGCACGACGTAGTAAATCACAATACTCTTTCTTGATTTCACCCAATACGCGCACCCCTAAACCTGGTCCTGGGAATGGATGACGGTATAGCATGTCGTAAGGTAAACCTAACTCAAGTCCGATTTTACGCACTTCATCTTTAAATAGTTCTTTTAATGGCTCCACTAAACCTAACTTCATATCTTCAGGTAAGCCACCTACGTTATGGTGTGATTTGATCACATGCGCTTTACCTGTTGCAGATGCGGCTGATTCAATCACATCAGGATAGATTGTGCCTTGTGCTAGCCATTTGACTTGCGGTAATTTAACCGCTTCTTCATCAAAGATTTCAATGAAGGTATGACCGATAATTTTGCGTTTTTTCTCCGGATCGTTTTCACCTTTTAGCGCAGTTAAGAAACGATCTTCGGCTTCAACATGGATAATGTTGAGGTCAAATTTGCCTTTAAACATCGCCATAACTTGTTCGGCTTCGTTAAGGCGTAATAAGCCATTATCAACAAATACACAGGTTAAGCGTTTACCAATGGCACGATTTAATAATAATGCGGTAACAGAAGAGTCTACACCACCCGATAGCGCGAGAATAACGTGATCGTCGCCAATTTGTTGTTTTAAACGAGCAACAGTATCTTCAATAATCGCCGCGGATGTCCATAATGCGTCACAACCACAGATATCTAACACAAAGCGTTTTAAAATGGCTAAACCTTGATGGGTATGGGTAACTTCTGGGTGGAACTGTACACCATAGAAACGCTTCTCTTCATTTGCCATAATCGCAAATGGGCAAGTTTCAGTGCTAGCAATAGTGATAAAATCAGCGGGAATAGCCGTAACTTTATCACCGTGGCTCATCCATACATCTAATAAAGGTTTGCCATCTTCACTTACGGAGTCTTGAATATCACGGAACAGTTCGCAGGTTTCGCGGATCTCAACTTGTGAATAACCAAATTCACGCTCACCTGAGACTTCAACATCACCGCCTAATTGCATAGACATAGTTTGCATGCCATAGCAGATACCTAATACCGGCACACCCGCATTAAAGACGTATTCCGGAGCGCGTGGGCTATTGTCTTCTGTAGTACTTTCAGGGCCACCAGACAGAATAATACCATTGGGGTTAAATTCACGAATTTGTTCTTCGGTAACATCCCATGCCCAGAGTTCACAATAAACGCCGATTTCGCGAATACGGCGAGCAATAAGCTGTGTATATTGCGAACCGAAATCAAGGATAAGAATGCGATGATTATGGATATTTGCTGTCATTTGTGGTGAATTCCAAAACAAATAAAAAGTCATTAAATTGAAAGGCTTGTTAACATTTTCTGTTTTCAAGCCTTTCTCGAATAATTACATACCTAAACGATAGTTAGGCGATTCTTTCGTGATAGTCACATCATGAACATGGCTTTCCTGAATACCCGCACCACTGATGCGAACAAATTCAGCTTTGGTATTTAATTCTTTGATGGTTGCACAGCCTGTTAAGCCCATACATGAACGTAAGCCACCCATTTGTTGGTGAACGATATTTTTCAATAAGCCTTTATATGCCACACGACCTTCAATACCTTCTGGTACTAATTTGTCTGCTGCATTATCAGTTTGGAAATAACGATCTGATGAACCTTTAGACATTGCGCCTAAAGAGCCCATACCGCGGTAAGATTTATAAGAGCGACCTTGGAATAGCTCGATTTCACCCGGAGATTCTTCTGTACCTGCAAACATAGAGCCAACCATTACACATGCTGCTCCAGCGGCTAATGCTTTAGCAATATCACCAGAGAAACGAATACCACCATCAGCAATCACCGGGATGTTGCGATCTTTCAGTGCTTCAACAGCATCAGCAATCGCAGTGATTTGTGGAACCCCAACACCTGTTACGATACGAGTGGTACAAATAGAGCCAGGGCCAATACCCACTTTAACAGCACTCACACCTGCATCCGCCAGCGCTAAAGCCCCTTCTGCGGTTGCCACATTACCCCCAATAATAGGTAAGTTTGGATATAAAGCGCGAGTTTCACGAATACGCTGTAATACCCCTTCGGAATGACCATGTGAGGAGTCGATAAGAAGAACATCAACACCAGCTGCCACTAATGCGGCGATACGCTCTTCGTTACCTGCACCAGCGCCAACCGCAGCACCTACACGTAAACGACCATGCTCATCTTTACATGCATTAGGCTTGCGTTCTGCTTTTTTGAAATCTTTAACGGTGATCATGCCTTTTAAGTGGAAATGATCATCGACTACTAAGGCTTTTTCTACGCGCTTCTCATGCATTTTTTGCATAACAACATCACGCGCTTCACCTTCTTTAACGGTAACTAAACGCTCTTTTGGCGTCATTACCGCAGTGACAGGTTGGTCTAAATCAGTGACAAAGCGAACATCACGACCAGTAATAATACCCACTAATTCATTGTCTTTAGTCACTACCGGATAGCCAGCAAAACCATTACGCTCTGTCATTGCTTGGACTTCGCGTAAAGAAGTTTCTGGTGTTACTGTGATAGGATCCGTCACAACACCGCTTTCATGTTTTTTAACACGACGAACTTCTTCAGCTTGGCGTTCGATAGGCATGTTTTTGTGGATAAAACCAATTCCACCTTCTTGAGCTAATGCAATAGCTAAAGATGCTTCAGTCACAGTATCCATTGCAGCAGAAAGCATAGGCACATTTAAGCGAATTGTTTCAGTCAGTTGAGTAGATAAATCAGCAGTATTAGGAAGGACAGTCGAGTGTGCAGGAACTAACAAAACATCATCAAATGTAAGTGCTTCTTTTTTAATTCGTAACATAGCAATATCTCACCAAGGCGGCTTTTAAGAAATGGAAAATATTGCCGCGGCATTATACACACCGTAATCGGTTGCTTCTAGCTTTTTTTGAAAATTTTTATTGATCCTCTGGCTAACTTAGGTAGTATCAGTCAATTAAGTCTTTGTTTTAAAATTTGATCTGGCTCACATGACTCTACCGATAAACAATAATATTTTTACTGTTAGCCGTCTAAATAAGACCGTTCGCCAGTTATTAGAAATGGAAATGGGTCGCATTTGGATCAGTGCTGAAATTTCCAATTTTACTCAACCTGCTTCTGGCCATTGGTATTTCACGTTAAAAGATACCCATGCTCAAATTAGAGCGGCGATGTTTCGCGGTCAAAACACAAAAGTCACTTTTCGCCCTCAACATGGTCAGCAAGTATTAGTACGTGCGACTATCACACTGTACGAACCCCGTGGTGATTACCAACTGATTGTCGAAAGTATGCAACCGGCGGGTGATGGATTATTACAGCAGCAATTTGAGCTTTTAAAACAAAAACTAAGTGCTGAAGGTTTATTTGATGCTCTTCATAAAAAACCACTACCAACACCTGCTAAACAAATTGGGGTGATCACCTCCTCAACTGGCGCAGCCTTACACGATATTTTAAATATTCTACGTCGTCGTGATCCCTCATTACCTATTATTATTTATCCCACAGCCGTTCAAGGTGCGGAAGCACCAATGCAGATAGTCCATGCCATTGAACTGGCTAACCGTCGTAAAGAATGTGATGTGCTAATTGTCGGCCGAGGCGGTGGCTCATTGGAAGATCTCTGGGCATTTAACGATGAGCGCGTAGCCCGTGCTATTTTTGCTAGTGATATTCCTATTGTCAGTGCCGTGGGTCATGAAACTGATGTGACTATTGCTGATTTTATTGCCGATCTTAGAGCGCCAACCCCTTCTGCCGCCGCAGAGTTAATTAGCCGCAACAAACTCGAGCTATTACGCCAATTGCAGTCACAGCAACAACGTCTTGAAATGGCGATGGATTATTATCTAGCAAAAAAATTACGCGCACTAACACAACTTCATCATCGCTTACAACAACAGCATCCACACTTACGCCTTGCTCGCCAACAAAATGTATTGGCTGCAACTAAACAGCGTTTAGTGACCAGTTTTCAGCGCCTCCTACAAACAAAACAGAATCAACATACTCAGCTAAAAAAACGCCTTAACTATCAAGAGCCAAGTCCACAAATACAAACACTACTGCGCCAACAACAACAGTTAATTTATCGTATGAGAGAAAGTATTTCACAACAGCTTGCTCGTCAACGTGAACAATTTGCAATTAGCTGTTCACGTTTAGAAAGTGTGAGTCCTCTCGCAACCCTTTCTCGTGGTTACAGTATTAGTGAAGTTGCTTCAGGTGACGTACTGAAAAATACGAAACAAGTTAAAAAAGGTGATACGCTAAAAACGCGTGTTGAAGATGGCTGGATCACCAGTGAAGTGATAAATACACAAAAAATACCTGCTAAACGTAAACCAGCCCCCAAGAGTAAGTCATCCATTTAAACCATATACATGGCAACCATAACAACGGCATCTTAATGATGCCGTTTGTGTTACTTGGTAACGATGGATAGCAGAAAATGCTTTCGCCCAGCTTTCAGGGTATATTACCGTTTATATTAAAAACGAATTTCTCCACCAAACAGGAAACTTCTGCCTCTAGCCGTTTGTTTATTTTGTCCCTGTTCATCCATAATTGGCGCTGAATTACTTCTATCAAGTGCATTTGAATAATTTTTATTCATGAGATTATGTACCGCAAATTTTAATGACACATTTTTATTCATTTGATAGTTAGCGTACGCGTTGATCACGGTAGGGATTTTTTCTTGTTCGACCATGGGAATAGTGCCTGTATCAAAATCAAACCCTTCAGCTGAAGCTTTACGACTTTTACCGGTAATTTGAATGATGGTGCCTAATTCGAGAGATCGGTCATCGAATAACCTCACACCAGCATCAATCGTTGCGTAGTATTTGGGAAGTTCTGATGCAGGACTTTGCCCAAAATCCCCCATCGCAAGAGAAGTGGGTTGTGAGGTGCGCTCATTGCTATAAGAAAGTGTGGTATAAAATACATCAGCATCATAGTTTACTTGTAGTTCATAGCCTCTCATCGTCACAGGATCAAGGCTATTTGTGTATAAATAGATATTTCCATCGTATTCCATGCCACTGTAGTCATCGTCAGTAAAAGTGCCATCGATTTTACAACGTTTACCCCCTTTACAAACATTATAAGAATCACTGGAAATATAGTTTTTAACTTTAGTATGATACCAAAGTGCTTTTAAGCGAAAGCTGTCTCCGGCAACAATTAAATCAGGGCGATAACTATTAAAACCTATTTGGAAAGTATCCGCTTTCTCACTTCTTAAAAAGGGGTTCATCGATGCCCCACCTTCATTAGCAAAGAAAATTTCCTGTGGGTTTGGTGCCCTTGTCGTATGGGCATAACTGATAAATGGTTCAAATTCAGGGATAATTTGTGCAGAAAAGAGTGCTCCCGGCTCCCACGCTTTTTCGTGGCGATTAACATTCATCGCACCTTCAGGGAAACACGCTGCTTTGGGATCACAAGCGGGTTTATATCCTTTAATATGATAATCCGTATAGTTTAAATTTAATGCGAGGGTATAAATATCGTATTCAAATTTCATTTGTGAAAAAAGACTGCTGATGTCGTTTTTTCCTTGCGGAGCAAATACATTGTATTCAATCATATTTTGTGATTGCCATGGATCGCTCGAAGGAGCTGTCACTTCTCGATTATAATCAATCGACATCAGTTTAGTACCTAATGTTAGTGCCATATCCAGCTCATGATAATTAAATCGACTGGTATTTTTAGCGACAAGTGCATTGGAAATATTTTTCGCATGTCCATTGCGTAATGACATTAAAGAGTCACCGGCAAATTTTTGTGAAGCTTGGCTTCTACTCAATAATATTTCACTATCAAAAAGATCGTTTAGCGGGGTATAACGATATTTAGCATAATAATCTTGGCTCTCTATGGTTCTTCGATTAAATTTATTATTATAAAACCGACCACTTAATTCTATTTCATGAGAATCATTGGGTTTAAACGATATTTTTGCTAATTCAGAATGTGGCTTTTGGTTAAAGTCTTTAGTGGTTGCAAACTCATGACTATTAAAACCTGCCCCATTTTTATAAGAAGATTCAATATTATGTCCACTTATGGCAAACATAGCGCCAATATAACCATCATGATTAAATATCGGCTGTTTTCCTGCAATCGCAACCATACCGTTATAACCTAATCCATTAGTCCCTCGAGCCGCTTTACTTCTTATTCCCCAACGATGATTAGAAAATAAAACATCATCAATACCTATTGTTTTAAAATTAGCACTCCCCGCTAACGCATTAATACTATTTTCACCATCTTGTTGACCACGAGAAATATCAATTTGCACAATAAAGTTAGGATCGATCATGCTATTAAACTGGTTGTATGGTTGTCCACCATGCGCATATTGGCTAGGTGACGTGCTATACATCGTTTGAGTCACCCCATCAATCATCATATTGACTCGACCAAAACCACTTAATCCCCGGATATTAACCCCAACCCCCGGCTGACTGGCATCCATTTGGGTGTAAGTTCCCGGTGTAGATCGTAATGCTTGTTCTACCGAGCTAAGATTATTGATTTCACCAATAGCGCTATAAGCCCCCGGCTTAGCTAACGCTTTTTGCTCTGGTGTTTGTTTTTGTGCCGATGAGACTTTTAAACTACTAAATTGAACTGTTTTTTCCGTTTCAGCCGCAAACACCAGAGAATGAATACCAGAAAATAGAATACAAGAGCCAAGTATTTTCCTTGTTAATTGAGTTTTCATAATAAACCTATTCTTTGTTTTATTTAAATAGGCTCACTTTGCTTTCTATAAGCTAAAAGTTATTTAATTTAATAAATAACGATATTGTTATTATTGTTTTATAAGATAAAAATTAATAGCATTAACCCTGTCTCTCATTAAAGAGAGACAGGCTAATCATTAAAAATTTAAAAGGCTTGGTTTAATTACTTGATATTTTGTGTCTTAAAATAAATATCAGGCTGCTCTAACATTAAAATAAAGGCATATTCTCTCGCAGTATCACGTAGACGATTAAAACGACCGGATTTACCTCCATGTCCTGCACTCATATCTGTTTCAAGCAGAAGCAAATTATTATCTGTTTTTAATTCACGTAATTTAGCCACCCATTTTGCCGGCTCCCAATATTGAACTTGAGAATCATGTAAACCTGTAGTGACCAATAAATGAGGATAGGCTTTAGCCTCAACATTATCGTAAGGGCTATAAGATTTTAAGCGGAAATAAACGTCTTTATCCGCAGGATCACCCCACTCTTCATATTCACCTGTTGTGAGCGGAATAGAAGCATCCAGCATGGTTGTCAAAACATCGACAAATGGTACCTGAGCCACAACACCACGGTAGAGTTCAGGAGCCATATTAATAACGGCTCCCATAAGTAATCCACCAGCACTACCGCCCATCGCGTAGACATGTTTGGGTGCACCATAACCTTGGTTAATAAGGTATTTTGTGGCGTCGATAAAGTCAGTAAAGGAGTTGACTTTATGCTCCATTTTCCCTTGGTTATACCAGCGTTTGCCTAATTCACCACCACCTCTAACATGGACAATGGCATATACAAAACCTCTATCTAATAAACTTAAACGGGCAGAGCTAAACGAGGGGTCGATACTGCTGCCGTAAGAGCCATAACCGTAAATTAAGATTGGATTTTCGCCTTTCTTAAATAAGTCTTTACGATAAACCAGCGATACAGGCACCTCGACACCATCTTGTGCTTTTACCCAAATACGTTCACTTTCATACAAATCATGCTTAAAGCCTTTCACTTCCTGCTGTTTAAGCAATTGTTTTTCTTTGGTTTGCATATTCCATTGATAGGTAGAAGAAGGCGTGGTCATTGAGGTATAACCAAAACGTAACTCTTCGCTATCAGCTTGTGGATTGACACTTAGCCATGCCATATAGACAGGATCATCAAAAATAATATTTGTTGATTGCCCTGTTTTCCAATCAATTTGACGTAATGACACTAAACCTTGTTTGCGCTCTTCAAGCACTAACCAACGATTAAACAGTTCGAAGCTTTCCAAGTCTACTTCTGGCTGAGGAGCAATTACGGTTTGCCAAGGTGCATCGATAGAGGCCGTTTTATAAAGACCATATAGCTCACTTTCATGATTAGAGCGAATATAAAATTCACCTTTAAAATGATCGATATAATATTCTCGACCTTCTTGGCGAGGAGAAAAAACCACCATGGGTTTTTCTGGTGCATTGGCATCAATTAAACGATATTCAGAGGTTGTAGAGCTTGCAATAGTGACTAGAATATAATCTTCTGATTTGCTTTTCTCCATCCAGGTATAAAAACGATCATCATTCTCTTCAAAGATTTTCACGTCTTGTTTTCTATCACTACCGTATTGATGGCGATAAATCTGGTATGGCAATAAAGTTTGCGGATCTTTATCTACATAGAACAGTGTTTGGCTATCATTTGCCCATACTAAATTCGCTGAAATATTGGTTAAAACATTCTCTTGCCATGTTTTATCTGTCAGATCTTTATAAGCAACTGTATAGTTGCGACGTCCTTCTTTATCTTCAGCAATAGCAATACGTTTGTTATCTGGACTAATGGCTAAATCACCTAATTGATAAAACTCATGTCCTTTAGCTCGTTCATTACCATCAACAAGAATTTCCCATTCTCCATCACTTCCTATTGGTTTACGTTGATAAATAGGAAAGTCTTTACCTTCTTGGTAAATGGTTTGGTAAGTATAGCCATTATAGTCATAAGGCACTGAGGCATCATTTTGTGCCATACGCTCAACCATCTCATTATAGAGCGTATTTTCTAGTGTTTTGCCCGCTGCCATTACTGACTCAGTATAAGCATTTTCAGCCTTAAGATAGTCAATAACTTGTTTATCTTTGCGTGCATCATCCCTAAGCCAATAATAATTATCAGTACGAGAGTCACCATGATCTGTCATCACATGGGGGATTTTATTCGCTTTCGGTGGCATCATAATAACGTCCTTCTCTGTTTGAGCCATTGTCGGTGTTGCAGTGATTAAGATTGCCATCATGGCACCTGTTAATCCCTGCGTCACCGTTTTTCTTGTCGCGGATAACATGTTTAATTCCTTGTTATGTTAGGATTATAAAGTCAATGTGGAAAATTCAATTGCCATTTCAATTGTTATTTGACCATTAAAAAGCAGTTCTTCTGGGGGCTTTGGTAATGGCTGAGCACGCTTAATAACACTTTGTGCCTCTTTATCTAGTGAGCGGACACCACTGCTATTAATCAATTCGCAGGCTATGACATAACCTTGTCCATCAACAATAAAACGCACTTTAGGTGCTCCCGTACGCCCTTTTCTTTTCGCTTCTTCAGGATAAGCTTTATAACGATTTAAATGACCTTTGGCCTTAGCTTGCCATAATGCCAAGGCATCTGCTTCTTTATTTGCATCACTATCATAATTTGCAGAAACATCGTTAGCCTGTTGTTTCGCAACAGAATGGCTTGTTGAGGGCGCGGATAGGCTAGATACATTTTCACTGACAATAGGTGAAGGTTTGGTTGGTGCAATTGAAGGGGCAACCTTAACTGAAGTCTGGTTTTGTAGCACTTTTTTCGGCTTTTCAAGCAAAATATCTGCATTTTCATTAATAATAAGATTGGGTTGTTTCTCCGCAATCTCTTGCTGCTGCTTTTTTTGGCTGGCGACAGCCATTTGCTGATCAACACCGACAATCTGTTTTTCTTTATTCACCGCTTGGACGTTTTCACTTAAGCTAAGCATAACAGCCGGTGCAGGTTGATGGATTATCACCGGGCGTTGTTGCGTGATATAGAAATAACTAATAACTAAAGTAAAATGAAATACTATTGATAAAATAAAGCCTGAATATCGACAAGGCTGTAATTGCGCCATTTGGTTAACGGAAGAAGAGATCAACATATGCGTATCATCAATAATCAAGGATGGGCTGCAGGGGTTATCCACAAATAATCGGCATGTTCAGAGGTAATATCGCTACCTTCTTCTGCCATGATAAGTACCGTGACTGTTTCATTAGGGGCTAAATCTTTAATATGTAAAGGTACACCCATTAATTTAGTGGCATGAAATGAGCCGGCAATCAACAGTGCGGGCATAGGGGCATTTAATAAACTTTTTGCCATTGCACGATCACGCAGTTGTTGGATCACGGTCATTTTTTCAATTTGTGTTTTATCAAGTGCACCACCATGAGAAAGCTCAATAGTTTTACTAATAAGCTGACGAACAGCAGGTTGCGTTGAATATTCACCTTCAATATTAGGTGGGTTTTTATATGCATTTGTAATATCACTGCGATCGATATTAGCCGCTAACAATGGATAATCTGCTTGTAGCCCTTCTTTAATCAGATTGCCATACCCTTTCCAAGACCAGCCTTTATTCCAATTGAGTACAGACATTAAACGTTCATCACGTAAATATTGTGAGCTAGAGTAACGTTTTTTCGTATTATCAACTAAGTTTTGCTGATCTGGCGTCAACATCTCTAATAAAACCGCACCTTGAGGACGTTTATTGGGAAGTTGTGTCATTAACCAATACTCAATCTCATGGTGATATTGATTGTCATGTTTTTCGCCAACAATCACCCGCGATTGGCTGGCTAATTGAGTTAATAGCGCATTAGCTGTGATTGTCTTTCCTGTACGCGTATCAATAATATTGGCTGATGTAATAATAGCGGGAGTTGTGCTAGGTACGGTGTTTTTTTCTACTGTACTACATGCGCAGACAGTAATAAGTGAAACTAATAATAGGAACCATTTAGATATTGAAAAAAACATATTAACCTTATAGTTATATTTACTTATTTTTAATATAGGCTTAGATTAATATTAATAAGAATAATTATCAATATCATTGTTATAATTATTTGTATTTAATGTTGGCGGATTGATACCGTAAAATAAAAACGCCTTTTATTAAAAAAGGCGCTTTGCTTAAAGTGGTTATTTTAATCAGTTTAGCGATTAGCGTTGAGATTGTGTTTGTGCTTCAACCACAGCTAATGCCACCATATTAACAATGCGACGAACAGATGCAATTGGCGTTAAAATATGGGCAGGCTTAGCAACTCCCATTAACACTGGACCTACCGTTACCCCATCGGAGCTAGTGACACGTAATAAGTTATAGCTAATGCGCGCCGCTTCCATTGTTGGCATCACTAACAGATTAGCTGAACCTTTTAGTGGGCTGTCTGGCATAATATCGCGACGAATTGACTCAACTAAAGCAGCATCAGCATGCATTTCACCATCAATTTCTAATTCTGGGGCGCGTTGTTTAATAAGCTCTAACGCTTTTCTTAATTTTATGGATGATGGGCTGTCAAAAGAGCCAAAACTTGAGCGGGATACTAATGCTGCTTTTGGCTCAATACCAAAGCGACGAATAGTATCTGCCGCCATTATAGTGATGTCAGCAAGTTGCTCAGCGGTAGGATCTTCATTTACATAGGTATCAGTAATAAAGGTGTTACCACTCGGCAGTAATAGTGCATTCATCGCCCCTGCAGTATTAGATCCTTCACGTAAACCAAAAACATTTTTATATATTTCAAAATGTTCCGAATAACTTCCCACGGTTCCACAGATCAAGCCGTCTGCTTCCCCTCTACGTACCATAATTGCGCCAATCAGTGTTGGATTACCAATAACGGCTCGACGAGCTTGTTCTTGCGAAACACCACGACGTTTCATTATTTGATAATATTCTTGCCAATATTCTTTAAAACGCGGATCGTTTTCATTGTTTACAACTTCAAAATCTCTACCCGCTTGAATATGTAAGCCTAATTTCTGAATACGCATTTCAATCACACTAGGACGACCAATTAGGATCGGCTCAGCAAGTCCTAAAGTGACTAATTCTTGAGTCGCATGCAGAACGCGGTTATCTTCCCCTTCCGCCAATACAATGCGTTTTTTCTCTTTTTTCGCTTGAGCAAAGATAGGTTTCATAAATAAATTCGTTTTATAAACGAATTCATTGAGGTGTTCGATATAAGCGGCGAAATCTTCAATTGGACGGGTTGCCACACCTGAATCCATTGCAGCTTTTGCAACGGCAGGTGCAATTTTAACAATTAAACGTGGATCAAAAGGTTTTGGAATAATGTATTCTGGACCAAATGACAGTTCTTGATCGCCATATGCGCTAGCAACCTCTTCATTTTGTTCTGCCAGTGCCAATTCAGCAATTGCATGTACACAGGCAAGTTTCATCTCTTCATTGATAGCGGTTGCCCCCACATCCAGCGCACCACGGAAAATGAACGGGAAACAGAGAACATTATTGACCTGATTAGGAAAATCAGAGCGTCCGGTACAAATAATCGCATCTGATCGTACCGCTTTGACTAACGGTGGTAAAATTTCTGGCTCCGGATTTGCTAGCGCAAGGATCAGCGGGTCGCGTGCCATTTTTTTCACCATCTCTTGGGTCAGTACCCCTGGCCCTGAGCACCCTAAGAAAATATCGGCATCGTTGATCACATCATCAAGTGTGCGACTGCCGTTATCTTTAATCGCATAAGCCGCTTTAGTTTCTGCCATATTGGCTTCACGGCCTTGATAAATAACCCCTTTTGAGTCACAAACAATAATATTTTCACGCTTTAACCCTAAAGCGACAAGAAGGTTCATACACGCGATAGAAGCAGCACCGGCACCTGAAACCACTAAGCGAACTTTATCAATATTTTTACGAACAATACGTAACCCGTTGATAATAGCGGCCGTAGAAATAATTGCCGTACCATGCTGATCATCATGAAAGACAGGGATATTCATTCTCTCACGCAGTTTTTGTTCAATATAGAAGCATTCCGGTGCTTTAATATCTTCTAAATTGATCCCACCAAAAGTCGGTTCTAATGAAGCGATAATATCCACCAATTTATCAGGATCGGTTTCATTCACTTCAATATCAAATACATCAATGCCGGAGAATTTTTTAAATAATACGCCTTTACCTTCCATCACAGGTTTACCTGCTAAGGCGCCAATATTACCGAGTCCTAAAACAGCCGTACCATTAGAGATAACGGCAACCAAGTTACCTTTCGCTGTAAAGCGATACGCAGCTAAAGGATTAGCCGCAATTTCAAGGCAAGGAGCCGCAACACCCGGTGAATAAGCTAATGCTAAGTCACGTTGTGTTATTAGTGGTTTAGTTGGTGTCACTGTGATTTTGCCAGGATTAGGGAATTCATGAAAATCCAATGCACTTTGTTGTAGTTTGTCTTCCATCTTCATATCCTTTGTATCAATAGGGTAAGGGCTTGGTTAGTATAATGGTAATAGCTCGTTAAATCATGATGGTATCGACACTTTTTTCAAATTAGTTCATCTCATTTATTATAAACTGCTCATACCTATTTCTGGGTATATTATTAACCCAGTTTAATTTCATTATGGAAATAAACACGAACAGAAAAAATACAATCTTTGTTTATTATTTATCTATAACTAAATTAACTCTTAAAATAATTAAACTTTTTATATTGTTTTATAAATCAATAACTATTTTTACTTGTAGTTGCATTTTAATATAGTTAAAAATTAACTTAATACATTGTAATAAAAGGATTTATCTATCATTAGAACTTTTATTAGTCGTTTTGGTTATTTTCTTTTTTACCCGTAACAATAATTGGTGTAATATTGCCAACCGTCAATTTTATTTTCTTATTGTTTTAATAAGATATCTGATTCTAATTTTTATTCCTTATTTGGAATTTATTTTTTATTTTCTGCTGTTGAAAAGATTACGCATATTATTTTTTAGGGAGAGGGGTTATGCCTAGCTACTCAATTATGATAGTGGATGATCACCCTATCATGAGATATGGATTACGGCTATTGTTAGAGCAAGACAAGGAATTTATTGTAGTAAGCGAAAGTGGCAATGCTCAAGAAGCAATCACCACAGCAAAACAGTTAAATCCTGATCTTATTATGATGGATTTACACCTTCAAGGACGCTCTGGTATTGATATTATTCGTTCTCTGCGTCGCTGTGGTTTAACATCTTATGTATTGGTTTTATCAATTTCAGATTCTCGCAATGATGTGTATGCTGCATTAGATGCTGGTGCTAACGGTTATTTATTGAAAGAGTGTGAACTTGATATGTTGCTACTCAGTTTACGTAAAGCGGTGGTTGGGCGCCCCGTTTACAGTGAAAAAGTTTGGCAATATATCCAATTAAGACAAAACTATTCTGATCCGCTATCTGCGTTAACAAAAAGAGAACTTGATGTCCTTCAAGAAGTGGCGGTGGGAATGAAAAATAAACAGATTGCCGAAAATCTGTTTATCTCAGAAGAAACCGTCAAAGTACATATTCGTAATATCTTAAAGAAACTACAAGTGACATCACGTTTAGCGGCGAGCCTTATCTTAATTAAGCATCAGCACTAAACGAATTTACCCCGACATTAAGTCGGGGTAATTAAGTTCTTAAGGAAGCCATTCTCTCACTTTAGAAAATCACTCAATAGGGACAGGATAACTTAATACTTTGAAGTGATTATCGGGTAACTTTTCAATTTTTAACTGATAAAGCTCTCGGTTGATACCGTTAATCACTATATCCAGTTCACTAAATGCTGACTGTACATCACTATTTCTAGCCCAAGCAGGAATATCTTTGACACCATAATAAAAATAGATAGTACTTTTATCTGAATCGATAGGTTGTATCTCTTTTATTTGGCTAATAAAAAGGTGTCCATAACAAAAATCTTGATATGGTTGCCAAGCTTTTCGTCCCTTCTCGCTTAGAGAGAACACCCACTCGTCACCATCGACAGTTTGTTCAATTAAACCAGCATCCATTAATGCATTCATTCGCTCTAAAACCCATGGAGCATCATTTTCATTACTGTAAACGGGCCATTTCCCTTCGCCTAAACACAATAAATAATCACTGTTAAAAAATGCCTGTAGGGCTGTTTTATACTCATCAACCTTTTTGCTGTCTTCATCTTCATTAGCCCAGCTAAAAGTAGAGAGTAAAAGCAATATAAGACTCAGTGAAATACTTTTCATATTTTCTTTTACCAACGGAAATCTTTATTTCTATTACTCTACGTTACACAATTCGTTACACTTAGGTGACAGGTTAATATCCAATATATTTTATAATGTAAATAGGATTTTTCACTACAACAAAACCTGCTACTTTGGATCTGTATAACACTTATACGTATTGATACCAATATTACGTATTGTCATATAAGGAAAATATCATGTCTACTACTAACCTGACATACACGATGTACGGCATAAAAAATTGCGATACAATCAAAAAAGCACGTAAATGGCTAGATGATAATCATATTCCTTATGTTTTTCATGATTACCGTAAAGACGGTTTGAAGGAAGCATTATTACTCACCTTTACAGAAAATTTAGATTGGCAGACATTGGTGAACAAAAGAGGAACAACTTGGCGTCAATTATCTGATGAAGAAAAAAATGCTATCACTGATGTGAATGCAGCCATTGCACTTATGCTTGATAAACCTGCCATTATTAAACGTCCAATTTTAGTCTCTTCTGATAATCGTTTTATGGTAGGTTTTAATGCTAATGATTACCTGACTTTTACAGGAGCCTAATTTTTATGTCCTGCCCTGTTATTGAACTTGCACAACAACTTATTTCTCGACCTTCCGTAAGCCCAGATGACCAAGGTTGTCAGCAACTGATCATCGAAAGATTAGCACCTTTGGGCTTTACCATTGAAAAAATGCCTTTTGGTCAGACCGAAAATCTTTGGGCATGTCGTGGTGGTGAGGGAGAAACCCTCGCATTTGCAGGACATACCGATGTTGTTCCTCCCGGCGCTAATGCATTATGGGATCACCCGCCTTTTGAGCCGTCTATTCGTGATGGAATGTTATATGGCCGAGGTGCCGCCGATATGAAAGGCTCTCTCGCAGCCATGGTTGTCGCGGCTGAACGATTTGTGCATGCTTATCCACAACATCGTGGACGTCTTGCTTTTTTAATTACCTCTGATGAAGAAGCCGATGCTCATGATGGTACCGTTAAAGTGGTCGAGTCATTAATATCTCGAGGAGAGCGACTTGATTATTGCTTAGTGGGTGAACCATCAAGTCAGCATCAACTCGGCGATATGATAAAAAATGGCCGACGGGGTTCAATAACAGCAAATGTCACTATTTATGGGACGCAGGGCCACGTTGCTTACCCTCACCTTGCACAGAACCCTATTCATATGGCTTCACCTTTTATTCACGAGTTAGTGAATACAGTATGGGATAATGGCAATGAGTATTTTCCCGCCACTACCATGCAAATTGCCAATATTAATAGTGGAACTGGCAGTAATAATGTGATCCCAGGTGAGTTATTTATACAGTTTAACTTTCGTTTTAGCACCGCTATTACAGATGAAGAAATTCGTCAACGTACTGAAGCATTATTACAAAAATATCAGCTGCGTTATCACATTTCTTGGTCTTTATCTGGGCAACCTTTTATCACTGGTGAAGGAAAATTACTGGATGCGGTACGTTATTCAGTAAAACACTACACCAATATAGAGCCAACGCTTTCAACTAGCGGAGGCACCTCCGATGGACGATTTATCGCCCAAATGGGTGCACAAGTTGTTGAATTAGGGCCTATTAATGCCACCATTCATAAAGTAAATGAGTGTGTCAGTGCTGCTGATTTACAACAACTTAGTCGCATCTATCAGCGGATCATGGAGCAGATTATTTTATGATAACCCCTTTAATGTTAACGGGTCGTTCTACGGATCATTTAGTGACTTTATCAGAGCGACATCATTTACAGTTTAATGCGACAAAAGCCTTTTTAGCGTTACAACAACAAGCGGCCAAAGCGGGATTTAAATTAATGCCTGCCAGTTCATTTAGAAGTTTTGAACGTCAGTTAGCGATATGGAATGGCAAATTTGAAGGCACTCGCCCTGTATTAGATGCTGAAAGTCAACCTATTGATATTCAGACATTATCAGAAGGCCAACGCTGCGAGGCGATTTTAAAATGGTCTGCATTACCCGGAGCAAGTCGCCATCATTGGGGCACAGAAATTGATTTTTACGATCCTTTCCGTTTACCTAATGGGCAATCATTGCAATTAGAACCTTGGGAGTATGAACAAGGGGGCTATTTTGCACAACTTAATGACTGGCTGACTGAAAATATGTCAGCTTACGATTTTTATCGTCCTTTTACCGATAAAGAGAGTTATATTGCCTATGAGCCTTGGCATATCAGTTATTTACCTCTCTCTTATGAAGCTTCGCAGGCCTATACTATCGATATCCTTCGCGCTGTTTTAGAAGAAGAGCCGATTTTAGGTAAACAATGGCTATTAGATAACTTAGAAATGGTTTATCAGCGCTATATTGTGCTACCAGAATAATTAGATTTTATCCAAAGCACCGTAAAACCCCGTCCTTCAGGTCGGGGATATAAGGCGCGG
>OJTN01000067.1_pt1 | contig 47126 bp, 38 predicted proteins | sample 1599741 | NCBI WGS metagenome assembly OJTN01 (sample SAMN04436820, study PRJEB24849) | human gut metagenome | biome: human gut; feature: NICU; material: stool | host: Homo sapiens | place: USA: Saint Louis, MO | collected 2011-05-19
TCGAAAGTGTTAATGCCGTCAGAAGGCTACGAAGGCGTAGTGAAATTCGTCTTCGAAAATATCTCCACCCTCGCCGTAAACGCCTGTCCGCCGGTACTGGTGGGCGTTGGCATCGCTACCTCGGTGGAAACCGCCGCAGTGCTCTCGCGTAAAGCCATTTTGCGCCCGATTGGCAGCCGCCATCCCAATCCAAAAGCGGCAGAGCTGGAAGTACGCCTGGAAGAAGGACTCAACCGTCTGGGGATTGGTCCACAAGGGCTGACTGGCAACAGTTCAGTGATGGGCGTACATATCGAATCTGCCGCTCGCCATCCGTCAACCATCGGCGTTGCTGTTTCTACCGGCTGCTGGGCGCATCGTCGCGGCACACTGCGAGTTCATGCCGATCTCACCTTTGAAAATCTGTCTCATACCCGGAGCGCGTTATGAAAAAGATCCTGACAACCCCGATCAAAGCTGAAGATCTGCAAGATATTCGCGTCGGCGATGTGATCTACCTGACCGGTACGCTGGTGACCTGCCGTGACGTTTGTCACCGCCGATTGATCGAACTGAAACGTCCGATCCCTTACGATCTCAACGGCAAAGCGATTTTCCACGCTGGCCCCATCGTGCGCAAAAACGGCGACAAATGGGAGATGGTGTCCGTCGGCCCGACAACCAGTATGCGTATGGAAAGTTTTGAACGTGAATTTATCGAGCAGACCGGCGTGAAACTGGTGGTCGGCAAAGGCGGAATGGGGCCGCTGACCGAAGAAGGCTGCCAGAAATTCAAGGCGCTGCATGTGATTTTCCCGGCTGGCTGTGCGGTACTGGCGGCAACTCAAGTGGAAGAGATTGAAGAGGTACACTGGACAGAACTCGGGATGCCTGAGTCGCTGTGGGTCTGCCGGGTCAAAGAGTTTGGCCCGCTGATTGTCTCTATAGATACCCACGGCAACAACCTGATAGCCGAAAACAAAAAGCTGTTCGCCGAACGCCGCGATCCCATCGTGGAAGAGATCTGCGAGCACGTCCACTACATCAAATAACCCTCACGGAGAGGCTCGCCCCTCTCCTTTTTCGCAGGCATAACACGATGAAACCTTCCACTGAATGGTGGCGATACCTTGCGCCGCTGGCGGTCATCGCCATTATTGCTCTACTTCCGCTTCCCGCAGGGCTGGAGAGTCATACCTGGCTCTACTTTGCCGTTTTTACTGGCGTGATCGTTGGACTGATCCTCGAACCCGTGCCGGGTGCCGTGGTGGCGATGGTGGGTATATCCATCATCGCCATTCTTTCGCCGTGGCTGCTGTTTAGCCCGGAGCAGCTCGCCCAGCCAGGTTTTAAGTTCACCGCCAAATCCCTCTCCTGGGCGGTTTCTGGTTTTTCTAATTCAGTTATCTGGCTTATTTTCGCCGCCTTTATGTTTGGTACGGGCTATGAAAAAACCGGGCTTGGACGTCGCATCGCGCTGATTCTGGTGAAAAAAATGGGGCATCGCACGCTGTTTCTCGGCTATGCAGTGATGTTCTCCGAGCTGATACTCGCGCCTGTAACACCGTCCAACTCGGCGCGTGGTGCGGGGATTATCTATCCCATCATCCGTAACCTGCCACCGCTCTATCAATCACAACCAAACGACAGCAGTTCGCGCAGCATTGGCTCGTACATCATGTGGATGGGGATTGTTGCCGACTGCGTGACCAGCGCCATTTTCCTGACGGCGATGGCTCCAAATTTGCTGTTAATTGGACTGATGAAAAGCGCATCTCACGCCACGCTGAGCTGGGGCGACTGGTTCCTCGGGATGTTGCCGCTCAGTATTTTACTGGTTCTGCTGGTTCCCTGGCTGGCTTACGTGCTGTACCCGCCGATACTGAAGTCTGGCGATCAGGTGCCGCGCTGGGCAGAGACGGAACTGCAGGCAATGGGCCCGCTCTGTTCGCGTGAAAAACGGATGCTGGGGCTGATGGTAGGCGCACTGGTGCTGTGGATTTTTGGCGGTGATTATATCGATGCCGCGATGGTCGGTTACAGCGTGGTGGCGCTGATGCTGCTTCTGCGCATTATCAGTTGGGACGACATTGTCAGTAATAAAGCGGCGTGGAACGTTTTCTTCTGGCTGGCCTCGCTTATCACCCTCGCTACCGGACTCAACAACACCGGTTTTATTAGCTGGTTTGGCAAACTGTTAGCAGGCAGCTTAAGCGGTTATTCGCCAACGATAGTGATGGTGGCGTTGATTGTGGTCTTTTATCTGCTGCGCTACTTTTTTGCCAGCGCCACAGCGTATACCTCCGCTCTCGCACCGATGATGATTGCCGCCGCGCTGGCGATGCCGGAAATCCCGCTGCCGGTGTTCTGCCTGATGGTTGGTGCGGCAATTGGTCTGGGGAGCATTCTTACACCATACGCCACCGGACCCAGTCCGATTTACTACGGCAGTGGTTATCTGCCAACGGCGGATTACTGGCGACTGGGGGCGATTTTTGGGCTGATATTCCTCGTATTGCTGGTGATTACCGGCTTACTGTGGATGCCCGTGGTGTTGCTTTAAGTGAGGACGGTGCCGGAAGTTGCTCTCCGGCACCTAATAGTTTTACGCAGCCGGTAACTCCGCCAGCGGCCAGCGCGGACGCACACTCACGCCGAGATCCGCCGTCGCGCCTGCTTTAAACCGCACCATTCCGGCATAGGCGATCATCGCACCGTTATCAGTGCAAAATTCCGGACGCGCGTAGAACACTTCGCCACGACGCTTTTTCATCATTTCCGCCAGTTTCGCCCGCAGTGTGCGGTTAGCACTCACGCCGCCCGCCATTACCAGACGCTTGAAGCCCGTCTGATCCAGTGCTCGCTTACACTTAATCATCAACGTATCGACCACTGCATCTTCAAAGGCGCGGGCGATATCGGCACGCGTCTGGTCGTCGGTGCCGTTATCACGAATGGTATTTGCCGCGAAGGTTTTCAGACCAGAAAAGCTGAAATCCAGCCCCGGACGGTCGGTCATCGGGCGCGGGAAGACAAAGCGCCCGGCAGTACCCTGAGCCGCCATTTTCGACAGTAATGGCCCGCCAGGATAATCCAGCCCCAGCAGCTTCGCGGTTTTATCAAACGCTTCACCAGCCGCATCATCGATAGACTCGCCGAGCAGCTCGTACTGACCAATGCCAGTCACGCTGATTAACTGCGTATGACCGCCGGAAACCAGCAGCGCGACAAACGGAAATTCCGGTGGGTTATCTTCCAGCATCGGCGCTAACAGATGCCCTTCCATATGGTGTACCGGGATCGCCGGAACGTCCCAGGCAAACGCCAGAGAACGCCCCACGGTCGCGCCAACCAGCAGCGCGCCGACTAATCCAGGGCCTGCGGTATAGGCCACAGCATCAATGTCTTTTGCCGTTAAACCTGACTCCTTTAGCGCCGCCTGGATCAACGGTACGGTTTTACGCACGTGATCGCGGGAGGCCAGTTCAGGCACGACGCCGCCGTAGTCAGCGTGCAATTTCACCTGACTATACAATTGGTTGGCTAACAAACCTTTTTCATCGTCGTAAATGGCGATGCCGGTTTCATCGCAGGAAGTTTCAATACCCAGTACACGCATGACTTGTTTTACCTCGCTTTATTACCGCGCAGTGTAGGACCAATGCGGGTTGATGTAAAACTTTGTTCGCCCCTGGAGAAAGCCTCGTGTATACTCCTCACCCTTATAAAAGTCCCTTTCAAAAAAGGCCGCGGTGCTTTACAAAGCAGCAGCAATTGCAGTAAAATTCCGCACCATTTTGAAATAAGCTGGCGTTGATGCCAGCGGCAAACCGAATTAATCAAAGGTGAGAGGCACATGCCGGTAATTAAAGTACGTGAAAACGAGCCGTTCGACGTAGCTCTGCGTCGCTTCAAGCGTTCCTGCGAAAAAGCAGGTGTTCTGGCGGAAGTTCGTCGTCGTGAGTTCTATGAAAAACCGACTACCGAACGTAAGCGCGCTAAAGCTTCTGCAGTGAAACGTCACGCGAAGAAACTGGCTCGCGAAAACGCACGCCGCACTCGTCTGTACTAATTCCCCGAGAGCGTTGCTCTCCGATCAGACCGAGTTGTAGTTGTAAGGCCGTGCTTCCGAAAGGAATGCGCGGCTTATTTTCGTTTATGAATTGCTAAAAATCGGGGCCTATGGCTGGACGAATCCCACGCGTATTCATTAATGATCTGCTGGCACGCACTGACATCGTCGATCTGATCGATGCCCGTGTGAAGCTGAAAAAGCAGGGCAAGAATTTCCACGCGTGTTGTCCATTCCACAACGAGAAAACCCCGTCATTCACCGTTAACGGTGAGAAACAGTTTTACCACTGCTTTGGATGTGGCGCGCACGGCAACGCGATCGACTTCCTGATGAACTACGACAAGCTCGAGTTCGTAGAAACGGTCGAAGAGCTGGCAGCAATGCACAATCTTGAAGTGCCATTTGAAGCAGGCAGCGGCCCCAGCCAGATCGAGCGCCATCAGAGGCAAACGCTTTATCAGTTGATGGACGGTCTGAATACGTTTTACCAACAATCTTTACAACAACCTGTTGCCATGTCTGCGCGCCAGTATCTGGAAAAACGCGGATTAAGCCACGAGGTTATCGCTCGCTTTGCGATTGGTTTTGCGCCCCCCGGCTGGGACAACGTCCTGAAGCGGTTTGGCGGCAATCCAGAAAATCGCCAGTCATTGCTTGATGCGGGCATGTTGGTCACTAACGATCAGGGGCGCAGTTACGATCGTTTCCGCGAGCGGGTGATGTTCCCCATTCGCGATAAACGCGGTCGGGTGATTGGTTTTGGCGGGCGCGTGCTGGGCAACGATACTCCCAAATACCTGAACTCGCCGGAAACGGACATTTTCCATAAAGGCCGCCAGCTTTACGGTCTTTATGAAGCGCAGCAGGATAACGCTGAACCCAATCGTCTGCTTGTGGTCGAAGGCTATATGGACGTGGTGGCGCTGGCGCAATACGGCATTAATTACGCCGTTGCGTCGTTAGGTACGTCAACCACCGCCGATCACATACAACTGTTGTTCCGCGCGACCAACAATGTCATTTGCTGTTATGACGGCGACCGTGCAGGCCGCGATGCCGCCTGGCGAGCGCTGGAAACGGCGCTGCCTTACATGACAGACGGTCGTCAGCTACGCTTTATGTTTTTGCCTGATGGCGAAGACCCTGACACGCTGGTACGAAAAGAAGGTAAAGAAGCGTTTGAAGCGCGGATGGAGCAGGCGATGCCACTCTCCGCATTTCTGTTTAACAGTCTGATGCCGCAAGTTGATCTGAGTACCCCTGACGGGCGCGCACGTTTGAGTACGCTGGCACTGCCACTGATATCGCAAGTGCCGGGCGAAACGCTGCGAATATATCTACGTCAGGAATTAGGCAACAAATTAGGCATACTTGATGACAGCCAGCTTGAACGATTAATGCCAAAAGCGGCAGAGAGCGGCGTTTCTCGCCCTGTTCCGCAGCTAAAACGCACGACCATGCGTATACTTATAGGGTTGCTGGTGCAAAATCCAGAATTAGCGACGTTGGTCCCGCCGCTTGAGAATCTGGATGAAAATAAGCTCCCTGGACTTGGCTTATTCAGAGAACTGGTCAACACTTGTCTCTCCCAGCCAGGTCTGACCACCGGGCAACTTTTAGAGCACTATCGTGGTACAAATAATGCTGCCACCCTTGAAAAACTGTCGATGTGGGACGATATAGCAGATAAGAATATTGCTGAGCAAACCTTCACCGACTCACTCAACCATATGTTTGATTCGCTGCTTGAACTGCGCCAGGAAGAGTTAATCGCTCGTGAGCGCACGCATGGTTTAAGCAACGAAGAACGCCTGGAGCTCTGGACATTAAACCAGGAGCTGGCGAAAAAGTGATTTAACGGCTTAAGTGCCGAAGAGCGATCGGGAAGCCCCCGACAGCCGCACTGAGAGGCAGCGGCAAATATATAAGTACGCCCTCGTAATTATCGTTGGCGGTAAACAACCGTTGGATTTCAGCGTTAACAGCTGAAGGACATCGGGTCAATCGCCCAACACCAACCTCATGAAATAAGTGTGGATACCGTCTTATGGAGCAAAACCCGCAGTCACAGCTGAAACTTCTTGTCACCCGTGGTAAGGAGCAAGGCTATCTGACCTATGCCGAGGTCAATGACCATCTGCCGGAAGATATCGTCGATTCAGATCAGATCGAAGACATCATCCAAATGATCAACGACATGGGCATTCAGGTGATGGAAGAAGCACCGGATGCCGATGATCTGATGCTGGCTGAAAACACCGCGGACGAAGATGCTGCCGAAGCCGCCGCGCAGGTGCTTTCCAGCGTGGAATCTGAAATCGGGCGCACGACTGACCCGGTACGCATGTACATGCGTGAAATGGGCACCGTTGAACTGTTGACCCGCGAAGGCGAAATTGACATCGCTAAGCGTATTGAAGACGGGATCAACCAGGTTCAATGCTCCGTTGCTGAATATCCGGAAGCGATCACCTATCTGCTGGAACAGTACGATCGTGTTGAAGCAGAAGAAGCGCGTCTGTCCGATCTGATCACCGGCTTTGTTGACCCGAACGCAGAAGAAGATTTGGCACCTACCGCCACTCACGTCGGTTCTGAGCTTTCCCAGGAAGATCTGGACGATGACGAAGATGAAGACGAAGAAGATGGTGACGACGATACCGCCGATGATGACAACAGCATCGACCCGGAACTGGCTCGCGAAAAATTTGCGGAACTGCGCGCTCAGTACATTGTAACGCGTGACACCATCAAAGCGAAAGGCCGCAGTCACGCTGCCGCTCAGGAAGAGATCCTGAAACTGTCTGAAGTATTCAAACAGTTCCGCCTGGTGCCGAAGCAGTTTGACTACCTGGTCAACAGCATGCGCGTCATGATGGACCGCGTTCGTACGCAAGAACGTCTGATCATGAAGCTCTGCGTTGAGCAGTGCAAAATGCCGAAGAAAAACTTCATTACCCTGTTTACCGGCAACGAAACCAGCGATACCTGGTTCAACGCGGCAATTGCGATGAACAAGCCGTGGTCGGAAAAACTGCACGATGTCTCTGAAGAAGTGCATCGCGCCCTGCAGAAACTGCAGCAGATTGAAGAAGAAACCGGCCTGACCATCGAGCAGGTTAAAGATATCAACCGTCGTATGTCCATCGGTGAAGCGAAAGCCCGCCGTGCGAAGAAAGAGATGGTTGAAGCGAACTTGCGTCTGGTTATTTCTATCGCTAAGAAATACACCAACCGTGGCTTGCAGTTCCTTGACCTGATTCAGGAAGGTAACATCGGTCTGATGAAAGCGGTTGATAAATTCGAATACCGCCGTGGTTACAAGTTCTCCACCTACGCTACCTGGTGGATCCGTCAGGCGATCACCCGCTCTATCGCGGATCAGGCGCGCACCATCCGTATTCCGGTGCATATGATTGAGACTATCAACAAGCTCAACCGTATTTCTCGCCAGATGCTGCAAGAGATGGGCCGTGAACCAACGCCGGAAGAACTGGCTGAACGCATGCTGATGCCGGAAGACAAGATCCGCAAAGTGCTGAAGATCGCCAAAGAGCCAATCTCCATGGAAACGCCGATCGGTGATGATGAAGATTCGCATCTGGGGGATTTCATCGAGGATACCACCCTCGAGCTGCCGCTGGATTCTGCGACCACCGAAAGCCTGCGTGCGGCAACGCACGACGTGCTGGCTGGCCTGACCGCGCGTGAAGCGAAAGTTCTGCGTATGCGTTTCGGTATCGATATGAACACCGACCACACGCTGGAAGAAGTGGGTAAACAGTTCGACGTTACCCGCGAACGTATCCGTCAGATCGAAGCGAAGGCGCTGCGCAAACTGCGTCACCCGAGCCGTTCTGAAGTGCTGCGTAGCTTCCTGGACGATTAATCGGTAGGCCGGATCAGGTGTTACGCCGCACCCGGCACTAGTCCCTCCGCACAAACGCCACCTTTTCGGTGGCGTTTTTATCGCCCACGCACCACCAGCGCCTGGTCCAGCTCGCGATACGCTTCAACCAGTTTCTCCAGTGAAACGCGACTTAAACCGCTGGGATTTGGCAGCACCCAAATCTGCGTCGAACCAATGGTGAGCGTTTGTTTCCCCCACTGTGCACCGCGCTGGCTGAATCCCTGTTCATATGCTTGTTTGCCCAGAATCGCCAACGCCTGCGGCTGATAATCTTCTATTTTTTCAATTAGCTTACGCCCGCCTGCGTGCAGCTCCTGCTTTGACACTTCATTGGCTTGCACCGTTGGACGGTCTACCAGTTTGGTGACGCCACAACGATAATCCAGCAGATGCTGTGCCTCCTGCGGCTTCAACTGACGGTCGGTAAACCCGGCCTGATATATCACCTTCCAGAAGCGGTTTGCCGGATGAGCAAAGGGAAAACCCGTTCCGGCGGATGAAAGACCAGGGTTGATACCGCAAAACACGACCCGTAACCCTGGAGCCAAAATATCCTCAACCATATTTACTCCTTTCTAACATCACCAGGAAAAGTATAACGGATTGAAAATACATTGTTTATAAAAACAGCAGGCGCGCGGTAATGGCTGGATTGCGACACGGAGTTACTTTATAATCCGCTACCATGGCCCCTTAGCTCAGTGGTTAGAGCAGGCGACTCATAATCGCTTGGTCGCTGGTTCAAGTCCAGCAGGGGCCACCAGATTTCAATGAATTACAGATGTATCCAAACTATCTTGCTTTACCAGGATACTTATAGGATACCTCTGAGAAGTATTAACAAGTAAGAATTGGCTCATGCCTACAGAACAGTTGGGTCGTAGCAGCCGTTCACCTGCGAACAAGAAAGTGCTACGGGTCTGAACTTTTGCCCCCAACTCTCCAAGAGACCGGCAAAAACCCTGACGGAGGTATCAATGGATACTTTAAGAAAGGGCTCAGACCTGCTGTCTGCACGTGTGATTGCCGTTACAGGTTTAATCGCAGCACTTGGCAATTTAGGTCTATGCCCAATAGCCGTAGTGCTAGTATGTATAGCTTTAGTTATCATGCTGAAGTAATGACAGCGTAACAAGCTCGGCCCAGCTTTCGCTGGGCCTCCCATTTCTACCTCCCAAAATCTATTAGAAACAATAAGCCACCAAAGAAAGAGCTTTTGCTGGCTACAATACTCACATACAAACAATTTTTATTTTTCGCGGGCGTAAAAAAACGATGGGGCTGGCAGTCCGGAAGACGTCAGGGTACAGAGATTTGTACCCGCCTCTCCCTGTGCATGAGCACAATAAGTAACCGAAGGCGGAATTCCGCCCTCGGTACTCACATATGAGAAACGATATTTCTTCCACCGATACCATTTATTTGGGTATCGCGAGTAAGCCCCAAAATCTGGGTGTTACTCTTACTACCCAAACTACGGGTAGTTTCCGTAGTTTCATAGTCGAGTTGCAGATCTGCAACTCGCCACCAGTTGCTAAGTGCATTTTTGCACTTTCGATAATATCAACCAGTTACCGCCGTAAGTGCTCCGGCTTCCTCCACTGGTAAGTATTTTTCGCGCTCTCCCTCCGTTGTTGAGAACGGCGACGGTATGCCAGCAACTCAAGAACTCTGGTTCGTATGTTGCGCATATCCACGCCGTTAAGCTCAATACCGTCACGGCGCATCACCTCAGCCACCACACGCGCGTAATTTTCAGCGGTGACTGTATCCGGCTGCGCGGCCTGTTCGTCAGCCAACTGGCTGATTCCACCAGCACAGCGGATTAATCGCAGTATTTCAGATTCGGTCATTATCATGCCTGTTTTGCGACCTCATTCACTACGTCATTTTTTACCATCCGGCTGATAATCTGATTACACAAATCGTCAATAATTGACTGCACTCTGTTTACTGCCATCGGTTTAAGCCCGGCATCACGTGCCAGAATATTGGGGAGTTTTGCCAGTTCCTCGCTTACGATTTCCCCCCATATAGCCATCTCTTTTCGCACATCATCGGCGGGTATGAGTTGCGCCGTTTCCTGTTCGAACTTGAGGCGTTCACGTTCGGACTGATACCAGGCCTTACGGTCATGTGGCTCCATTTCTTCCAGTGATGCCGGAACGGGAAGATCAAGAAAACAGGTCAGAATGTCAGTCACCCGATAGAGTTTCAGCTTGTCATGCCCTCCGGCTGGCTGGATGTTTTTCAGCCTTGCCGCCGCAGTCTGACGACATATTCCCGCTATCGCCGCCAGTTGATTAATGTTCAGCATCAGATTTTTCAGTTCTCGATCCATACCCGCTCCAGAATGTTTTAAACATGCATCTTGCGAACAACTTTCAGAAGAGGTCAAAAAATGCGCTATATGTTGAGCATAAAACAAGCAAAATCAACATACCAAAAATAAAAATACTTAAAATTCAATACAATATGAAGATGATGATGACGAATGAAAATGCAAAAACTAGCCTTTTTCCGCGCCGCTCCCGCCCCGTGGCAGGCCACCTCACCGGGAGGACCCACCCAAAAAAGGCGACTGTCACTATTGTTTATGCTCCATGAGCGACAAAACCGCCCGCAGGCGGTTTTACATAAAACGTTTTGTATCAGCGACCAATCACCACAATCTGGCCGCCATCCCCTTCATCTGCCGTGCTGATCTCTTGCGAAATCACCCGCGACCCGACGCGCATTTCACCGTACAGAACAGGCACAACATTGCCCTGGGCAACCATGTTATCCAGAGAGGAGAAATAGGTGTTCTGCTTACCGTTATCCGTGGTGCTGGCTGTTGCTGTGCTGGCTTTCGGTGCCAGCATCTGTGCAACACCACCAAGTGTCATCGCCGCCCCCATTGAAAAGAGAATGTCACTGAAAGCGATACTGATTCCTGGCATCCAGATTGCCGTAGCAATCAGCGCCGCACCAAGCACCGCCTGAAACACGCCGCCACTTTTGGCACCAGCCAGACGCGGTACGATGTGGATCACGGCACCATTTTCCAGCGGTTCATTAAGACGGGCTGATAATTCGTTTTCGCCTGTATCACGCCCGGCAATACGCACCTGATACCAACCATCGCTCAGTTTCTGACGAAACGCTGGGATCTGCATGGCCAGCGCCCGGATGGCTTCGGCCCCCGTTTTCACATGAAGATCGATGCGGCGGCCAAATCGTTGTAAATCCCCGTAAAGGCAGATGCGTGCCATGCCCGGTGACGCCAGAGGGAGTGTGTGCGTCGCTGCCATTTGTCGGTATACCTCTCTCGTTTGCTCAGTTGTTCAGGAATATGGTGCGGCAGCTCGCCGCCCCACGTGTTCAAAGTACCGCCTTGTTGTCATGCTCCATTCGATTTCAGCAATCCACGATAATCGAGGGCCGCGACACCTGCATCTATGCGCACCTTCCAGGCGACACCATCAACAGTAAAGCCCACCTGCTCCTCAAGATATGGCGTATCCATACCATCAAGATAAGCGACTTCTATTGTGTCCATCCCCTTAGCTGCGGCTACATACCATTCCTTGCTATTGGCCTTATCAAGACGTGGCTCAACAATTACTTCTGCCATATCTTTCACCACGTTAATGATGCCGGGGTTCTGATTGATAGTGCCCTCATCACCAACCGGAAAGACTGATGACGATGACAGAATGGCGCGACGCGCGGCAGATTCCAGCGCGGCAGGGACCAGAACAAAAGCAGGGGTAATATTCAGTGAGTCGCCGTTAGCATCCTCCTGGAGGCGCATCAGCTTACGGGCTTCATCAAGCCCCACCATGTCCATATCCTTCGCAATAAGATTTTTATGATCGGCATGGAATAACGCTTTACCATCCGTAAACTTGCCGTTGCTGGTTAACAGGAGATAAACCAGATTGCCAACTGTTCTGGCGGCTGCGCGTCCCATCGCCATGGGGATTGTAGTTAACTGGGTCAGGTCATCGTTGATAATGGCCTGACGGGTAACGGAAAAAATATTCCCGTACGTGGCCAGCGCAATAGGTACACCTTTATCGCTGGTGGTGATGTATTTATATTCCGCACCTTCCGGTACTTTATCCAGCTTTGAAAAACCATTCAGACCAACGCGCTTTGCTTCATGAAAGTTTGAAAGCGAACCGGTACGCGTCCATTTCTGGAACGTTTCGCCGCTGTCCTGCCAGCCTTTCAGTACAGATTTTTCAGCCCCACCAGCCAGAATATGAGAAAAATCACTGCTGCTGTGTGTAAAAGCCGCATTAACAACCTGCGAGCGATTAATAAAACCACTCACAGTGATACCACGATCAACCAGTGATGCCTGGGCCATTTCAAAAAGGCTCATCATCGCGTAAGGGTTGCCTCGTTCAGGGCGTTCATACCCAAGACGGGAATAAAGTCCCTGACGAATTGCATCACCTGTTATGTTTCCGTTTCCGGCATAGATATGAGGCGGAGTATTTTTATTGGATGGCGTGGACTCGCGCCCCAGCTCGTTCAACAGCTTTTCACGGGCCATTTCCGGTGTACATGATGCATCTTCCAGACACGCCATTTTGATCCCGTCGTAACGACTGCCGAACAGGCTAAACACTTCACTTATTCCATTGATGCGCTTCTGTTCATTACCAGCAATATTTGCCGCTCCCTGTGGCGGTGTAATCATTCCTTTAATGGTTTCCGGCATATGTAAAAAATCTCCTGTGCGCTTCGATTCAATTCGCGCCATTGCTCTGACGGATGGCAACAATTCATCAGCAAAACCGTGCTTAAGGCATTCTTTCCCGTCCATCCAGGTTTCATCTTCCAGCATGGCGGTAATTTCCTGTGCTGATTTGCCCGTTTTTCTGGCATAAGCAGGGACTAACACGGTTTCCACCTTATCCAGCAAATCAGCATAATCACGCATATCACCAGCATTTCCGCCAGAGATACCCCACGGCTTATGTATCATCATCATGGCGTTTTCCGGCATCACAACACGATCGCCAGCCATTGCGACCACCGAAGCCATTGAAGCCGCAACACCATCGATATAAACCGTAATGTCTGCCGGATGATTCCGTAGCAGGTTATAGATGGCGATGCCTTCAAACACATCACCACCTGGTGAATGGATCCTCAGATTGATATGTGAAACATCGCCAAGGGCTTTCAGGTCTTCCGCGAACTGCTTTGCAGTAACACCGAAGCCGCCAATCTCCTCATAGATAGATATATCCGCCGCTCCGCGAACATCCGCCGCCTTAATGGTGTACCAGCGATTCATTGTTCCCCCACCGATGCAAAACCATTCTGATTAAGCCAGGTGTTTACGGCATGTCTGACAATCTGCGCCACACCTGGTAATGGTTGATCAGGATGATGATTTATATGGTCGATCCTGTACTGCTTAAGGCGCATAACGGTCTGCGCATCCAGATGAACGGAACCACCTCTGGTATCACCTGTGTTCAGGTCATTAATACAACTCACAGCAACTTCCTCTGACTGACTAAACTATGCACATTATTGATCGATAAAAGTGGTAAATAAACATATTTCTATCATTAAAACAGATTAATTAGATTCAGACACAAAAAAGCCGGATTTCTCCGGCTTCTGTCACTCGTTGCTTAAAACGGTATGTTATCCCCGTACGGATCATCATTCCCCGCCTGTTGTTTTGGTGTGCTTCGCTGTCATAGGCTTTATCTCACAGCAGTAAATTAAAATTTTTGCGTTTTAACCCTTCACCTGTTCACCTTTTGATATTTTCTCTATTAATTCATAATGTTAAGGGGTGAACAGTTTCAAAAAAACTATTCACCAACTGTTCACCACTGTTCACCCTTGAAGCTCAATAAACAATCAAAAAGGTGAACAGTGAATAGTTTGGTGAACAGTTCATAAATAACTGTTCACCCTATAATATACTGATATAAAAGATATTTATGACAGGGTGAACAGTGGTGAACAGTTATTCCATAAGTTTAATTTTTGCTATCGTCATTAGTGACCGATACACATGATGGCATCCAGTCTTCTGATTCCTCCGTCAGTGTCACGTTTGAACGCAAACCGTGCTTCGTTTTCCGTTTCATATACTCCCTGCCATATTCCGCCATTGCCCCCGGCATATCTTTACCGAAGCGCGTCAGTGTTACAGGTTTACCAAACCCATGTGCCCTCATATAAGCCAGATAGGCATGATAGAGATACCTGCGTGGGCTGAATGGCACAATTTCAGCATTACCCACTAACAGGCCATCACACATTACCGACGCCATGAGATAGCCGCAGAAGTCCACCAGCGAATCCCCCTCTCGCTTTATCGCCAGTGCTTCTTCAGATTTCTGCTGCTCATATAACAGGCGTCTGGCTTCGTCCTGGTTAGCAAACCGTGTAAGCAGATGGCGAATCACTACCGCCAGCTCACCTTCTATTTTTTCCGCCAGCATTGGATCACGTTCGTTCTCCGGTACAACTTCCGAAAAATTGAATATCACCCGACGACGTGAGATCCCCCCGCTGCGGTCACTGAATGACATGGCGTTATTGTTAACCGCCAGCACTACTGCCGGAATACGCGTTGAGTAGGGGGCTTTGTGTTTCGGGTCAATTGCCACCTTGTCACCGCCTGTAATAGCCTTAATCCCTGCCCCATCACCAGCGTAGCGGGTCATATCCGGCATGATAATCAGCGAAAAGCCAACCACTAACGCGCGTTCCCTTGCATCTTCCAGCGCCTTCATGCTTGCCGATACTGTGTTGGCCTTACCCGCCAGCATGGTGCAAATCTCCGCCATCACGCTTTTACCACTTCCCCCTGGACCTGTTACCTCAATGAATAACTGCCAGTCGTACCGGTTCGCCAGCACCATGAATAATGCAGCCAGTACGCGATCCGCCTTGCGGTCATTCTCAGCCACCGAACGGCGTAACCACTTCCAGAAATTCGGCGCATGTGTTGCCAGCGTTTCCCCCTCTGCTGGTGGGCTGAAAGGTAATTCACTGGCAATTAACAACCAGTCGTTTTTGTTATGCTCCCGAAAATTACCTGTTCTGGTATCAAATACCCCGTTACTGAATCCAATCAGGTTACGGGCTGTATTCCCCATTACAGGCAAACTTAACTTCATGGTATCGACCGCCGATTTAATGGCGTTCTGCGAATAGCTGATCTCCGCATCAATGAAAATCTGTGCCATAGCTCGCTGTAATTCTTTATCCTGTACTGGCTCCCATACAACGCCGTTGTAATGGTGAACAGTGTCAGAGTCAGCATGAATCGCCAGTTCACCGCCATAATGTGCCAGGAGAACTTCGCCGCGTTGACTTGCTCCCATCTGGTTAAGCGCCAGTGATGAAGCGTTATCGTCTTTTACCCGCTCTTTTTTCTTTACAGGCAGTTCAACTACCTTTTTCTTTTCCGCCTGCTCTGCCCGTTCACGTTCCAGATATTCGCGCCAGTTCTCCCGTTTCTGGCTGTGCATTCCTTCAGGGTAATAATCAGCATCCCTGACACCTGCCACTGCCAGTTTCTGCCCGATGGTATTAACAAGCCCCGGACGCAATAACCCCGCCTGATAGAGACGCACGCGATAGCGTCCGTCCGGTACGATTTGCAGGTTGTCCAGTTCGGCAAGTTGTTGCTCTCCAAGCCAGACAGGTGGCACGTTATCGCCAGCCAGTCGCCCGTCCTGTTCCTGCCACTGTTTCGCATGTGCCCACGCATCACTACCCGCAAAAATGATGACTTCCGTCATTTTGTCACGCGGCTGGTGTTTTAAATTTGGCGCTTTTTTCATTTCTGCTCTCTCCACGCGGCAATCATGTTTTTCAGTTCCTGTAGTTTTTTATCAACATCCATACATGACACATGGTTATTTCTGGAAAGCGGGATTTCCCGCCTGAATCTGCTAATAAAGATCTCCACGTTCAGCGAACTATGAAATGAATAGCCATCACGAATAAAATACACACGGTCAAACATCAGTTCTTTTACCGTTACTCTGTTACCGTTCTTATCCAGATAAATAGCGCCGGGGATAATTTTGGGGTGTGCATAACCGCTGGCAGTCAAGCCAGATAAATATGTTCTCATGATTATTTATCCCCGATTTGAATCAGTATTCGCTTTCTTTATGGCATTTAATGCATCTGTGGCATTTTCAATGGTGCACCGTAACGAAATATCAAACTGCCCAAGCATTGCCAGTAACAAACCGATATTACCCATATCAATGCGCATAGCCTTTTCGTCATAGTCCTCATTTTCTGACGCATGCCACATCAGGCTACCAATTGACGCAATACCCATTGATATATTGTCAGTAGCCCCATCCGCAGCGGAATAAACCTTTTTAGCAATATCATGCTCACAGTTAAAATGCGGATTAATCAGGTACTGGTAATTTGACATATCAGGCATGGCACACCCCCTGACGAATACGGGCGGCGAATACCATCACGCAGCCAGCCGGGGATTGCTGGCGTGCTTCCTGTTCGCTGGTGGCCACGATGTGAATCACGCGCGGTTGTGCGGTGCTCAGGGCGATAAAACGCCAGATGTATTTATTCAGGTCGTGCGAGTCCCGCCCTTGCGGGTGTGTGGTATGATTTCTCATAGCTACCTCGATACGCTTTCTATCGTTGGTGGTTAGAAGCCCGGTTAGTGTTCCCGCACTGCCGGGCTTCGCTGTATTTAATGGTTGCGTATTTTTAATGTGGTACGTACCATTTGATTTCAGTTTATAACGATGGTACGTACCAATGCAAGAAGAAAATGTGAAACCAAAATTTGATCGCTCCGGCAGCACAAAGAAAAACATCCGCTTCGAAGACACATTGTTGCAACAAATTAACGAAGTTGCAGGGCCTGGTAATTTCAGCTCATGGGTAAAAAATGCTTGTCGTGATAAGCTACGCAAAGAAGGCATAGAACCCAAAGGCTGACAGCTAACCAGCAAGCCAGCACACTGATCACATTGCCCACCAGCCGCAAATGTGGCATTGTTGGTGATGCTTTTGTTTTCCCTTGTTCCCACTGGCGACCCTTTTGCGGTCGCCTTTGTTTTATGTGCCATCACTCCCCCCTTACACCGTCTGCGTTCTGCGAGTGGATGCAAGATAAGCATCGAGATCAGTGCGCATATACAGCACTTTGCGCCCCAGCTTATGAAAAGGGATTTTTACCTTGCCAGTACACGCCCAGTTAGCAAGAGTCTGGACACTTACCCCCAAATGCTCGGCAGCTTCTTTGCGGGTCATCTTTTCTAAATGCATGAGTATCACCGTATACTTCTGATTAAGAACAGATATACGTTATTTAGCGATGGGGAAGTCTTGAAGACAGGAAAACCAGATACAAAATCGCATATCTGGTTTACATGGCTGAAATCTGGATTACAGAGGATAAAACTGGATTTATTCTTTGTCTCCAATAACTAACTTAAAATCCCTGTTTTTTTGCGGGGATTTTGGATTCATCCCCGACTCCTTAAGCCATCTCTCTATAGTCCCAACTACAGGGACATCATTCCATTTATTGCGTAAGTGCGCGTATATCTCTGCGGATAGCCCGGGTAAACTGGCATTAGGGTATTTTTTCCAAGTGTTACAAGCTATAGATAACGCTGTTGATTTATGCCTGTTTGTTTTTCCTTTCTTTGCTTTACTACGGTCTTCACTGATAATTTTCTTTACATTAGCTATATCACGTACTGATTTTAATAAATTCTCCGACACTAAAATCGCATATCTTTCACGTAACTGATCTGCAAGTCTGTTGAAACCAAGAACTTCAAATATAATGGCAGCTTTCAAAATATCATTGAATTCTGAATATGCACTATTAAATTTTTTATCAAAATCATCTCCATATCCGGCACATACAGAAATATTAACCTTTAAATCCTTATTTTCTATCTCTGACGATAATGATAATCTCTCCTCCAGAGACATTTTAGATGGTGTGATATTTGCCATATCGCATATCGTTTTTTTTACAAAAGAAGACGCCAGTTCATCTCTAATATAATCTGCAATAGTATTCATATCCTTCGCATCATTATGGTCAAATTCTATTGCAGCAATGATTTTATTTTCTGACATTCAAACCACCATTTGAATTAACGATACTAAATAGTAATGCGCGTTTCTCACTGTCACTCATACTCTCCAGTGCGGAAAGCAATTGCGCATCGATAGATTTTTTACTCTCCACCAGCCCGGCATGTTCCAGAATTGCCCGTTCTATCCGTGACGCTGGCTCCAGCAGTTCATCAGCACCAAAATGTAAATACCCCTGCGTTACGTCAGCACTTCGCATAGTACGGTGATTCATCAGGCGCTTGAGGATGTAATTGCCCACGCCCACCAGTTCGGCAACCGTTCCGAACGTCCGGCGTGCATCGTGCCATTTGAATGGTACAGGGGAGAGCATTTCATCGTTCGACTCTGGAACAGTAGCCGCGCTTATCCGGTCTATGATGTGCCGTGTTTCCTGAATCACTCCCTTCACACCAGGAAACACCAGAACATCATCAGCGTTTTTTATTTTCAGTCGGCGGTGGAACATTTCCCGCAACGTATCAGTAATCGGTAATTCGAGCGGATCCCCGTTTTTCGTGGTGTCTATCCAGAAAAAACGACCGCCCATATTCACGCGATCCCACGTAAGGCCAAAAATTTCTGATTTCCTCAGTCCGGTAAAAAGCGCCATTTCCACGGCATCGCATACCGTCACCGCTATATCATCCCTTTCCTGTTCGCCCTGGTCGCGCACAGCAGCTACAGCAGCAAACCAGCGGGGAAAATCATGCAGGCGGATACGTTCCGTTTTTCTTACCGTTCCGTGCCACTGGCGCTTGGTGCTCAGTACCAGAGTCGGCGGATCCGGTAAAAGAGTATTACCCGCATCATCACGGTAATGATCATGCGCAAACCGACACACAGCACGTAGCGCACGCGCCCATAAATCGGCCTGTGCCTTGCTTCCTGTACCAACCCCAGCCCGTAACGTGGTTTTATCAGCACCGAACCATACAGCCCCATCAGTGATGGCCTTATGCCGTTGTTCCACCCGTTCGCGGGAAATACTGGCGAGGGTATGGGCCATCCAGTCACCGGAATAATTCTGTAATATGCTGCGGTACTGTTTTTCTGTGGCGGGTTTCAGGCGGTGGCCACGATTTTTTACGTAGGCGTCAATCGCCTTACTCAGCGTTATCATGGCCTTGTTGTTAGTGCGCTTTGCTATGTTCGGATTTATCCCCGTTGTGGCGACTTCGCCAAGGAGTTCCATAGCTTTAGCCCTGGCATTATCCACGCTCAGATCAGGAAAACGCCCCAGCGTTGCACGAATAAATTTTCCGTTACGCTTACGGGAAATGCAGAAACTTTTCACACCAGACGAACCTACACGGACACGCAGCCCGTTAACCTCCGTATCACCATATTCGACCTGTCCATGTTCCGGCGTTGGCAGTTCTGCAATTTTTACTTTAGAGAATCTGAATAATTTCACTCATACACCCCACCAAGCGATCTGGTATCCTGGAAAATCGCTTGTTCTGCTCCAGGATACCTATAGGATACCGTAAAGAAGTATTTTGGGGTATATACAGGTATTTATACAGTAGTTTTAAAAAATACTAAGGTATTGAAAAGTATCGCTAATTATCTGTAAGTAAAGGGTTATCAACCAACTCATAATCGCTTGGTCGCTGGTTCAAGTCCAGCAGGGGCCACCAGATATAGCAAAGGCTGACGAGAAATCGTCAGCCTTTTTCTTTTTATATATCAGTTACTTTGCGTGCCAGTAAGCCGCTGCACGTACCCGCTGTGGGTCATACTGTTCCGCTTCAAAGCGGCGGCTTAAATTCTTAACGACTTTGCCTTCGCCGGTTATCCAGATGAAGTAATCATCGGCAGGTATTTGCATCTGCGCCAGACGCTCATCTACCGCCTGCTCATCATGTGCCAGCCATTCGATATTAAAACCATCAAGGTGCGCGAGATAATCCTGACAGGCGTTATCCCGCACGCTAACCAGCGCACTAACTTGCGGTTTAACGGCAAGTTTGCTCAACGTTTCCAGGCGACGGCGCAGTGCGGGCATTCCGGATTCATCGCAGACATACAGCTGATACGCGTAATCTTCCGGCACCACCAGCGAACCGCGCGGACCTGCCACCGTGAGTTTATCGCCCGGTTGCGCCTGCATTGCCCAGCTGCTGGCGACGCCACCTTCGTGAATAAAGAAATCAATCGCCAGTTCATGGCGTAGTTCGTCATACAGCGGTGTATAGTCACGCGACGGTGGGCGTGGTCCTTCCGGCCAGACGATGCCCTCTTCCGTTACTGTTGGCGGCACAAAGTGAGCATCAGATTGAGGAAAGAAGAGTTTGCTGTGATCGTCAAAGCCGCGCGATGTAAAACCGTCCAGCACCTCGCCGCCAAGGACAATGCGCTGAAAACCGGCGCTAATACGCTCAACGCGTAGCACAGTCAGTTCACGGAAGCGCAGATCATTGCGAACGCGCTGCGGGTAGCGGGGGGAGTTATTCATTGTTATCGCCTTCGTGATATTAATCAGATATATCTAAATAAATTTCGCAAATGATAATGATTGTTAATCATGATAAATGCAAGCGATTTGTAGAACTGATATGTCTATAGTCTGATAAGACGAACCGCCTCTTCTCAGGCATCATTACTCAACGCCGGATGCGGCGTGAACGCCTTATCCGGCCTACGTGTGAGATGAGTCCACGTTTAAAAATCATTTTTGTACTTGCAGAAATGCTCATATCAGATATAAATTAGATATATCTAATTAAGCAAAAGGAGGCTGATATGAGCCATCATCACGAAGGGTGTTGTAAACATGAAGGCCAGCCACGCCATGAAGGCTGCTGCAAAGGTGAGAAGTCAGAACATGAGCACTGCGGACACGGTCACCAGCATGAACACGGTCAATGCTGCGGTGGTCGCCAAGGTCGCGGCGGCGGTCGTCGGCAACGTTTCTTTGGTCACGGTGAATTGCGTCTGGTGATTCTGGATATTCTCTCGCGCGATGACAGCCACGGTTACGAATTGATTAAAGCGATTGAGAATCTGACCCAGGGGAATTACACCCCAAGCCCGGGCGTCATCTACCCGACGCTGGATTTTCTCCAGGAGCAGTCGCTGATTACCATCCGCGAAGAGGAAGGTGGTAAGAAGCAGATTGCGCTGACCGAACAAGGCGCGCAGTGGCTGGAAGAAAACCGCGAACAGGTAGAGATGATTGAAGAACGCATCAAAGCGCGTTGCGTTGGCGCTGCGCTGCGCCAGAACCCGCAAATGAAGCGGGCACTGGATAATTTTAAAGCGGTGCTGGATTTACGCGTCAACCAGAGCGATATCACTGATGCACAAATAAAAAAGATCATTGCGGTGATCGACCGCGCCGCTTTTGATATTACCCAACTGGATTAATCACCGATTGCCGGATGTGGCGTGCCCTACACCCCGTAGGCCTGATAAGATGCGCCAGCATCGCATCAGGCATTGTGCTCCAACCGCCGGATCCGGCATACCGATTAATGCAGCACCGTCACCGCGTCTTCCAGTCGGCTGGCGCGGTGTTTCACCATCGCCGACACCTGCGCACTCTCTTCCACCAACTCGGCGTTTTTCTGGGTGATCAGGTTAAGCTCATCCACTGCACGGGTCAGGCTGGAAAGCCCATCGGCCTGTTCCAGCGTTGAATGGCTAATCTGAGCTATCAACTGGGTGACGTTTTTTACCTGCGCCACAATATCTTCCATCGTCCGTCCGGCGGCGTGTACCTGCTGCGAACCAGATTGCACCTTATCAGCACTGGCATCAATCAGCTTGCGAATATCGTTGGCAGCATTGGCGCTGCGGCTGGCTAAATGACGCACTTCCCCCGCCACCACTGCAAAACCTTTGCCCTGTTCGCCGGCACGCGCCGCTTCCACCGCCGCATTCAGGGCCAGAATATTGGTCTGAAACGCAATATCGTTAATCAGCGAAGTAATGGTGCCAATGCGCTGGGTACTGTCGGCAATATCGTCCATTGTCTTGATCACCGTAGTCATCGCCTCCCCGCCCTGCACTGCCGCATTACTGGCGGTGATAGAAAGTTTATCGGCAGCCGACGCCGTGGCAGAGTTCTGTTTCACCGACGCCGCCATTTGGTTCATGGTCGCCACCGTTTGCTGAACGTTATCAACTGTCTGCTGGGTATGTTCGTTCAGTTCATCGGTGCCTTTCGCCAGCGTCTCACTGCCGTTTCTGACACTGGACACCTGGCTTGAGACATCATTAATTAGCCAACGGCACATCAGGCCAAGCTGCCCTACCGCACGTAATGTCAGCCCCAGCTCATCGCTGCGCTTCAGATGCTCAACACTATTACGCTCTCCGGTCGCCACCTTCAGTGCCTGACGGGCGACATTTTCTATCGGGCGGACAATCTGCCATTCAAAACAAGCGCTTGCCAACAATACCACTAATGCACAGAGGATATACGTCACCACCGGGGCAGCAACAAACCAGAGCATGGCCGCCAGCAAGATAAACATCAGGGTCATCACTCCACGCGCCCGCCAGCGAAGCGGTAATGAAGGCAGTTTTCCCAACCAACCTTTACGCACCACCAGGCCTTTATGAATACGCTTACTGGTCCGTCCGGCGTTCAACGCTTTGTACAGCGGCTCCACCGCCGCGATCTCTTCATCCGTCGCCCGGGTACGAATCGACATATAGCCACTGATTTTTCCCTCGCGCACCATCGGTACCGCATTGGCCCGCACCCAATAATGGTCGCCATTTTTGCGGCGATTTTTCACGATGCCGCTCCAGGGCTCCCCTTTTTTCAGGGTGAACCACATATCCGCAAACGCCGCTTTTGGCATATCCGGGTGACGCACCATGTTGTGCGGTTGCCCCTGTAACTCCTGCAAGGTATAGCCGCTCACCTGCACAAAAGTGTCATTAGCATGAGTGATATAGCTTTGCAGATCGGTAGTGGACATCAGAGTGGTGTCGTCCGCCAGCGGGGTATTTTGCTGGGTGACATACGGATGAGAAGACATGTTCGCGTCCTGTGCAGGTTATATGGTTGTTAACTTCTTGTCAGAGTTTATGTCGGCCCCGCTGCGGTTATCTTTAACCAATTAATTTGATTTAGATCGCAATTTGCGACTAAAGCACAAATCTAATTCCTTGATTTAAAATACTTTCACTCTGTTACTATACGAAAACGTTAATTACCTTGCCCAAAAATCAGGCAATTATTGCCCTGAAAGCGTGCATTTGCGCAGCAATCATCAAATCCATACCCGACAAAAACCGTGCAAAATAACAGCAAATGTTAGCAAATAGCATTAAATATTGCGCAAATGATAACCACATTTGTGTTTATCCCGATTTTCGCGATCGCAGCCGGAGTGGCGCAATCCCTGCAATACTTAAATCGGTATCATGTGATACGCGAGCCTCCGGAGCATATTTTGAACAGGTTACCTTCGAGCGCATCAGCTTTAGCGTGCAGCGCCCACGCCCTGAATCTCATTGAAAAGCGAACGTTGGATCATGAGGAGATGAAAGCACTTAACCGGGAGGTGATTGAATACTTCAAAGAGCATGTCAATCCGGGGTTTTTAGAGTATCGCAAATCTGTTACCGCCGGCGGGGATTACGGAGCCGTAGAGTGGCAAGCGGGAGGTTTAAATACGCTTGTCGACACCCAGGGACAGGAGTTTATCGACTGCCTGGGAGGTTTTGGAATTTTCAACGTGGGGCACCGTAATCCAGTTGTGGTTTCCGCCGTACAGAATCAACTTGCGAAACAACCGCTTCACAGCCAGGAGCTGCTTGATCCGTTACGGGCGATGCTGGCGAAAACCCTTGCGGCGCTAACGCCCGGTAAACTGAAATACAGCTTCTTCTGTAATAGCGGCACCGAATCCGTTGAAGCGGCGCTGAAGCTGGCGAAGGCTTATCAGTCACCGCGCGGCAAGTTTACTTTTATTGCCACCAGCGGCGCGTTCCACGGTAAATCACTTGGCGCGCTGTCGGCCACGGCGAAATCGACCTTCCGCAAACCTTTTATGCCACTGCTGCCAGGGTTTCGTCATGTACCGTTTGGCAATATCGAAGCCATGCGCACGGCTCTTAACGAGTGCAAAAAAACCGGTGATGATGTTGCTGCGGTGATCCTCGAACCGATTCAGGGCGAAGGTGGCGTAATTCTGCCGCCGCCAGGCTATCTCACCGCCGTGCGTAAGCTGTGCGATGAGTTCGGCGCACTGATGATCCTCGATGAAGTACAAACGGGCATGGGGCGCACGGGCAAGATGTTCGCCTGCGAGCATGAGAACGTACAGCCGGATATCCTCTGCCTTGCCAAAGCGCTCGGCGGTGGCGTGATGCCGATTGGCGCAACTATCGCCACTGAAGAGGTGTTCTCAGTCCTGTTCGACAATCCGTTCCTGCATACCACCACCTTTGGCGGCAACCCGCTGGCCTGTGCGGCGGCGCTGGCGACCATCAATGTGTTGCTGGAGCAGAACTTACCGGCTCAGGCTGAACAAAAAGGCGATATGTTGCTGGACGGTTTCCGTCAACTGGCGCGGGAATATCCCGATCTGGTACAGGAAGCGCGTGGTAAAGGGATGTTGATGGCGATTGAGTTTGTTGATAACGAAATCGGCTATAACTTTGCCAGCGAGATGTTCCGCCAGCGCGTACTGGTGGCCGGAACACTCAACAACGCTAAAACGATCCGCATTGAACCGCCACTGACACTGACCATTGAACAGTGTGAACTGGTGATCAAAGCGGCGCGTAAGGCGCTGGCGGCCATGCGAGTCAGTGTCGAAGAAGCGTAATATCAAATCGGATGGCGATTCGACGTCGCCATCCGATCTTTTTATACGATACGTACGCCCGCAGGCATCATCCGCTCCGGCGTTAACAGCACGCTTTCACTGCCGTCATCGGTTTCCGCACACAACAGCATGCATTCCGACGTTTCACCGCGCATTTTCGCTTTTTGCAAATTGCATAAGACCACCACTGTTTTTCCCATCAGCTCTTCTTCGCTGTAGTACGGCACCAGGCTGGTCACGGTTTGCAGCGTTTTTTCCCCCACATCAACCTGTACGATGTACAGCTTGTCGGCGTTTTCATGGCGTTTCACTTCCACAATCTTTCCGACGCGCATTTCCAGACGTGCAAAATCAGCGTAAGCCACGGTTTCCATTGTTTCCTCCCTTCGAGTAAAATTTTACTAAACTATAGCAAAAATTTTTCTCAATCCTGTAGGCTAAAAATGGAGAATGCAGGCGTGATCACATTCGTGAGCCGCTGTGTTACCGTTACAGCGTCAAAGAAACGCGCTTTATTTACTGAAAACAGGTGACCCGATAAGCACTTCCTCTACAATGGGGGCGCACATCAGGGAAAGTAAAAAAGGTAAACATGGCAACACTAAAAGACATCGCAATCGAAGCTGGCGTATCCCTGGCGACAGTATCCAGGGTCTTGAATGACGATCCGACATTGAATGTGAAAGAAGAGACGAAACATCGCATTCTCGAGATCGCCGAAAAGCTGGAGTACAAGACCAGTAGCGCCCGTAAACTCCAGACAGGCGCAGTCAACCAACACCATATTCTGGCTATCTACAGCTACCAACAGGAGCTGGAGATCAACGATCCTTACTATCTGGCGATCCGCCACGGCATTGAAACTCAGTGCGAAAAGCTGGCGATCGAACTGACCAACTGTTATGAACACAACGGCTTACCAGACATTAAAAACGTCACCGGTATTTTAATTGTCGGCAAACCCACGTCCGCCCTGCGCGCCGCCGCCTGTGCGTTGACCGACAATATCTGTTTTATCGACTTTCACGAACCCGGCAGCGGTTACGATGCGGTGGATATCGATCTGGCACGTATCAGTAAAGAAATCATCGATTTCTATATCAATCAGGGCGTTAATCGTATTGGTTTTATTGGCGGTGAAGACTTGCCTGGCAAGGCGGATATTCGTGAGGTCGCCTTTGCGGAATATGGTCGTCTGAAACAAGTGGTACGCGAAGAGGATATCTGGCGCGGCGGTTTTTCCAGTCCGTCGGGCTATGAACTGGCAAAACAGATGCTGGCGCAGGAAGACTATCCGAAGGCACTGTTTGTTGCTTCCGATTCCATTGCTATCGGCGTACTGCGGGCAATTCATGAACGTGGCCTGAACATCCCACAGGATATTTCGCTTATCAGCGTTAACGATATCCCCACCGCGCGATTTACCTTTCCGCCGCTCTCCACCGTGCGCATCCATTCCGAGATGATGGGAAGTCAGGGCGTTAACCTGGTGTATGAAAAAGCCCGCGATGGTCGCGCGCTGCCGCTGTTGGTCTTCGTTCCCAGCAAATTAAAACTGCGCGGCACGACCCGTTAAATCCCCTTGCACGCTGTCCGGCAATCGTTTTTGCCGGACAGTGCTGCCGTTTATTTTCGTGATCCAGTTAAAGTAAATGCATTTATCCGCTACTTTTTAGTAAAATTTTTACTAAACTCCCCAGCAATTACACAAACTACCATCACCATAAATGGTTCCGATTTCTCTCTACCGGGAGGCCCTATGAATCGCTGGGAAAACATTCAGCTCACCCACGAAAACCGACTTGCGCCGCGTGCGTACTTTTTTTCATATGATTCTGTTGCGCAGGCTCGTACCTTTGCCCGCGAAACCAGCAGCCTGTTTCTGTCCTTAAGCGGTCAGTGGAATTTCCACTTTTTTGACCATCCGCTGCAAGTGCCAGAAGCCTTCACCTCTGAGTTAATGGCTGACTGGGGGCATATTACCGTCCCCGCCATGTGGCAAATGGAAGGTCACGGCAAACTGCAATATACCGACGAAGGTTTTCCGTTCCCCATCGATGTGCCGTTTGTCCCCAGCGATAACCCAACCGGTGCCTATCAACGTATTTTCACCCTCAGCGACGGCTGGCAGGGTAAACAGACGCTGATTAAATTTGACGGCGTCGAAACCTATTTTGAAGTCTACGTTAACGGTCAGTATGTGGGGTTCAGCAAGGGCAGTCGCCTGACCGCAGAGTTTGACATCAGCGCGATGGTTAAAACCGGCGACAACCTGTTGTGTGTGCGCGTGATGCAATGGGCGGACTCTACCTACGTGGAAGACCAGGATATGTGGTGGTCGGCGGGGATTTTCCGCGATGTTTATCTGATCGGAAAACAACTCACGCATATTAACGATTTCACCGTTCGTACCGACTTTGACGAAGCCTATTGCGATGCCACACTTTCCTGCGAAGTGGTGCTGGAAAATCTCGCCGCCTCCCCTGTCGTCACGACGCTGGAATATACCCTGTTTGATGGCGAACACGTGGTGCACAGCAGCACCATTGATCATTTGGCAATTGAAAAACTGACCAGCGCCAGTTTTGCTTTTACTGTCGAACAGCCGCAGCAATGGTCAGCAGAATCCCCTTATCTTTACCATCTGGTCATGACGCTGAAAGACGCCGACGGCAACGTTCTGGAAGTGGTGCCACAACGCGTTGGCTTCCGTGATATCAAAGTGCGCGACGGTCTGTTCTGGATCAATAACCGTTATGTGATGCTGCACGGCGTCAACCGCCACGACAACGATCATCGCAAAGGCCGCGCCGTTGGGATGGATCGCGTCGAGAAAGATCTCCAGTTGATGAAGCAGCACAACATCAACTCCGTGCGTACCGCTCACTACCCGAACGATCCACGTTTTTACGAACTGTGTGATATCTACGGCCTGTTTGTGATGGCGGAAACCGACGTCGAATCGCACGGCTTTGCTAATGTCGGCGATATCAGCCGTATTACCGACGATCCGCAGTGGGAAAAAGTCTACGTCGAGCGCATTGTTCGCCATATTCACGCGCAGAAAAACCATCCGTCGATCATCATCTGGTCGCTGGGCAATGAATCCGGCTATGGCTGTAACATCCGCGCGATGTACCATGCGGCGAAGGCGCTGGATGACACGCGACTGGTGCATTACGAAGAAGATCGCGATGCTGAAGTGGTCGATATTATTTCCACCATGTACACCCGCGTGCCGCTGATGAATGAGTTTGGTGAATACCCGCATCCGAAGCCGCGCATCATCTGTGAATATGCTCATGCGATGGGGAACGGGCCGGGCGGGCTGACGGAGTACCAGAACGTCTTCTATAAGCACGATTGCATTCAGGGACATTATGTCTGGGAATGGTGCGACCACGGGATCCAGGCGCAGGATGACAACGGCAATGTCTGGTATAAATTCGGCGGCGACTACGGCGACTATCCCAACAACTATAACTTCTGTCTTGATGGTTTGATCTATTCCGATCAGACGCCGGGACCAGGCCTGAAAGAGTACAAACAGGTTATCGCACCGGTAAAGATCCACGCGCTGGATCTGACTCGCGGCGAGTTGAAAGTCGAAAATAAACTGTGGTTTACCACGCTTGATGACTACACCCTGCACGCAGAGGTGCGCGCCGAAGGTGAAACGCTCGCGACGCAGCAGATTAAACTGCGCGACGTTGCGCCGAACAGCGAAGCCCCCTTGCAGATCACGCTGCCGCAGCTGGACGCCCGCGAAGCGTTCCTCAACATTACGGTGACCAAAGATTCCCGCACCCGCTACAGCGAAGCCGGGCATTCTATCGCCACTTATCAGTTCCCGCTGAAGGAAAACACCGCGCAGCCTGTACCTTTCGCACCGAATAACGCCCGTCCGCTGACGCTGGAAGACGATCGTTTGAGCTGTACTGTTCGCGGCTACAACTTTGCGATCACCTTCTCAAAAACGAGTGGTAAACCGACATCCTGGCAAGTGAATGGCGAGTCGCTGCTGACCCGCGAGCCAAAGATCAACTTCTTCAAGCCGATGATCGACAACCATAAGCAGGAGTACGAAGGGCTGTGGCAGCCAAATCATTTGCAGATCATGCAGGAGCATCTGCGCGATTTTGTCGTTGAGCAAAGTGATGATGAAGTGTTGCTAGTCAGCCGCACGGTTATTGCCCCACCGGTGTTTGACTTCGGGATGCGCTGCACCTACATCTGGCGCATCGCTGCCGATGGCCAGGTTAACGTGGCGCTTTCCGGCGAACGTTATGGCGACTATCCGCACATCATTCCGTGCATCGGTTTCACCATGGGAATTAACGGCGAATACGATCAGGTAGCATATTACGGACGTGGACCGGGCGAAAACTACGCCGACAGCCAGCAGGCTAACATCATTGATATCTGGCGCAGTACCGTCGATGCCATGTTCGAGAACTATCCCTTCCCGCAGAACAACGGCAACCGTCAGCATGTCCGCTGGACGGCACTGACTAATCGCCACGGCAACGGTCTGCTGGTGGTTCCGCAGCGCCCCATTAACTTCAGCGCCTGGCGCTATACCCAGGAAAACATCCACGCTGCCCAGCACTGTAACGAGCTTCAGCGCAGTGATGACATCACCCTGAATCTCGACCACCAGCTGCTTGGCCTCGGCTCCAACTCCTGGGGCAGCGAGGTGCTGGACTCCTGGCGCGTCTGGTTCCGTGACTTCAGCTACGGCTTTACGTTGCTGCCGGTTTCTGGCGGAGAAGCTACCGCGCAAAGCCTGGCGTCGTATGAGTTCGGCGCAGGGTTCTTTTCCACGAATTTGCACAGCGAGAATAAGCAATGAGGATCATCGATAACTTAGAACAGTTCCGCCAGATTTACGCCTCTGGCAAGAAGTGGCAACGATGCGTTGAAGCGATTGAAAATATCGACAACATTCAGCCTGGCGTCGCCCACTCCATCGGTGACTCATTGACTTACCGCGTGGAGACGGACTCCGCGACCGATGCGCTATTTACCGGGCATCGACGCTATTTTGAAGTGCATTACTACCTGCAAGGGCAGCAAAAAATTGAATATGCGCCGAAAGAGACATTACAGGTAGTGGAATATTATCGTGATGAAACTGACCGTGAATATTTAAAAGGCTGCGGAGAAACCGTAGAGGTCCACGAAGGGCAAATCGTTATTTGCGATATCCATGAAGCGTATCGGTTTATCTGCAATAACGCGGTCAAAAAAGTGGTTCTCAAAGTCACCATCGAAGATGGTTATTTCCATAACAAATAACAACTACGGCGGCAAAAGGAGTTTGCCGCCACCGCTACCCTACTCATTTTCGGAGATGTGTTATGTCTGATACCAAACGTAATACAATCGGCAAATTCGGCTTGCTCTCGCTGACTTTTGCCGCCGTTTACAGCTTTAACAACGTTATCAATAATAATATTGAGCTTGGACTGGCCTCGGCACCGATGTTTTTCCTCGCAACAATTTTTTATTTTATTCCCTTCTGTCTGATCATCGCAGAATTTGTTTCGTTAAATAAAAACTCGGAAGCCGGTGTCTACGCGTGGGTAAAAAGCTCGCTGGGCGGACGTTGGGCATTTATTACTGCCTATACCTACTGGTTCGTAAACCTGTTCTTTTTCACCTCGCTGTTACCGCGCGTTATTGCTTATGCTTCGTATGCATTCCTCGGCTACGAATATATTATGACGCCGGTTGCCACCACCATTATCAGTATGGTGCTGTTCGCCTTCTCCACCTGGGTTTCCACCAACGGGGCGAAAATGCTGGGGCCAATCACCTCCGTCACTTCAACGCTGATGCTGCTGTTAACGCTCTCCTACATTTTACTGGCAGGTACGGCACTGGTTGGCGGCGTACAGCCTGCCGATCCGATCACCGTTGACGCGATGATCCCGAACTTCAACTGGGCGTTCCTCGGCGTGACCACCTGGATCTTTATGGCCGCAGGTGGCGCGGAGTCCGTCGCGGTGTACGTTAACGACGTCAAAGGCGGTTCGAAATCGTTCGTTAAAGTGATCATCCTCGCCGGGATTTTTATCGGCGTACTGTATTCCGTCTCCTCGGTGCTGATTAACGTCTTCGTCAGCAGCAAAGAGTTGAAATTTACCGGCGGCTCGGTACAGGTATTCCACGGCATGGCGGCGTATTTTGGTCTACCGGAAGCACTGATGAATCGCTTTGTCGGTCTGGTGTCCTTTACCGCGATGTTCGGTTCCCTGCTGATGTGGACCGCAACGCCGGTGAAAATTTTCTTCTCCGAAATCCCGGAAGGCATCTTTGGTAAGAAAACCGTCGAACTGAACGAAAACGGCGTTCCGGCGCGCGCAGCGTGGATCCAGTTCCTGATCGTCATCCCGCTGATGATTATCCCGATGCTCGGTTCCAATACCGTGCAGGATCTGATGAATACTATTATTAATATGACTGCCGCTGCGTCCATGCTTCCGCCGTTATTCATCATGCTGGCTTACCTGAATTTACGCGCCAAATTAGATCACCTGCCACGCGATTTCCGTATGGGCTCCCGCCGCACCGGTATTATCGTTGTTTCAATGCTGATTGCGATATTTGCCGTAGGGTTTGTCGCTTCGACATTCCCGACTGGCGCGAATATTCTGACCATCATTTTTTATAACGTCGGCGGTATTGTTATCTTCCTCGGCTTTGCGTGGTGGAAATACAGTAAATATATAAAGGGATTAACGGCTGAAGAGCGCCATATTGAAGCGACGCCAGCCAGCAATGTTGATTAAGCAGAATAATAAAAAATGAGCAGGCATTTTCCCTCTTCCTGGATGGGGAGAGGGAAAATAGTTTCTGCCTTTATATTTTTATAATTACAACGATAAAAGGCTGTACTTTTTCTTTAGCTCATGGATTAACACAATGAAATTAATCACTGCACCATGCAGAGCATTACTTGCTCTGCCGTTTTGCTACGCCTTTTCTGTGACCGCTGATGAAGCACGTCCGGCAGAACATGACGACACAAAAACCCCCGCAATGACCTCGACATCTTCTCCTTCATTTCGTTTTTACGGCGAATTAGGGGTTGGTGGATATATGGATTTAGAGGGTGAGAATAAACATAAATACAGCGACGGCACCTATATTGAAGGTGGCCTGGAGATGAAGTACGGCTCCTGGTTCGGCCTGATTTACGGCGAAGGCTGGACCGTACAGGCCGACCACGACGGTAATGCCTGGGTGCCTGACCATAGCTGGGGTGGCTTCGAAGGTGGGATTAACCGTTTCTATGGCGGTTATCGTACCAATGATGGCACCGAAATCATGCTCAGTCTGCGTCAGGATTCCTCGCTGGATGACCTGCAATGGTGGGGCGATTTCACGCCCGATCTGGGCTACGTCATTCCCAATACCCGCGACATTATGACTGCGCTGAAGGTACAGAACTTAAGCGGCAACTTTCGTTATAGCGTTACCGCCACACCTGCCGGACATCATGACGAAAGCAAAGCCTGGCTACATTTTGGCAAGTACGATCGCTACGACGACAAATACACCTATCCGGCAATGATGAACGGTTACATCCAGTATGACCTTGCAGAAAGTATCACCTGGATGAACGGTCTGGAAATCACCGACGGCACAGGCCAACTCTATCTCACGGGCCTGCTTACCCCTAACTTTGCCGCTCGCGCCTGGCACCATACCGGACGCGCCGACGGGCTGGACGTACCGGGAAGTGAAAGTGGGATGATGGTGAGCGCCATGTATGAAGCGTTAAAGGGCGTTTATCTCTCCACCGCTTACACCTACGCCAAACATCGCCCTGACCACGCTGACGATGAAACCACCTCTTTCATGCAGTTTGGTATCTGGTACGAATACGGCGGCGGACGTTTCGCAACGGCTTTTGATAGCCGCTTCTACATGAAAAATGCCTCTCACGATCCCTGCGACCAACTCTTCCTGATGCAATATTTCTACTGGTAATAAGGACTGTAATTTCATGAAAATCAAAACTATTTTAACGCCAGTAACCTGCGCTCTGCTGATAAGTTTTTCCGCCCATGCCGCTAACGCCGACAATTATAAAAACGTGATTAACCGTACTGGCGCGCCGCAGTACATGAAGGATTACGATTACGACGATCACCAGCGTTTTAATCCGTTTTTCGATCTCGGAGCCTGGCATGGTCATCTGTTGCCAGACGGCCCGAACACCATGGGCGGCTTTCCGGGCGTTGCGCTGCTGACGGAAGAGTACATCAACTTTATGGCCAGCAATTTCGACCGCCTGACCGTCTGGCAGGACGGCAAGAAAGTCGACTTCACGCTGGAGGCATACAGTATTCCCGGCGCGCTGGTGCAAAAACTGACAGCAAAAGATGTGCAGGTCGAAATGACTCTTCGCTTCGCCACGCCGCGCACGTCACTACTGGAAACCAAAATCACCAGCAATAAACCGCTGGATCTGGTGTGGGATGGCGAACTGCTGGAAAAACTGGAAGCGAAAGAAGGGAAACCGCTTTCCGATAAAACCATTGCTGGCGAATACCCTGACTATCAGCGCAAAATCAGCGCCACCCGTGATGGCCTGAAAGTCACCTTTGGCAAAGTGCGCGCCACCTGGGATCTGCTGACCTCCGGTGAATCAGAATATCAGGTGCATAAATCCCTGCCAGTGCAGACTGAAATCAACGGCAATCGCTTTACCAGTAAGGCGCATATCAACGGTTCGACGACGCTCTATACCACCTACTCCCATCTGCTGACCGCTCAGGAAGTTAGCAAAGAGCAAATGCAGATCCGCGATATTCTGGCGCGTCCGGCGTTTTATCTTACCGCCTCGCAGCAACGCTGGGAAGAGTATCTGAAGAAAGGGTTAACCAATCCGGATGCGACGCCGGAACAGACGCGCGTCGCGGTGAAAGCCATCGAAACGCTCAACGGTAACTGGCGATCGCCGGGCGGTGCGGTGAAATATAACACCGTCACACCGTCGGTGACCGGGCGCTGGTTCTCCGGCAATCAGACCTGGCCGTGGGATACCTGGAAGCAGGCATTTGCGATGGCGCATTTCAATCCGGATATCGCCAAAGAGAATATCCGCGCGGTCTTCTCCTGGCAGATCCAGCCAGGCGACAGCGTGCGTCCGCAGGATGTGGGCTTTGTCCCCGACCTGATAGCGTGGAACCTTAGCACCGAGCGTGGCGGCGATGGCGGCAACTGGAACGAACGTAACACCAAACCCAGCCTTGCCGCCTGGTCGGTGATGGAAGTGTACAACGTCACCCAGGATAAAACCTGGCTGGCAGAGATGTACCCGAAACTGGTGGCCTATCACGACTGGTGGCTACGTAACCGCGATCACAACGGCAACGGCGTACCGGAATATGGCGCAACCCGCGATAAAGCCCACAATACTGATAATGGCGAGATGCTGTTTACAGTGAAAAAAGGCAATAAAGAAGAGACGCAGTCTGGGCTGAACAACTACACCCGCGTGGTGGAGAAAGGCCAGTACGACAGTCTGGAAATTCCGGCACAGGTTGCGGCGTCGTGGGAATCGGGGCGTGATGATGCCGCCGTCTTTGGGTTTATCGACAAAGAACAGTTGGATAAATATGTCGCTAACGGCGGCAAACGTAGCGACTGGACGGTGAAATTCGCCGAGAACCGCAGTCAGGACGGAACGTTGCTGGGCTACTCGCTATTGCAGGAGTCGGTGGATCAGGCCAGCTATATGTACAGCGATAACCATTATCTGGCGGAGATGGCGACGATTCTCGGTAAGCCGGAAGAGGCCAAACGCTATCGTCAGTTAGCACAACAGCTCGCGGACTACATCAACACCTGTATGTTCGACCCGACTACACAGTTCTACTATGACGTGCGTATTGAAGATAAACCGCTGGCGAACGGCTGCGCGGGCAAACCGATTGTCGAGCGCGGTAAAGGGCCGGAAGGCTGGTCACCGCTGTTTAACGGTGCGGCAACGCAGGCCAACGCCGACGCGGTGGTGAAGGTGATGCTGGATCCGAAAGAATTCAACACCTTTGTCCCGCTGGGGACGGCAGCGTTAACCAACCCAGCCTTTGGCGCAGATATCTACTGGCGCGGGCGCGTATGGGTGGATCAGTTCTGGTTTGGTCTGAAAGGGATGGAGCGTTACGGTTATCGCGATGACGCCCTGAAACTGGCTGATACGTTCTTCCGGCACGCCAAAGGATTAACCGCCGATGGCCCAATTCAGGAGAATTACAACCCGCTCACTGGCGCGCAGCAAGGCGCACCAAATTTCTCCTGGAGTGCCGCGCATTTGTATATGTTGTATAACGATTTTTTTCGTAAGCAGTAATTAGCAACTGCTGGCGGATGCGGCGTAAACGCCTTATCCGCCCTACATGTGCAATCCCCCAGGCCGGATAAGACGCGTCAAGCGTCGCATCCGGCGTTACCACCGGGCGTATTCTTTTTGAATCCCATCACAAACCCCGCACTCCCCTTTTCCCTTTTCTCCGGCGACGGCTAAATTAGAACTCATCCGACCACATAACAATTATTTTACATACTGGACAATTTTATGAGCTACCCGTCGCTGTTCGCCCCGCTGGATTTAGGTTTTACCACGTTAAAAAACCGCGTGTTGATGGGCTCAATGCACACCGGGCTGGAGGAATACCCGGACGGCGCTGAACGGCTGGCAGCGTTTTATGCCGAACGCGCCCGTCACGGCGTGGCGTTGATTGTCAGCGGCGGTATCGCACCAGATTTAACAGGCGTTGGCATGGAAGGCGGTGCAATGCTCAATGACGCCAACCAGATCCCACACCATCGCACCATTACCGAAGCCGTACATCAGGAAGGCGGCAAAATCGCCCTGCAAATTTTGCATACCGGGCGCTACAGCTACCAACCGCATCTGGTCGCTCCCTCCGCATTGCAGGCCCCCATCAACCGTTTCGTTCCTCACGAACTCACCCATGAAGAGATCCTGCAACTGATCGACGATTTCGCCCACTGCGCGCAATTAGCACGGGAGGCAGGATACGACGGTGTAGAGGTGATGGGGTCCGAAGGGTATTTGATCAACGAATTTCTGACGCTGCGCACCAATCAGCGTAGTGACCAGTGGGGTGGCGATTACCGCAACCGGATGCGGTTTGCCGTAGAAGTAGTGCGTGCGGTGCGCGAACGTGTCGGCAACGACTTCATTATTATCTACCGACTGTCGATGCTCGACCTGGTCGAAGGCGGCGGTACTTTTGCCGAAACGGTAGAGCTGGCGCAGGCCATTGAAGCGGCGGGCGCAACGATTATCAACACCGGCATTGGCTGGCATGAAGCACGTATTCCGACCATTGCCACGCCCGTGCCGCGCGGCGCCTTTAGCTGGGTCACGCGCAAACTGAAAGGCCACGTTTCGCTGCCACTGGTGACCACCAACCGGATTAACGATCCGCAGGTTGCCGACGACATTCTCTCGCGCGGTGATGCGGACATGGTATCGATGGCGCGACCGTTTCTTGCTGATGCGGAGCTGCTGTCAAAAGCGCAATCGGGACGAGCCGATGAGATCAACACTTGTATTGGCTGCAACCAGGCCTGTCTCGATCAGATCTTCGTTGGCAAAGTCACCTCGTGCCTGGTGAATCCTCGCGCCTGCCATGAAACCAAAATGCCAATCCTTCCTGCCGTGCAGAAAAAAAATCTGGCGGTGGTCGGTGCGGGACCTGCTGGGCTGGCGTTTGCCATTAACGCGGCGGCGCGTGGGCATCAGGTAATATTGTTTGATGCGCACAGCGAGATCGGCGGGCAGTTTAATATCGCCAAACAGATCCCCGGCAAAGAGGAATTTTACGAAACATTGCGCTACTACCGCCGGATGATCGAAGTGACTGGCGTGACACTGAAACTTAATCACACCGTGACCGCAGATCAGTTAAAGGCGTTCGATGAAACGATCCTCGCCAGTGGGATCGTACCGCGCATTCCGCCCATCGACGGGATCGATCATCCGAAGGTGTTGAGTTATCTCGACGTACTGCGCGACAAAGCGCCGGTGGGCAACAACGTCGCCATCGTCGGTTGTGGCGGGATTGGTTTTGATACGGCGATGTATTTAAGTCAGCCGGGCGAATCCACCAGCCAGAATATCGCCGGGTTCTGTAATGAGTGGGGAATCGACAGTAGCCTGCAACAGGCTGGTGGCTTAAGCCCGCAGGGAATGCAGATCCCGCGTAGCCCACGGCAGATTGTGATGCTCCAGCGCAAAGCCAGCAAACCGGGACAGGGGTTAGGCAAAACCACCGGCTGGATCCATCGCACCACCCTGCTCTCGCGCGGTGTGAAAATGATCCCAGGCGTAAGTTATCAGAAGATTGACGATGACGGGCTGCATGTGGTGATCAACGGCGAAACGCAGGTATTAGCAGTGGACAATGTGGTGATCTGCGCAGGGCAAGAGCCAAACCGCACGCTGGCGCAACCGCTCATTGATAGCGGGAAAACCGTGCATTTAATTGGCGGCTGCGATGTGGCTATGGAGCTGGACGCACGACGGGCAATTGCCCAGGGAACACGGTTGGCGCTGGAGATTTAAATCGTTGTTTGAAGTGCCGGATGCGACGCATCCGGCACGTCGCGTTAATCAATAAACAAGGCGGGAGAAATGCCGAATCGCGTTGCCAGTTTTTTAGCGTGTTCCAGCGTTAATTTCCTCTTCCCGCTCAAAACGCGTGACACCATCGATTTACTGCCAATTTCCGGAAGATCGGAAAGGGTTAAACCATATTGATCCATAAGGGTACGAATCACAGCTATACCGCCAGGCATGGCTTGCGCCATGGCATTAAATTCAGCAAATTCGGGCGCTGATTCTTCCCACGCGGTTATTTTGGCACACGCCAGATCCAGCAAGGGGTTTTCAGGATCGTTGAGCAGCAGATGATCTACCAGTTCCAGCGCCTGGGTGTATTGTTCCTCGTTCTGAATACCCGCCAGAAAAGGTGCCACAGCAGTTAACTTTTCTCCTGCTTGCAAGATGTCGGCAATCGCAATCATTTTTTCCCCTTAGTACGATGAACGGCGGTAAAGAAATCGTATTCTTTATGCGTCATAACTTCACGTATGTAGCATAAACGTTGAACAACGCTAAACAAGAGAATGTAGAGGATGGTGACAGGGATTTTTTGTTTTATGGAAGCGCGATTCCAGAACTGGGCAGACATTGCCGGATGCGACGCTTGCCGCGTCTTATCCGACCTGGGGGTAATGTGCTGAACGTATGCCAGATAAGGCTTTTACGCCTTATCTGGCAGGTAGCTGCCAATCTTACCGACGACGCCCCAGCTTCACTGCTTTCAGCACCACAAATTTATTATTCGTGGCGATGGTGATGCAGTTGCCAAAAATCTTCTTCAGTTTGTGGAAGTAGTCCAGATGGCGGTTGGCAACGATATAGAGTTCGCCGTTGATTTTCAGGCAGCGGCGAGCGTGGTGGAACATCTCCCAGGCGACGTTATCGGTCAGCGCATGTTGCTGATGAAACGGCGGGTTGCAGAGCACAGCATTAAAACGGAAAGGCTCCACGCCGGAGAGCGCGTTGTTGATCATAAACTCGCAGCGATCCAACGCCTCTGGCATGTTGGTTTCAACGTTTAAACGGCTGGAAGCAACCGCCATCGGCGATTCATCGACAAACACCACTTTCGCCTGCGGGTTTTTATCAAGCAGCGTCAGACCAATAACGCCATTACCGCAACCGAGATCGACAATCTCACCTTCGAGATTCTCTGGCAGATGTTGCATAAAGAAGCGCGCGCCAATATCCAGCCCAGTGCGGGAGAAAACATTCGCATGGTTGTGGATAGTCCAGTCAGTGCCTTCCAGCTTCCAGCTAACGGTCTGCGGCGCATCGGCCAACGGCGGTTCGTTGAAGGTGCAGTTAATCAGGCGCGCTTTCTTCCATGCCAGCGTGGTGGTGGTCGGACCGAGCACTTTTTCGAACAATTCCAGCGTGGAAGTGTGAATGTCACGGGCTTTGGCACCGGCAATAATGCGCGTATCTGGCGTGACCACTTTGCGCAGCGCGCGCAGTTGTTGTTCCAGCAATGCCAGTGTTTTCGGCACTTTGATCAGCACCACACCCGGCTGTTGCGGGTAGTCGGCGGTGCTGTCGAGGAACTTCACGCTCGACTCATCAATCCCGTTGAGGCGTAAATTCTCGCGCGTCGCCAGTTCGCTGATGTATGAGTCGCCAATGCTGTATGGCTTATGTTCCGCCAGCGCACAACTTAACGCACCAAAGGCATCATTCAGGATCAACACCGGGCCGCGGATTTCTGTGTCGTCCAACTGTTGCAGCAAATATTCATCCGCCGCTTCCCACGCCTGTAGCGGGTTAACGTCATCCGTCGCCGGAAAACGTTGTAGTGTCAGTGAACGGAAACCGTTGTCTAAGTGGCTCATCGGCCCTCCTGAATGATAAAATTTCGACGTTGCCCCTGAAAAGGGTGCGTGAGTATACCCTTTTTCTCTTTTTCGTGGGCGGTTATGAGCAATCTTACTTATCTTCAGGGTTATCCCGAGCAGCTACTTTCCCAGGTGCGAACGCTGATTAACGAACAGCGTCTGGGCGATGTGCTGGCAAAACGTTATCCGGGAACACACGACTACGCCACTGATAAAGCCCTCTGGCAATATACTCAGGATCTTAAAAATCAGTTTCTGCGCAATGCCCCGCCGATCAATAAAGTGATGTATGACAACAAGATCCATGTGCTGAAAAACGCGCTCGGCTTACATACTGCCGTTTCGCGTGTGCAGGGCGGCAAGCTGAAAGCAAAAGCAGAGATCCGCGTCGCTACCGTGTTTCGCAACGCGCCGGAACCGTTTTTGCGCATGATCGTGGTGCACGAGTTGGCGCACCTGAAGGAGAAAGAGCATAACAAAGCGTTCTATCAATTGTGCTGCCATATGGAGCCGCAGTACCACCAGCTTGAGTTCGACACCCGGCTGTGGCTAACGCAGTTGTCGCTTGGGCAGGACAAAATCTGAAAATGATGTCAGGCGTTATTTTTTCCTCCTTTAGCGCCTAAAATCGACCTCCCCCCTTTCGTTAAGGATAACGACCATGCTGCGCGTATTTGCCCACCTTCTTCGCCGCGTTTGTTTCTCTCGCCGGACTCTTAAGATTGGCTGTTTATTGTTGCTTATAGCAGGAGCAACCCTTTTTATTGCCGATCGCGTTATGGTCAACGCCAGCCAACAACTGACCTGGAGCGATGTCAACGCCGTTCCGGCGCGGAACGTGGGTTTATTGCTGGGGGCGAGGCCGGGTAATCGCTACTTTACCCGACGTATTGATACCGCAGCAGCGTTGTACCACGCCGGAAAAGTGAAATGGCTATTGGTGAGCGGCGATAATGGACGTAAAAATTACGATGAAGCGTCAGGAATGCAGCAAGCCTTGATCGCTAAAGGCGTACCGGCAAAAGTGATCTTCTGCGACTATGCCGGATTCTCAACGCTTGATTCGGTGGTGCGTGCCAACAAGGTGTTTAGTGAAAATCATATCACCATTATCTCGCAAGAATTTCATAACCAACGCGCCATCTGGCTGGCAAAGCAGTATGGTATCGATGCTATCGGTTTTAACGCGCCAGACCTGAATATGAAACACGGTTTATATACTCAACTGCGGGAAAAACTTGCCAGAGTCAGCGCGGTGATTGATGCGAAAATCCTCCATCGCCAGCCGAAATATCTCGGGCCGTTGGTTATGATTGGGCCGTTTAGTGAGCATGGCTGTCCGGCGAAAGAATAATGCGTATCTGCGCACGTCGAAGATAAAAAAGGCGTGCTACAGTGACGAGAGAATCCCTTTATGGAGTATCCACGCGTTATGATACGTTTCGCTGTGATTGGTACGAACTGGATCACTCGCCAGTTCGTCGAGGCCGCCCATGAGAGCGGTAAATACAAGTTAACCGCCGTTTATTCCCGCAGTCTTGAACAGGCCCAGCACTTCGCCAATGATTTTTCTGTCGAGCATCTGTTTACGTCGCTGGAAGCGATGGCAGAAAGCGATGCCATTGACGCGGTGTATATTGCCAGTCCGAATTCCCTGCACTTTTCCCAGACACAACTTTTCCTTAGTCACAAAATTCATGTGATTTGCGAGAAACCGCTGGCGTCGAATCTGGCGGAAGTGGATGCCGCCATTGCCTGTGCGCGGGAAAATCAGGTGGTGCTGTTTGAGGCATTTAAAACGGCCTACCTGCCGAACTTTCATCTGTTACGCCAGGCGCTGCCGAAAGTCGGCAAACTGCGTAAAGTCTTTTTCAACTATTGCCAGTATTCCTCGCGGTATCAGCGTTACCTGGACGGAGAGAATCCCAACACCTTTAATCCGGCATTCTCTAACGGTTCAATTATGGATATCGGCTTTTACTGCCTGGCGTCGGCGGTGGCATTATTCGGTGAACCGAAAAGCGTGCAGGCAACCGCCAGTTTGCTGGCAAGCGGTGTGGATGCCCACGGCGTGGTGGTGATGGATTACGGTGATTTCAGCGTTACGTTGCAGCACTCAAAAGTGAGCGATTCTGTCCTGGCAAGCGAGATTCAAGGCGAAGCGGGATCGCTGGTGATTGAAAAACTGTCTGAATGCCAGAAAGTTTGCTTTGTACCGCGTGGCAGCCAGATGCAGGATCTCACCCAGCCACAGCATATTAATACCATGCTCTACGAAGCAGAGCTGTTCGCTACCCTGGTGGATGAGCATCTGGTGAATCATCCAGGGCTGGCGGTCAGTCGTATCACCGCCAAACTGCTGACTGAGATCCGCCGCCAGACTGGGGTGATTTTTCCGGCAGATAACGTAAAACTATAATTGCCAAAGTAAAACAGTGTAAAAGGTATGTAACAGACCATTGACTGACTGAATGGTCTGTCATACTTTGTTACCTGCAAAGGGGAGTAACTTCATTGTCGGTCGATCGTCATTACGATGTGTGAAAAACCACATCCGGTCACCGGGCAACCCGAAAGGAATACGCAGACGTATTCCTTTTTTGTTGTAAGTGAGACCTTGCCGGAAGGCGAGGTCTATGCATAAAAAGCAGCGGCTGATGTCTTCCGACGTTGGCCGTTTTTTTATGTGTAAGGAACTTCTATGAATACTGTCGGCACGCCGTTGCTATGGGGCGGATTCGCTGTTGTTGTCACCATTATGCTGGCTATCGACCTGTTGTTGCAGGGGCGTCGTGGGGCACATGCCATGACCATGAAACAGGCTGCGGCCTGGTCGCTGGTCTGGGTGACGCTGTCGTTACTGTTTAACGCCGCTTTCTGGTGGTATCTGGTGCAAACCGAAGGTCGCGCCGTTGCCGATCCACAGGCACTGGCCTTTCTCACGGGTTATCTGATTGAGAAATCGCTGGCGGTCGATAACGTCTTTGTCTGGCTGATGTTGTTCAGCTATTTCTCTGTTCCGGCGTCATTACAACGCCGCGTGCTGGTGTATGGCGTACTCGGGGCGATTGTTCTGCGTACCATCATGATCTTCACTGGTAGCTGGCTGATTTCACAGTTCGACTGGATCCTGTATATCTTCGGCGCATTCCTGCTGTTTACCGGCGTGAAGATGGCGCTCGCTCATGAAGATGAATCAGGCATTGGCGACAAGCCGCTGGTGCGCTGGCTACGCGGTCATTTGCGCATGACCGACACCATCGACAACGAGCATTTCTTTGTGCGTAAAAATGGTTTGTTGTATGCCACGCCGCTGATGCTGGTGCTGATTCTGGTGGAGTTGAGCGACGTGATTTTCGCCGTGGATAGTATTCCGGCTATCTTCGCCGTAACCACCGATCCGTTTATTGTGCTGACCTCAAACCTGTTTGCGATCCTCGGCCTGCGTGCGATGTATTTCCTGCTGGCAGGTGTGGCAGAGCGTTTCTCGATGCTCAAATATGGTCTGGCGGTGATTCTGGTGTTTATCGGTATCAAGATGCTGATTGTCGACTTCTACCATATTCCGATCGCCGTCTCGCTGGGCGTGGTGTTTGGCATTCTGGTGATGACGTTTATTATCAACGCCTGGGTGAATTATCGGCATGATAAGCAGCGGGTAGAATAATTTTTAATCCTGCCTAAGCCGTGTACCCTGTCATCAACATGAGTACCGTTTTCTCCCTCTCCCCAAAAGGGGCGAGGGGACTGACCGAGTACTTTTTTGACGTTGTCATCAGTCTGGAAGCCGCACGTTGGGCTTTATTTTTATGTCAAACAAATGTAACCATTAAGTTGCGAAATATGACCTCTCTTTAAAATCCAGCATTTTTCGCTTCCCGAAGCTGTAACTTTCCTTATACTCGACCTTGCAAACACTTTGTTACATCCTGAAAGATGCGTCGACAGAACGCACCAGGGATGTGCGACAACACAATGAAAGGATCGAAAAATGACTACGCAACGTTCACCGGGGCTATTCCGGCGTCTGGCTCATGGCAGCCTGGTAAAACAAATCCTGGTCGGCCTTATTCTGGGGATTCTTCTGGCATGGATCTCAAAACCCGCGGCGGAAGCTGTTGGTCTGTTAGGTACTTTGTTCGTCGGCGCACTGAAAGCCGTTGCCCCCATCCTGGTGTTGATGCTGGTAATGGCATCTATTGCTAACCACCAGCACGGGCAGAAAACCAATATCCGCCCTATTTTGTTCCTCTATCTGCTGGGCACCTTCTCTGCTGCTCTGGCCGCAGTAATCTTCAGTTTTGCCTTCCCTTCTACCCTGCACTTGTCCAGTAGCGCGGGTGATATTTCGCCGCCGTCAGGCATTGTAGAAGTGATGCGCGGGCTGGTAATGAGCATGGTTTCCAACCCCATTGACGCGCTGCTGAAAGGTAACTATATCGGGATCCTGGTGTGGGCAATTGGCCTCGGTTTCGCACTGCGTCACGGTAACGAAACCACCAAAAACCTGGTCAACGATATGTCGAATGCCGTTACCTTTATGGTGAAACTGGTGATTCACTTCGCACCGATCGGTATTTTTGGTCTGGTTTCTTCTACCCTGGCAACCACCGGTTTCTCCACGCTGTGGGGCTACGCGCAACTGCTGGTGGTACTGGTTGGCTGTATGCTGCTGGTGGCGCTGGTGGTTAACCCACTGCTGGTATGGTGGAAAATTCGTCGTAACCCGTTCCCGCTGGTGCTGCTGTGCCTGCGCGAAAGCGGCGTGTATGCCTTCTTCACCCGCAGCTCTGCGGCGAACATTCCGGTGAATATGGCGCTGTGTGAAAAGCTGAATCTGGATCGCGATACCTATTCCGTTTCTATTCCGCTGGGAGCCACCATCAATATGGCGGGCGCAGCAATCACCATTACCGTGTTGACGCTGGCTGCGGTTAATACGCTGGGTATTCCGGTTGATCTGCCCACAGCGCTGCTGCTGAGCGTAGTGGCTTCTCTGTGTGCCTGTGGCGCATCCGGCGTGGCGGGGGGGTCTCTGTTGCTGATCCCACTGGCCTGTAATATGTTCGGTATTTCGAACGATATCGCCATGCAGGTGGTTGCTGTCGGCTTTATTATCGGCGTATTGCAGGACTCCTGTGAAACCGCGCTGAACTCGTCAACTGACGTGCTGTTCACTGCGGCAGCTTGCCAGGCGGAAGACGATCGTCTGGCAAATAGCGCCCTGCGTAACTAATACTTAGCCCCTTTCGTCTACGGCGGAAGGGGTTTTCTCCACTTTAAACGGATCAATTCCCCTTCTCTGCATACGCCAGAAACGAATGATATTCAGGCCATTCATCAGCAGAAAACTGCCTTCAATCATCGTGCCGCCTATCGACCCCGCCCAGAAGTTGTGAATCACCCAGCAACACGTTGAAAACCACATTACGCAGCGCATGGTCAGCCCTTTACAGCGGAACAGCGCCCAGGTACTGACAATCGTGCCGATTACCGGCAATAGTTCGACAGGATGATGGAACTTCGCGAGGCCAATTCCGCCAGTCAGCACAATAAAAATCGCCATTACCCATAAGCTGCGCGTGCGTAAGGTAATCAATGTACGAATGGCATTAAGGATGGCACTGGCACCGGCAGGATAGGTGCCCAGAAGAAAAAAATGTACGCCAATAACGGCGCTATAGACCGATAGTTGCTTTTTGAAGCGACGTTCGTCACGATTGAAAAATGTTGTGATACCAATCAGAAAGGCGATGACACCCACGCCCTGGGCCAGCCAATACGCGGTCATGATAAATCCTTAGCAGGTATGGAAAAGCAAACGGCGCTTCACATTATGAAACGCCGTTTTTTATTAACAACTCATTTCGACTTTATAGCGTTACGCCGCTTTTGAAGATCGCCAGTTCACGGAAGTCGTTACGCTCGTTGCAGGTTTGCTTACCGTTGGCAAACTCAACGATGGTGTCGATAAATTCTTCCAGCAACTGCGGCATCGCTTTACCGTGGATCAGCTGACCCGCGTCAAAGTCGATCCAGTGTTTTTTCTTCGCCGCCAGTTCACTGTTGGTGGCGATTTTCACCGTCGGCACAAATCCACCATACGGCGTGCCACGACCAGTACTGAACAGCACCATATGGCAGCCCGCACCCGCCAGGGCGCTGGTCGCTACGGCATCGTTACCCGGCGCACTTAACAAGTTCAGCCCCGGCGTTTTCAGACGCTCGCCGTAACGCAGCACGTCAACCACGACACTGGAACCCGCTTTCTGGGTACAGCCAAGCGATTTATCTTCCAGCGTAGTGATACCGCCTGCTTTGTTCCCCGGTGATGGGTTTTCGTAGATCGGCTGGTCATGGGCAATAAAGTACTGTTTGAAGTCGTTGACCATAGTGACCAGTTTTTCAAACGTTGCTTCGTCGCGGCAATGGTCCATCAGCAACTGCTCTGCGCCAAACATCTCCGGCACTTCGGTCAGTACGGTAGTACCGCCGTTAGCAATCACGTAGTCAGAGAAACGCCCCAGCATCGGGTTAGCAGTAATACCAGAAAGACCGTCAGAACCACCGCACTCCAGACCAAACTTCAGTTCGCTGAGTTTGCCCGGCTCGCGTTTATCGTTGCGCATCACGCTATACAGCTGATGCAAATGCGCGATCCCGGCCTCGATTTCATCATCCTGCTGTTGGCAGATCATGAAATGAACGCGTTCAGGATCGATATCGCCCAACGTTTCACGGAATGCGGCAACCTGGTTGTTTTCACAGCCCAGACCAATCACCAGCACTGCGCCCGCGTTCGGGTGGCGCACCATGTTTTGCAGCATGGTGCGAGTATTGATGTGATCGTCGCCCAGTTGTGAGCAGCCGTAGGTGTGGCTGAAGAGGAACACGCCGTCGGTACCTTCAGCGTTGTTGGTCTCTTTCAGGAAACGATTTTGGATCTGCCGCGCGATGCCGTTGACACAGCCCACGGTTGGCAGGATCCACAGCTCATTACGCACCCCGACATCGCCGTTAGCGCGACGATAGATCTGCACTTCACGATCTGCCGCTTGCGCAGGCAGATCCTGAAAATCAGGTTGATAGCGATACTGATCCAGATCGCTCAGATTCGTGCGCGTATTGTGGGCGTGAACGTGTTCCCCCGCCGCAATATCCGCCAATGCATAACCAATCGGCAGGCCATATTTAATGACGTTGGCCCCTTTTGCGATATCCGTTAACGCAAATTTATGTCCACGAGCAACATCCTGGCGCAGCGTAACAGTCTGGTTATCGACACTGACTTCTGTGCCTTCAGCCAAATCCGCTAAAGCAACCGCGACGTTATCCAGCGCATGGATCTTGATGTATTGCATATCAACCCCAGACCTTAGTTCAGTTCAATGGCGAAGTAGTCACGCGCATTGTTAAAGCAAATATTTTTCACCATCTCGCCCAGCAGGTTGATGTCCGCCGGTGCTTCGCCTGCTTCCACCCAGCGACCGATCATCTGGCACAGAATGCGGCGGAAGTATTCGTGACGGGTGTATGACAGGAAGCTACGGCTGTCAGTCAGCATGCCGACAAAGCGGCTCAGCAGACCGAGCTGCGCCAGTTGGGTCATCTGACGTTCCATACCGTCTTTCTGGTCGTTAAACCACCAGCCGGAACCGAACTGCATTTTGCCCGGCATACCTTCGCCCTGGAAGTTACCGATCATGGTGCCCAGCACTTCGTTATCGCGCGGGTTCAGGCAGTAGAGAATGGTTTTCGGCAGCAGGTT
>OJTN01000076.1_pt1 | contig 43416 bp, 42 predicted proteins | sample 1599741 | NCBI WGS metagenome assembly OJTN01 (sample SAMN04436820, study PRJEB24849) | human gut metagenome | biome: human gut; feature: NICU; material: stool | host: Homo sapiens | place: USA: Saint Louis, MO | collected 2011-05-19
TAACATAGCGTCATACATTATGCGAACCATGATGGGTAAATACAGATAGTCGCTGAAATCTCTGTTTTTGGCTGATTGATTATGTTGGTTGGACCCAATGTTTTTTGTCTTTTTATCAGATACTACTTTAGAAAGGATTTTAATAAAGCCTTATTAGAAATATGATATCTGACGCCATTAAACACATAAGAATATGTTATATTAAATTTGACAAAGATTTTTGATGTAAATGATTAATTGGTGTTTCTGCTAATCGTACATTTATGTTATTAAGTGTTCCTAAAGAATATGGGCAGTATCGTTTAAAAATCACTGTATTAGGAGATTGGCCTCAGTTGCAAAAAGAAGGACTGGAGTACTTTATTAAAATAAATACTCAACCTAATAAATAAGTTGGTATGGATATCTAGAACGTATAAATGATATTCGATTAACAATATCATCTTACTCTATATATATTATTGGTCATGTAACGCCCAGAATTTTTGATTTTATATAACTAATATAGTTGACTGGCGCACAACAAGACGTGATACTGGTTCAAGTAAATAAAATCCCCTTTTCATTCGGTAACTTAGTATTTCCAACCAACCGACTTTCTTTAATTTATATGCTGATGCTACATTGCTAGCTTTAATACATCAGAATAGATAAAATTAAAGCTCCATTATAGTTAAAGTAAATTATTCCTATAGAGATACTCGCATAAAGATAATCATATTGGAATATAAATATTTTTATGAATATTCCTTTTTTATATGCTAGGCTAATTTAATAAAAACCTTGTCTCTTAATAAGAAATAATTTCTAGTAAACTCCTAGGAACATTTATGAAAATGAAATACTTACCATTTTTTATATTACTCATGACAATAGGTACAACATTAAGCTATGCTACTGATGGAGAAATTAAAATAATGGCAGGGAAAACTGGCTATGTAGGCGAAGTTATTCCAGTGACAAAATTAGCTGAAACCTTTCCTAAAAGTTTCACTGCCCCTTCTAGCGCTAATTATTATGCTAGGCTTGGTTTTCTGAGCCTTACCAACCAGACGGGTTATTGTGGTAGTACCGATGGACTACAAAAAATACCTGAAATTAATGAATGGGGATTTAAACTAATAAATAAAAACTATCCTACCTCTGGCTATTTACTATTGGCGATAAATGGAAACATTGGAGGACAATATAAAACTAATAATTCAGGTATCCAAAATATAAAAGGAGTATTAACTCGATCTAAGTTGACTCGTTCAAGTTTATATAATGTAAGCAAAAATGGTTCTTTTTGCTGGGGACCTTCGGCTTATGATCAAGAAAATTTTTATGATCCTTCTTTTCGATCTTATGTCTCTATCAGTATAAATAGTTATTCAGTTTATGCATATGGCGATATAAAACCTGGTATTTTTTCATTAGAAACTAGTTTTAAGTTGTCAAGAAATACAGCTAATAGCGTCGATGATAGTACTGCTTATTTTATCCGCCCTGGAGAAATTAAAGTTACGGCCTTAAGAAGCTGTAACGTAACAAGTAGTACTGAGACTAATATTAAATTTAAAGATCAATTTACATCAACATTTACTTCACCAACATTATTAGATACTTCACCAGTAAATTCTGTTAATGTTACATGTACTCAAGGTGGAAAAAACTATATTACAATAAAAGCTTATAATAGTCTTGTTAGTGGAAATATGTCTGGAATGCTTTTAAATGGAACAAAATCAAACAATCAATCAGAAGTTTATGTTGTTGCATCATTAAAAAGTTTAACAAATCAAACATGTCAAGCGAATGATACAAGTGCCATTAGATTCTTTGATGGTCACTATATACCCAATATGGATAATATAAAATCCTTTAATCAAACTTTTCTATTTGGTCTATGTGCTAATGGCAAAGTTATAGCAGATAAATATTCAGGAGCTGTCGATGTTTCATTTATCGTTGAGTAATTATTCTGATTGAGCAGAAATCAGATATTAAAACCAATATTAACTAAGTTTTTTATTAATATTTATCTAAAGGTATAAATAGTAATTTTAAACCTATTTATACTATTTACACCACTTGTAAATTATACAACTTCCCCATTTAATTCTAATATATTTACATTCCAATTTTGACTACTTAATTCACACACCATACCACCGTCATATATAAATTCTTTCTTCTCATTATTCTCAATAAAACGGGTGAGATTTTTCATCGGAATATATCCAGAGGAGAGATAATAAGCATGAGAAACAGCAAATAAAATAGAAAAATTAACAGAATATTCTTTCAGTATAGCATGAGCCCTTTTTATTAATGATGCCGCAACGCCCTTTCCTCGGTATTTGTGAGCCACCACTACACAACTCAATATACCAATGGTTTCAGGAAATGAATCTAGGTAAACATCTCGTAAATAAACAGCTACATGTCCGATAACCTGATTATCATCAATTGCCAGTACCAACTTGTAAGGTATATCAACCTGATAAAAATTACCCTTCATATCCTCAAAAGCTGAATTCTGTAAGGCTATTGCTTGCTCCAGAATTTGTTCACTAACATCTGACCAACTATAACATTCAATTCTCATTTGATTTCTCGCTCTTATAAAACCCTTTATTTATTAATGGAATAATGTTAAATAATATTAATTATTTATTCTATTGGTGACCTATTGTTTTTCATTTATACTCCCCACCATTATAAACATATTTTTATAAAACACCTGTACAAATAGAGGACCAATGGAATATTTAAATACAAAAATTATTATCGGTAGTTCAATCATCGCTTTAGCAACACTGTATTTTGCTATTTATTTAATACTATATCTTATTAAATGCGTTAGGACTCAAACGCCTTTTACTTTAAGAAAAATATGGAAACAATGGTTATTGAGTAGTGTTATTGGTCTAATTGGTGCTTATATTGTACAACTTGGTGATAATCAAAGAAGAAGCGAATTTACCAAAGAAGAGGTTAGCTTTATGAATGAAAATAAAGCATATAGCCAATTTACCTCGGCAGACAAAGATCTCGCGTCAAAAATAACCCATAAATGTACTTACAATTCAGATGCTGTATTTGAACAATGTTTACCAAAAATACTGACTTGGGAAGCAAAAATTTATCAATCATATAATGCACATCGTAAAATTTCTGATAGTGAAGCGATAAAATATACAGAAGAAGAATTACGCGATAAGCATAATTACTGGATCAACAAAAAACGCTAACTACCCGTCTGATCCGTTAGATTTAATAGGCTTAGAATCTGTAAGTTATTTTAAGCCTATTCTTAATATCTCTCATTTTGTAATACAATGCTCATTGTATTAACTAACTTAATCAGATAGTTAGTTATTATTACTTTTTTAATGCTTTTTAATACGCATTTTAGGAGTATTGCACCCTATTCTTCCCGAATATTCTGATGCCAGTACGATTATGATAGCAGTAACTTTATAATGTTCTTTATACTGGAGCTTATAAAAATGAATATCACGTTTAAGAAAATTGGAACAATGTGTGTCGCTTCTGTTCTGCTTTTTTCACTTGCGGGTTGTTCAAGCATGACAAAACGCGATCGTAATACAGCAATTGGTGCCGGTGCTGGTGCTATAGGTGGTGCAATTTTAACAGATGGTAGTCCATTAGGAACCATTGGCGGCGGTGTATTAGGTGGTGTTATTGGCCATCAAGTTGGCAAAAAATAACTATTACCGTTATTTACTATGCTAAACTGAGCTTATAAATTTTTATAAGCTCAGATTCGAGCAATAACCTATATAGTAATCATAGTTACGAGTAAATGATGGTAAGAACGGCTCTATTGAAAATTAAAAATTTGATTATTTGGCTTTATCATCAGTTTAGCGATCTGCTCCATATCGCGGTGACTTTTGTTCTCTGTTATTTTTGCTTTCTTTTATCTCCCACACTTACCATTGCCGTTATAGGCGTCGTGATTATTGTTGTAACCATGTTTTTATTAAGCCTATTTGTTTTGCCCTAGCTTTTTTATGACACCTCTGTATTAAACCTTCTCTACTGTGACACGAAATAAAAACCCCCTTTCAACCCACTTTGATCAGTAGTGAAAAACGTATAACTCAGTGATGATTAAAGTTAAAAATCTTTTACATTGGCAAAGAACCTTATCTTTCCCCTGATTTATCTCAAAGCTGCATTTTTCAACTTGACTCTTGTTAACGTTCGCTTTTTACTTTCAAAGATTAAAACAATGAGGATAAGTAAATGATTATATTTATCACCGGTGCTTCTGCAGGTTTTGGAGAAGCTATTGCTCGTCACTTTATTAACCATGGACACAAAGTTATTGGTACCGCGAGACGTCTTGATAAACTGCAAGCTCTTCATCAAGAACTGGGCGATCTATTCTATCCTTTACAATTAGATGTCACCGATAAAAAAGCAGTCAGTGAAATTTATCACCAATTACCAGAACAATGGCGCTCAATTGATGTATTAGTCAATAATGCAGGACTCGCTTTAGGATTAAGTACCGCTGATAAAGCCAATCTTGATGATTGGGATACTATGATCGAAACTAATAATAAAGGTTTAGTGCATGTCACTCGTGCATTACTACCCTCAATGGTTGAACGCAATGTCGGGCATATTATTAATATCAGCTCAACAGCGGCTTCTTGGCCTTATATGGGGGGAAATGTGTATGGTGCAACCAAAGCCTTTGTTAAGCAATTTAGCCTAGGCTTACGTGCCGATCTTCAAGGTAAAAAAATACGTGTTACTGATATTGAACCCGGTCTTGTGGGGGGAACTGAGTTCTCATTAGTACGCTTTAAAGGTGATACCGATAAAGTAGAACAAACTTATGCAGGAGCAGATGCGCTTACTCCTGAAGATGTTGCACAGGCGGTTTTTTGGACGGCAACATTGCCTGCACATGTTAATATTAATACGCTTGAGATGATGCCCGTCAGTCAATCTTTTGCCGGATTAAGTGTGCACCGACAAAATTAAACGCACTGAAAACTCATTTTTTGTTAAGGGATCATATATACTTGTTGATATAAAATAGTCATTGTTCAGTGCTACATAATTTTAGAGGATAGCCATTATGATAAATACGTTAACTAAGAAACAAGCAACAAGGACTCTGCTGTTTTCACTATTTCTTGGTTTATCCGTGTCTTCTTTTTCTTCTGTTGCAGCTTCAACAAATGTAACCATTAATGGCAATGGCTATGATAATGTTTTAGATAAAGAGCAAGCTCGACAAATGAAAGAAGATTGGGATCAAAAACGCGATCTCCGTAATAAAATCAACCAACGCGAAAAAACTGAGTTTAATAAAATAGATAAAGCTATTGATGAGCGTGATGCTTGTTTAAAAAGCGCCAATATCTATGCTTACTGGGAGCCAGAAACACGTCGCTGTTTAGACAGTAATACTGGTCGCCCAATTAACCCTTAATATAAATAAAACAATGATGTTTTAGAAATCAAGCAAGGAGAGAAATGTTATGAAAAAATATCTATTTGCAGTACTGGCTACATTGTTCGCATTTGCACCTTTAGCCGCAAATGCTGGATGTGATGAAGTCGTTCAAGATATTCAACAAAAAATTGAAAATAATGGTGTTCCTGCGGCTAACTTTACCCTAACAGTGGTTGAAAATGATCAAGTTGCACAGACCGAAGGTAAAGTTGTAGGTACTTGTGAAAATGATTCCAAAAAAATCATTTATACTCGCCATTAATCACTGATTTAATAGAATTAATAGCTAAAAAGGGTACTTTGTGTGCCCTTTTCTTTTTTAACCTAAATAGCGATTAGGCTATTAATATTTAGTATTCATTGTTAAATAAAAAAACACCCAATGAGTTAACCCATTAGGCGTTGATAAGAAATAAGTAAAACTAAATATTAATAGAAAATAAGTTATTGAATAGAAATAACTTATTGTTATTCTCTTTGATTGACCTTAACTAAGCGGGTTGAGCGATTTCTAACTGGCTTAAGTCAAGATAACAAGAGAGATCACGTTCTTCAGGGCGCAATAAATACGGGATTTCACCAATCAATGGGGCTGGAATATGTTGAGATAACCTTTCTACAATTTTTGCATAGTGCGGTAACCCAGGATTAATTCTATTAGCCACCCAACCAACTAATTCTAAACCATCATTAATAATAGATTGCGCGGTTAGAATTGAGTGATTGACACAACCAGGTTGGATCCCAACCACTAGAACAACAGGAATTTTTTCTTTAGCCACCCAGTCTGAATAAAAAGTATTATCATCAAGTAAATAGCGCCAACCACCATTCCCCTCGATAACAACGCATTCAGCTTTTTGGCCCAAATTATTTAGTTCACTTGAAATTTGATGGAAGTCTATTGCATTTTCACTTACATAACAATTTTCTAGCAAAATAGGGTTAATTTCGTCGTAGCGAGCGTCAATAGGTGAGGAATTATGAATAATCTGAGCATCACGATTACGATTACCCTCAACCGTTTCATGCAATTCGGTTGCGATAGGCTTAAAGCCCACTGCTGTTGTCCCGCCACGATTTATTGACTGAAGAAGTGCTCGGGTGACAACAGTTTTACCTATGTTGGTATCTGTCCCCGTAACAAACAAGCGTGTTAACATATAATTTACTTCCGTTATGACAGATAAATCAGGTTTACGAAAAATGACAGAGATTAGAGTTTAGGGTAACACTGTTTATGGTGGCTTGAGTTAGCTCAATTTTTTAGTTAATTGAGTAAAAATAGGGTAATGTAAGTGATCAATTGGCCTACTTCTCTATGCATAATACTTTAATTATACTTTATTGTATTATTATTAGCCTTGCATTAACTCAAGTAATAATGAGCCATTATATAAGGCTTCTTTTACTAGTGATGCCGCTGGCAATGTGCCTTTATTGCGCAATTCTGTTTCTTCAATAACCAAATTATGGGCATATCTAGGTAATACATGGTGTTGGATACTACTAAGGATCAGGGGGAAAAGTGTAGATTTTGCTCTACACAGAGGTGAACCTATTAATATTTTTTGAGGATTAAAAATATTGACCATCACGGCTAAAATAAAACCAAGTCGTTGCGCCACTAAATTAATTATGTCTAATGCTTGTTTATCACCAATTAATACAGCATCACATAGCGTTTCTACCGTAATCGGATATTGATTAAGTATTGAGGTGGGATTTTCTTGCGCCAAGTGCTGTGCTTTTTTAATTAACTGAGGGATCGATATTTCCGTTTCTAAACACCCTTTTGCACCACAATAACATTGCGTCTGTGAATCAATAACTTTTGTATGCCCTATTTCGACGGCACTATGGCTGTTTGAATGTAATGTCTTTCCATTAGTCACAACCCCTGCACCGACAATATCATCAATAACAATTTGCAGAATATCGGTGTTATTTTTGGCTGCACCATAGAGTGATTCAGCCATCGTCCAAGCCGTTACACTGTGTTGTAAGAAAACAGCAACACCTGTTTTTTCCTGAATTTTATCAGCCAGCGGAATATCTTGGATAGCATAGTAAGGAGAGCTATAAATAACGCCACTAATCGGATCAACAATTGCATTCATGGTAATACTAATTGCAGTAAGGCGCTCTACTCTTGATTGATAACGTTGAAAGAATGTATCTATTGCAGCAAGGAAATGATGCAAAAAAGCATCACTATTTTGTTTAGGAAAGTCGAAGGTATCTTCAACAACTAATTGATTATCAAGCTCTCTTAAACTAAAAAGTAGGCTACCATTATTTACTCGAATACATAAAAATTGCCACCCTTTGCTCTCTAACTTTAAACCAACAGCCGGCCGTCCCCGAAATCCCAACCCAGGAAATTCTGTTTCATGAATAAGGTGTGCTTCGACTAATTCTCGCGTAATTTTAGTAATACTGGCAGGCGCAAGTGTTGCTTTTTTAGATAATGAGATACGAGAAATAGGACCATGTTCATCAATTAATCGAAAAACAGTGCCAAGATTAAATTGTTTTACATGATCAATATGGCTAGGCGGGATCCCCATTTCATCTTATCCTTAATAAAAAAGCCGTAATTAATTCGAAGCTCTAAATAATTATTTTTCGATTATGTCGTCAGTTTGTGATAATTGTACAATAATTACATAAAAATCGTGATGGAAAGCACATATAAATCAAGATTTTTGATCTTCTAAGATATTTTTTAGCAATAATTGAGTCAACCTGTTGGCCGCAGCGGGGATCGTTCGTTTGTTATGAGAAACTAACCATACTTCAGAGAAAGCATTCGAATTAGCAAAATGCAGATAATGCACACCATCAACTTTCATGCGGGTAAATGATTTTGTCACAATAGAAATACCTAATCCGGCAGCAACAAGCCCCAAGATGGTCATCGCCTCTCCGGCTTCCTGTGCTATCGTTGGTGTAATTCCCGCAAGGCTAAGCAATTGAATAATTTCATCATAAAGCGCCGTTCCTACATCTCGCTCAAAAAATACAAAAGGATATTGCCCAATATCTTGAATATTTACGCCTGTTTCTTTGTATTCAAGTAAAGGATGCCCTTCATAAACTGCCAAAATAAAAGGTTCACGAAATAGGAGCTGGTGGTGCAAATTATCAGGTAACACCGTATTACGCATAATTCCCAAATCAATGTGGCCAGTTAATAATGGTGATATCTGCTGTTTGGTATTCATTTGATGCATATGAATACCGACTTCAGGATAATTTTCCCTAAATTGACGCAAACTTAACGTAACCAAATGCATAAAAGGTGTTGTTGAGGTAAAACCAATTGAAATTTCACCTAATTCTCCTTTTTCCATTCTTGATGCTCGTGTCGCTACCGCCTTAACTTGTGCCATAATTTGATAGGATCCTTTTAAAAACATTTGTCCTGCCGGGGTTAACGAAACAGAACGATTGGTTCTTTCGAGTAAACGAGCCCCTATCTCACTTTCTAAGGCTTGTATTTGCTGACTTAAAGGAGGTTGGGAAATATTTAATCTCTCAGCTGCCTTACCAAAATGTAATTCTTCAGCAACAGCAATAAAATAACGTAAATGGCGAAGTTCTATATTCATAATTTGTATTATTCGTTGATGTAAATGCCTATTGATACTTTAAAAGTCTTATTGCTAATGATTAATATATTAGACAAAAAAATCAAATGTTTCTAACATTGATATAAATCAAATTTAAGTATTGGATAGCCACTTTTTATGGACACTCATGAAATAAGCAGTAAAAACATGGCCCTAAAAGAAGATGTTTCTATCAACACCACTTCTAAACCAAACAGTCCGAAACACTATATCCAGCGTGATGACGCGCTTTATATAAAAGTGACAGTGTCATTTTTTATGGTTGGTTTAGCCACTTTTGCATTACTCTACTTTGTGCAACCTATCTTACCTATCCTATCAAAAGAATTTTCAGTCACCCCTGCAACCAGTAGTCTTGCTTTATCGCTTTCTACAGGTCTTATGGCTTGTGGTCTATTGATTACAGGGCCTCTTTCTGATGCGTTTGGTCGAAAAAATGTGATGGTTATTGCGCTATTTTGTGCGGCTTTTTTCACACTATTAAGTGCCATGATGAATAGCTGGACGGGAATTTTAATTACACGAGCACTCGTAGGGCTATCACTTAGTGGTGTTGCAGCCGTTGCGATGACCTACCTTAGCGAAGAGATCCATCCTGCTTATCTAGCCTTATCGATGGGGCTTTATATTAGCGGTAACTCTATTGGTGGTATGAGTGGCCGTGTTATTACTGGTGTTTTGAGTGATTATTACTCTTGGCGTGTGTCTGTGATTATTTTAGGTATTTTTGCCCTTGTTGCTGCTATCATTTTTTGGCGAATATTGCCAACTTCACAACATTTTAGGCCAGCAACCTTAAAACCACGTAATCTTCTCATCACAACTAAATTGCATTTTAGAGATAAAGGACTCCCTCTTCTTTTTATTGAAGGTGGCTTGTTAATGGGAGGGTTTGTAACTTTATTTAATTATATTGGTTATCGCCTATTAGATGCACCTTATTCATTAACTCAAACAACCGTTGGTTTAATTTCAATTGTTTATTTGAGTGGAACTTATAGCGCATCGAAAGCAGGCTTATTAACCAATAAATATGGATTAGGTAAAGTGTTTATTGCCGGTGTTTCTATGATGCTAGCGGGTATATTAATTACACTATTTGACTCTCTGGCAATTATTTTTATAGGTATGCTTATTTTAACTACAGGTTTTTTTGCTGCCCATGCGGTAGCAAGTAGTTGGGTTGGACGTCGAGCTAAACGAGGACGTGCGCAGGCCTCTTCTCTTTATCTATTTACCTATTATGCAGGTTCGAGTATTGCGGGAACACTAGGTGGGATCTTCTGGGTCAATTTTGGTTGGCTTGGTGTTGGGTTGTTTATTGCTTTTTTAATGTTAACCGCACTATTAATCGCACTGCGCCTTAATCGAATAGCACAATAAAAAGTCATAATTTTCTATCTGTTAATTTATAAAAACCTATTGATAATAAAGAAAATTGTGACTTTACTTTGCTTTTTTTAATATGGATTCTCTATTTTGAAAAGGACAACAACCATGACTTTAATAAAATTACCAATAATACTAGCAACACTATTATTTGCATCTATATCTGTTGCCACAGTAGACAACTGTCCACCGACTAAGCCAGATTGTGTAGACGAATATACAGCTTTTCATTACCCCCCTGAAGAAGATTAAAAATAAAACCAAGCTAGCTTAAAAAAACCGCATATAACGATATTTAAGAAAAATATCATCAACAAAGTGCCCTTTTATCGCTATACTGTATAAATAAACAGTATAGCGTAATTTTTTAATTTTCACCCTACTAGACGATATACATTCCACTGAAGTTTATGTATTGTTTTTAATAACGGGTAATTGTATGTTGTAACTAAACAAGGTTATAGAGATGAGTAAATATAATGCAATACAGCGATTTAATCTCTGTTTTCAACAACTTGAAACAGAAATCAATGCTCTTACCGATTTTCTTCGTCAGTTAAAGCAACTTCCTTCTGCGGTTTTTGAATTACCTGAGGTAAGTAAAGAAGATGAACATGATGAGATAACAAATGTTACAGTGTCACCTAGTTATGATCTTGATGCTTTAGAACTCTCTTTAAAATTAATGACCAATCTCTTTATCTATGATAATGCCCCACATGTCAGTAGCAAGCGTGCGATACGTTTACCGGGGGTACTCTGTTTTAGTGTCAGCAATCCTGTATTTAAGAATGTAAAAACACAAGTAGAGAGCATTAATTCATTAAAAAAACAGCTTTCAGATATTGTGACGAAAGAGTCTGGTATTTCGAAAGAAGAACGTTTTGATTTTGTCCATAATCAGCTAAAAGGCTTAATTACACTTAATGCTTATCGTACCCTCACCCTACTTTCTGATCCTGATACAGTACGTTTTGGCTGGGCCAATAAAAACATTATAAAAAACTTAACTCGTAATGATGTGTTAGCTCAGCTAGAAAAAAGTCGAGAGGCCAATCGCGCCGTACCTCCTTATACTAGTGAACAATGGGCTGAACGTATTGATAAAGAGATAATGACCCTTTCACAACTCCCGGAAAATGCCAAATTAAAAATTAAGCGTCCAGTGAAAGTCCAACCTATTGCCAGAGTTTGGTATTCAGAACAACAAAAACAGGTACAATATGCTTGTCCCCTACCATTATTAGCTTTTTATATTGATAAAGCGTCGGACTTTAAGCCCATAATAGGTGAATTAGCTGATTATGATGTGAATAATATTCAAATTCGCCATCGCCCTAAAGCCAAAAAGTTACAATTAATTATTCCACGCTTACATTTATATCTTGAAAAATAAGCAATAGAAAAAAATCCCGCTATCTGGGATAGCGGGATCCAATATTGTACTAGATAAAATAAGCGTATAATTGCTTATTTTTTCATACTACCAACCATATCTTCTGGACGTACCCAGCTATCAAATTCTTCTGCTGTCAGGTAGTTCAGTTTCAGTGCAGATTCTTTCAGCGTTAAGCCCTCTTTATGAGCTTTCTTCGCGATCTCTGCAGCTTTGTCATAACCGATATGGGTATTTAATGCCGTAACCAGCATTAAAGACTCATGCAATAATTTATTAATACGCTCACGGTTTGGTTCAATACCAATAGCACAATGCTCGTTAAAGCTACGCATACCATCAGCCAATAAACGCACTGATTGTAGGAAGTTATCAATAATCATTGGGCGATATACGTTCAGTTCAAAGTTACCTGAAGCACCACCGATATTGATAGCAACATCATTACCCATAACTTGAGCGCACAGCATGGTCAACGCTTCACACTGAGTTGGGTTCACTTTACCTGGCATAATGGAGCTACCTGGCTCATTTTCTGGAATAGAAATTTCGCCAATACCGCAACGAGGGCCAGATGCTAACCAACGTACATCATTAGCTATTTTCATTAATGAGGCAGCTAAACCTTTTAACGCACCATGAGAATGAACCAGTGCATCACAGGTTGCTAATGCTTCAAATTTGTTAGGAGCCGTGACAAATGGCTGACCTGATAATTCAGCGATACGTTTAGCAACGCGAACTGCGTACTCAGGATGTGTATTTAATCCTGTACCAACCGCCGTTCCTCCCAACGCAAGCTCACACACATGAGGAACTGAATCTTCGATATGTTTGATATTATGCTCAAGCATCGCCGCCCAACCGGAGATTTCTTGACCTAATGTAAGTGGTGTCGCATCTTGCAGGTGAGTACGACCAATCTTGACGATATCATGGAAAGCTTCTGCTTTCTCTTTAAATACTTTCAGTAATGATTTTAATTCCGGCAGTAAATCCTGACGTAATGCGATAACAGCAGCGACATGCATGGCCGTTGGGAACACATCATTTGAACTTTGACTTTTGTTAACATCATCATTCGGATGAATTTTGCGTTCCATGCCACGGATACCACCTAGTATCTCACTACCACGGTTAGCTAACACTTCATTCATATTCATATTTGATTGAGTGCCAGAACCGGTCTGCCAGATTGCTAATGGGAATTCAGTTGGGTGTTTACCTGCCAGCACTTCATCAGCAGCAGCAATAATTGCATCTGCACGTTCTTTAGGTAATAACCCGAGATCCATATTGACACCGGCGGCAGCTTTTTTGGTTAAAGCAAGCGCGTGGATCAGTGCAACAGGCATTTTTTCTACTGAAATACGGAAGTGTTCTAGAGAACGCTGCGTTTGAGCTCCCCATAACTGGTCAGCTGGTACTTCGATTTGTCCCATTGAGTCTTTTTCAATGCGAGTGGCTGCCATTTCAATCTCCTTAAGTACACAGAATAATTGATTAGTTCCGAATTACTTTCTAGTAAATAACTCGGATACAGCTATCATGCCATAAATAGAATAATAAATATGAGAGCTAAAGCGAGCTTATGAAATTTATAACAGAATGAAATTGGTTGATTTTTCTGATTAAATGAGGTTGGCTCACGATAATATTGGTGTTTTTGCTCTCTATTTATAACCATATTAATTACAAGCTTTTATTCTGTATCATAAATACAAATATGGCTTAAATAAATATACTTTTAATCCAAAAAAGACCAAAAAACGACATTTTTATCTTTAATTGCCTTATTTAAGTTATCTATAATTATTTCTCTTTAAACTCATTGTGTTAGCTTATAACTAAGTAAGTTCTGATTGCGTTCTTATTTCACTAAATCTATATTTACAGAGAATATAGATAGCAATTAATATACGCTAATTATCTATATTCATATTCAGAGTATTGATAACCAAAACCAATTTGTTGGATTGTTTAAGGGTAGCAAAACAATCTTAAGAACGTATGCTACGAAGCATACACAGAGGATGGACTAGAATTATGAAGAAATCGCTTGTCGCTGTTGGTGTTATTGTTGCACTAGGTGTTGTTTGGACCGGTGCATCATGGTACATGGGCAGTAAAATTGAAAGCCGCTTACAGGAAGAAACCAAACGCACTAACGTTCAATTAGCGCAACTCGCTAAAGAAAGCCAATTAGGTGCGGATATTAAACTTGAAATTCGTGACTATAAGAAAGGCGTCTTTACTTCTACTGCTGATCTTGCGGTTGTGATTTCAGAGCATGCCAAATCAGATGAAGATAAAAAAGTAGAAGAAGTGCTCTTTAAGACGGATATTGACCATGGGCCATTCCCTCTTTCTGATATTGCTCAATTTAATCTAGCTCCTAAGTTAGCAGCAATGAATAATACTTTAGTGAATAATGAGACCACTAAAGATCTATTTAAGTTGACCAAAGAGCCATCATTTATTGATATGCACTCTTCTTTATCGTTTGATGGCAGTGTATCAGGTAAAGTTAACATAAATCCTATTAATTACAGCAAAGAAGGTAGCCAGTTAACAACATCTGCGTTTCAGATTGATTTTTCTTCCGATAAAAATGCAACAAACATCTCAACAGCCGTAAAAGGTGATGAAGTCATTGTTAAGAAAGGTAATGATGAAACCTTTACGCTGAAAAATATTGCAGGCTCTGTCGAAGGAACTAAAGTTAAAGACGATCAATATCTATTTGATACACAAACACTGAACTTTGGCGATATTACCTTTACGAGCCAAGATAAGTCATCTAATTTCACTTTAAAAGATACTTCTCTTGCTACTAAGAGCCAAATTAAAGATAAATTATTCTTTATCACTCAAGATTATAGTTTTAAATCTCTTAATGTTGGTGGTTTTGATTTTGGTGCGGGTAAATTTGCTTACTCAATTGATAAAGCAGACCCAGATGCGATGTTGCTATTAACAAAAGTTTATAACAGCACCTTCTTACCTTGGAATCAAAATAAATACGATAATTCAGCGATGATTGAGCAAGCTGTACGTGATGTTTTGGAAAAAGGTTTAGTATTCCGTATTGATGAAGCATCGCTTACCAATAGCAGTGGCGCAAGCAAGCTAAACTTTAAGTTAGATTTAAATGCGTTCAATGCTGATGCACTGAAAAAAGAAGACAAGGCGCCGTCAGTTCTGTTTAATGAATTGTTCAATAATATCGATTTTAATATCGATCTTTCTGTACCAATGCTAACGGAGTTCCGTAGTACCACACAATACCTTGATGTTATGCGTTATTCTGAAAAAGGCTTAACAGACGAAGATAAAGCTGAAATTCAGAAAACAACCGCTAACGACATGGCACAGTTAAAAACTGAATTACAGCAAAATATCAATCAAATTTCTCAAGACGAGAAAGATGCTCTGCCATTGATGCTGTTATCACAAGACGGTAATAAACTGTCTTTAAACCTGAACTATGCTGCTGATAAATTTACTATGAACGGTAAAACTTACAGCTTTGATGAGTTTATGGAAGTAACACAAGCCCCTCAAATGTTAGGTTTAGCGGCGATGTTATTCGGTGCGGGTGCTTCTTCTTATGATTATGATGACTCTGATTATCCTGAATATTCAGAAGAGCCAGATCAAAATGATGCAATAGAAGAGCCACAAATTGAGATCCCAGCAGCACCTGCTGAAAACAATTAATTTTAGTCACTGATAACATACAGTCACTAATCAATAAAGCCCCCTATCACCATTCTTATGATAAGGGGCTTTTTATTGTTATTAACAATCACAATGAGGCTTAAACACTTCGCGTGTGCCCCAATCTTCTTTACAACATGAATCAATCGCTTTATGCATTATTTCTGCAAGGGTATTAACTGTTGATATAATAGTAGAGAGCTCTTCACAAACATGACGACACGTTGAATTATCTTTATTCAGATCAGGAAGTTTAGGTAATGTTAAACTGTCACATAGAATTTCTTGCAGAACTAAAGAAAAATTAGCGATACCTGTTGTGTATATATAAGAGCGTCCTCCCGTCATCTGCGCTAAGCGCACATACTCTTTCGTGATGTTATCTCTATCAGCAATAGTAGGAAAGCGATCCACATTAGAGGGATCATCATTAGGCGTTCCCTGATAAGTATATACTTTTACTTTTTCGCTTCTAGCAACCACTATTGCCTCATTGTTTTTAAGCACAGCGGCTTGTGTTAATACACCTCCGCCACCTTCCATACCTTCATCACCTAAGACAAAAATTGCACGACGAGCGCCATCTCGCCAATCGAAATATTTACACACATCAATGACGGCTCGGCATAAATCTTCTTTATTTCCAGCATGATCTCGTCCATCAGCCTCTTTAAATGGCGCTCTTGCTTGTAATTTGTGAGCAGATACACCTTGTGTCATTAAATAGTCAGTCACTGAGCGATCGAACTTAGTATTATCCCACGTACCTTCTATTCCTAAAAAAGTGACTCTTAAACTTGATGGGCAACGTCCTAATGCCTTTTGAACAGCATCATCTATTTGTTGACTTAAATCAGAAGATTCATCAGCCATTGAGCCACTTGTATCTATTACCACAACTAAATCTAAAGCAACATTGCCATCTCCTGTCTCCATTTGTGAACTTAAAGTAGGGTTAGCAGATGGTGGCGGAATTATTGGTTTAGCTATTTGTTTATTACTATCATTATTTATTAAACTATTATTTGATTTTCCATTCATATTCTCGCTCCAATATATGCAATATTAAAAATAAAGTGATTAGCCTTTTTCTAGCAAGAATATATTATGATTTTATTTTGTTTATTCACTTCCTTATTAAATATAATAGATTTGTTATTTTTTAATATCCCAATATTATTAACAATAATTAATAAAACAATCACTTTATTTATAATTAGATAATCAGCCATTTCGCTAATAGACATTCTTAATTCTTACTAACACCTATCAGTATATCTGATAGCTTATATCAAAAACTATGATATGTTTGTTTTTAAAGGAAAAATTACATTTTCAGCCAAGTTGATAAGAAGCATCAACTATACTGAAAAATAAAGATAATAAATGTACAGCATTAATTTAAAAATAATTTTTATCGTCGGAAAATACAAAAAAAATGCCTCTTTATGTATTAAAAATAAACAACTTTAGTTTAATTTATAGTGAATCAATTGAAAATCATTCATAATAATAGGCAATTTATTACTTTATTCCCCTTAAAAGAAAGTCACCATAACAAGTGGATTTTCATTATTATTATTAAAAAGGAAAATAACACGTGATTGACACACAGTTGCCTTTAACCGATTTGCACCGCCATTTAGATGGAAATATCCGTCCGGAAACAATTTTAGATTTAGCACAACAACATAATATTGCCCTACCTGCCTATGAGCTAGAAACATTGCGCCCACATGTGCAGATAACTAAAAATGAGCCTAGCTTAGTGAGCTTCTTACAAAAGTTAGATTGGGGCGTTGCTGTACTCGCCGATTTAGACGCTTGTCGCCGTGTTGCTTATGAGAACGTCGTCGATGTTGCTAATGCAGGTATTGATTACGCAGAATTACGCTTTTCACCTTACTATATGGCCATGAAGCATCAATTACCGATTGAAGGTGTTGTTGAAGCAATTATTGATGGTGTACAAAGTGCCTTACACACTTATGATGTTGAGATCCGTTTAATCGGCATCTTAAGCCGTACTTTTGGTGAAAATGCCTGCCAGCAAGAATTAAATGGTCTATTAAAACATCAAGATAAAATCACCGCACTTGATTTAGCTGGCGATGAATTAGGTTTCCCTGGGCATTTATTCCAGCCTCACTTTAATCGTGCTCGTGATACAGGCTGGAAGATCACCGTTCATGCAGGTGAAGCAGCTGGTGCTGAAAGTATTTGGCACGCGATTAAAGAATTAGGGGCAAGTCGTATTGGTCACGGTGTTAAAGCCATTGAAGATCCCCGTTTGATGGATTATCTCGCAGAGCACCAAATTGGTATTGAATCTTGCTTAACCTCAAATATTCAAACCAGTACTATTGCCTCTTTAGCACAACATCCTCTTAAGAAGTTCTTAGAGCACGGTATTATCGCCTCGCTCAATACTGACGATCCGGCCGTGGAAGGTATTGAGTTAAAACATGAGTATACTGTTGCTGCTCCTGCGGCGGGTTTAACCGCAGCACAAATTCGCCAAGCACAAATTAATGGTCTTACTATGGCTTTTATTAGCCAAGCTGAACGTGATGCATTAATTAAAAAAGTGAGTTTAGGTTAATATTAACGAAAAAATACCGCCTTATTGCTAAGGCGGTATTTTTATCTTTTGCTCTATTTTTACAGTGACTACTGATGGTGTTTTTTAGCTTGATTGGCATAACGCTGAGCTAATATGGCACAAACCATTAATTGAATTTGATGAAATAGCATCAGCGGTAATAGCATGATCCCCACCGTTGCTGCGGGAAATAGTACATTTGCCATGGGAACCCCATTTGCCAAGCTCTTTTTCGAGCCACAAAATACAATCGTGATTTCATCAGCTTTATTAAAGCCAAGCCATCTTGCACTATAAATATTAATAACAAGTACAATAGCCAGTAATACACAACTGACAATGGTGATAGTCAATAACGACCAACCGTCAATTTTATGCCAAATACCTTCAACGACGGCTTCACTAAATGCAACATAAACCACCAGCAAAATAGAAGAGCGATCGGTTCTATTCACTAACATCTTATGATTATCAACCCAACGGCCAATTAATGGACGAGATAAATGACCGATAATAAAAGGCACCATCAGTTGTAATAAAATAGATTGTATCGCCCCCGCAGTATCAAAATGCTCAGCAGAGCCTTGTGTTTCCATTAAAAAACCCACCAGCACAGGGGATAAAAATACCCCTAAAATGCTTGATGCTGATGCACTACAGATTGCCGCGGCTACATTACCACCGGCAACAGAAGTAAAGGCAATAGCGGATTGTACTGTCGCAGGTAAAGCACAAAGATATAAAAACCCCATATAAACGGTAGGTGACATCCAGTCAGGTACCATAAACTGTAGTCCCAACCCTAGTAATGGGAATAAAACAAAAGTACTGGCAAAAACCACTAAATGTAAGCGCCAATGACCAAGTCCTGACAATATCGCTTCTCTAGAAAGCTTTGCCCCATGTAAAAAAAACAATAAGGCGATCGCAGCCGTAGTGAGATGTTGAAAGATGACTTTTATCTCACCTTGCGCAGGTAATAATGTTGCGAGTATGACCACCAAGCTCATAATCATTAAAAAAGAGTCAATTTTTAGCTTTTGCCACCAAGACATGGTTTTCGTCACTCCCTAATGTTTACAGCTTAATTGTGGTTTTTGATTGATTTGAAAGGCTACCGGCTTCAATTAAACGCATAACATTAATGGCCTGTGACACAGTAACAGGACTCTCTTCACCAAATGCAATCGCACGATAAATTTGCTGATAATAAGCGGGATAATTACCTGATAGAGTCGGTAACTTTGTTGTTACTAATTCACCACTCTCTGTCGATAATGTTAATTCACCCTCTTGAGGATCAGCCCCCCAGTTATACATTTCAGTCGGAAGATAACCCGCTTTTAATGCATCTTCTTGGGTATCTAAACCATATTTTACATAACTGCCTTTGGTCCCATGAATAGCAAAAATAGGCGTAGGTGAAGCAACCAACATAGAGGCATGTAAAATAACTTTCAGATGACCATAGTCTAATAGTGTATGAAAGTAGTCAGCATTTTTAGCATTAGGGCGCAACTGAGCAATATCAGCAGTGATTGCATAAGGTTGACCAAAAAGACATACCGCTTGGTCTAGTAAATGAGGGGCCAGATCGTACCAAAGTCCTCCACCAAGTCCGGCATCTTCACGCCAACGTTGGCGCACAGCGGGTCTAAAACGATCGAAATGCGCTTCATAGGCACTGACTTCACCTAATGTTTTATCGGCGAGTAATTTTTGAACGGTAAGAAAACCGGCATCCCAACGACGATTATGAAAAACTGAGAGTAATCTCTTAGCTTCTTTCGCTTGTTGTGCCAATTTTTCTGCTTCATCGAGTGTCAAAGTAAAAGGTTTATCGACAACAACATGTTTACCGTTTTTTAAGGCTTGTGAGGCGTAGGTATAGTGAGTGTTATTAGGTGTTGGAATAACAATTAAATCGATGTCTGGATCATCAATCAGTCGTTGTGGGTTGGCATACACCGTAATATTAGGAAAATCAGCGATAACTTTACTTTCATCAGAGCTTGAAATGGCTGATAGTGTTAACCCCTCAGTGGTACTGATCAGGGGAGCATGAAAGGTTTTACTTGCATAACCATAGCCTATAATCCCCACGTTTAAATTTTTTGTCATAACCCTATCCCGCTTTTATCTTTTTATTCTATAAATGAAAAATGACTTTCACTTCTACAGCTAAATAAATAATAACAAAGTTTGTGATAATATCTCGTTTAGAACTTAGTATAATAGTAGGATCTTTGATTAATGAAATTAAAACCTCAGACAAACGTTTTGCCCGAGCAATCCCCTAAAGCCCCTATTACGGGTTGGTTACTTGCCCCTTTGGCTTATTTGCTGTTGTCGATAGTGGGCTTAGGTTTAATGTCTGTTTTATATTTAATACGATATTTTTCAGATTTTTCGATTATCCACCAGCTACCTTTTCATGTGGTATCAAGCTGGTATCTTTCCGTGTTAACAACATGGGCGATGTTTGCATTTACCGCTTATTTATTAAGACAGTTCTTTTACCGCGCTAAAAATTTTCCTCGTTTATTTATTATTTGGTTATTAATTAACTTATTGTTGGCGATAAAAAGTTTCGGTTTTGCCCCTGTTGATGATCAAACCGCGGTTAAGTCACTATTATGGGCCGTTATGGCAACTGTCTGCTTTGTGCCTTATATCAAATATGCTAAGCGTGTCCGTGAAACTTTCACACAAGATCGATAACTTCATACATTTCAGCTTGATATTATACTCGCCCGTTTAGCCTCTTTATTTTATGAGGCTTTTTCTCCATTTTTTAACAATTTTGGCATAGCAATGACTGATTACTTGCTTTTATTCGTTGGTACCGTCTTGGTGAATAACTTTGTACTCGTCAAATTCCTCGGTTTATGCCCATTTATGGGTGTATCAAAAAAATTAGAAACCGCGATAGGAATGGGGTTTGCGACAACGTTTGTCATGACGATTGCCTCTATTAGCTCTTGGCTAATGGATACCTTTATTTTAGTTCCCTTAGACTTACTCTATTTACGTACACTCAGCTTTATTTTAGTGATTGCTGTTGTGGTGCAATTTACAGAAATGGTCGTAAGAAAGACGAGTCCAACGTTATATCGTCTATTGGGGATTTTCTTACCTTTAATTACCACCAACTGTGCCGTATTAGGGGTCGCGTTACTGAATATCAATCAATCACATACCTTTATGCAATCAGCAGTATATGGTTTTGGTGCTGCGGTAGGATTCTCCTTAGTTATGGTGTTATTTGCAGCCATTAGAGAAAGACTGGCTGTTGCCAATATTCCTGCTCCTTTCAAAGGCTCTTCTATTGGCTTAATTACTGCGGGTTTAATGTCTCTTGCCTTTATGGGTTTTAGTGGTTTGGTGAAACTGTAATGAATTCTTTATGGATAGCAATTGGTGTACTGGGTGTACTAGGGCTTCTATTCGGCCTGATTTTAGGTTATTCCGCTCGTCGCTTTAAAGTAGAAGAAGATCCTATTGTGGAAAAAATTGATGCCATATTACCACAGAGTCAATGTGGTCAGTGTGGTCATCCTGGTTGTCGCCCTTATGCAGAAGCGGTAGCTAATAATGGAGAAATGATTAACCGTTGTGCACCGGGTGGTGAACAGGTTATGTTAAAAATTGCCGAACTGATGGGGGTTGATCCACAACCACTTGACGGTGATGAAGAAGCATTAAATCCGGTGAGAAAAGTGGCTTTAATTGATGAAGACAACTGCATCGGGTGCACAAAATGTATTCAAGCATGCCCAGTGGATGCCATCGTCGGCGCTACTCGTGCAATGCACACCATAATAGAAGATCTCTGCACAGGGTGTGATTTATGTGTTCCACCTTGTCCAACAGACTGTATTACTTTAGTTCCTGTGAAAATGACGACCTCTAATTGGAAATGGGATTTAAATACTATCCCTGTAAGAAATATTCCTGCAGAGCCAGAAGAAACACCCGAAGATGAACCGTCATTAAAGACGGAGGATAACGCTCATGTTTAATCTCTTTTCGTTATTTAAAAAAGATAAAATTTGGGATTTTAAAGGCGGCATTCATCCTCCCGAAATGAAATTACAATCAAGTCGCACGCCTATGCGTATAGCCCAGTTACCGGATGAGGTTACCATCCCTATTCATCAACACTTAGGTACTCCTGGGCAACTTTGCGTTAAAGTGGGTGATCATGTTTTAAAAGGCCAAGCCTTAACTCGTGGTGTAGGAAGAACATTACCTGTTCATGCTTCTATATCAGGTACGGTCACGGCAATAGAGCCATTTCCAAGCACTCACCCTTCTGGTCTGCCTGAAATTGCAGTGAAAATTGTCTCTGATGGTAAAGACGAATGGCGAGAAAAATCACCACTAGTTGACTATCAATCACAAAGTAAAGAGGTATTGCTTACCCGTATTCATGAAGCAGGCATTGCTGGATTAGGGGGAGCGGGTTTTCCAACAGCCACAAAATTAAAAGGTGGTGGTGATTTAGTTAAAACGCTCATCATAAATGCCGCTGAATGTGAGCCTTATATCACAGCTGATGACAGACTTATGCAAGAGCACGCAGATGAAGTTATTGCGGGTTGTCAGATATTAATGCATATACTGTCACCGGATGAAGTGCTGATTGGTATTGAAGATAACAAACCTGAAGCTATTGCCGCCTTAAAACAAGCATTAGCAGCACTCACAAATGAAAAACGTATTTTTATTCGGGTGATCCCTACCAAATATCCATCTGGAGGCGCTAAACAGTTAACAAAAATATTAACGGGCAAAGAAGTTCCTTCTGGCGGTCGCTCCTCTGATATTGGCGTATTAATGCAAAATGTGGGGACGGTAGTGGCAATTAAACGTGCCATTATCGATGATGAACCTTTAATTGAACGTGTCGTCACCGTAACTGGACAAGGGGCTAAAACCCCAGGTAACTTTTGGGCACGTTTAGGTACTCCTATTTATGCACTTATAAAACAAGCAGGCTTTGTTGCTGGCTCTGAGCAGATGGTCATTATGGGGGGGCCTTTAATGGGCTTCACCTTACCTGACTTAAATGCCCCCGTTATAAAAATTACTAACTGCTTATTAATTCCCTCTCCAGAAGAGATGGATACAGATAATATTGAAGAAGCCTGTATCCGTTGTGGTCAATGTGTTGACGCCTGCCCTAGTGGTTTACTACCACAACAACTTTACTGGTTTAGTAAAGGGAAAGAGCATGAGAAAGCGCAACAACATAATTTATTTGACTGCATTGAGTGCGGGGCTTGTGCTTTTGTCTGCCCTAGTAATATTCCATTAGTGCAATATTACCGCCAAGAAAAAGCAGAAATACGAGAAATTGATGCGGAAGCTAAGCGAGCGGCTGAAGCTAAGGCTCGCTTTGAAGCGAAAAAAATCCGTATGGAACGAGAAAAGCTTGAACGTGAGGCAAGACATCAACGTGCTGCAGTTAAGCTTGATGATCACCAACAAAATGAAGTGCAATCTGCACTTTCTCGTGTAAAAGAAAAACATAGCATTGGCAAAATTATTGCTGTTAAAGCAGGAGAACAACCTGACAACGCAGCGGCTATTGCTGCACGCAAAAAACGTAAAGAAGAAGCCCGAGCAAAACAAGCTGCTAAATTGGCACAACAGGTACCACAAAATACCCATACCACCGCCGATGCAGAAAGTGATCCGCGCAAAGCCGCTGTAGCGGCAGCATTAGCTCGTGTAAAAGCTAAGAAAGCTCAACAAGCGCAAGCAACTGCAAAAGTAGACACTCCTGCTGAAACTCCGGCAGAGGTGGAAACCGATCCGCGCAAAGCTGCTGTAGCCGCAGCATTGGCTCGGGTAAAAGCTAAGAAGGCTCAACAAGCACAGGCAACTGCAAAAGTAGACACACCGGCTGAAACTCCGGCAGAGGTGGAAACCGATCCACGTAAAGCAGCTGTGGCTGCTGCTATTGCTCGGGTAAAAGCTAAAAAATCTCAACAAGCACAGGCAACTGCAAAAGTAGACATACCTGCTGAAACTCAGGCTGAGGTGGAAACCGATCCACGTAAAGCGGCTGTCGCCGCTGCCATTGCCCGTGTAAAAGCTAAGAAAGCTCAACAAGCGCAAGCAACTGCAGAAATAGACACACTGGCTGAAACTCCAGCAGAGGTGGAAACCGATCCGCGCAAAGCTGCTGTGGCCGCTGCTATTGCTCGGGTAAAAGCTAAAAAAGCTCAACAAGCGCAAGCAACTGCAGAAATAGACACACCTGCTGAAACTCCGGCTGATGCTGAGGTGGAAACCGATCCACGTAAAGCTGCTGTGGCTGCTGCTATTGCTCGGGTAAAAGCTAAAAAAGAAGCACAGCAACGCCATGCTAAAGAAGAAGTGACATTGGATTAATACAAATGAAATTTAGACCAATACAAAATAACAATAGCAAATTGAAAATCGCCAGCTCTCCATTTACTCATAATCAACAATCCACCAGTCAAGTGATGTTGTGGGTAATATTGGCCGCTATTCCAGGTATTCTATGCCAACTCTACTTCTTTGGTTTAGGGACGCTATATCAAATCATCTTGGCAATCATTGTCGCGCTATTGGCGGAGACTATTTGTGTCAAACTCAGAAAAGAAGATCCACTTCTATACCTAAAAGATAATTCCGCTTTACTAACAGGTATCTTACTAGCAATTAGTATTCCTCCTTTAGCGCCTTGGTGGATAATTGTTTTAGGGACATTTTTTGCGGTTGTTATTGCCAAACATATTTATGGTGGATTAGGTCAAAACCCATTTAATCCCGCGATGGTCGGTTATGTGGTGCTATTGATCTCCTTTCCTGTACAAATGACATCATGGATGCCCCCCATTGAATTACAAGCAGTGTCTTATAACTTTATAGATAGCTTAAGTATTTTCTTTACCGGACATACACCCTCAGGACTCACCCTTGAAGATTTAAGACGCTCTGTAGATGGCATTACCCAAGCCACACCACTTGATAGTTTTAAAACTGGATTATTAACCCACTCTATTGATGAAGTATTAGCAACGCCAATCTTACAAGGTGGATTTGCGGGAATGGGTTGGCAATGGGTGAATGTTGCCTATCTGGTTGGGGGCGTTATCTTGTTATATAAACGAATTATTAGCTGGCAAATTCCTGTTGCCATGTTAACGCTACTTGGTGTTTGTTCACTGATCAGTTGGGGGATCGATGCTACTCGTTACTCTCAGCCACTATTACAGCTTTTCTCAGGTGCGACGATGTTAGGGGCTTTCTTTATTGCCACCGATCCTGTTAGCGCCTCCACCACACCAAAAGGGCGATTAATCTATGGTGCAATCATTGGCCTATTAGTGTGGATTATTCGTGTCTATGGTGGTTATCCTGATGCCGTGGCCTTCTCAGTCCTATTAGCTAATATTGCTGTACCGCTTATTGATAGTTATACCCGTCCTCGGGTTTATGGACATTAATGGAGATAATGATGATCGAGATACTAAAACGTCATGGGTTAACATTAGCTATCTTTGCGGCCTGTACCACAGGGTTAACGGCTGTCGTCTATCACTTGACGGCGAATACTATCGCAGAGCAAGCGGCTTTAGAAAAACAGAAATTATTAGACCAAGTGATCCCAACCTCTCTCTACAATAACCATCTCGCGCAAGATTGTTATATTTTGACAGATAAAGCATTAGGTAATGAAAAACCACATAAACTTTATGTTGCTCGTTTTAATGGTAAACCTGTCGCCGCCGCATTAGAATCAACGGCACCGGACGGTTATTCAGGGGCGATTGAATTATTGGTTGGTGCTGATTTTAGTGGCAAAGTACTCGGTGTTCGCGTGACAACACATAATGAAACACCGGGGCTAGGTGATAAAATAGAAACGCGTATTTCAGATTGGATTTACTCATTAAGTAACAAGTTTATTACCAGTGATCATGACTCACATTGGGCGGTAAAAAAAGATGGTGGTGATTTTGACCAATTCACCGGAGCAACTATCACACCAAGAGCCGTCGTTAATGCATCAAAACGCACTGCATGGTTAATACAATCTTTACCTGAAAAATTAGATACCCTTTCAGCTTGTGAGGCGAATTAAAATGAGTATGATCAAAGAACTGTTTTCACAAGGATTATGGAAGAATAACTCTGCTTTAGTTCAATTATTAGGGCTGTGCCCATTACTGGCAGTGTCTTCTACCGCGACCAATGCTTTAGGCTTAGGTCTAGCCACAACATTAGTATTAGTTTGTACCAATGTGGCAGTGTCGAGTTTACGTCGTTGGGTTCCCTCTGAAATTCGTATTCCAATTTATGTTATGATTATCGCATCCGTTGTTAGTGCGGTACAATTGCTTATCAATGCCTATGCTTATGGTTTATACCAATCGTTAGGAATATTTATTCCTCTTATTGTCACTAACTGTATTGTGATTGGTCGTGCAGAGGCGTTTGCAGCTAAAAATGAAGTTTTCCCTTCAGCAATTGATGGCTTTGCTATGGGATTAGGTGCAACAGCGGCACTCTTTGTTTTAGGGGCAATGCGTGAAATATTAGGTAATGGCACTTTATTTGATGGTGCTGATTTATTATTAGGTGAATGGGCGCAAGTATTAAGGGTTGAGATAGTACATTTAGACTCACCTTTCTTACTGGCTATTTTACCCCCCGGTGCCTTTATTGGTTTAGGTTTTATGCTGGCCATAAAATACCTGATTGATGAAAAACAGAAAAAACGCGTTCCATCCACGACCAAAACCTATGAAAAAGAACAAGGTTGTGGCAGTCATATTGTTAAAAACTAATTTGTGAGCATAATGAATCAAGCTAAACGTATAGAAATTTTAACTAGGTTGCGGGATAACAATCCGCATCCTACTACTGAGTTAAGATTTAACTCCCCGTTTGAATTATTGATCTCCGTGTTACTCTCTGCACAAGCCACCGATGTTAGTGTTAATAAGGCAACAGCAAAACTTTACCCTGTTGCCAATACACCTCAAGCAATGCTGGAATTAGGTGTTGAAGGGATCAAATCCTATATTAAGACCATTGGCCTATTTAATACAAAAGCTGAGAATGTGATTAAAACCTGCCAAATATTGGTAGATAAACATCATGGCCAAGTTCCTGAAAATAGAGAGGCTTTAGAGGCATTACCCGGTGTCGGCCGTAAAACAGCGAATGTCGTACTTAACACCGCTTTTGGTTGGCCGACCATTGCTGTTGATACACATATCTTTCGCGTGTGTAATCGCACTAAATTTGCACCGGGAAAAAATGTTAATGAAGTGGAACAAAAACTGCTAAAAGTGGTACCGGCAGAATTTAAAGTCGATTGCCACCATTGGCTTATCCTGCATGGTCGTTATACCTGTATTGCCAGAAAACCACGGTGTGGCTCTTGTATTATTGAAGATCTCTGTGAGTATACCGAAAAAACAGATCCACAATAACATTGTGCAAATTTCTCTGTTTTTCTGATGCATATTACTTGCGTCATTACACACAATCGAATAAAACTATTGCCCACTTTTATTATTAAAATTGCCGACTTTCCGGAAAAATATGTTTCAAGACAATCCGCTGCTTGCTCAGCTAAAACAGCAACTCCATGCCCAAACACCGCGCGTGGAAGGCCTTGTAAAAGGGACAGATAAAGGCTTTGGCTTCCTTGAAGTTGATGGTCAGAAAAGCTATTTTATCCCTCCTCCTCAAATGAAAAAAGTGATGCACGGTGATCGCATTATTGCTGCCGTACATACTAATAATGATAAAGAGTCCGCTGAGCCTGAAGAGCTGGTAGAACCCTTTTTGACTCGCTTTGTCGGCCGTGTTCAGAAAAAAGAAGGTGATAATCGTCTATGGATTATTCCTGATCACCCTCTACTCAAAGATGCCATTCCTTGTCGTCCTATAAAAAGCTTAACGCATCCATTTGCCGATCAAGATTGGGCAGTGGCGGAAATGCGCCGACACCCTCTTAAAGGTGATAAACATTTTCAAGCTGAATTAACTGATTTTATTACCGATAAAGATGACCATTTTGCACCTTGGTGGGTGACATTAATGCGTCATCAATTAGAGCGAAATGCACCTGAAGTAGACAGTGAAACATTAACCTTACATGATGATCTACCGCGTGAAGATTTAACTGCGCTCTCCTTTGTGACCATCGATAGTGCTTCAACCGAAGATATGGACGATGCGTTATATATTCGTAAAGAAGAAAATGGTCAACTTTCACTGTATATCGCTATTGCCGATCCAACGGCTTATATTCAGCCTAATAGCAAATTAGATACCATTGCAGCACAACGAGCGCTAACAAACTATCTACCGGGCTTTAATATCCCGATGTTACCTCGTGAGCTATCAGATAATCTCTGCTCATTGCGCCCTAATGAAAAACGTCCTGCGTTAGTCTGCCAAGTGGGTATCATGGAGGATGGTGCATTAACCGATGAGATCCACTTCTACTCAGCATGGGTAGAATCAAAAGCAAAACTGGTTTATGACAATATTTCTGATTGGCTAGAAGGTGAAGAAACACAGTGGGCACCTGAAAATGAGATTGTTCATGAACAAGTCATGCTATTAAAAGAGATGAGCGAGAAACGTCATGTATGGCGTGAACAACATGCTCTCGTCTTTAAAGAGCGTCCTGACTATCGCTTTATTCTTGATGACAGTGGCAACGTATTAGATATCGTGGCGGAAAAACGTCGTACTGCCAACCGTATCGTGGAAGAAGCGATGATCACCGCCAATATTTGTGCGGCAAAGGTACTTAGTCGCAATCTCGGTTTTGGTATTTATAACGTTCATACTGGTTTTGATCCGCTCTATATTGATCAAGTCTCACAAACCTTAAAAGAGCACGGTATTGAAACCAACGCAGATGAGTTATTAACCCTTGAAGGTTTCTGTCGCTTACGTCGTGAACTGGATAATCAGCCAAACCAATTCCTTGATAGCCGTATTCGTCGTTTCCAAAACTTCGCTGAAATAAAAACAGAGCCAGGCCCTCATTTTGGTTTAGGCCTTGAAGCTTATGCGACATGGACATCACCGATCCGTAAATACAGTGATATTTTAAATCACCGTTTATTAAAAGCGATTATCAGCAAAAGTGCGGCAGAAAAACCGCAAGATGAAGATTGTGTTCGTATTGCCGAACGTCGTCGTGCTAACCGTATGGCCGAGCGCGATGTCGGTGATTGGTTATATGCGCGCTTCTTAAAACCTTTTGCTGGCACTGAGAGTACCTTTAATGCCGAAATTATTGATATTACTCGTGGTGGTATTCGGGTACGTTTAGTTGAAAATGGGGCTATTGCCTTTATTCCTGCACCATTTTTACATGCGGTACGTGACGAAATTCAATGTAGTCAAGAAACTGGCTCTGTCATTATTAAAGGTGAAACAGCCTATAAGCTCAACGACATTATTCCGGTACGTATTGAAGATGTGAAACTAGAAACGCGTAATATTGTTGCTCGTCCGATTTAACAGCTATTTAGCGTAATAGATATTATCAAGCTGATAACCTACTCAGGTTATCAGCTTTTTTATTTATTACATTTTGCGACTCTACAGATATATAAAGTGACGCTGTCACTATTGATGCTAGTTTGCTAATAATAAAAATGCGCTGACCTTCAACAAGATAAGCGCACTATATGTAGAATACTAGGCTTCAATCGATGATTGGGGTTGTGATAAAGAACTACCTCAGCCTCCGGCCAATTTCACTTTCATCCCTTTCGCTTCTAATAAAGATTTAATTAAATCCCGTTTATCACCTTGGATTTCAATTAATCCCTCTTTAACACTGCCACCACAACCACATTTCTTTTTTAATTCAGCCGCTAATTTAGCCAGAGCTGCATCATCCAAATCAATACCAGAGATAACACAAACACCCTTACCTTTACGGCCACTGGTTTGACGTTGGATACGCACAATACCATCACCGGCGGGACGCGTAGGTTTCTGCTCTTCTTCTTTAATCCGACCGATATCAGTGGAATAAACCAGCCGAGAATTATTATCCATGTTGCACAACACCTTGTATAGAACGATTAATTTGCTGTAAAGTTTCCAGTGGATTTTCACTACGTGTAATAGGTCTGCCGATCACCATATAATCCACCCCAGCCACTATCGCTTGCTCTGGCGTCATAACTCGACGCTGATCACCCACTTCGCTCCCCGCGGGTCGAATTCCGGGAGTGACCAATAAAAAGTCATCACCACACACTTGTTTAAAACGAGTGGCTTCATGGGCCGAACATACCACACCATCAAGACCACAGGCTTTAGCCAGTAATGCTAAGCGTTCGGCTTGTTCTGCTGGAGTTAGGTTAATGCCCAATTCAGTGAGATCGGATTGATCCATACTGGTCAACACAGTGACAGCGGTTAATAGCGGTGCCTCTTTGCCAAATGAGCTTAAGCTCTCCTTTGCCGCACGCATCATACGACTACCACCACTCGCATGCACATTTACCATCCATACCCCTAAATCGGCAGCTGCGGCAACTGCTCTCGCCACCGTATTGGGTATATCATGAAATTTTAAATCTAAGAAAATATCAAACCCTTGCTGTTGCAATTGCGTTACAAATTGCGGTCCAAAGCGAGTAAACATCTCTTTACCAATTTTAAGGCGACAAGATGAAGGGTCGATACGTTGTGCAAAATCGAGTGCACTTTTTTGGTCTTCATAGTCTAGTGCCACAATAACGGGCGCGCAGGTAGAGCTGGGCGATTTTTTATCACAATCAAATGACATTTTAAGGCCTTTATTTATCAAGAGACTATTAAAAGTGACATCGTCACTGACCATCTAAGCCACGTATCGGCTTAACGGTATCCCAAGAGCGACAGGATGGACAATGCCAATATAATGCATGGGAGGTAAAACCACATTTATGGCAACGGTAATCAGGTTTTGTGCGGATCTGCTCACCGACCATATAACGTAATAAGATCAGACTCTCTTTTGCGCGTCCTTCTTCTGCTTCAGCTAAATGATAGCGCATTAAACGATAGAAAAGTCGCATGGTAGGATGACGTTCTAGTTGGCGATTAATATATAACTGTGCGGCTTCAATGCCCTCTTTCTCTTCAATAATATCGGCAAGATAAAGCTCTGCAATGGCACCACAATTACTCTCGACACATTGACGTAGATAGGCTTCCCAACGTGCAGGATCACCTTGAGATTGGAAGCATTCAAAAAGCATTGGCAAGGTTTCACTGACCATCTCTTTATCTTGCTCAATTACTTTCATTAATACATCAATGGCTTTATTTTTTTCATCGCGCGCGATATAGATACGACCATACATAATGGAAACACGGGCACAAAGTGGATCCATTTGCCCGGCTTTTTGTAGAAAACTTAGCGCATTATCAAGATTATCACTGCTCATTTCTTGCAATGCGAGTTCACAATAGAAATGAGCAATTTGCTCTTTAAGTTCATGTTGACCCAGTTTTACCAATTTCTCTGCGGTTTCTATCGCCTTACCCCAGTCACTGGTAAGTTGATAAATGGCTAGGAGGGATTGTAATGCACTTTGACGAAAATCCTGCTCATCAATCAGCTGTAAAAACATATGTTCAGCGCGATCATAAACCCCTGCTGCGACATAATCACGGCCAAGTTGCTGAATAGCGAGAAGACGTTGTTCAAAAGAGAGTGCCGCGCTCTCCATTAACGATTGGTGAATACGAATCGCACGTTCAACTTCACCACGAGAGCGAAATAGATTACCTAAAGTAAGATGTGCTTCAAAGGCTGAGCTATCCTCTTTAAGCATTTCAAGGAACAGATCAACCGCTTTGTCTTGTTGATCAGAAAGTAAAAAGTTAACCCCTGCCACATATTCACGTGACAGGCGATCGGCATTTTGCTGTTTATCCTGTTGCGCACCACGACGCCCCATATACCAGCCATAAGCCGCAGCGACCGGTAATAACAGAAACAGCAACTCAAGCATCTATTCTCGTCCTTATTTTACAGTAGAAACGGCTGTAGAACGATTTTCTTGGCTTTCTTGTTTGGTTTGCTCACTTTCAAGGCGCTTAATTTTACGCTTTGCTCTTACTAATGATAAACGTACTCGCAAGTAAAAAACGCCACTGACGATCCAGCCCAGTACAAAACCAACACCAAACAGCGTGGCTAATAAAGTAGAGATACGATATTCACCTTGAGCAATAAGATAATTGAAGGTGATCACCTGATCATTATTTGAACCTAACGTCATGGCTATTACGACAATAGCTAGCACCAGAACAACCAAAATAAAAAGTAGAACTTTCTTCACATTATTTCCTTTTTATTCTCTTTTCTTTGGATAAGGGATAAAGGTAGCATTTTCACCACTCACAAAGAAAGTCATTTCTTAGAATCATCTGATTTTCGTATATTTTTTCACATAAATAGTGAAAAATAAATTCGCTATCTCAAAAAGAAAAACGATTATCAAGGTTTTAACAACAATCGTCGTTCAATCATCCAAAATGCACACCACACCAACACAGCACTAATCAGAATACCGACAATCACATCAGATGCCCAGTGCATACCTAATATTATTCGTCCGACAGTCACATCAATACCCCATAATATCCCTAAGCTGGCTAAAAAATAATGACGTCGTAACATACACAGCACAAACACAAATAAAGCCAGTGTTGCAGAGAATAAGCTGTGTCCAGAAGGAAAGGCATAACCGGTTTCTGCTCGCCAATGGCTTAATTGCCATTGAGGGATCAGCGACGAATGAGATAATCCATTATGCAACAGTTGCTCACGCTCAGGACGAGACACTTGGTAAAAATGTTCTGGTGATATTGATAGTTGGTTACTGACCCAAACCACATAAGGTCGTGGCTCTTTAACGCTATTTTTTACAGCCACTTTGATCAACTGCCCCAACATCAAAGTCGCGACCATAATAATTGCTAACTGAATAAATGCTTTTTTAGGTAGTTTAAGAATAAAAAAGAGCAAAACAAGGCAAAGTAATATAGTTAAAGCTCCCCAAGGTTTAGCCGCACTATTGGCTATCCATAAAGTGCTTTCGCCTCCCAGAGGATGTGCTGATGGTTGCCATTGCCATCCCAGAATAAGCACCACAATAGGTACAATCAAAAGCAATCCACTTCCTAAAAGCATCAATACTGATATTTGCTTATTCAATCTATTTGTCCTTATCTATTCTGTATGCACTGTTTTTATTTACTGATGATTAACTGATATAAATGATTAGTATAAACAATACCAGTTTAGCAATAAATAATTATGCAAGTAGGCTTAAAATCTGATAATTTGTTTAGGTGTGATTTATTAAGTGTGTGTTATCAAATTCCCTGCCGATTTAGACAAGGAACCATTTCAGTGTTTTATTTCTCTTTGTCCTCGTTATAAAGTGTATAATCTTGAACGAGAGTATCACCTGAAATTATGAGTCAAAAATAATGAAATTAAGACGTATCGCAGAAGCAAAACTCCCTACTCCTTTTGGTGAGTTTTTAATGGTGGGTTTTGAAGAAATTGCCACAGGAAAAGATCATGTTGCCCTCGTTTTTGGTGACATTTCTGGCACAAAACCCGTTTTATCCCGTATTCATTCTGAATGTTTAACTGGCGATGCACTATTTAGCCTGCGTTGTGATTGTGGTTTTCAGCTAGAAGCTGCCCTTTCACAAATTAGCAAAGAAGGCCGTGGTGTATTACTTTATCATCGCCAAGAAGGTCGCAATATTGGTTTACTTAATAAAATCCGCGCTTATGCATTACAAGACCAAGGATTAGATACTGTCGAAGCTAATCTAAAGTTAGGATTTAAAGCTGATGAGCGTGACTTCACCCTTTGCGCTGATATGTATAATCTATTAGGCATACATGAAGTACGATTATTAACCAATAATCCAAAGAAAATCGAAATAATGAAAGAAGCTGGGATCAACGTGGTAGAGCGTGTTCCATTAATCGTAGGACGTAATCCAAGTAATGCTCATTATCTTGATACTAAAGCGGATAAAATGGGACATATGTTATTTAAAAAAGCGCAATAACATAAATATCGGATAGATTATCAGCGTTATTATTCAATCCGGGTGATTTAGCCCGGATTTTATTTTCCTGCACTTACCCCCATCAAGCTACTGACTATTTTCAAGATGATTTTTTTATCCTTTAATTATTAAATTATATCATGTGAAATTTTATCATATGGCAAGCTGTTGACTCTTTAACTGGCTTTAAGCTATTTATAACTAAATAATTTTTAATAGGAATAGCATAATGCCATTACATTTTTCTGGTAGGATTTTTGCGTCTCTTTTATTAGCTGGGACACTATTAACAGGTTGCGATAACAATGATAACAACCGTTATGCAATTAAAGTGGGGGTGATTAATGGTGCAGAGCAAGATGTGGCAGAAGTCGCTAAAAAAGTGGCTAAAGAAAAATATGGTTTAGAGGTTGAGCTGGTGGGTTTTAGTGGCTCATTGTTACCTAACGATCCCACTGCAAACAAAGAATTAGATGCCAATGTGTTCCAACATCGCCCTTTCCTTGAGCAAGATAATCGTTCTCGTGGTTATAACCTCGTCGCGGTAGGCAATACCTTTGTTTTTCCTATGGCGGGTTATTCAACCAAAATTAAACATCCTCAAGAATTAAAACCCGGTGATACAATAGCACTGCCCAATGATCCAACCAACTTGGGGCGCGCATTATTATTGCTACAAAAAGAGAAACTGATCACCTTAAACCCTGACAGTGGCCTATTACCCACAACACTCGATATTATTGATAATCCACTTAAATTAAATATTATGCAATTAGAAGGTGCGCAACTACCTCGAGTATTAAACGATCCCCAAGTAACGGTTGCGATAATTAGCACAACTTATATCCAACAAATTAATTTATCACCAACCAAAGACAGTATTTTTATTGAAGATAAAAGTTCACCTTATACTAATATTATTGTTACAAGAGAAGATAATAAAGAAGCAGAGAATGTACGCGATTTTATTAAAGCCTACCAGTCACCCGAAGTGGCAACAGCCGCTGAGACTATTTTTAAAGGTGGTGCTATTCAAGGGTGGTAAACACGACTTATAATTTATCAGGTCACTTATAATAAGTGACCTATTTATTAATAGTTATGACCCAAAATAAAACTTTAATTTATTATTTTCATCTGCTTTAATTGATACTTGAAGATCATTACCATATTGATCATATATAATACAATTCATTTCTTCATCTTTCCTACTGGATGTAAACGCTTTTCCATATTCTATACTATAGCTCCAGAAACATACCCCATCCTCATCATTTGCTGATGTGACCGGAATTAAAGTATCTGGTTTAAAATGGAATTCCTTAGTGTAATAATGAGGCTTTAATGGAATTTTTTTAATATATTTATCAGTCGATGTGCTAATAATCTGATAATGACCTTTTTGAAAATAATGAAAAGATTTATTTTCTTCATACTCTACACTCTTAGTTATCGTTCTATTATTACCGTTAAACCTTAGATAATATTTCGTCAAGACATCACCTGATGTTTCTACATCTTTTTCTATTCTAGGATTTACCAGCGGTTCTATGTCTACATCTGCTTCTGTAAATATTTTTTTTGGTGCAACGTCCAGAATGATAAAATTTAAATAATCACTGTAATTATTTTTAAAGGCTGTAGTATACTCTTTTCCTTTAATGTGAGTCTGTGCACAAATTCTAAAGGTATCTATCACTTTATTAACAGAAAGATAAATAACACAAGTAGATGCATCAGGGGAGTTCAATGTTGCTTCTTCACTGCTTGGAAATACAAATCCATTTTCTTTATCAGATAAAGAAATATCATTGCGGTCAATAGGAAGATTTTTTTCATTTACAATATGTGTATTTCTATAAATATCTTCTTTGGCTATTTTTATGATACGACCATTTTTATCTAAAGCCTCTATATAAATAGTAATAGGTACCTGATGTCTACCATTAACATATGCAGTCGCTGTACTGTTATATCTATTAATATAAATATAAAATGCTCTTAGTTCATCAATATCATCCCAAGAGCCAAATTGGCTCTTAATAACCTCACCTTTCGATACAATTGTATTTCCCTCAACAGTCGCATAACCAGTCACCCAACCATTTTTTTCAACTATTGCATCACCACGAACAATAGCATATTCTGATACTTTAGCATTATCTTTAATAACAGCATTATCATATATTACAGCATCGTCAGATATTCTCGCATTATCTTTAATAACTGCATTATCATATATTACAACATCATCAGATATTGTCACATTATCTTCCACTAGCACATTACCATAAATCTCTGCATTGTCTTTTACTTTACTATTTCCCTTAACTATTGCATTACCGTAGATCTTCACATTATTTCTTATAATTGCATTATCTGTGACTTTAGCATTACCAAATACCATTACATTATCAAAAATAAAACAATTATCATCTCTGCTTAAATTACTTTCATTTTCTATCCATCCTCCTGGACTATCTGTATACACTCTTCTAATTCTATATAAAGTAACACCATTATATTCTTTTGTTTCACTCGTTATTTTATATTTCTTCATAAACACCTCCATAATAACACCCTGTTAATATTGTTATATTAACTTGATACTCATTAAAAATACGTTTAGCATTTAATGGTTAGTTTATAGTATTAGATGAAATCATTTGTCGATATTATGAAATATAAAAATATTCTATTATAAAAAAGAAAGCGAAGAATTAATTCATCATTCTTCGCCAACTAATTAATACTTACTAAATTATTTTACAACATATTACGAATAACATAATGCAAGATCCCGCCATGTTCAAAATAAGCCAGCTCAGTTTGCGTATCAATACGACAACGAGCCATAATAGTTTCTTGGCGACCATCTGCAAAAGTAATATTGACAGCGACATCTTGACCCGGTGTTAGCGAATTAAGCCCCGTTATCTCAATTTTTTCATCACCTTTGAGCCCTAAAGTCTGGCGTGATACACCGTTAGGAAATTCTAAAGGTAATACTCCCATACCAATCAAATTAGAACGGTGAATACGTTCAAACGATCCGGCTATCACCACTCGCACACCTAATAATCGTGTACCTTTGGCGGCCCAGTCACGGCTAGAGCCTGATCCATATTCATTACCGGCAATAATGGCTAAAGGCGTATTTTCTTGCTGATAACGCATCGCCGCATCATAAATGGCTAACGTTTCTCCCGTTGGAATATGTTTTGTAAAGCCCCCTTCGATCCCCGGCACCATTTCATTACGAATACGAATATTTGCAAAAGTTCCTCGCATCATGACTTCGTGATTACCACGTCTTGAACCGTAAGAGTTAAAGTCTTTTGGTTCAACACCATGCTCTCGAAGATAACGCCCAGCAGGGCTATCGGCTTTAATATTCCCAGCAGGTGAAATATGATCGGTGGTCACCGAGTCACCTAATATGGCTAAAATACTGGCTTGGTGAATATCTTTAATCGCCTCTGGTGTTTTTGTCATACCTTCAAAAAAAGGAGGATGGCGAATATAAGTAGAATCAGGTTGCCAAGCATACACCGGGGTATCTTGTATTTTTAGTGATTGCCAAGTTTCATCACCATCAAATACCGCAGAATACTCTTTATGGAACATCTGCGTTTTTACTTTTTCCACCGCATCGGCAATGGCTTTACTGTCAGGCCAAATATCTTTTAAATAGACCGGATTGCCCTGCTTATCTTCACCTAATGGCTCTTTGGTCAAATCAATATTCATATTACCAGATAGCGCATAAGCCACGACTAAAGGAGGAGAAGCAAGCCAGTTGGTTTTCACTAAAGGATGGATACGACCTTCAAAGTTACGATTACCCGATAATACAGCGGCTATAGTTAAATCATTATCTTTAATCGCCTCTTCAATCGGGGCTAATAAAGGCCCTGAGTTACCAATACATGTGGTACAACCATAACCAACCAAATTAAAACCAAGTTTATCTAAATAAGGTGTTAATCCCGCCAGTGCTAAGTAGTCAGTCACCACTTTAGAGCCGGGGGCTAGTGACGATTTGACCCATGGCTTACGCTGTAGGCCTTTTTCTACCGCATTTTTAGCCAGTAGACCTGCGGCCATTAAAACATTAGGGTTAGAGGTATTGGTACATGAGGTGATCGCTGCAATCACTACCGCACCATCCGTTAAGGTAAAAGGAGGCTGATTATCAATAGTGACCTGAGGATATTGAGCAAGAGGTTTTTTATTTGTTTCAAGCTCTACAGCAGCTTTAAATGCTTTTGGTACATTCAGCAAGTTAACTCTATCTTGTGGTCGTTTAGGGCCAGCAAGACTTGCTTCCACAGTGCCCATATCTAACGATAAGGTTGAGGTGAAAATAGGTTCATCACCGGCATGACGCCATAAGCCTTGCTCTTTACTATAGGCTTCAACTAATGCAATTTCTTGCTCTTCACGCCCAGTAAGGCGTAAATAATCTAATGTAATTTCGTCAATAGGAAAGAAGCCACAGGTTGCACCATATTCAGGTGACATATTGGCAATCGTCGCTCGGTCAGCAAGAGGCAAAGAAGCTAGTCCATCACCATAAAACTCAACAAATTTCCCTACCACACCATGTTGACGTAACATTTGCGTTACAGTTAATACTAGGTCAGTCGCTGTGATCCCCTCACGTAGTTTACCCGTTAATTTAAAACCTACCACATCAGGGATCAGCATTGAAATCGGTTGGCCTAACATCGCAGCTTCCGCCTCAATGCCACCAACGCCCCAACCCAATACGCCCAGACCATTGATCATAGTAGTATGTGAATCGGTTCCAACCAAAGTATCAGGGTAAGCAATATGCCGGCCATTTTGTTGCTCAGACCATATCGCTTTACCTAAATATTCTAAGTTAACCTGATGGCAAATGCCCGTTCCAGGAGGTACTACACGAAAACGTTCAAACGACTGTTGCCCCCAACGTAAAAAGAGATAACGCTCATAGTTACGCTGCATTTCAATTTCAACGTTTTTCTCAAAAGCATCATCACTGGCATATTTATCAACCATCACCGAATGGTCGATAACCAAGTCAACAGGAGAAAGTGGATTAACTTTTTCTACATTTCCCCCCAAAGATTTTACGGCTTCACGCATAGCGGCTAAATCAACAACGGCAGGTACACCCGTAAAATCTTGCATTAATACTCTTGCTGGGCGATAGGCAATTTCACGGGAGGCGTGGGCATTTTTTTGCCAATCTACCAATGCCTTAATATCATCTTCAACAACCGTATCATCATCAAGATAGCGGACTAAATTTTCTAGCAGAACCTTTAACGATTTAGGGAGACGAGTGATATCCCCTAATTGACGAGCAACTTCAGAAAGACGGTAATACTCATATTGATGAGTACCTACAGAGAGCGTAGAAAGACTCTCCTTTTTCAGACGTAACGACATAGCTCCTCTCCTTCTTATTTTTATGCTGACAGCAATCACAAACTATCAAAATAGGTAAGGTTATCTATTAACCATATCATAGAAAGAGAAATTTCGCTTACGGACCACACGATTTGTTAATATGATGTTATTGAGATTATATTACTAACAAAACTTAATCTCTTTCTTTTAACTTAATTAGGATTTAATGGGGCTATTATTGCAAATAAAGGATAATGTATATGAACAATCAACAAGCCGAACAACTAAAAAAGATTATGATGGCTGATAGTTATTTTGCACAACCTATTACGCCCCCTTTTCCACAGCCTTTAGCAATAAAATCATTACAACAGACACTTAATATCAAAGATACAGAAGGACTTGTTCAATTTATTATCGCTTCACCTAAACGTTTTAACGAATCAGAAAAAATGATCATGACACAGCTGAAAGATATACAAATTGCCTTAATCTCTATTATGTCGAATCATCTTTCAGTATTAAAAAAAGAAGATAGTGAAGCTTATTATCAACCAGAGCATTGGCTAGAAACCCTTAATCATTTGCCTTTGCTTAGCCGTAATAAAGTTGAAAGCAAACGACTTGATAAGCAAACATTTGATTTTTCAATTGCTCAAGCCTTTGTGCAACTGTTATTAGGTGCAGCCATTAATGCAGCGTCACCGTCATTAGCCGAGTTTATCGATTTTTTACGCAATCAGGGACAACAAATTGAACTAGGAATACGCCAATCCTTTGATAGCTATAAAACGATAACTATTGCAGGTGTGACGGAAATCCTTAATCATAATAATCAGCTTATTTTTGTACCTAAATTAAAAATAATGAGTCTACGTTTCTCACATCGAACAGCCAAAATGTTATTAGCCAGTTGTTCGGGGCGAAAATTTACGATTTCAGTAGAATACACAACAATCACCTCAATTTTTGATATTGGTGCACTTAATGATCCACTGATTAATCGACAATTTTATGCTTTTTTAAATAAGTTTCGTCAGTTGAGTATTACTCAATCTGATTCATTTTTTAGTGGGGACTTTTTATTGCAATAGCATTAATGTTATAAGTTACATAATGGTAAAAGGCGGGATAATATACCCGCCTTTGCGTATTAAACTAAAGGTAACTCGATATCTTTAAATAACTCTTCAATTTCTTCATTGGTGCGTAAAGCTGTCGCTTGTTCCACCAAATTACGTGTTAGATGTGGGGCAAAACGCCACATAAAGTCATACATATAACCGCGTAAAAAACCACTACGTCGAAATGCAATTTTTGTGGTGCTATAACTAAATTTATCACGCATATCAATAGCGACTAAATCGCTATCAAGCATCGGATCAAATGCCATACTCGCAATCACACCAATACCTAAGTGTAGCCTGACATAAGTTTTTATTACATCCGCATCCGTTGCAGTAAAAACAATTTTAGGCTTTAAACCCACTTTACCAAAGGCTTCGTCAAGATCAGAACGCCCAGTAAAACCATGGGTATAAGTAACGATATCGTAAGTTGCAAGCTCTTGTAAGGTAACTTCACGCTTTTGCGCCAATGGGTGATCTTTAGTTACCACCACAATACGATTCCAACGATAACAAGGTAACATCACTAAATCGTTATACAGATGTAGTGATTCTGTCGCTATAGCAAAATCACTTTTACCACGGCAAACATCTTCTGCAATTTGTGTCGGTGAACCCTGATTCATATGTAATGACACTTCGGGATAACGTTCTATAAAACCTTTAATCACTGGGGGTAAAACATAACGCGCTTGTGTATGAGTGGTGGCAATAGAAAGCGAACCGCGATCAGGATAAGTGTGTTCCCCTGCAGCCGAACGGATAGCTTCTGTTTTGGATAATATCTCACGAGATAATCTGACAATTTCTTCCCCCGCTGGCGTCACATGTGTTAAGTGCTTACCACTGCGAGAGAATATTTGTATACCCAACTCATCTTCTAGCATACGAATTTGTTTACTGATCCCCGGCTGAGAGGTATATAAACGCTCTGCTGTCGTTGAGACGTTTAAATCGTTATTCACCACTTCAACGATATAACGCAACTGTTGTAATTTCATAGAAGCACGATCCCTTTACAAAAGACTTATTATTCTGTTATTCCGCTCATATTCATATAACTAAAAAGAATAATAAATAAGCAATATATAACCACTATATCACTTATTTCATTTCGGTCTAACGTAATTAATAAGGTTATTTAGGTTTTATTATATCGAATAGTTATAAGCTATAAAAATCGGTAGAAATCTTGCTGTCTCTGGATGGTCTTGATTGTATTGTGATAATAACAATTTACTGATTCGATTTGCTGTTAAAACCACTGTACTATTGCCTAGTAAGCGTTGGAAAGTACAGTAAACGGTCAGGAGCAACAGAATCATATTTAACGTAATGTACATACATAGAAGATGATCACCATCGAAGGTTAGCTCATATCAAATAAATCTATAAGATTGCATAGTTAAATTAATAGTTGAATTAGAATAGTAACCTATTGATTAATCAATATATCTCACAAAAGAAGTAAACGCTTTTTCATCACTATTCTCGATTATTTCATTGAAATTAATTATTCTGCTATAACTAGATCCGTCCAATATTTTAATATTGCCGTTAGGGAAAATAGCTTTGTTATCATTTGAGATGATAGTCGTGGTTAATTTAGGTTCAACTTTATAATTAAAATAAATTTCTCCATCTGATTTATTGGATAATTTTTGTTCATCCTCCATTATTGATGATGAGTAATAGATGGACTGTTCATCCTTTTCTTCCATTATAACAGGGGCTAATGTAGCAAATAATTTTATTTTTGAATGTTCACTATTAGTCAATGAAAAAACCATATTTCTTCTAACAAGCACTTCATATTTAGTAGATAATGGTGCTATCTCTATTTCTACTAGCTTCCAATTACACCATCCTCCCCCATCGATAGGCACGGTATAGGTCGCGTTTTTATTATCCTCTGCTATTTTACGTTCTGCTTCCACTTGTTGTGTTAAAGAGGAATAAGTGACTTCAGTATAAGAAGCATTAAAATGAAAACGTTGGCATTTATTTGACGTATACGTACCGCGAACAAGTACTACCGTTTCAGGGGAAATAGTTGAATAAACCGTGATTTTTTTGCCATCATTATTCATATTGACAGGAAATTTATTATCAAGATATATATTGATATACTCACCACATCCACTTAATAATAGATAAGGGATAAAAATAAGTGATTTAATCATTGTCATTAGCATAGTTAATCCCCATTCAACTCCATTCACCTGCTTAAAATCGCAATCGCATATCCCTTCTTACACTTTAGACAGCAAAAAACCACTTACTCCCCCAAACAGATTAATCAATCAATATATCGAACAAAAGAAGTCAACGCTTTTTCATCACTATTCTCGATTATTTCATTAAAACTAATCATTCCAGTATAAATAGAAAAGGTTGGATCTTTAATGCTCCCATTAGGATAAATAACTTTTTCATCCTTTGAGATAGTCGTAGTTAGTTTAGGTTCAACTTTATAATTAAAATAAATTTCTCCATTTAATTTATTAGATAATTTCTTTTCACCTTCCATTTTTGATGATGCA
>OJTN01000096.1_pt1 | contig 36093 bp, 38 predicted proteins | sample 1599741 | NCBI WGS metagenome assembly OJTN01 (sample SAMN04436820, study PRJEB24849) | human gut metagenome | biome: human gut; feature: NICU; material: stool | host: Homo sapiens | place: USA: Saint Louis, MO | collected 2011-05-19
AGTCAGCCGTTGTCTCCGGGTGTCGCGTGCGCAGTTGCACGTCATTCTCAGACGAACCGATGACTGGAAATATAGGGGCAAATCCACATCCTTACTTTTCCGTAAGGATTTTAGCGGGTCAAAACAGCGTTCCATGCCGGACTGATGATCTACATACTTAGAGTCACATACCAAAGTAAAACTATGGATGTATGCAAGCCTGCATCGTCAGGAGGTTAAATTTCAGACCTGCCAGTTACCGCGTAAATGGCTTGATATATGACTAATTTATTTGCACAGGATTTTTACGACAACGCTCTGAACCAGCAGTTGACGGGATATATAGTTGAGCTCATTACAGATAAAGCTTTTCTGTATCTCTGGCGGTGGTCATAGACCAGTAATCGTTATTGGTTGTTCTATATTATCCCGTATGACGGTACAACGTTTTTAACAACTGGCGCTGTCACAACATAAGCCACCCCAAAATATTATATGAGTAACAATAGTCTATATAGGAGCGTAAATTACCTACTATCAAATACTTACTCCAATAGCATTTCTGTCTATTCTATTTCAATTCTTTAATAGAAAAATAAGGTTAGATAATATATGACTCCCTCCCCCTATCCAAGAAATAACTTTAATACAGAGCTAATTCAATCATGTATGAATGGAGAACACTTTTCACTTTTAATTGAAATATCACCAATCAGAAGTAAAAAAAACATCATGGCTCTTAAGGAGTATTTGGTTGATGGTTATTCAAAGCAAGAAAGTTGTGAAAGGAACAATGTTTCCATTAGTTATTTTTGCCTATGCCTAAAAAAACTAAACTATACACACAGTATTGTTAGTGCTCTTAAATATTTCTACCGTGAGTAAACTGTAACTGAAGTCTTGATTCTTACGCTTAGACACTGCTAAGCCGTTATGGCATAGCTGATAATTTATATTGCACTATGTCAGCTACTGTAAGATAATATAAGCTATTTTAAAGAAAACTCTGTCATTCATCATTTTGTTTAATGATAGGTTTTGTTATTAATATAAAAGAACATGCTCATTCATTAAAATAAAAACAAGATGTTCTTTTATTATTTTCATTCCCTACGGGGTTAGTCCTTGATTCATTTTCAGTATCTTCTAACTCATTCATTTGCCGATTACTTTAATTCACAGTCTTGTTTTTTATCCTGCCTATTGGAGATAAAAGTGGTATCGATGGATGCCGAGTGTGTTGCACATGCAGTATTCTCAGGAATAAGAACTGTCACTTCCAAAACACGCGATATATGATTGAATCTCTGTGGGGGGATAAAAACTTGCCTTTTTCCGCAGTCTGAAAACAGGATGGGGGCGACGGATGGTTACGCAGGCAAGGGCGAGGTTCGGAAATAAATCAGAGATTATATTCTGAATTATTACAATAGCACCAGACCTCACCATTACAACGGTAGTTTGACGCTGGAGGGATCAGAAAACAGATACCGTTTTTACTGTAAACGGTGGTCATATATGGACTCTCCTGGTGATATAAGTACTGGTTCGAAACGGTTTACGACTATATATCCGGCGTCATCAGTAGGTTCAATGAACCGCGCAATAATGTTATCCGAGCCCTGTTTCCTAATCACTACGCCGGTATTTGATTAGCCAAGTCAAGTTCATCTTGCCATCACTATTTTTCCATACCGCATTACTATCTAATACAGTCGCACGAGCGGCCTTCTAATTTGAGGGTTTCGAGCCCTGAAGAGGCATATCCCATCGTTTTACAGATATTGCAGAAATTGGTACGCAATATGCTGCTTCTTCCTGGAGTTTCTTCCTGGTATTTGTATCGAAGTCTACATTAAGCAGGTCGAACTTCCAGCTTTCCCGATAAAACCTTATAATATCCTTGGGACAAAGGAGAATAAACTGGTTTGTCGTAAACATAGAAACAGCCTGCACAGAGTAATATTCCCCCGGTTTTATATTTTTTTTACCCCATACTGCATTGGAAAAAAACTCCTCCGGATATTCACTTGTTTTAATAATGTAGCTATGTATTTTGAAGTCACTTATACCTGAGAGCTTAATAACTGAATGGGTAAAAATTACTGGTAATACGGTTATTTGAGTCGATATAACTAATAATATCATCAAGGATGCGACAAATGCAGAACTAATTCTTTTAGAAAGTTTATGCTGTGGATTCATTTTTAGATAAATGAGGCCGGGAAGTATTGTCAGAATAAAAATAAAATATGACATGAAAGCCAGTTCAGCTATCACTTTGAAATTAATACTCTTATCTGAAGTTTCAATATTCCTAAAAACCATCTCCAGTGGAATTACCTGAAGATGCACCAGTAAAGCAATAGACAACGGAATGATAAGATAGATCTGAACACGTCTCAACAGTTTCATTCTATTATTTTTAAACGATAAGTCATATTCAAGATACCTCGTGTTTATTATGGCTGAAATAACAACTATTAGTACTCCTATACTTAAAATAGATAACCAGCCAGAGTTATCTTTAACACTCTGGTCAAAATCAAATGCACAGTATAACACGTATATAAAGGCCATGGGGAAGAGGCCAGATAACATCATTACAGATAAAAAATTACCCTGAATCTTATTGTAAGCAGGAAGATTTTTTATATCATAAGGAATAACTATTGGTATAAAAAAAGATGTTATAAAAAAAATAAAAATGATCATAATCAATGATAGAATAGTTGTACAACAAACCAATACCAAGATGCTTTTAATATTCATCACATCAAAGAAAATATCAAGTCGATCCAGACGACTGAAATATCCCCAGAGAACTATCAACGCAATCCCTGATATAATACTTGATGGTGTTAATACTGAAACTATTAGCGTCTTCCACTTCTGATTCATTTTAACTTCCTGGTTTTGCTATAAAGAGAGCATAAAAAAGAGTGAATAAGTTATTACACTTCATTGTTTGACTCCTCGCAGTAACCTTTCAGGAAGGTTGTCGGATATTTTTGATAAATTATGTCATAAACATATTATTGTAAGTAATGATTTCACTAAATTTATTTGATCGTCGTCATAATATTTTTAATCTGAATATAGAAGATGATTGTGTCATATGCAGTATGATATAAAACGTTAAAAGTGACTGAATAGATAACAGTTCATGCATGAACAAGACCATAACATAACATAATAAAATATGCTTATTATGCATAACCTTATGTTGTGACTAAGCCGCCTTAAAACTGAGAAGTAGCTAAGAATATGGCGTCAGACACCTTCAGTTGTCGTAGAAGGTTATCTGCAGGATTTTTCTCCGTATCTGCCTGTTCCTGGCATTACCCCAATTCTCCCAAAAACGGTAAACCAGCTCTCAGCCCGCACCATGACTGGCTTAAGACGGGATCCCTGCGGCAAAATGCGCCTTTACGCATTTGGTTTTACCCGCAATAATGCGTGATAATCAAACAAAAGGATCCGCGCGCTGCGATTTATTGTCGTGGAAGGATCCGGGCGTTCAGGTCAGAATACCTGTATCCATAAACAGTGCGTGTGCTACGTGAAAAATAACTCATGAACAATGTCATTCCCCTGCAGAATTCACCAGAACGCGTCTCCCTGTTACCCATTGCGCCGGGGGTGGATTTTGCAACAGCGCTCTCCCTGAGAAGAATGGCCACTTCCACGGGGGCCACACCGGCCTACCTGCTGGCCCCGGAAGTGAGTGCCCTTCTTTTCTATATGCCGGATCAGCGTCACCATATGCTGTTCGCCACCCTCTGGAATACCGGAATGCGTATTGGCGAAGCCCGGATGCTGACGCCGGAATCATTTGACCTGGATGGAGTAAGACCGTTTGTGCGGATCCTGTCCGAAAAAGTGCGTGCGCGACGCGGACGCCCGCCAAAAGATGAAGTGCGCCTGGTTCCGCTGACAGATATAAGCTATGTCAGGCAGATGGAAAGCTGGATGATCACCACCCGGCCCCGCCGGCGGGAGCCGTTATGGCCGGTCACGGATGAGACAATGCGCAACTGGCTGAAACAGGCGGTGAAGCGGGCTGAAGCTGACGGCGTGCATTTTTCGATTCCGGTCACACCACATACCTTCCGGCACAGCTATATCATGCACATGCTCTATCACCGCCAGCCCCGGAAAGTCATCCAGGCACTGGCTGGTCACAGGGATCCACGTTCGATGGAGGTTTATACCAGAGTTTTTGCGCTGGATATGGCTGCCACGCTGGCAGTGCCTTTCACAGGTGACGGGCGCGATGCTGCAGAGATCCTGCGTACACTGCCTCCCCTGAAGTGACAGCATACGCTCTTCCTTATATAAGCGGAGGTAAGCAGAACAGGCATAACATAAGCTATAGCAGGTAGATAAACTGTAGTGAGTAAGCCGTGTTTTATGTAAGGAACAGGCAGATGGCAGCTCAGCCACAGACAGTGCAGCAGGAAACTGAATATAAACTACAGTGAGCACATCACTCACTGCACCTGTTAATATAAACTGTAGTCAGTAAAGAGTCTCTCTTATCTGACTACAGTTTATGTTCAGCGGGATTTGAAGAGTTTTTCCAGGTCATCCAGCGTGATGCCCAGTTTTTCAAGCAGGGCAAGCTTCTCCGCCATCTCCGGACTGATTTTTTCCGCAGGTGAAGGTGGCAACTGATTTTCCTTACTCTCATCATTCGGCGCTTTTAACCGGGGACGCCGGTAGTGAATACAGAAGAATTTTGTCCGCCCCCGCTGGATCTCCGTGTAATCAAGATATCCAATCTCGCGCAACTGCTCCATTGCCCGTCTGACCGTCTGGTTCTGGGAAAATACAGGAGACTTCAGATTGAGGCGTGCACGCAGCCGCGCCAGCGATATCGGTGCCGGATCCCGGGGCAGGCTCTCTATAAAGGTGTAAAGTGCCTGGGCGGACTCCCGTCGCTTCAGGGCATTAATCGCCTTAAGCTGAAGAAGGACCTTTCTGTCAAACTGGTACAGTTCAAAAAGGCGGGGATCAGCCTGTAACTGAACAATATCCCGTTCAGTATCGTAGTAGGCTGACTGTACCAGATGGGTGATGTATTCCCGGGTGTGCTTCTCATCGGTGCGGGAAAAGGAGATCACGGTACCGGCAATGCGTTTCAGGGAAGGGCTGATGCGCTCACGCAGCCTGCGTGATGACTGGCTTGAGGGTATACCACACAGTTTTGCAAACTCGACAAAAGGCAGTTCAACTTTGTCACCAATCACGTTATGGCGGGCAAAGGAATGAATGATCCCCACCCAGGTCTTGAAATCGTTATCCATATCCAGCCGGGGGCCGGTGATCTCAACCTTATCGAATCCTTCTGCACGGGCCAGAGAAAGACGCGTCAGTTCTTCCGTGGCATCGGTGCGTGACAGTGTATTTTTTTTACTGTTCTTCAGTGACTTAAGGGTAGGTACAAAGACGCCCAGACGCATCAGCGCCACAGGTTGTACGGTGTTGTTATTGTTTGGTGTCAGTGTCACCAGCTCACCGGACGACTTATCCACCTCGCCGAACAGTTTTTTGATGTCTGAATTTTCGTTTTCCAGAAAGCCTCCTGCCTGTGGACAGTAAAAGAATAAACAGAAAATCGTGTGTCAGAACCCCGTCAACTGACTGAAGAAAAACCTGCAGTCTGTATTTAACAACTGAGTCTGGCGTACTGACCATAGTTTATGTCATTAACTTACTTCAGTATATGCATTACTGAATACAGCTTATCATGAACCTGTTACAGTTTATCCATAACATGCCACCGCTTATGTGAACGTGGTCCCGACCCATGAGTGACAAGGTTGACAGCGATATGGGGATCTTTAATGGATCCTTTGTTGATCATTCATGGATCTGTTTACTGGATCGAGCCTCCGGATATGTGGATAAATCATCCCAGGGAAACAGCATACACAACCGCTTATAAGGGCTTCAGGGCGTACCTGCTCACTGTAACTACAGATATATTGCGCTTCCTCGCCGGTTCGCGGGCTTCGCCCGGTCACCGGTCTGCGGCGAGCACTGTTTTTTCTGAAGTCTGTCTTTACAGGTAATTTTTGACGGAATCTGCCGTACTTCCTGAGCGTACAGTCATATCCGAAATACACTTCATATGTTTGTCTCAACGCCAGAGGCGCATGCAGACTGGCTCCATGAATATCCTGACAACTGGCATCACTTAATTTACCGACAGTCTTAAGACTAATCGTCAGAATCCTGATAATTGACGTTTCAGGTCCAGAGAAGTGCAGACGTTGCAACCAGTCAGCTGTGCCTGTGTCGGAGCTGATATCCGTGATGAAGCAAACCAAAGAGCTGTAGCATCAGTTGGGCAAAACGAGCTACTGTAAAAAGCCGTTGGACCGACAAAATAAGTGAATATCGTATATGCCTTTGCTGCCGGAGGATGACAGAATAAACCCTGTCAGTTATTGACTCTGGATCTTACGAGCCCAACTGTATGCCATAATCTGTCGGTCGAAAGAGTGACAGGATCCTGATGACAGGCACTGCTGCGCAGACACCGGTCATGGATGTAATGGAAATACCAGCTGAACCGCAGGTCTTCCAGTCGGGGACACAGAGTACAGGGCTGGAGCTTGTGGATACGTATCTCTGGATCTTCAAACACTTTATTGAAGGAAAGGAGTTAACCAGATCCCTTGCCTGCCAGGTTTATATCAAGCCCTATAGCGACAGGATGGACAGTGTCACCTTCCAGTCAGTAGCTAAACGATCTAAGGTGTTCCTGAACAAACTGCAGGAGCCAACGTCTGAAATGATAAATAAGCGAGGGAATACCTGGTGCTGGAAGAGTTGAGATGACTGGCACATTGGTATAAATCTTGCCGTCATTCTGATCAGCTTGTAACATTCTGTAATGATCACCATTGGCTGGCGATTTTTCTGTTCAGTAATGTAATTAACCTTATCTGATGGGCTGGCCACTATTCCATCAGCTGTACTGATGGCAGGCTCCCTGTTGAGGTCTGCCGCGAGCTGTCCGCCGGACTCAACGGGCTCTGCCACAATCCGGTTATGATAGCCTGGAAACTGATCAAGGGTTAGGTCGATATAGTCCCTGGCAGGGTCGGCAATGACGTGGCCGTATCTGCCAGGACCATTATCCCACTGCATACCGACAATACAGGAGTACAGGTTGCTGCCGTCTTCCGTCAGATAATCAGTCAGCGTCTGGCTGGCCAGCTCGCTGCAACCGGCCGGGAAATCCTTCAGGTGATCATACCCGGCGGTGAGAGAAGCCTCACAGGAAGTCAGCTCCAGAGCATGTCGGAAGGCCTGCAGGCGGGTCCAGGTGTCCGCATTCACTTTTTCGCCTTCCCGTCATGACGGGCCAGGGACTGAAGTTTACGGACGTCCTCCCGGGATCCTTTCAGCTCAGCTTTCGTATCCAGCAGGTGCGCCGCCAGCGGTCTTTTTCCCGGGAGCCGACTTTCCTGGCACATATTCTTTTCGCAGTTATCCCCAGAATCTGTGGATAACTGTTGCTCCTCTTTTGAGAGAGAAGGCTTTACTCACCGCCTGAATGCGGCAGATATGTCTGGACGATATATCTGCATACGCCGGTACTGCTTCGTCAGATTGCACGGCAGGTGAATTGCCGGGCTGGTACCATACCATATTTGCGCCGAACCCGTCCGGGGCGGTGCCGATAACAGATGTTAAATGATTGGTCGTTTTTACATCTGTAAAAGCAACAGGGCCCCATGATTATATCATGGGGCCCTGTTACTCTGATTCTTCGCAATAGATTGCTCTGAATTAATTGGTGTTTATCTGTATTTTTTGTTTTCGGAACGTTTTTGTAAGAATTATCTTTTATATTTGAGGTGATATCTTATTGTGGTTGTTGTAATAGTTTAGAGTCGTAATAAATATGATTGATCGCCACTTTAAATGAAGTTAATCTACTGGAGATGAAGTAACTTCATTAATGCGTCATAAAAATAAAAATTCCTGTTTTGGGAAATATGAATGTGTCTGTCCCCTCCTTCGGGAGGGTGTTTTTTATCTGGAAACTGGTTTCTGGTTCTGATTTTTCTTTTTGTATTATAGCGAGTTACGCATATTTACCAATCGATGTCTGGCAAACAGAGTATGGCGATGGTGTGATTTGTGTTTATTGGTAAAAAAAACACCCCCGTAGTGGGGGTGTTGAGACTTCAACCTATGAACTCATTATCCTGGGATGGATGAGTAGCGTGCGATATTGAATCATATTCAGCAGGAATAATAATATTCGCAAAAAAATGGATGTGCAAGGAAATTTTTTATATGCTTTTGTGTGTGGTGGTTAGGTAATCAAGAAGATAAATGATGAAGTGTGCCAGTTCAGGATCAATGTTTCCATGGGAAAGCCATTTATTAATAATATCAATTAAGTTCGAAAGCTCAGGGAAGATTTGTTCAATGTTTTCCTCTGTCTCCCGCACAGTCATATAGCGACGTCTCCTTGGGGATTGAAAACAAAAACAATAATACAACAAGTATGTAACAGAAGGTAGGTGGCAGGGGCGGAACAGGAAAACGCATGAGGGCGCTTCCTGGGGGAGATGCCTGGTATCTTTAGGGTTCAGTTTTGAGATCGGGAATTTTTGTACATTAAGTGCATTATTTAATCAATTGAAACGCGTAATGGATTGATTTTATCAGCAACTATCGCGTTTAAGTTGTCGATCATATTTGAGTTGTCTCATTAAGGTCGAATCCCCTGAAAGCGGCGTATAACGTAGGAGTTCCCCTCTATAGCAATAGGTAAGGCTGTTCAAAAAAGGCTTACCGTACAATAATTCGCTAGGCCCCCCTTGTCATACAAGCTCGTAAGCGGCCCTGACGGCCTGTCAATGCGGTACTGCCCTGTCGGGACTGCTCTACCCACATAAGTTTCTACATAGCTTGAAGCTGGATGGGGAGGTATTACGGCTTTAGCCGTAATACTTTCTTCGTCCTCGCAGCGCTGACAGTTTTCAGGGATCAAATTTAGGTCCGCCATACACTCCGTAAAGACTCTGTCAGTTCACAGGTATTACCTAGTGAAGACGTATCATAAAATGAAAACTGTAGTTGGGTAGTTGCTCCCCCTCACGGCATGCAGGGGCTGAGGGGGAAAATTTCCTTATCTTGTTGTTGCTATTTCTGGCTTAGTCAGTTTTGAATTTTGCTTCCTAAGCAATAATCCCCTCACCGCAACAATCGTTCTTCTACACTAATAAGATCCGAAAAAAGGTAGTCACGGATCTTCCTCTCCCGCCGCACAGCGCCATCTCCCGTCAGCACAACATGTAGTGCTGAATTTAGCTGTTAATGACACTATATGTTGTGCCATCTCCCTGACCTGTGATGCGCCGCGCAGGGGCGGAAAACAGTGATATGATGATTTTCTCAGCGTGGTACACTTCCGGAAAGTTGTGATATTAATGAAAGTCGGATCTGACGGAAACGGGAATGCGATAATTACGGTTTGTTTTTATAAGCCAGATTTTGATTTTTATTGGTTAACATAACGCAAGGTAAAATAAATAAGGCTTACTAAAAGTAAGATAACAGTATGTGTATTTGCGCGCTGATTTTTGCATCATAATAATATATACTTATATGCATACCCGAAGTATGTCAAAAAGAGGTGTGCTATGAAGCAGCGTATTACAGTGACAGTTGACAGCGACAGCTATCAATTGCTCAAGGCATATGATGTCAATATCTCCGGTCTGGTAAGCACAACCATGCAGAATGAAGCCCGTCGTCTGCGTGCCGAACGCTGGAAAGCGGAAAATCAGGAAGGGATGGCTGAGGTCGCCCGGTTTATTGAAATGAACGGCTCTTTTGCCGATGAGAACAGGGACTGGTGAAATGCAGTTTAAGGTTTACACCTATAAAAGAGAGAGCCGTTATCGTCTGTTTGTGGATGTTCAGAGTGACATTATTGACACGCCCGGGCGACGGATGGTGATCCCCCTGGCCAGTGCCCGCCTGCTGTCAGACAAAGTCTCCCGTGAGCTTTACCCGGTGGTGCATGTCGGGGATGAAAGCTGGCGCATGATGACCACCGATATGGCCAGTGTGCCGGTCTCCGTTATCGGGGAAGAAGTGGCTGATCTCAGTCACCGCGAAAATGACATCAAAAACGCCATTAACCTGATGTTCTGGGGAATATAAATGTCAGGCTCCGTTATACACAGCCAGTCTGCAGCCAGGGTACCGGCAGTTTATTCTGCCGGACAGTCTCCACAACTTCCTGTTGTCATTGATTATCCGGCAGCTCTGGCACTTCGCCAGATGTCGATGGTTCATGATGAACTGCCGAAATATCTGCTGGCTCCGGAAGTGAGTGCCCTGCTCCATTACGTCCCGGATCTGCGCCGCAAGATGCTGCTGGCCACACTGTGGAACACCGGTGCGCGCATTAATGAAGCACTGGCGCTGACGCGGGGGGATTTTTCGCTCGCGCCTCCGTATCCGTTTGTGCAGCTGGCCACTCTGAAGCAGCGGACCGAAAAAGCCGCCAGGACGGCAGGAAGAACGCCTGCCGGACAGCAGACTCACCGGCTGGTTCCGCTCTCCGACTCCTGGTACGTCAGTCAGCTGCAGACGATGGTGGCAACACTGAAAATTCCTCTGGAACGGCGTAATAAACGAACAGGCAGGACAGAGAAAGCGCGGATCTGGGAAGTGACGGACAGAACGGTCAGGACCTGGATTGGGGAGGCGGTTGCCGCCGCTGCTACTGACGGTGTGACGTTCTCTGTCCCGGTCACGCCACATACGTTCCGCCATTCCTATGCGATGCACATGCTGTATGCCGGTATACCACTGAAGGTCCTGCAGAGCCTGATGGGGCATAAGTCCATCAGCTCAACGGAGGTCTACACGAAGGTGTTTGCGCTGGATGTGGCTGCACGGCACCGGGTGCAGTTTTCGATGCCTGAGTCCGATGCGGTCACAATGCTGAAAAACAGATACGCATAATTCATAAATCATAATTATGAATTGTGATTTATTCTGTAAAAAAAGAGACCACTGCAATATGTGATCTCTTGTATGCAAGGGTGCTTAAACAGTATGAATTCACAAGTGTGATTTCATAAGTAATAACTTATTGATTATTACGTTAGTGTTTTTAAGTATTGCTCAAGGGCTACTCTGACGATGGCACTTACATTTTTTGGATCTTTACCATTGCGTTTATTCCTCAATGCCAGATCTTCTATTGTGACAAGCATGCTTTCACCAAGAGAGATTGTCGTCCGACATTGTTTTTCTGGTTCGGGTTTTTCCGGCGCGCCGTATGGTTTATCCGCAAGGCGCTGAGCCAGAGCCTCTGCTTGTTCTACCGTAACTGCAGCTCTGTTTAATGCTTGCTGGCTGGGTTTCTTCACCATGGGCCAAATACCTCATTCATTAAATGTTCAATTTCTGCTTTGGCTGCTGTATTGTTCGTTTCTACTACACCGGTGCCGTTGCTCATGCAATCGCGATAGACTTTTCTGAAACAAATAACTGAATCAAGGACTTGAATTGTTGGGAATTCTTCAAGATATTCAAGGAATTCTTTTCTCTCATTTCCCCTCAAAACCGGATTGGTTGTTGCCATACTTTGTAAACAATAAACCTTAAGTTCCGGGTTAAGGTTACGCATTGCGTCTATCTGTTGTTCTAGTTCTGTAAGAGTATCCAGATCTGGTTGAGAACACTGTAGTGGCGCAATTATTTGATGTGCGACAACTCCACTCGTTATGAATTCCTTTGAGTTTCTTCCTGCGACATCCACTATTACATCATCGAACTTTTCATTCAGAGCCTGTAGTGTTTGTGTCAGGTTATCAAATTTCTCAACAAGGGTTATTGCTGGTAACAGTCCTGCAGCTTCTCGTTCCGCATGATGTTTTGCGGCTGTTCGTTGTAGATCTCCGTTTAACAGGCAGACTTCCCTTCCTTTATTTGCGAGAGCAATAGCCAGGTTTGATGCAATGGTAGTTTTCCCTGAACCACCTTTGTTCCCACCAACTACAGTAATCATTGCAACCTCATAAATGTGATGTGTGAAGTATGATGATATTTTGACACGGTAACCTGAGGTGTCAATATGTGTTCATATTTATGAAGTATGAAATGTGAAGTGTGCCATGTGATGTAATAAATAATACTTGTGTTTTGTGATTTCATAACTATGATGGTGCTCAAATTGAGTATTACCTTGCAACCAGAAACAATGATTTACTCAGATTGAGTATTTAAGGGGCTATAGATGAACGTATACTGCGATGATGGTTCAACAACAATCAAGTTGGCATGGAATGATAATGGGAAAATCTGTAAGTCGTTGTCGCAAAACTCATTTCGTCATGGATGGAAGGTTGACGGGTTAGGAATTCGCCAGACATTTAACTATGAACTGGATGGTAAAAAATACACGTATGATGAAGTTAGCAACCAATCTATTCTTACGACTCATATTGAGTATCAATATACGGATGTTAACCTGTTAGCTGTGCATCACGCTTTACTGAATAGTGGATTAGCGCCTCAGCCTGTATCATTGACTGTGACTTTGCCTATCAGTGAGTTCTATACGAAAGAGTGTCAAAAAAATGAACTCAACATTCAGCGTAAAATTGAGAATTTAATGAGGCCGATTCGTCTTAATAAAGGCGATGTTTTCACCATTGAACACGTTGATGTGATGCCTGAATCATTGCCAGCTGTGTTTTCTCGTCTGGTCGTGGATAAAGTTGGTCAGTTCGAAAAATCGCTGGTAGTTGATATTGGCGGCACTACGCTTGATGTTGGTGTTATCGTTGGTCAATTTGACTCTGTAAGTGCCATTCATGGTAATTCTGGCATTGGTGTGTCTTCAGTTACGAAAGCTGCAATGAGTGCATTGCGCATGGCATCCAGTGATACCAGTTTCCTCGTTGCAGATGAATTGATTAAACGTCGTAATGACCCGGACTTTGTTCGGCAGGTTATAAATGACGAAACAAAAACTGATCTGGTCCTTAATACCATTGAGGGGGCTATTGCCAGTTTGGGGGAGCAAGTAGTCAATGAGCTCGGTGATTTCCATCATGTGAATCGTGTTTATGTTGTCGGTGGTGGGGCCCCGTTGATCTATGATTCGATAAAAACGGCATGGCACCATCTTGGGCAAAAAGTAGTGATGATGGAGTCGCCACAGACAGCACTGGTTGAAGCTATCGCGGCTTTCAAAGAGGAGTAATATTGTGGACGATGAACGGAAAAGGAAAAAATACACACTTTATCTGCATCCGGAAAAAGCTGCAGACTTTCAAACTTTGGAAGCGATAGAGTCCGTTCCGCGTTCTGAGCGTGGTGAGCTGTTCCGGAATGCATTTATTTCTGGAATGGCGTTACACCAACTTGATCCTCGCCTGCCTGTATTGCTGACAGCCATTTTGAGCGAGGAGTTTTCAGCAGATCAGGTTGTAACCTTACTCAGTCAGACGACTGGATGGAAGCCTTCTCAGGCCGATATCAGAACTGTGTTGACTGAACTCGGTGCTTCGCAATCTGTTGAAAAAATGCCTCCTTCTGCTACTGATTCGGTGCAGGAGGCAATGAATGATGTGCGTCTTAAAATGAAAAAATTATTCTGATATATCAGAATGAAGCAATGGGGATCTCAGTCCATTGTGTTGTATACGAAGGCGATAGCATTTCCCGTTTCATTTGCCATTCAGGGGCGGTTCCTCGCCCCGCAAACCACACTTTCCCTTTTCCCGACTGGTTCAGTTCATCGAGTGTTTTCATTAACTTTTCACTGTTTTTACGGGGCTGGATTTCATCAAATAATCCCGGCTGCGCTATACCCGATGGTGTGAAATCAGCCAGCATGACTCCTGCCTTCATATAGCGGTACCCTTCACGCCAGACATGGTTTAAGACTCTGCATGCGGCGGCAATAATGTCCCGGCTGTCCTGTGTGGCAATGAAAGCTTTTCCACAGCGGCATTGCTGTAACAGGGTTCTTTTACTGCAAAGGGGGATGTCCGTACAAATGTCGTCACCTGCCGACAATACTGACGCTCCCCACGTAGTTTCTCTGCGGCCCGCTCTGCATACTGAACAACAGCCTGGTGCATGGCATCTTTGTCTGTGATTCGTTCACCAAAACTGCGACTACAGACAATCTGCTGTTTTGCCGGTGGTACTTCTTCCAGGGATATGCTGGACTCGCCGTTGAGTTCGCGTACCGTACGCTCAAGAATGACGCTGAAGTTTTTCCGGATGAATGCCGTGTTAGCCTGCGCCAGTTGCAGTGCTGTGTTAATACCCAGCGCATTCAGCTTTTCCGTCAGTCTGCGTCCTACTCCCCAGACCTCACCAACTGGCTGCAGCCCCAGTAGCTTCAAGATCCGATTACGGTTTTCTGCCGTCAGCGCGACCACACCGGAAAACTGTGGCCATTGCTTTGTTGCCCACTGTGCACTTTTAGCCAGCGTTTTTGTAGGCGCAATGCCCACCCCCATGGTGAGTCCTGTCCAGCTCTTTACCTGTTCCCTGAGCTGATGACCAAAAAACTCCGGAGAGATGCAATGATTTATCCCCCGCAAATCAATGAACATTTCATCAATTGAGTAGGGCTCAACTGCGGGAGAAAGCGACTCCAGAACAGCCATAACCCGTTGGCTCATGCTGTGGTACAGCGCATAATTGCTGGAAAATACATGTATTTTCTTCTCCAGGCGCATTTGTCTCACCTGAAACCAGGGCTGCCCCATTCTGATGCCAAGGGCTTTTGCCTCCGGGCTGCGCGCGATCACACAGCCATCGTTATTGCTGAGTACGATGACCGGTTCGTTGCGAAGGTCCGGGCGGAAAACTTTTTCACATGAGGCGTAGAAACTGTTGATATCAGCCAGTGCAAACATCAGCGTAACTCCCGCGTCCTGTGTATCACGTGAGTGACAATACCAAAAATACAGATGTTTTCCGGATACAGTGTGCGGAACTCCGGGCTGTCTGAAACCGGCTCCAGTGCCGGGCGTGGGCGCAACAGCAGTCGTTTGACGGTGAACTCACCGTCGATCTCAGCGATAACGATGTCCCCGTGTTGTGGTTTTTCGGCCCTGTCCACTACCAGCAGATCACCATTCTGCACGCCAGCCTGGTTCATCGATTCACCGCTGGTGCGCAGAAAGAAGGTGGCTGCAGGTCTGCTGATGCAATAGCTGTTCAGATCCAGTTCCTGCTCAGCATAATCAGTGGCAGGCGAAGGAAAACCGGCCTGGCAACGATCGGCAAACAACGGTCGCACGTAACTGTCATCGCCTGAAGGGTCAGCCGGACGGTGATAAACGGTACTCATGCTGCGGGCAGCCAGCTGTCGTCCTGCCAGATTTCTTCCAGCAGAGACTGGATACGTTCTTTACCCTTGTCGTTGCGGGCTCCAGTGACAGATACAGACGGGGCGCTGCCCTGGTCTATACGCAGCCAGATTTCCGGGTAGTGTGGTTTCAGACGTTGTTCGATTTCATTCTGTAGCGCCTGAAGTGTGCCTGATTTGAGGTTTTTTGTGCTCTGGCGGTCGAAAAGAATTTCAATGCGGATCATGTTCTCATCTCCCTTTTCTTTTGCTGTATGTATATGGGTCTTCCCCTGTTGTGGTGGGTGGTACATAATTGAGTGATTTTCAAACACCACACAGTACCTTTATGGTGTCTCTTTTTACATGAGAGGGAATTCTTATGAGTGTGCCGCAAACAAAAGCTGAACTGCTTTTAGCTATTGATAAAAATTTTAGTAAATTAATTAGTTACCTCAACACAATCCCACCAGAAATTACTTCAGATAAATCAATGGACGGACACGCCAAAGGAACGGAGATGAGTGTTCGTGATCTCGTTTCGTATCTGCTTGGATGGAATGCTCTTGTTGTAAAGTGGATCGCTTCTGATGCTAAAGGTCTGCCTGTCGATTTTCCGGAAACTGGCTATAAATGGAATCAGCTTGGCCTTCTTGCTCAAAAATTTTACTCAGATTACAGTGAGTTAAGTTATGAGTTGTTAGTAGCTGAACTTCAGACTGTAAAAAATGAGATTGTGAACCTTATTAATGATCGTACCGATGATATTTTGTATGGAAGACCATGGTACACAAAATGGACGATGGGGAGAATGATCTCATTTAACACATCTTCGCCTTACGCCAACGCTAATGGAAGATTAAGAAAGTGGGCAAAAAATAATAATATCAGTTTAAAGTAAGCTTCAGAATGAAATTATATGGACGAAAAATCCCTCTATGCCCATATCCTTAACCTGACTGCACCATGGCAGGTTAAATCCCTTACCCTCGATGAAAATGCAGGTTCCGTTACTGTTACAGTCGGAATTGCTGAAAATACTCAGTTAACCTGTCCGACCTGCAGGAAATCCTGTTCTGTTCACGATCACCGACATCGTAAATGGCGCCACCTTGATACCTGCCAGTTCATGACATTAGTAGAAACCGATGTTCCCCGCGTTATGTGCCCGGAGCATGGCTGCCAGACTCTGCCTGTACCGTGGGCAGGTTCCGGCAGTCGGTACACTCTGCTGTTCGAATCGTTCGTGCTCTCATGGCTTAAAATCAGCACCGTTGATGCGGTCAGAAAACAACTTAAACTTAGCTGGAATGCCGTTGACGGCATCATGACCCGCGCGGTTAAGCGAGGCCTGTCGCGGATTAAAAAGCCTTTATCAGTGCGTCATATGAATGTAGACGAAGTCGCCTTTAAAAAAGGGCATAGGTATATAACCGTGGTATCTGATCGCGACGGGCGGGCACTGGCATTAACCGATGATCGTGGCACAGAGAGTCTTGCCAGCTATCTCCGTTCGCTTACTGACAGTCAGTTGTTGGCCATCAAAACACTGTCGATGGACATGAATGCGGGCTATATAAGAGCAGCGCGTATCCATTTACCCAATGCGGTCGAGAAAATCGCCTTCGATCGCTTCCATGTGGCGAAGCAACTGGGCGAAGTGGTTGATAAAACCCGCCAGAATGAACATCCGCACCTCCCTGTTGAAAGTCGTCGTCAGGCCAAAGGTACCCGCTTCCTGTGGCAGTACAGCGACAAATGGATGACTGAGTCCCGGCAGGAAAAGCTGATGTGGTTGCGGGAACAGATGCAACAGACAAGCCAGTGCTGGACACTGAAAGAGCTGGCAAAAAATATCTGGGATCGCCCCTGGAGCACAGAACGCAGGAATGACTGGTTGCAGTGGATATCGCTGGCGTCTGAATGTGATGTGCCGATGATGAAAAACGCAGCGAAAACCATTAAAAAACGGTTATACGGAATACTGAATGCAATGCGTCATCGCGTCTCGAATGGAAATGCGGAGGCGCTGAACAGCAAGATCAGACTGCTGAGGATAAAGGCCAGGGGATACCGAAACCGGGAACGCTTTAAACTGGGAGTTATGTTCCACTATGGGAAACTGAATATGGCGTACTGAGTCTTCCCACCATGATCGGGGAAGACCCATGTATATACAGTATTCTAATAACTGAATCCACACACAGTCAAATGTCATTATTGTGACTAAAAAACGCTCAATTCTCTGAGGGTGTGGCTGTATGCCTGCTGTGGACTGCTGTGTCCAGCTTATCCACAGCATTTTGTGCACGGTTCTGTGGACAAAATACTTGGTTACCCAGGCCGTGCCGGCACGTTAATCGGGCTGCATCCGATGCAAGTGTGTCGCTGTCGCCGGCCTCCTCACCCGGTCACGTTTCGTCGTTCCTCCTCCACGCGCTGCGGCTTCGGGGCCGCACCTGCATTCGTATGCGGTCGCCCGGTTACAGGTGCGGCACGGCCTGATGGAGGCCGTATGTGAGAGGAGAATTCCCATGCCAAACTGGTGCTCGAATCGTATGTATTTTTCTGGTGAACCGGCAAAGATTGCTGAGATTAAACGGCTGGCCAGCGGTGCAGTCACACCGTTTTATCGCCGCGCCACAAATGAAGGTATTCAGCTGTTTCTGGCCGGAAGTGCCGGACTTCTGCAGACCACTGAAGATGTGCGGTTTGAACCATGCCCCGGACTGACGGCTGCCGGACGTGGTGTTTTATCGCCGGAGAATATCACGTTCACCCGCTGGCTGAAGCACCTGCAGGACGGTGTACTGCTGGATGAGCAAAACTGCCTGATGCTGCATGAACTCTGGCTGCAGAGCGGTACTGGACAGCGTCGCTGGGAAGGGTTACCGGATGATGTCAGGGAAACTATCACTGTGCATTTCACCGCAAAAAGAGGTGACTGGTGTGACATCTGGGGTAACGAGGATGTATCGGTGTGGTGGAACCGTCTGTGTGACAACGTACTGTCGGAAAAAACCATGCCGTTTGACCTGCTGACGGTTTTGCCGACCCGCCTGGATATTGAAGTGAATGGCTTTAACGGCGGTGTTCTGAACGGTGTTCCTTCTGCATATCACTGGTATACAGAACGGTATGGCGTGAAGTGGCCTTGTGGGTATGACCTGAATATCAGCAGTCAGGGGGAAAACTTCATTCAGGTAGATTTCGACACGCCGTGGTGTCAGCCGGAAAGCGACGTTGTTGCAGAATTAAGCCGCCGTTTCGGCTGCACGCTGGAGCACTGGTACGCCGAACAGGGCTGCAATTTCTGTGGCTGTGTCAACGCCACGATGTTTGACCGTTATTTGCCATTTTCATGCCCGCTAAGATACTTTCGTTACTGATGCTGTCCGCTTTTCACCATTTCATCATCACTGATTGGCGTTGTGTTTTTGGTCAGCACTCCAGCTTTACGTTTCTCTTTTAACCGGTAACTCTCTCCTTTGATATTCAGCGTGGTTGAGTGATGTAGCAACCGATCCAGTATCGCTGTTGCCAGCACGTGATCTCCGAACATTTCTCCCCAGTCTGCGAACCCTTTGTTTGACGTCAGTATGATGCTCGCTTTTTCATATCGACGGTTCAGTAGCCGGAAGAACAGGCTGGCTTCCTCTCTGTTCATCGGCAGATAGCCTATTTCATCCAGGATCAACACCCGGGCATAACTCAGTTGCTGCAGCTGACGCTCCAGCCGGTTTTCCTGTTTCGCTTTCATCAGTGTCGCGATCAGTCTGTCCAGTGGCATAAACAGTACCCGATGTCCCGCATCCACCGCTTTCACGCCAAGAGCTATGGCCAGATGAGTTTTTCCGACACCAGGAGGTCCCAGCAGGATCACGTTTTCGCTGCGCTCCACGAACGCCAGACCAGCCAGTTCCCGGACAACCTTACGGTCGATGCCCGGCTGGAAGGTAAAGTCGAACTGCTCCAGCGTTTTGACCCACGGCAGACGAGCCTGCTTCAGCCTGGACTCCATACCGCGCTGATGCCTGCCGTTCCATTCCTGCTGTAGCGCCATGCACAGGAACTCCCGGTAGTTCAGCTCTTTTTTAGCTGCCTGTTCCAGCAGGCTTTCAACGTGATAACTCAGATGCTCCATTTTCAGGCGACTCAGCAGGACTTCCAGCTCATGCATCACAACAGCTCCTCATAGGCACTCAGTGGTCGATGTTCCACCTGACTGACCTGCTGCCAGAGCGGGGCGTGATGCTCCGGCACTGTCTGCCAGCCAGACGATGCCGAACAGAGGCGATGTGAGGCCACCAGTTTCTCATTACTGTAGATCCGCAACTCGTCATCCAGCGATATTCGTATCGATACCGGCTGACCACACAGCGCTTCGGGAACGCTGTAACGATTACCACCAACCTCGATATAGCTGTCCCGGGACACATGGCGGATGTCGAAGTAACTGGTATCGAAGTCCGTATCCGGTAACGGCTGCAGATGTTCCTGCTCCAGCGCGAAGCGCTGTTCCGGCGTTTCTTTGAACTGGCGAAGTTCCCGTTTGTCAGCCACATCGGCTATCCATTGCTCCAGTTGTTGATTAACATGAGTGAAGCTGTCGAACCTGCGGTACCGAACGAAGAAGTTCTCCTTGAGGTATTTCACCATCCGCTCAACCTTACCTTTTGTTCTGGCCCTGCGTGGACGGCATGCCCGTGGCAGGAAGTTATAGTGGTCGGCCAGCAACAGGAATCCGGAGTTGAACACGACTTTCCCGTTGTTATTCTTCAGCACCGCAGCCTTCTGGTTATCAACCAGCACCGTTTTCACACAACCACCGAAGTAGCGGAAGGCGCGAACCAGTGATTCGTAGGTATGCTCAGCATCCTGTTTTGGTGCGGCGAAGACATGGAAGCGGCGGGAGAACCCCAGCGTATTAACCGCAAAGTTAACTTTGCACCGTTGCCCGGCAACCTCCACCTCAACTTCGCCCCAGTCGTGCTGGAGCTGGTATCCAGGCTGAGTTTCGAAGCGAACTGTTCTTTTTGACGGACGCATTTTACGTTTGGGCTGGATGTAGTAACGCAGCATGGAACGTCCGCCCGTATAACCCATTGCCTTAATCTCCGCAAAGATAACCTCACTATTCCAGACATTCTCTGCCAGGCGCATGTCGATGTAATCCATAAACGGTTTCAGCTTAACCATTTTGTGGCGGGTCTTTCTGGCTGGCGGTTCAGGGTATTTGAGGTAGCGTCTGACCGTCCGTTCAGAGCAACCAATCTGAGTCGCAATATCGACAATGTACGCGCCCTGCTGGCGCATTTGCTTTATCATGTAAAAGTCCTCTCTGCTCAGCATGTTGATGTCCTTTCTGGTGTGAGAACCTTAAGGAAACAACATGTTGGGTGGAGCGGACAATCCAAATGGTGAATTACCGTCTTATATCACTGGCGCTGACAATAGCGTCCACCATATTTGGTGTCCACTATTCTCTCAGGAATTTCAGGATCTGCCAGACGGTGCTGAGACGACGCTTACTGTTCACCAGAAAGTTTCATCCATTTTCTTCCACCCAAGTTGCGGAAGAACCACTTTTTTGCACCGTTCGTGACATCAATACGGCCCTCGCTGTACGCTTACGTCTCTATCATATGATTTTTCTTTGTTTGATAATTAATTATCGAATAATTGAAGTGTTATTTTATTGTTGTTGGAAATAGATAAAAAAATAAAACGCGGTTGTTTTTTTATTGAATTTGCATCTTATGAAGCTCTAGTATTGAAGATATATAGAACTGTTAGAAAAGTTAAATATTCGTATTGCGGATGCAGGGAGAATAATGTTTAAGGCTATTTTTACTGTTGGCAGTCTTCTTTTACCCTGTATTGTTGTAGCAAAAGGTATTGGGGTAACGGCTTCATCTAATGATGTTGTAGATGCGCAGCTTTTTAGTGTTGATTTGAATTTGAATCGTGTGGTTTATTATCATGGTTCACTAGGTGAAAATGTAGCGGTAAAAAATAATCAGGCATATCCTATGCTTGTTCAATCAATGGTTTTTGATGAGGATAAAAAGTCACCAGCGCCATTTATTACTACTCCACCTCTTTTCAGATTAGATGGGAGCCAGACGAGTAGGATTCGTATTGTAAGAACAGGGGGAGAGTTTCCTCAAGACAGAGAAAAATTACAGTGGTTATGTGTTAAAGGAATTCCACCTCAGAGCGAGGATAAATGGGCAGAAGGTACAATCACTAAAAATTCATCATTTACTGTACAATTTTCTGTGAATAATTGTATCAAGGTATTTGTTCGTCCAGACACAATTAAAGGTCACCCAGAAGACTTTGCAGATAAAGTGACATGGTCAAAAAAAGGTACTACTGTTCTGGAAGCAAATAACCCAACTCCCTTCTACCTTAACATTAAGGAGTTAAATATTGGGGGAAGGAGTATTAAATCGCCTAATTATATACCTCCTTTTGGAAAACAAAGCTTTAGTATTCCAGGTTCTTCAGTTGGTAAGATTCAGTGGAGAATAGTAACTGATTATGGTGGAGATAGTAAGATCTACCAATCAGAAGGAAAGTGATTCTGCTGCATGGTAAGTGAGTTGAAATGGAAGAAAGAAATAATAAATACGAACTGTCTGCGCTGTATATCGCTGTTCTTTCATCATTGCCTTTCTTTTTTTGTGCAGATGTTGCGGCCAGAAGCTACACATTCGAGCCATCTATGTTGAATGTAGATGGGAATGATATTGATCTTTCTATATTTGAAAGTGGCGCTCAATTACCGGGTACTTACTATGTTGATATTATGCTTAATGGTAAGTTGGTAGATACAAAGGAAATGGAGTTTTCTCGTGAGCGTAATAAAGACGGAGAGTTTGTTCTTTCTTCATGTCTTACTCAGAGTATGTTGAATCGTTATGGGGTTAAGGTAGGAGACTACCCAGAACTTTTTGTTAATAGTTCTAATGGTAAGGTATGTGGTGATTTGTCTGTTATTCCTGGTGCATTCTCATATTTTGACTTTTACAATCAACAACTGAATTTAAGTATACCGAATGTAGCACTATATCCAAAATATAAAGGCATTGCATCAGAAGAACTTTGGGATAATGGAATTAATGCATTTCTGATGAATTACCAAGCTAATGCACAAATAAACCAATATCGTAACAAAAAAAATCGAGAAGTCAGTTCTTATTGGGCCAGGATCGAGCCTGGTATGAATATTGGTTCTTGGCGCATAAGAAATTTGACAACTTTTACTAAAGAAAATGGTAATTCTGAAAAAAGAGAAAGCGTTTACACATATGCTGAACGTGGTCTCACATCCATAAAAAGCAATCTGCTGATAGGTGAGTCCTATACTAACTCTGATATATTTGACAGCATATCTTTCAGGGGGATAATGCTCCATTCAGATGAGAGTATGGTTCCTTATAGCAAGTATGCTTTTGCACCTGTAATCAGAGGTATTGCACAGTCTCAGGCTTTGATTGAGGTTCGGCAGAATGGTTATCTCATTCATACTGTTAGTGTGGCTCCGGGGGCTTTTGAAATCTCTGACCTACCTGTCACAGGCTCAGGTGGTGATTTACAAGTTTCCGTTATAGAAACAAATGGTAAAAACCAGTCTTTCACCGTCCCTTACACTACACCTGTGATTGCTTTGCGGGAAAACTATCTGAAATATAGCTTGGTTGGCGGTATGTATCGTTCGGCTTATTCTGGTGTGGACAATACTGCTTTGATTCAGATGACAGCAATGTATGGTATGCCATGGAATCTGACAACATTTGTAGGATTCCAAGGCTCTGAACATTACAATTCTGTCGCAACAGGTGTCGGATTGTCTATGGGGGATATGGGGGCCATATCGCTTGATGGAATATATGCTCGAGGACAGAAAGAAAAACAGAATAAAGAAGATGGATATTCATGGAGAGTAAGATACAGTAAGGTATTTGATATAACAGGAACTAATTTTATTGCTGCTAGTCATCAGTACTCTTCTGATGGTTATCAGACTCTTTCTGATGTACTTGATACTTATGGCCATAGCAATTACTCCTACGGAGGTTATGCTAATCGCTCTATGCGGAATAGTCTGACAATAAGTCAGTCAATGGGGGAATGGGGGACCTTTAGTTTTGGGGGGGTTAGGGATGAATATAGAGGAAATAGATCGCCACAGAATTCTATAAATGCGTTATATAGCAATAGTATGGAATGGGGAACATTGTCTCTTAACTGGAGTCAGAATAAGATAACTGACTCTTCGAGAAGTGTGAAAGATAAGAAAGAAAATATCTTCAGCTTTTGGGTGAGTATTCCTCTATACAGATTACTTGGAAATACGTCTAACAATATAAATGCAACAACACAGATACAGAAATATGATAACCAAAAAATGCAGTATGAATTTGGTATGAATGGTCGTGCATTCAACAGGCAGTTGTACTGGGACATTAGTCAACGATTGGCACCAGGAAACGAAAATTATAATGATGCCAGCAGATTAAACCTTGAGTGGTATGGTACTTATGGTCAGATTCGAGGCGGATACGGTTACAGCGATTCTCTCAGACAGATGAACGCAGGAATATCAGGAACCGCCATCGTTCACAGTAATGGAGTTACGTTTGGACAGAAACAGGGTGGGACTATTGCCCTTGTTGAGGCGCAGGGGGTAGACGGAGCGGAAGTTATTGGATGGCCTGGTGTTAAAACAGACTTCAGAGGTTATACAGCATTGGGCCATCTTACACCATATCAGGAAAACACTGTTTCATTGAACCCCGCTTCTTTCCCTGAATATGCAGAAGTATTGCAGACAGATACAAAAGTTATACCTACAAAAGGTGCGGTGGTTTCGGCAAGGTTTAAAACATCTATTGGTAAAAAGGCGTTGTTTAAGTTAACAAGACACGATGGGAAAAAAGTTCCTTTTGGTGCTGTGGTTTCATCAGCAACGGCAGATGATAATAAGCGCGTTGTAGGGATTGTAAATGAGTCAGGTGAAGTGTATATGTCAGGCCTGTCTGAAAAAGGACAACTGGATGTGAAATGGAACAGTCATGGAAGCTGTAAGGCAGTTTATAAGCTTTCTGATAATAAAAGCATTGTTAATATATATAATGCATCCTTGACTTGTATATAAAACGGAAAGTATTATATGGTACTTAAAGGCTTACTTTCTTTTTTTCTTGTTTGTTCTTCAACGGTTATCGCTGCCGAAATTAATCTTGAGACAAGGGCATTTTCAGGTAGTTATTTATATGATGGTGATATTATCGCTACCGGAAGTGTATTTTGCGATGATGGCGAAGTATCTAGAGTGGTCCTTTTAAATATAAAACCTGTAAATGGTTCTCAGAGTAATGTATATCATCTACAGGGAAGAAATAAGCCTTCAAATGAATTGACTGTTAGGATAGAAGGTAACGGATGGAGTCCTTCAGATAAAGTCGGGAATGGCATTTATAAAAAACTGATTAATAAACAAGATCAGTTTTATGTGGTGGCTAATGGTCGTCAGCATGTGAGAGCTGATATCTACACAATCAGAGCAAGTTCTATATGCTCTAATTATAACTAATTAGAGTATTAGGAAACAAAGAGAATAATCTTTGTTAAGAAATAATACATGTTGCATTATTGTACATGTGTTTGATATTGTGTTTTTAATCCTTTAAAGGTGTTAACATGAAAAAGAAACTTATTGCAGCTGCAGTTCTGTTTATGACGGCTAACATGGCGAATGCTGCAACTCTGGATAATACATCTTCCGTAAAAGCTGACTTTGAGGTTGTCGGTGGTTGCACTGTCTCTGGAACATGGACTGGTGAGCAAGTCCCTGCTGCTGTATATCAGGGCTCAGCTAAGCGTGTAGGTGTACTTGGTATTTCGTTGTCTGGTTGCACTAGCCAAGTTTATTTCGAAGGGAACGATAAAAACTCAGAGGGACTGCCTCAAGCCACTGATCCTAAGGGTAATAAAATAGTTATTATTCCATCATTCGATGCATTAAATAATCTTGTGTCTAAAGACGCTACACTTAATGTGTTCTATAGCAAAAATTCCCTGAATGATGGTGACACTCTTTCTGTTGAATTCGTTAACCGTGACCAGTGGAATGCTAAAGCTGGTAAACATACTATGACTCTTAATGTAGGTACTTACTCTATCTAATACAGTTAGTCCCCGGCATAGCGCCGGGGGCATTATTGTGCACAGAAAACCCCCAGCTAGGCTGTAATGCCAGTCAGTTAAGCAACTGACTGGCTCTTTTTCGGGGCTGTGGGGTATATTGGTAATGTTATTAGTTACAGTAATATTTTTGTATTGTATGTTTGATGGCGTCAGGTATATTTTAAAGATTTATGAAAAATATGACGATGTACCAACATCTCTTACTTTAGTGAGTTTAGGGATCAAATTGAGGCAAAAACAGTATGACCACTGAGGGTGAAAAGATCCTAAGGCTGTTGTGTGGCTAGGGGACAACACATTCGGTATAGGTAGCGAGGGCGATGGCTCTGTAATCTGATAAGTATAGATATATAAGAGAGCTTATAATATAATATCTAAGATTATGTTTGGTGAGTATACAAATCCTGTTAATAAGGGGTTGGAAGGATTGACATGGGATGGAAATAAGCAGAATCTGTTTGCAGCAAAGGAGATGAAAGATGTCATAATTACCAGAGCTAATATGATAAGTAATGACATGGGAATTGACAAAATCATCGATCCGGTCGCCAAGTCTTTAAAGGATGTATCAGGATTGCATTATCATACACCAACATCTTCGTTTTTAATTCTTTCTCATGAATCCCCAAAAATTATAGAGGTTAATAATGAGGGTAGAATTACAGATAGATTGTATCTGGAGTCTGGTTGGTCCGGTTTGACAGAAAGTGTCCCGCAGGCCGAAGGGATAACTCTAGATTATAATGGTTACTTGTATATAGTGAGTGAACCGAATTTGTTCTATCGTTTTGCGAAATAATAGAGCAAAAAACAATGGGGACTGAATTGCTTTGTTGCTCCAGGATATTCTCAACTGAACTGATTGAAATTATGTCAAATCTAGTCAGGTGGTACATACTGATAGCATAAATAGAGATATTGTATTAATATCTCTATTTGTGTTTTTTTGAGTTTTTTCTAAAATTTGTCTATATTAGAAAGCTATTCTTATTTACTAGAGAAATCAAGATGATTTATGATAAAAATAAAACTTCTTTGGTGTGACACCATAATAGCTATTAAACAATTTTATGAAGTATGATGTGCTGGACATTCCTATAAGCTTAGAAACATTATTTATGTGATTCTTGCTGTTGAGTATTAATTTTGCTGCATAATTCATCTTTGAATCTAGCAAAACTTGTTGGAAAGTAATGTTCTCATTCTCGAGATTTTTCCTTACTGCTACCTCTGACATGTTCATTTCTTCAGAAATATCAGAAAGCTTCCACTTTTTTTCAAAGTCACACTCAATTATCTTTTTGACTTTATCAGTGAAACTGATGGATGTTGATACACATATTGATGAAAAAAAATCACACTCGTTATCAACAATCGAGAAAAGACACGCTAGTTTGTATACTTTCTCATTACATACTTTCATTGATTTTATACTTTTGAATATCTCAGTGGAAATTATGTCCCCATCTATCATGAATATTCTCTGCTGTAATCTTCTTTTTCTTTGCATCTGTCCAAAACTAAACGAATAAATAGGGTCCATTATAGTTAATACTTTAGATAAAAGATCATTATTTATGCTTATGACCTCAAATGGATTCGTTTCGGTATTCGTTCTTTTTATTATTGAGATGTTTATTTCTATATGCTTTTCAAAAAAAGCAATGCATCCTTCTTTTATTGTAAGGTGTTCATTACCGTATGTAACATGTAGCGTACATTTATTTGTGTACACAATCGTATATTCATATAATCTAACTTTTAGGTGTGATTTGTATTTGTTCGTATATTCCATAATCGATATTGATATTATTCTGACTTACGGAGTTTTCATTCTAGTATAGATAAAAAAATAATGGATAGCAGTGTTAGTTTATTATCATATTGTGTTGTTTGTTTTTCATTTTTTTATCTTTTTAGTGTTTGTTTGTGATTTTTACTCCCGATTTTTCGTACCAAGTAGTTATTAAGCACGTAAGCGTACAGCCTGAACCGTCTGGTCAGAATCTGACGAATTAGACAAAGTGGTGTCCACCAAATAAGTAGTGGGAACCAATGATCTTACCCACCAATAGTGGACACAGGACTAAGTGAGTAAACTCTCAACCAGAGGTGACTCATGACAAAACCAGTATCAATCAGCAAGAAGCCCCGTAACCAACATACGCCTGAATTTCGTAACGAAGCCCTGAAACTCGCTGAACACATCGGTGTGGCCGCCGCAGCCCGTGAACTCAGCCTGTATGAATCTCAGCTTTATGCCTGGCGCAGTAAACAGCAGCAACAAATGAATTCGTCAGAGCGCGAAAGCGAACTGGCCGCTGAAAATGTCCGCCTTAAACGACAACTGGCGGAGCAGGCTGAGGAACTGGCCATCCTCCAAAAGGCCGCGACATACTTCGCGAAGCGCCTGAAATGAAGTATGTCTTCATCGAAAATCATCGGGCAGAGTTCAGCATCAAAGCGATGTGTCGTGTACTTCGGGTTGCCCGCAGCGGTTGGTATGTCTGGCTCAGGCGTCGTCACCAGATGAGCCTGCGCCAACAGTTTCGGCTCACCTGCGATGCCGCTGTCCATAAGGCATTCTTTGAGGCAAAGCAGCGATACGGTGCTCCCCGCCTTGCATAATCTTGCAGTGGCGATCGAACATTACAATGAAAACCATCCGCACAGTGCGTTGGGTTATTGCTCTCCGCGAGAATATCGACGTCAGTGGGTAACGTTAACTTAAGATACAACCCCTGTCTGGAAATAAGGGGGCAAGAACACATTGACACTGTAAATATGGCATTGTATAAAACCCCGCCCCAATAATGAGTTTCATTTGCATTACTCCCATTTGCTGGTCATCCACTCGCCTGTTTACAAGGATAGCGTTTAATGAAGAAGGTCCTTTGCGCGTTAGGCTTGATGTTCACCGCCGTCAGTTCCGCGCTGGCAACAACCTACCCCCTGACGATTGAAAACTGCGGCTATCAGGAGACCTTCACCCGGCCGCCGGAGCGCGTGGTCGCGCTGGGGCAAAATACGGTCGAAATTCTGCTGCTGCTCGGGCTGCAAAAGCAGGTGGTCGCCAGCGCCTTCTGGCCGACCAGCGTTTTACCGCAGCTGGCTGAGCAAAACGCGAAGATTAAAACCTTGACGGTGGAAATTCCGAGCCTGGAATCGGTGCTGGCGCAAAATCCTGATTTCGTTCCCGCCCAGTTGCCGCTGCTGCTGGGGCCGGAAAGCAAAGTCGCCAGGCGTGAAGATCTCGCCACCGTCGGCGTGAACAGCTACGTCTCACCGGGGATGTGCGCCACCAAAAAGGCCACCGGCGATATGTACGGCAGCCGGCAAAAGCTGTGGGATATGACCTGGCTGTATCAGGAAATTAGCGATTTTTCCCGCATTTTCAACATCGAAGATCGTGGTCAGGCGCTGATTGCCGATTTCAAAAAACGTGAAGCCGACCTGCGCCAGGAGTTTGGTAAAAGCAAAAAGGATCTCTCCTTCGTCTTCTGGTTCTCCAGCGCCTCACCTTCGGCCGATGCCTATGTCGGCGGCAAAAACAGCGCCTCCGGATTTATCGCCAGCGTGCTGGGCGGACATAATGCGATTACCTCCGAAACCGAGTGGCCCACGGTGAGCTGGGAGAGCATTATTGCCGCCAACCCGGATGTGATCGTGGTCGCCAGCCTGGATCGTAACCGCTGGGCGCTGGATAAGGCCGAGGAGAAGATCAAATTCCTCAAAAGCGATCCCGCCGTCAGCCAGCTGGAGGCGGTGAAAAAAGGCCATATCGTGGTCATGGACGGTCAGGCGATGAATCCGACCATTCGCACGCTTTACGGCGCGGAGCAGGTGGGCGAGCAGCTGAGAAAAATGGGGCTGAACTGATGAGCGTCGCCGCGATTGAGACGCGCCGCAGCATACTGCTCACCGGCTGGTGTGTACTGGCAGCGATCGTGCTGGCGCTGGTGATCGCTGTGGGCGTCAGCGTTGGCGAGCTGGCCATCCCGCTGCAGAATGTCTTTTATGCTATCAGCAACAGAACCGGCTTAACCGCTGAGCCGCTCAACCGTATCTATGAGAGCGTTATCTGGGATTTCCGCCTCAGCCGCGCGCTGGTCGCCGCCTGCTGCGGCGCCGGCCTCGCTATCTGCGGTGTCGTGCTGCAAAGCTTGCTGAAGAATGCCCTCGCCGAACCCTACGTCCTCGGCGTCTCCGCCGGGGCCTCCACCGGCGCGGTGTCGATCGTGGTGCTGGGCCTTGGCGCTGGCGCAATTTCCCTCTCGGCAGGCGCCTTTGCCGGGGCCTTCGCCGCCTTCGCCTTTGTCGCCTTGCTGACTAACGGCGCGCGCGGCGGCAATGAGCGTACGATTCTTGCGGGCGTCGCCGCCTCGCAGTTATTTAACGCCATCACGGCCTATACCATCAGCACCTCCGCCAGCGCACAGCAGGCGCGCGATGTGATGTTCTGGCTGCTGGGCAGCTTCAGCGGCGTCCGCTGGCCCGAATTCCAGTTGGTCATCGTGGTGGTGCTCGCGGGTCTGGCGGTCTGCCTGTGGTATGCCCGGGCGCTGGACGCGTTCACCTTCGGCGACGATGCCGCCGCCTCGCTGGGGATTGCTGTGCCGCGCGTGCGCCTGATCCTCTTCACCACTGCGGCGCTGATCACCGCCACCATCGTCAGCATGGCCGGCTCAATCGGCTTTGTTGGCCTGGTGGTGCCGCACGTGATGCGTTTCTTCTTTGGCCCACTGCACCGAACTTTGCTGATCGCCAGCGCGCTGGCAGGGGCGATATTGATGGTACTGGCGGACATTGCGTCGCGCCTGCTGATTGCCCCGCAAAGTCTGCCCGTTGGGGTAGTAACCGCCCTGGTTGGGGTGCCTTTCTTTGCCGTGATTATCTACCGCTCAAGGAATAAGTGATGAGTATTTGCGCTGAAAATATCACCTGGAAGGCAGGCAAAAAGGTCATCGTCAATAATGTCTCGCTGCGGGTGCCGCGCGGCGAAACGGTCGGACTGCTGGGGCCCAACGGCTGCGGCAAATCCTCGCTGCTGCGCGTTCTGGCGGGCCTGCGCCGCCCGGATGCAGGTCGCGTCACCCTCGACGGCCAGGATATCGCCCGGATGGCGAAAAAGCAGCTCGCCCGCCGCGTGGCTTACGTCGAGCAACACGGCATGACCGAGGCCAATATGCGGGTGCGCGACGTCGTGCGCCTGGGACGCATTCCCCACCACTCTCCGTTCTCAAACTGGAGCGCTCAGGATGACGAAGCGATTGCCGCCGCGCTGCAGCGGGTAGCGATGCTGGAGAAAAGCGAACAGGGATGGTTAAGCCTCTCCGGCGGCGAGCGGCAGCGGGTGCATATCGCCCGCGCGCTGGCGCAGAGCCCGAGCGAAATCCTGCTGGATGAGCCGACCAACCATCTGGATATACACCATCAGATGCAGTTAATGCAGTTGATCAGCGAGCTGCCGGTAACCAGCATTGTGGCCATTCACGATCTTAACCATGCCGCGATGTTCTGCGATTCGCTGATCGTGATGCAGCAGGGGCAGATCCTCGCCAGCGGGACGCCGGAGGAGATTTTGTCCGAAGCGCTGCTGTGGGACGTTTTCCGGGTGAAAACCAAAATCGAGATCTCCCCTTACCACGGCAAAAAGCACATTCATTTCATCGTTTAGGTTGGGCGGATATGCCTCTTTTCTCCCTGCGCCCTGCGGCAACCCTCTGGCCTCCGGTGTTACTGGGAAGCCAGTTCGTTTTTAATATTGGCTTTTACGCGGTCGTTCCTTTCCTCGCCCTCTTCCTGCGCGACGACATGCTGCTCTCAGGCGGACTTATCGGCCTGATCCTCGGGCTGCGTACCTTCTCCCAACAGGGGATGTTTATCCTCGGCGGGACGCTGGCCGACCGCTATGGCGCTAAGGCGATCATTCTCGCCGGCTGCGTCGTTCGCGTCGCCGGTTTTCTCCTGCTGGCGTGCGGGGCGTCGCTGTGGCCCATTATCCTTGGCGCCTGCCTGACCGGCGTCGGCGGCGCCCTGTTCTCCCCGTCGATAGAGGCCCTGCTGGCGCGGGCCGGTACCCACAGCCAGGCCAACGGGAAACGCAGCCGCGCCGAGTGGTTTGCGCTGTTTGCGGTATGCGGTGAACTGGGAGCGGTGATCGGCCCGGTGGCCGGAGGCGTGCTGAGCGGGATCGGCTTTCGGCATATCGCCCTCGCCGGCGCGGGAATATTTCTTCTGGCGCTGGCGGTGCTCTTTTTCGGTCTGCCCGCCGACGGGCACACGACAACAACGCGCAGACGAGTCCCATGGTGGACGCCTTTGCGCCAGCCGCGCTTTGTCGCGTTTATTCTCGCCTACAGCTCATGGCTGTTGAGCTACAACCAACTGTACCTCGCCCTGCCGGTGGAGATCCAACGTTCCGGCGGCCGCGAGCAGGATCTGGCGCCGCTCTTTATGCTGGCCTCGCTGTTGATTATCACCCTCCAGCTCCCTCTCGCCCGCTTCGCCCGGCGAATGGGCGCCGTGCGCATCCTGCCGGTGGGCTTTCTGCTGCTGTCGGCTTCCTTTGCCAGCGTGGCGTTATTCGCCGCCGCCCCACCCGCCGAAAGTTGGCTGCGGTTAATGCCGGCGGCTGGTTTTGTCACGCTGCTCACCCTCGGCCAGATGCTGTTAGTGCCCGCAGCCAAGGATCTGATCCCGCTGTTCGCCGAGGAGTCGACGCTGGGTGCCCACTACGGAGCGCTCGCCACTGCAGGAGGGTGCGCGGTGTTAGCCGGGAATTTACTGCTCGGTCATTTACTTGACCAGGCGCTCATTCCGTCGCCGCAGGCGGTTTATCCCTGGCTTCTGCTGGCGCTGTTTCCGCTGTGCAGCGCCGTCGCCCTGCGGGCGATCTGTCGCCCGCTGGCGGCAACATGACGCAGAGCGGGTAACAGCCCGCTCTGGAAGTGAACAGCTAGTATCCATATTTTCAGCTAATACTTTAGCAAAGATCCTCAGCCCTGTTTAAACCCCGGCTTGCCGTTTTTGGCTCGCCATTCCTTCACTTCTTTTACGATACCTTCATGACTGTCCTCACGGTCATCCCTTGGATAATAAATAAGATCAGAACCATCAGGGTGTTCAGCTAATCGACGAAATTCATCCACTAATTTATCGTCATCAGCCTCAGTTTCACCTTCAGCCCGGCAGATTTTTCTGACGAACTCCAGTTCAGTTGATATTCTCTCGCCAAAGCAGCTGGGGCTGGATATAGGTTTGGAGTATTTCAAATACCTGGAAGATCAATTTTGTGCTGCAGCTTTTAATTTTCTACGCAATGCTGATATGACTCAAAACGATGTGAAAGATACAGAGTCAGCTTATCGTGGATGGCTGGAGATTGACGAAGAAGATCTTGAGTAAAGCTCGATAATTCTTCTGACGTTATAACTAACGGATGTCGCGTAAGCGAGCCTTCAGGGCCGCTTACGAGCGAGTATGACAGACGTATAGGGTTTCTTCATGTTCTCAGTTTTTGAATTGTCAATTCTACTAGTTCAACTCAATACTCTTAGCATGGGAAAATTTCATTTCTCCAGGCGGCTCCCAAACCGTGATTCCAGGTAAGCCCGCATCAAGCCGGGCACTCAAAGAATGAATCGGGGATTCTGACGCTGGCCTACAACCGCCAGGATATTGACACGACGGGCCTTATCATTCACTTCATAAAGTACATGCTGCCCAAGTAAGCTAATACGGCGAACCCCTTCGCCATAGCGTTCATCTGTTTCATACAGCCTGGGGTAATCTGCCAGACGATCGGTTGCAGTGATCAGACGCTCTGTCACGTTCCTTGCATCCCAAAGAGATGCATTCTCGGCCAGATATTCAAACAACGCCGTTATATCCTCAATCGCACCTGGTCGCCATTCTATTTCATAACTCATTGCGCAGTTCCTGATAACGTCCCTGTAGTTGCTGGCGCAGTTGCACGGAACTCATTCCCGGCCGCTTATCGGCGCGAGCAGCGGCAACTTTCGCTCGGATCTGTTCGTCGTATTCCGCCCGTGCCAGTTCTTCATTAGCGAGGCGTTGCAATAGTGCAGACTTGTCTGTACTGCCTTCTGGAAAAATACGAGGCAGGCTTTCGGCCAGCTCGCGCAGGAAATTGGCGTTTTCGTAATGTGTGGTGCTATTCATAATTGACTCCCCCTTTCATTCAATAAAGGGCAATTGCAGGTTTTTTGATGCCGCACGCATGGGTATAACGAGTCAGAGTATCGATATTCGCCCCGGTGATATTGTTTCACAGGCAGGCGATAACCGGATGCATAATGCTCATTTGCCTGGCAATCTGCGTGTTGTCAGGTTTTATGCAGAGTATATAACCTTTCAGACACAGCCACCAACATATGCTTATGCCGCGCCAGCGGCATGTAAGGCGGCACGCTGTGGTTACATGTGATACCGGAGTAAAACCGACGAAGCCCGGCGTAAGCCGGTACTGATTGATAGATTTCACCTTACCCATCCCCAGCCCTGCCAGACCATACCCGCTTTCAGCCATGATAGAGCCTCTGTGCGCGGTCGGAGTGGTCCCGACGAGGGTTTGAAGTCGGGGCGTATCTCCGCGTTAGCGGGCCGTCAGGGCCGCTAACGAGCGTGTATGAGATCAGTTTGGATATTAGAAATAATTGTACCTTTAACGCACCATCATTAATGCTAATGTATGCATACATTAGCATTAATGATGAAGGAGAAGAATAACAATGGCAGTCAACCCACTTCTTTTTTGGATTTCTTAATTTTCATCTGATAAAGCCGCTTTACCCGTTCAATTTCTGCCAGCGTTGCGGACCAGTGTAGTTCAGCGGCATGACGATATCTGGCAGCCATTTTTTCCACCATCTCCGGATTGCTGTCCGCGCTGCGGTGCTGACGCCCCTTCTCCCCAAAAACTTCAACAACCAGCCACTGGCTTCCGGTTCTGCCGAACAATGCCTTGCACAAACGTCTCACAGTCAGCGGGGTTAAATCTGGATCGGGATCGTAGGCAATGGTAGCAAAAATAAAGCGCAGCATTTCTGACGTCTTGTAACGCTTTACGCTGGCAGCCAGGCGTGAGGCACGTTGCGGTGCTTCCCATCGGTCGTTACTGTAATTAGCCACTTCAGCCAGATAATCCTTTTCAAGTTTTTCAGCCGTGTAGCACCTGCCGCCTAAAAAAAGCCGCATGGCCTCCCTGGTTTTGTCTCTCACATATCATCCCTCATTAATGCTAATGTATGCATACATTAGCATTAACATGCTGACAGCCACAAGCGGCGGATTTACGTCCGGATAACGTAAATGATTGCGGTATACAGGCCAGGCGGTCAGATTTCCAGCCGTGCCTGTTCCTGCAGCAGTTCCAGATGATATGCAGCAATAGCGTTTACCACCCCTGCCGTCATCCGTGCGTCGGCGATCGCTGAATGTGCCTGCCCTTCCCAGGTCAGTCCGGCCTGGCTGGCAGCACAGGCCAGTGAAATCGTGCCATAGCGGTTGGTGGCCCCATAATATCCTGCAGCCAGCTCCATCGCACAATATACCGTCAGTTCTTCCAGCCAGTCAGCCGGATCGCTATGTGCGGCAGCAGTCTGTTTCAGAATGCGGATGTCGAACCGGGCATTAAAGATAATTACTGGTCGGTCCCCGATTGCATGCCGCAGTTGACGCGCCACATCTGTCCATGATGGTGCACCGCAGAGAGCCTGCTCACTGATACCATGCACGGCGGCAGCCTGCGCCCCGATGGCGACCGTGGGCTTCAGCCTGGTTTCAAATACCACCTGACCGGCCGCATCGGTCAGGCCGATTTCCAGGGCTTCCGCGGTATTATCCAGTCCTGTCGTTTCAGTATCCAGAAAGAGTGGTGCCAGACTCAGCCAGTCATATGCCTGCCGTGCCATCCGGCCACTGGTGCTGTTTAGTCGGGATAAAACGGAAAGCCGCTGGCCAGCCAGCTGTTGTTTACTCGTCAGAGGGCGTTTCTCACGCATCGGAACACAGTCTGCAATTCGGTATACAGCGAACCTGCCACCATAAGTGTTTTTATACCACTTAACCGGCTCAGCACCGGGGGCTGGTTTCATTCTGAATTCATCGCGCAGACGTCCCTTCGAGAAACACCTGTCTTCGGCAATCGCCTGCGCACGTCTGGTGGCCAGCTCATCATTATTCATGGTTATTGCATCTCCTTATATCCGGACAGCCCCTCTATGGCCACTTCTGTGCAGTATGCAATACACGCAGGATTGAACCGCCCCGGGTTTCCTGGAGAGTGTTTTATCTGTGAACTCAGGCTGCCAGATCATCGTTTCCGATGGAAGCATAATAAGCTTTTTCTGCTTCTGCCGGTGGGATATGGCCCAGCCTTTCCAGCAATCGTCGATTGTTATACCAGTCCACCCACGTGAGTGTGGCCAGCTCCACTTCTGTCCGGTTTTTCGTAAGCGTGCAGCAAGAACCGTATTGACGGGGATGTGTTATTCAGTCGGCAGTGC
>OJTN01000102.1_pt1 | contig 34716 bp, 26 predicted proteins | sample 1599741 | NCBI WGS metagenome assembly OJTN01 (sample SAMN04436820, study PRJEB24849) | human gut metagenome | biome: human gut; feature: NICU; material: stool | host: Homo sapiens | place: USA: Saint Louis, MO | collected 2011-05-19
GCTAGCTGTGCTTTATCCGCTTTATCTTGATTTAATCTGCTAATCGATTGAGTATTCTCATTCATATCTTGTTGAGTTTTTATTGCAATTTTACTTAATATATCTGCAGTATTAGTTAAATCTCTCGTTTTAAAATCTATATCTTTTATAGCGCTATTATATTCCTTTAATTCCATATTATGTTTATTAATACTTGTGGTATTAATTTCAATTTGCTGATTTGTTTTCTTTAAATTTTCATCTAACTTATTAATACTATCAGCATTTTCACTCACATTTTTATCTGTATTGTTTAAAGAAACCTTATCAGCCTTAACACTATCTATTTTAAATAATTGAGAACCATTTACAGCCTCCTTACTATTCTCAGATAAGGTGCCATCTTTTATATTAAATATTTTATTATTATCTAAACTGATATTATTTTGAAATTTAGAATAACCAGTAAACGTTGTTTCAGTAGACCTTATTGTTATCTTACCACTAGCCATTCCTTTTATTTGGGCTTTTGATGCATCATAACCATATTGTCCTAATCCATCTCCCTCTGAATTTAAAGAAAAACGAGCATCATCATTTGTATTACATATTATTTTTGTAACAGAAGAATAATGTGTTAAATCTTTTTTATAACTCTCAGAGCCTATTGAAGAACCATATGTATCAATATGTTTATTACATAGTTGTAAAGATCCACCCGCATAAATAAATTCAGATGTAAAAGTAATTAGAAAAAAATAATACTTAAAATTGCTCATTAGGTTGTATCCTTTAATTTATAAAAAACAAGAACATTCACCTTGAAGAAATATTTTTATAATAAACTATAAAATATAATAAATTGCTAAATTTATAACGTCGATTTCATCAATATCTAGAGCATAAAATATATATTTCCCATATACTATGATTACGTTTATAACGAATGTTATAGTGTTAAATAATAAATATTATTTTTAAAATTACTTTTTCATTTCAGATAGAATAAATTGATAGTTTCTTTCATTATTTATGATGTATATAAACTGTTCATGATCAAACTGATAGATAACTTCATTGAATAAGTGATACCATTGTTTATTTAAAGCAACAAGGACTTTATTAATAAATTCAAAAGTTAAATTAGTCTTTCCATTTTCACAACGAGATATCTGCTGTTGACTCATATTTAATTTCTCACCTAATACTAAAGCCGACATCCCCATTTCTTTCCGTGTTTTTCTAATGTAAGCGCCGATACGACTATTTAGTTCATTATACACGACATACATAATCTTCACCTACATGAGCCATTAAAGAACAAGTATTTCTTATAGTAGAAATATAAAGTTTATTATGAATTATGTAAAATCGTTATTTAAAATTAAAAAGATAAATTTACTCTTATAATTCCTATTAAAAATAGCTCCCACTCCCCATAAAAAACAAAATAACAATGAAATACAATAAGTTAAAAAAGAACTACTCAGTCACATATTTACATTTAGTTACAATTTAATACATATGAAAAATAAAAACACAAGGAAATGTTAAATTAATGTTTTATTTGACAACAAAAATTAAACAAAATATCTCTTAATTTAAGTATATTTACTATAAGTGATAATTAGCAATAAAAAAAATACTCACCATAGGAGTATTTTTATACATACACTCAGATTATATAATTAAATTTTATTTTCTATAAATAAAAAACATCAAATAACTATCTATAATATTATGTCAAAAAATTTTTTAGATATAGTTCTCCTTATTGTTTATCAAATAATACATGCTAAAAATAGCACCTCATTCTTACTTATATTATAAGTAAATAAAGAGTATAATAATTTATTTAATATCCATTTAAAAAATATTTAAATTTAATAAATAGTATACAAGTAATAGCTTGATAACAGGTCATAACTGCTTCTATGATAGTTATGACCTCAAAAATTATTACCGCTCTTGTAATGCCTGCTTCATTCTTGTTATAGGTTTGATCAAATATTGGAAAACCGTTTTCTCACCTGTTTTAATATCAACACTGGCGATCATACCCGGAATAACAGGAAGCTCTTTTCCATTTTTATCCGTAAGATGACTACTTTGAGTTGTGACCAATACGCGATAAAAAGCTTCATCTTGATTAAGTTTTAAATCACTAGGTCTTTTTTGATCATGCAATGTATCTGGGCTTACCAAAGTCACGACGCCTTCTAACCCACCATAAATCGCATAATCATAAGCAGTCAATTTTACTAATGCAGGCATACCAGCACGGACATAGGCCACATCTCGAGGACTAATATAAGCTTCAACTAATAACTGATCTTCTAAAGGAACAATTTCCATTATATCCTGCCCTGCTGAAATTACTCCACCAACTGTATTAATACGGATATTTTTCACAATACCTCTTAATGGTGCACGTATTAAAGCACGTTCAACAGGATCAGCTCGCCCTGCCATATTTTCCCTTGCTTGAGCTAATTCCGCTTCTGTTTTAACTAATTCAGCCCCAGCTTCAGTTAAATATTTATTTTTCTTTTCATCTATTTGTAATTGAATATCAGCTGATTGCCTCTCCATTCTTAATAATTCCACAGCAGACATTGCACCTTGTGCAACTATTGGCTTAGTGATAGAAATTTCTCGGTCTAACAATGCTTTACTTTGTTGTAAATTGTCTATTCCTGATTTCAATGCGTCTTTACGTATCTTGTATACTGTTGTTTCACGAGTTACTAATTCTGTTGATAAACCTTCTGGAAAGCTAAGCTCAGTAGAATAAGCCTCCGCTTTAAGTCGTGCTCGTATTGCTTCTAGATTAGCAACTTTTGCTTCACTTTCTCTTAAGATAGCCGATGTTCGAGTATCATCTAGCGTTAATAATACTTGACCTTTTTCAACTATATCCCCTTCTTTAACTTGCATACTTTTTAATATGCCAGCATCCAATGTTTGGATTATCTGCTCGCGACTGCTAGGAATAATACTGCCTTGACCACGAGTTACCTCTTCAAGATTACTATTCCATGCCCAAATAACGAAAATAACCATAAAGATCAGCAATATTGTGATCATCATAAAACTTTTATGATGTTTTTCATTCTGAAGTGCTGCATGCAAGTCATTTAGAAGTGCTAAGTCCTTATTAGAAAGAACCTCTTTAGTATGACTTGAAGGCATCAGGTGTTTTTTATTTAGTTCATTCATTTCACATTCCCAATCTTACTTATCTATTTTGGTTTTTTGAGTGAGCAGTTATTTGTTTTTCTGTTTCATTTTTAGCTAACTGCTGTAAAACCGCATCTCTGGGACCATCCATCACAACTTTGCCGTTATCAACAACAATTATTCGATTGACAATACTCAGTACCTGAGGTCGATGAGTAACAACCAATAATGTCTTTGAGCGACACCATGCTGAAATGGCATTTAATGCCTGAATTTCTGAATATTGATCAAGCCCCGTTGTTGGTTCATCAAGTAAAACAATTTTGGGATTTCTCAACGTCATTCTAGCCAAAGCAACAATTTGTTTTTGTCCACCAGAAAGACCTAACCCATTTTCTCCCAAGGACATATCTAATCCCCTAGGATGTTTTTTAATAACTTTATCCAAACCAAACCGCTTCAGTGCCACAATCAAATCTTGATCACTAGAGAAGCCATCCATACGGGCTAAATCAAGATTTTCTCTTAAACTACCTAAAAATAACCTTGGCTCTTGTTCTAATAACAAAATCTGATTACGCAAATAATGAGGATCTATTTGGCGAATATCGACATCATCTAGTGTGATACTCCCTTGCTCTGCAGGATATAACCCAGCTGCTAATTTTAAAGTCGTTGATTTACCACTGCCAATACGCCCAAGTATTCCAACTTTTTCACCTGGCTTTATTTCAAATGATAAATTTTTCACTACACTGCTACTATCTTGGTTATAAGCAAATGAAACATTTTGGAATTTTATATTTCCATTTATTTGTTTTAACGTAATATATTTCCTAGATGGTTCACGTTCTGATGGTCGCTCAACAATGCCATTAACACCTTTTAATGCGACCCAAGCCTGTTGAAAGCGCACAGCTAAACCCGCAATCTGTCCTAATGGTGATAACGCTCTACCAGATAAAATAACCGTTGCGATTAACGCCCCCATTGTAATTTTACTTGCAGGATCATCGCTATGAATCAAATAAGTACCAATAATAACTAAAAATATCGTATTTAACTGTTGCATCATTACTGCAAAATAAATAACAAAATTACTGATGTTTTTAACTTTCATTGATGAAGATGCTGTTTTTGCTGTGTAATAATCCCAACGCTTTTGCGCCCAATTCATGGCATTATTCGTTTTTAATGTTTCTATACCTTCAATCGCTTCTACAGCTAATCCTTGCCTTTGAGATGATTCCTTCATCGATTCATTAATATATTTGGATAAAGGGATCTGAGCTAAAAATCCGACAATAATAACCAATGGAATTATCGTAAGTGGCACAAAAGCTAAATAGCCTCCAACAAGCGCAATTACAGATACAAATAAAATTAAAAAAGGCATATCAACTAATGTTAATAAACTCGCGCTCGTCATAAAATCACGGACAGATTCAAAATCTCGTAAATTATTAACATAGGAGCCAGATGATATAGGTTTTTCCTGTAACTTAAGATTTGTGACCTTTCTAAATAAAGCAGAACTGATAATTAAATCAGCTTTCTTACCAGCAATATCAGTTAACCGGCCTCGGAGCATTTTAGCTGTAAATTCAAATAATATTGCAATAATTACCCCGATACTTAAAACCCAGAGTGTTTGATATGACTTATTAGGTATTACTCTGTCATAAACATTCATGACATATAATGAACTAACAAGTGCCAAAAAATTAATAACAAAAGTAGCAAGAATGATTTGATAGTAATACTTTTTAAAGCGCCATATAACTTTAAAAAACCATGCTTTAGGCATCGTATATTCAGGCAATTCTGAACGAACATCTTCTGTAATACGTGGCTTAATGAACCAGCAATAACCTAAATATTTTTCACTTAATTCAGATTGTGTTAACCATATAGATAAACCATCTACTTGCTGAATTTTATATTTACGTTGTCCAGTTTCATCAAATGAAACTTCGGTTAAAACAGCACTCTCTTCATTTTTTAATAATAATAATACTGGCATAGCTAGAGAGGGAATATCATCTAATAATCGTTGTGATAATGTATTTTCAAATCCTTCACTTTTCAGATATTCAACCAGTGATGAAAAATCAATTCCCATCTTTGTAGTACGGATTGTATGTGCAGTCAGTGTAGCCACAGATAAATGTGTGCCTAATAACTGGGTTGTAAGAGAAAGACCTTCTATGATCAATTTCATAACTACAATATTTACCTTAATTTATTAGTGAGTGTGTGAATTAAGTGCCCAGTGCGAAAGTTTTCCTTGTGCATACAAATAATCAAGCATCCCGTACCTAAGATCACTCAATGTCGTGGCATAAGATAATTCAACATCAGATAACTCTTTTTCTGCATTCAAAACATCTAACAAAGAACGGCGTGCAACATTAAATTGCAATTGATAAAAATCGACTACTTTTGTCGATGATAAAATTTGTGCATCTAATATCTTCAATTTTTGAGTACTTTTTTGGATATTAATTACTGATAAACGTCTTGCTTCTTCAATATCTCTAATCACTCTCTCCATTCTCTGTTGTGCCGCGTTTAACTGACTTACTTTTTCATCAATAGAATATAATGATGAAAAATTAATAATGTCCCATGTCACATCAATGCCTATCTGACGATCATCTTTAGTTATATTTCCAGTTAAATTAACTCTTGGTAATTGTTTTTTATTTTCTACTTTAACGCCCATTTTTTTAGCATCGATATCAGCCTGACTCACTAGATAAGCCGGATTTTGATTATTATTTTCCGCAGTGAATTCGCTATACATATCACTGACCGTCATTCCATCAAAAGGATTGACAAGATCACTTTCACCAACGGGGAAACCCGTATATTTTGATAACGTACTTAACGTTGTCATTAATTCTTTTTCATAATAGTTAATATCTTGTTCTACTAATATTTTTCTTGCTTCTGCCTGAACATATTCAGAAACACGCCCTTCATCATTACGGGCTATCACATTTAATTCAGATATAATCTTATTATGTCTATCTAAACTTTTTTTCTTTACCGCAATAGATTCTTTAGCTAGCAATGCTTTTAAATAGAGATCTGATATGGTGTAAGCGACATTTTCTTTCGTTTCGCTATATTTAAATTGATAATAGAGTTGTTCTTTTTCATTACGTTCAACATCATTTTCTATTCCACCGAAAGAATAGATATTTAATTCACCTCTTAATCCTGGAATAAAACTATTATTATCATAGTCGCTTTTATCTCTATGATATTGTCCTAATAATTTATTTCCAGTTACGCTTATTACGGGAAAATGTTGAGCTCTAGTCTGATTAACTTTTGCAACGGCTATATCTATATCAGCTTTAGCTTCTAATAACTCAGGCGCATTATTTAATGAATTATTTAATATATACTTTAAAGAGTTTGCATGTGAATTAAATAATACACCTCCTAAAATAACAAACGTTATTATTTTGAGTTTATTTATAGAAAACACAGATATTACCTCTAATAAGAAAATATAATCTAAATATAAAAGTTTTATGATTAGATAATAAGGCTGCCCGAAAGAGCAGCCTTAGATTTAATTACAACAAATAATTAAATAACGCCTCCATTATCGATAATATTATTATCAATATAGACATTAGCACCACTTGCACTGCTATAAAGAGTGTAAGTATGTTCAGTACCATCTAATGCGGTTGCTTTTGTTGTAGTGGCAGTAGCTGTAAATGTACCTAAACCTCCAGCACCATCGGCACCTAAATCCACCTTATCATTAGCATCACCGGAAATATAAATCGTTGAATTTGCATTCATTCCCAACACATCAGATGCGGTTAACTTAATAGTCTGAGAGCTATTGTCCACTTTCAGCTCACTGTTAACCGTCATATCGACTTTTTCGAAATTAGCAATACCTTCATCAGTCTTAGTGGCCATATTTACCGTAATCGTACCTGATAAGACTAAAGTATCAGTTCCCTCTCCCCCATTAATATATCCCTGATTACCTATAGGTGAAGGATCATAATCTTTTGTCAAAATCACAGTATCATCGCCAGCACCCGCATCAACTGTCAGATTTTTACCAATTGTGCCTAATTTTATGGTGTCATTGCCATCTTCACCATTCACTAATGTCGCGCTAACAGAATCCCCCATAACACCAGCAGTAGCATCAAACACATCATCTCCTGCCCCTAGTGAAATAGTTGTGTTATACGCACCTTCAGTGACAGTAACCGTATCATTGCCATCCCCCATAGAAACAGTGGCACCACCATAAATCCACCCAGCAGTTAGAGTGTCTGTATTATCACCAACAGAAACATTACCAGTCAGATTTTTAGTGATAGTGATATTATCACTACCATATCCACCTAAAATTTCACCGGAGACAGAACCATAAATAGTGACAGTATTAACATCTGTGACCGCATCAATGTTATTGTCATTACCTAAACTTAAATTACTGCCATCCTGATAAACAGAAAGATACTCATTTGGCATATTTGACTTATCTTGAGTACCACTACCCAGATCTAATAAACCGGACAATTCGGTATTATTTTGATCATTGGCATCACCTTGAGTAAAGGTATCACTACCTGAGCCAAGATAGATTTGACCAGCATTGGTTACCCCTGTACGTTTAATCGTAACGGTATCATTACCAGATTCCATAAAGAGATAACTACCAGCATACATAGAACGTAATGCTGTATTCATGCCGTCCATAGTAAAGGTATCATTACCTTCACCAGCATAGACTCGTGTATTGGTTAACATATTACCGCGGATCACCATCAGGTCATCACCAGCACCTAAATCAACAGTTGTAATACTTTGATTACCATCTGTTTTTGTGCCATCAGGTCCATTATCCTGCGAGTTAGCAAGATTGCTGTATGATGAAGTTTCGCTACCATCCTGATAATAACCAACATAAATCGTATCATTGTAATCTGTCGTTAGCTTAGGATCTTTTTTACCGCTATCAACTCCGATGGTATATCCAAAGTCCCCATTTTCAGCCACTGATGAGGATAATGAATACTTCAGTGTAAAATCGCCGTCCAGATTACGTAATGAAATAGAGTTGCCATCATAAATAACCCCCGTAGCAGAAGCACCTGCATTATTTACTGTATCAGTTACAGCGGTAGCGTTATTAGATGTTCCCGTAATGGTTGCAACAACTTTCTCCATACCTTCAGCATTAAATGCATTTTGGTTAGCTTCCATTGTTGGATCAACTATAAATGAAACACTCTTAGATCCAGCAGGAATAACAACCGTTACAGTTGAAGCTCCATCATAGGTTACTTTACCAGTGTCCCCATGTAGGGCGATTTTCCCATCATGCTGAGAGCCTGCAAGCGTTGAATAATCCGGCGCATTTGCATGACCTGCATCATTTGTTAAGGTTATGGTTACGGTCACATCCTGTGCTGCAACATAATCTAGAGCAACGGTATATACTAATCCGGTAGTATCATCCTTGTCCTCTATTGTTGCAGGAACTTCTGTTATTTCACCCGAAACAGAAGCATCAGCACTAATCTTATCTCCATTGTCATTTACTGATGTTGTATCAACACTAATACTCACTGTCGGTAGCACATCTGTTTTGGACGTTGCTGTTGCTGGAGCACTTTCATTACCGCTTGGATCTTTAGCTATTGCGGTTACTTCACTGTTATCTTTTACATTATCAGATGGAATAGCGGTGTTATTGCCCTGACTGTCTGGGATCAAATTAGGATCACTAGATGTCCAACCATTATCCCCTTTCTCCATTGTTACAGTCTGTTTATCCCCTTTTTCATCTTCAAAGGTAATTTCTACCGTATCGCCTTTGTTGGCATCCCCTGGCAGTTCAACAGAAACAGAGCCATTATCCTCAGCATTTAATACAGGGGTAGATGGGGCAACGGTATCTACAGTGAAGTCCGTTGCTTTACCTTCACCACTCGTGTTACCTGCGGGATCTGTAATTTCTGCTTTAACAGAATAATTACCATCCGGAGTTGCTTTATCTGCAGGGATAGTCACATCGGCTTTACCTGCCGTCACTTCATCTGCAGTCAGTGTGTGTTCAACGGTGTCGGTTGAGCCATCTGGTTTGGTAATAGTGAGTGTCAGTGTGTCACCTGCCGCACTGCCTCCCGGTACAGTCACTTCGGTCTGTACGCCATCTTTTAGCTCGTCAGCATTTACCCCGTCCGTAGCTTCTGGAATGGTCACTACCGGCGTGGTATCCACCACACCATCACCATCTGTATCGCCCGGAATTTGTCCATCAACAGCAAAATCTACTTTGTTTCCTGGTTTGGCTGGATTATTGCCTTGAGTTATGCTGACATCGACACTGTTTTGGCCGTTTTGTACCGCATCTTTAGGAATATCAATCGAAATCTTACCTGCAGCAACATCATCTTTAGTTACAGTGTATGTAATCGTTTCTGTAGTATTATCTGGACGAGTGACCGTTAAGGTAATTTCCGCCCCTTCAACCGTACCCGCAGGCAAAGTAACTTCTGCTTGTAAACCGTCTTTCAGCTCTTCTGCATTCGCATAACCATCGTCAACTTCTGGAATGCTTAAAACAGGTATATCTGATACGGGATCAGGTTTGGCTGTTACAGTAACATCATCACTTTTATTACCACTCGGATCTTTCGCACTTGCGGTAACATCACTATTATCTTTTATCTTATCATTAGGGATAGTGACTTGATTGTTATCTGTATCAGGAATTAATTCAGGATCACTTGATGTCCAGCCATTATCTCCCTTTTCTAATGTGACAGTATTTGAATTACCATCCTCATCTTCAAAAGTAACATCTACAGAATCACCTTTATTGGCATCTTTTGGTAAATCGATAGAAACAGAACCATCATCTTCAGCAGTTAATCCTGGCTTACTCGGCGCAGTAATATCAGCCTCATTACCTTTATTATTGTCACCACCATGATTTCTATTAGCTAAAAAGATCGCTAATGCACTACCGATTGAACCAGCAACCCATAAAAATAGACCAATTCCATCATCATTATCAGAAAGAGTACCTGTTTCACCAGCAACTAAATGTTCTAAAACAGGACCATCTTGAGTAATAGTTGCTTGTCCCATTACACCATTTGAATCTAAAACATTTAAAGTGGCGTAACATTGTTGTTCCCCTGGTTGGCATTCTTGCCAAAAATCTTTAATAACAACTTCTATATTTTGTTCTTTACTAGATAAAATAAGATCATCCGATTTACGATGCGCTTGAATATCTAATGGAGAAAGTTGAGTATCTGAATCAATTAACTGATACACATCCCCTGCTTTCGCCGTTATAGTATGCTTAGCATGAGGTTGTAATTGTACTTTCTCGTTTGAATTCTTTTCAAAAAAGATTATATTCATATATAACTCTCGTATAAAATGTCTCTAAATTAATTTAGAGGCTATCTAATGTAATACTGCTAACATCTATAAATATCTACCTTTACTTTCTATGACCTATCCTTCTCCTATTATTTATTTCAATAAATTCAAATTGACATAAATTATTATCAACAATAGAAAATGAAGATGTTTCTTTCTCTATCAATTTAATAAAATGAATCATTGGAATATCAAAAAAAGCGCATACTCTAAGTAGGAAAGATACACTCCATTGAACTTCTCCTCGCTCAATCCGTGAAAGGTGCTGTTGACTTATTCCAAAGGCTTTTGCCAATTCGCATCCTGACAGCAAAGAACGTTTTCTTAAAAATTTAATCTCTCGGCCTAAAATCTTATTTATGTCCATAAAAATACCAACATAAGGTTTTAAAAAACACCAAGATAAAATAACCAATTGTTTTAATTATATTTTTTACATGAAAACAACATTACTCTTTTTACTCTCACCTACTGATATCTCTTAACATATACATCTACCCATAACTAAAACAATCCAAATAAGAGTAGCAATACTCTATTTATGAGAACTTTACGCTTTTAATAGAATTCTTTTAAGCCAACAAAATGATAAATTAATCACCCATTATGATAATTAACAAAATGATAAAATTAGACCAAAAAAGCAAAAGATAAATAATAACAACTAACATCTTTAACATAAAAAAACACCAAAAATGTTAAAACAACCTTTTTACTTAATATAAAATTCCCAAAAAAGATAAAGATATATGGAGGATCTAAAAACTCTCTAAAATAAATAGGAAAAAATAAAGTAACAAATACCTCACAGAAAAATAATGCAATATGATAAAAAATAACCCAATTAGATAATTAAATCTAAAAACGTTATTTTTTAATTTATTTATTTCCATCAACATGATAATAATTTATTTACAAAAGCTTATAAATTAATAATTTTGTTTATTGTTAAATATACAAACAAAAATAAACCATTTAATATTAGATTAGGAAGCAAAAGAATTTAATATGAATGCCTATATAGATAATACTTTAAAATTTAAAAACATTATTTTCTCTAACCACATTCTTTTGTTAATTAGAAAAGATTGTGAAATATCCATAACAAAAGATAATGTTAAATATCAAATAGATAACGACAGTATCGTTTTTATAAAAAAAATTCAGCATTAGATATTATCTTAGGAAAAAATAAAATGCCTGAATTTATATTTTTATCTCATGAAGTTATGATGGAAGTATTAAAAATTACTATTAACAATAAAAAAGAGGAAGTTACTCAAGATAATAATAAAGATAGCTTTATAAAACAAGCAAATCATGAAGATATTCTATTTTTCAATAGATTAAAAAATAAATTTAATGATGAAGTCATTACAAATAACAAAACTTCGCTTAGTCAGATACTAAAAATCGCATATTTACTGTTAAACTTTGATATACCTAACCTTATATTAAAATCAAAACCAGAATTAACATCAGTAAAAGTAAAAGATATTATTATTAGTGACTTACAACATAGCTGGTCTCTAAAAGAGATTAGCAGTAAATTATTTATTAGTGAGTCTTCATTACGAAAAAAACTTGAAGCAGAAAAAACTAATTTTATGACTTTATTAACAACGGTAAGAATGGCACACGCAATGAATCTTCTGGCTACAACAAATTTAACAATAGGACAGATATCTTCATTGTCTGGGTATAAAAATACTTCCTATTTTATTAAAAAATTCAAGAAGTATTATAAAAGCTCTCCGAAAAAACTTAAATGTCTAAATTATAGGGATAAGATAATTTAAAGAACAAATGTTTTTATCTAATTTACCTGAATTAAATATTTCTATATCATAGCCATCTCTTCTCTTGGCTTGCAATAGCGGTAATTCTCTCATATAGATAATATTGGATAAAATCATATAATCTTCCCAAGAGCCTAAAAATGAAAATAGATAATACTTTAGGCCTTCCTTATTAAAGGAAAAATTATAATCATGAATATATTTTATATTATATTTTACAGTGATTTTATTTTTAACTTTACTACTAAGGAAATAATTATAAGATACACACAAATTATCATTTGATGAATCAACAAGACTTTTTATTATTTCAATCTGTTTTTTATTTTTATAGCCTAGCCCCTCTATTGCAATATTTGACTTAAAGTCAAAAGGAATAGAAATATCAAAAAACTTAAAATCATCAGAATTATTATCAAGCAATCTATCTTTTGATAAATAAATTAACTGACAATTTATTTTTTTAAAATCAAATACTTTATGTTGAGGTCGATAATATCTAAAATCCCAAAATTTACTCTTTCTATAAAATTCAGGCGTTACCTTAAAATATCGTTTAAAAGCTCTTGAAAAATTCTGCTGAGAAGTAAAAGAGTAATCATTAGATATTTCTGATATAGAATACCGAGTTAATTTAAGCAAAATTGCTGACATAGATAACTTTCTAGACAAAATATATTTAGCAATAGTTGATTTTGTTTTATGCAGAAATAGATCTTGAAAATATCTTTGACTATAACCAGATTTTTTTATTACATCTATTGTTGAAATTGGTTTAGTCAGATTATCTTCTATCCAATCAAGGATATCGTTAATTATTTTATCATGCATTTTTTATCCTCTTTAAAATGTATTTTTATAGTATTATAATTGTGCTATTTCATCATTATTTATCAAAACCGCTATAGTATCTAATTTTAAATCAATATTTTTACATTATAGCCCAAATAAACCATTATAGTTCAATTAATAAAAATTATTTATAAAATCATTTTTATCAATAAGTTAATTAATCCCAAAAAATTTTAATACGTTACAATCGTATTATTTATAAATTTAATCACTCTATTTCAAAAAAAATAAGCCTCTACTTATCCTAATGATAAATAGAGACTTATTCAGATAATTATATGAAAATATCTATCAATTATATGCTAAATCATAATATGTCAATCAAACGTAGCGATTAGCCAAGCAGTACCTTGATAATTTCCCGCTACTGCATTAGAGCCTTTTAATGTGCTCCTTATTGTAATGCTTTGAAAATCTTTAATACTTGTTCTTAATTCTGTTCCTGCTTCTTTACTGGTATTATTATCGATTAAAACTAACTCACTATAAATTTTACTCTGTAGATCACCAATATTAGACAGAGGTACACGTTTTAAAGGATCATCGTCTTTAATATAATCTAATTTAAACTTTACTTTTGTTAATGATGAGAATTTACACTCATAATTTACTGTTGATTTTACTTCACTAAAATACTCTTTGGCATTCATTATGCCATGATTTAACTCCAATTTACTCGAGTTAATACCATCTATTTTTACTGTGCATTTAGAAGGTATCATGATATCAGAATTTTCTAAATGAATAGGAGCCGTTGTTTTAGAAAAATCCCAAGAATTAAAAGGGGGTGGAGCACTACCTGGTCCTCCATTAAAAGCTCTTACATAACCAGCTAAATTAGCGTTAGGAATTGTAACATGATTATCAATAATTTTCTCATTGATATATATAGTAACACTAATAGGGAATTGTTGTTGAAACATACTCACTGGTGCCAGTTCACTTCCATTACCAGCAGGATAACAGGCTGATATCCAAGGATCACCATTTTGCCACCATTTACCTACAGCCTGACCTTGTAATGTAAACACAACATTAGAATTAACACGATAAGCTTGTAATCCATCAATAGTTATATTGGCAGAAGGCTGATAAACAAAAACACGATGCCATGCAGGAGGACGTCCAATATTTGGGGGCCCCCAAAAAAAAGCATTGCATTTTACTCCACCTCTTGCCTTACTACCTGAAAGTGAATAAGTATTTCCCACCTTATAATACTTACTGCCATCACTGGCTATAATAGGTGATGATGCTATAGTCGCATTACCCCCAAACGATACAAAAAAACCATCACTTGGATTATCAATTTGTGGAGCATAATCTGCATTAGATAAAAAACTAATAAATAGTAAGCTTGTTAAAAATATTCTTAACATAATAAATATCTCTAATTATAAGTAATGAGCACTGACATCGATGCATTGAAAAATCCTTTAGGTAATTCATTTATTGGTTTTGTATTAATTAATTCAGATTGTATATCTATTTTACCTTTATTATTTAATATCTCTGGATAAATTTGTTGTTTTTTACCAACATCGATTGATGTATCTTTATCCATCGTTATATCGCTAAAGGATATACCAAGTCCCTCTACTGAGGTTGCTAATATATTTCTACCTTTAGCCATCATAGAACCATTAGCTTTAGGTGAAATAACAATCGCCAAAGATTTTGTTAAATCACATTCACTGATAAATATTGAAAAACTTTTCCTTGGAGGTGAAATATTTAATTTTTCAACATTGACAATATCAAAATTTACTTCAATTGGATCATAACCGTCAGTACTCGTAATACTACATGCTGGTGCTAGCATTGTTGCTGATATATTAATAAGAACATCAGCATTCGTATTTAATACACATGCTATCCAAAACATTAAAATTTGAAGTAATTTATATTTATAAAAATGGAAACTCATCATTCATACTCAACTGTGAATGTTACAACACTGATAAAATCACCAATATTAATATTGCGTTCATTAGGTTTACTAGCAAAAACACCAAATTTAATTTTTTGCATTTCACCTACCTTTTCAACTTGAGAAAACTGCATTGGTTTATTAAGCTCAATCAATTTATCATCGCTATTTGTGATACCAAGTAGAATATTTGTATTACCATCAGTAGCAATGTAATTATTTCCATCAATTACAATCACACTGTTACTTTTCCAAGTAATAGAAATTGTTTTTGCTAAATCAGTATCACTACATTTTTCTATATTTAGAAAAAAATATTTGATTGGGCTACGTCCATATTCATTTAAATATTGCCAACGTAAATTATTAATTGCAATTTCTTGTTCTAATGAATCAGATGATAATTGACAAGTGGTGCTAGTTAATATCCCACGAAAATTAACATCTAAACTAGAATTAGCACTAACAAAATAACTAAAAAAAATAATTAATAATAACACTTTACTCATAGTGCATCTCCAAAAGATAATTACTTGCATTTAGTGAAGAAAAATAAACATCATTTTTCCCATTATCTAATCTTAGATTTTTATTAAAAATCACTCTCTTTAGTTTAGTATTATATAAAATCAAATCTACAGGTGTTTTTTTAGAAAACTGGCTAATGTTTATTTTTTCAAAATTATCTCCAGCACCACAATTAAAAAAGTTATATTTAACTGTATATTTTTGTTCACTAAATAAAAAACTAGTGTTTTTTTCTTTTATAAAACTATATTCAGATTGACAAGGTGAAGCATTGATAGCTAATTTTACTAATATGATCCCCTTATGCTCATGTTGATAATCTGACTTTGTTGCTGCATCAATAGTCCATGCATAAGCAGATAAATTAAATGAATAATAAAATATAACCATTAATAAAAACATAATTAAATTATTTTTAATGCAATATAATTTATTCATTTTTATTCACCTGTTTATAATAACTATTTTTCATCAATAACTTTACAAGTATCATCTTGACAATTAAATACTAAAGTTGGTTTTCCACCATAATCATTAATATAAGTTAGATGTGGTTTTTTTATAAATTTAGCGATAATTTCCTCTTGCGACTTTGGCTCTACCATAATCACTTTAAAATCACTATTTTCAGCACTACCTTTATCATCACCAATACCTATTACGGTTAAATAAAATGGTGTTTCATTATTAATGATATAGCCTTTACTAATTCTTGTTAAAGTAATTTTATGTGGCCATTTAGTCTCAGCTTCGTTTAAAATACCCTCAGGCCTATAAAATAGCTTGACACGAGATTGTAGTGCAATTTGTAAGGTATTAGCACTTTTTGATTTAGGTGGAACTTCACGTAAATTAAAATAGAAAATAGATTCTCTATCTTTAGGCAGATTAGCAATTTCCGGCGTTTTACTTAATCTAACGAGGCTATTTCTTTTAGGCTCAACCCGTTGTAATGGTGGCGTTGCCAATATTGCTCCTTTAGTTAATTTATTGCCATTAATATCTTCAATCCAACTTTGTGCTAAATAAGCCTCTTCTGGGTTATCATTAATAATAGTAATATTTACAGCATTTTCATTCCCTGGAAATATTATTCGAGTACGATCTAAAGTAACTGCTCCATATGAAAAAAAAGATATTGTCAAGCAAGTTGTAATAACCATTTTAATAATTAGCATTGCTAAAGTAGAATATTTCATATAATTCCTTATAATTTTAATAAGTTAAAGTACATGGTAATAACAACATATTAGCGGTTGGATCAAGCGTGTTTGGTAATTCTAAATAACATTGCTTTTCACCATTCCAGTAAACAGATAGTTTCTCTTGTGGTGAAACACCCACTATCCAAGTCACTCCATCTTCCCCAATAATACCCAGCTCTCTGTTTTGCTCATTACGAACGCTAGCGCCAAAAGGCGGTGTTTTACCATTATTTAATTTAATAACAACAAACAATTTTTCACCTTTCATTACTTCTAATTTTCGATAACCTATTGCCCCTTTAGTTAACGTAATATCTGTCGATGCTCCCAATGTATCTAAATTATCTGGTAATTTACTGGTATTAATAGTTGTCGTTGTTTTTCTATAACTACTTACCGTAGGAATAACTGCAAGTCCCATAAAGTTTGTCGATATTATTCCATTATCAAGAGGGACACCGCTTACTCCAGGTGTTTCAATCATAATTCTAGTATCACCATTAGAAGATCTATGTAATGCAACACCATGAGAAGTTATCGTCATACCGCTATTCATAGATCCTCCAAAACTACGATACAAATGAGGAACATAACTAGCATTCACCGTCATATCAGCCTGTGATAAGTTTTTAGAATAATATCCACTGATGCTAGATTGGCTATTTAAGTTATTGCCATTATTATAACCAAGACTAATATTATAATTATCAGTATCACCATATCTGTTATAACCAATATTATGGCTATATTGGTTATACCCACCCGAGCGAGAGTAGTTTTCTGAATAACTAATGCTTTGATTATTATGTAATGGAATAGATAAATATAAATTTATAGCATCATCTTGATATCCAGTTCCTCGCTCAGTTCTTGTTGCAGATAATGATAAATTGACATCGTGAGTTGATAGCCAAGGTAAATTAATATTTGTACTTGCATATACTCCATATTGACTCTGATTATTATCCCGCCAATATGTACTATATTGATAATTTAGCGATATACTAAATTTATCAAAATATTTATTTAAATAGACCTGATAATTTTCTTTCGGTGAAAGTCCTGTATATCCTGTTCTCTTTTCATCCATAAATTGACTCAATGTACGATAATTTCTATCAGTAAAGCGATATCCAGCAAATGTTATATCTGTACGAATATCATCAAAAGATTTGGCATAATTTAATCGATAAGAGCGTCCTTGTATTTTCCAATCTGATAATCGAGAAATCGATTGTGTAATATCTAATGATAATGCACCAAATTTAAATAAATCACGCCCTATACCTATTGCGAAAGATTTATAATTCTTATTTAATTGAGAACCACCATATAAGGACCAAGCATTATTTAAGCCATAAGAGAATTCACCACCAATAACTGGAGAACCAGTCACCCGATGATTATCATAACGTGTTTTCCCCATCACTAATTTATAAACCAATCTACCTGGCCTAGTTAAATAAGGTAATGATGCTGTATTTAAACTAAACTGACGTTCTTCACCATCTTCTTCTCGGATTGTTACATCTAAAACACCTTTCACACCACTGTCTAGCGTTTGGATACGAAATGGTCCCGGCGGTACTGTCGTTTCTAATAATATCCTATCTTTATTACGAACAGTGACTGTCGCATTCGTATTTGCTACGCCTGTGATTTCAGGCGCATACCCTACCAATTTAGGAGGTAACATTCTGTCATCACTTTCTAAAGAAATACCACTATATTGCCAAGACTCAAAAATATCCGAATATAAATAATTTTCACCAACAGAAAGCAGAGATGCTAATTTCTTTAATGAGATAAACGCATACAATCGATTAAAATCAAAAGTACGATTTTCATATTGGCTATTTTTCTCTTTATTTCTTTGATAAGTCGCACTGTAATCACCTCTAAAACGCCATGCACCTAAATTTATTCCAGCAGTACCATTAGTCGATAAATAAATTTGCTTATCATTATTTGCATACTCTGTAGCTAAAACATTTGCGCTATAATCAATAAATGCACCATTAATCCCCTCCTCCCAATGAGCAGGAGGTACCCAATAACTATCTTGATATTCTAACCAATATTGTGGGATGGTTAATTTAAGAGATAAGCTGGATAAGTCAATATTCATCTGACTGCCCGTTAAATTAGAAAGATCAATACATTGATTACTATCATAGTAATTAACTAATTTTTTAGATGAATCCTTTAAATCTAATAGCTCTAAGATATTTTTAGGTAAACAAATAGCATGAAATGGTTGTTGAAAAATATCTATATTAGGTATCACTTTAATTTTCTGTTGTTCACCTAAGCTTTGTCCATTTTTTATTATTGAAAGCTCATACTCTCCAGGCATAATATATCCCACGTTAGAAAACTGACTAATATCAATATTTTCAACATCTACGGCATCTAGTACATCGGTATTAAACTCTGTTGCATGTGTGCACATAGAATTAATACTAATGACCAAAGCGACAAAGATCCTTATTTTTTTAATATTGAGCATAATCATATTTATCCATCATAGAAATATTATACTTTTAATAAATTTACATATAAAATATTACTGGTAATCTATAAAGAAACTTATTATTCCTTGATAATCACCAGCTTGAATATATTCCCCAGTCAATCCTAACTGTAAAAAAAACTGTAAATAAAGCTGAGCTTGTTTATTACTTGTTCTTAATACACTATTTTTTAGTGAATAGATTTTATTTGGATAAATTAAACTTTTGTCTTTATCCAATAAAAATATACTTAGCCCTCGTGAAGGTCCTGTTAATAAAAAAGAATCTAAATTCGATGAAACATATCCATTAAATTGGATATTCCAAGTCTTACTATCGATAGTAGAAAACAAATTACCACAATTTATTAATTCAATAGTCAGAGGTTTTTCTTTTTCTTCTAAGAAAATATCAGAAGAAAGCATGGGGATAGTCAACGAAGAGAAATCAATCACCTGATATTGATTTGACATAACAATAGAACATGGTGTTGATATGATAGAACCTGACATATAGGTGATCCCTTCATAGCGATAATTTAATTCATTCGCTTGGGCATTTATAAAAAATGAAAAAACACTCATGAGAATAGTTATTAAATTATGGCAGTATTTATATAAAAAGATCTCCATTACTATTACCTTTTCTATTAAAATAAAAATAGCTCCACTAATATATAGTGCTATTGGTGGAGCTTAATTAAATTATTCGTAAGTAATGCGGAAATTAGAGATCGCGCTAAATGTACCTTCTACCACATCTTTAGATGGATCGACGACTTTTGCTAATGCTTTAAATGTTAAAGTATTATCACCAATTTTATTAACAATTCGTGATAGAACATCTGTTGGCTTACCAAATTCAAAACCATCGATTGCAATACCTAAATTATTTGTATTTCCTGTAGATGTCGCTAACAATGTTTTACCTGCATCAGCATAATTTTGACCAGTAAATACCATATTCATGGTTTTAACTGGTACAGGGTTACCTGAAGCATCTTTACTAAACTCATCAAAATTACAATTAGTAAATTTTATAGAAAACTCCTTCTCCGCGGCCTGACCAGATTCTAATGATTTGCGAGATAACTGGCCAAACTTAACATCTTGCTCTAATGATTCTTGATCAATATTACATGGAGTATTTACAACAGTACCACTAAACTTGATAACACCTGTATTAGAATTATCAGCCATAGCATTTAAAGAAATAGCGGAAGTAGCTAATAGAACAGTTAATGCTATTTTATTAAATTTCATACATCATTTCCTTTATATTTGACTATTTTAGTATTTACCGACATTGAGATAGCTATCTCATAAAAGAATATCCTTATTCACGCATCCCTATTAAAAATATAAATATCCATATTGGAATCTTGTCCATAGAATTTAATTTAAAGTTAATCACCAGAAATAATTTTAAATTTATCACTGATGATAACTTTTAATAGATATTGAATATTAAGATCTAGAATATCAGCTATTAACAATAGCTTCTCAAAGCTTATTTTTGACTCTGCTGTTTCATATCTAGATACCTGCTGTTGACTGACATTTAACTTTTTAGCTAAATCTTCACCTGTTAGTCCTATCGCTTTTCTTTTTGAACGGATCTCTTTCCCTAAGTATTGATGAATAGCTTTAGTATCGTAAGTTTTATCAATTTCGTATTTTTCTCTTTCCATAATCTATTTTCTATTAGCTTTATAAAAATGGGATATATCATGCTAAAATACGAGCATGCCAGTTACTGCTTTATGATTGTATTTTATTAAAACTAACTTTTAACTTTGTTTCGCAATGTTGTTGATGCAATAAATGCTACATGAGTTATTACAATGCGTGTTAGCAAAAAAACTACAAAACTCCCAAAATTCACAAAAAATAACATTAATATCAACACGTTAGACAAAAACCAAAATCAACTTAATTGATTTATTTAACTTTAATTTTAGAAGTGATTTTACTCATTTTTAAATAAATTTAATTCCAATACCAATTTATTTATAAAAGCTTTCCACTAATTCCCAGAGTAACACCCCCATTATAAATAAATTTAAATAATGGTAATTCCTAAAGATTATAGAGACTTATAATATTAAATAATAAAATTCACATAGTTAATCTATACGAATAAATAAATAGATATCTTGATTTATTTGTTACCAGTAAGTTTCTAATTGTTATTTAAATGTATTAAAATGCGATAAACAAATTTTTTAGTTTTTTTAACTTGAAAAAATAATTTTTTAGCTTTATATATAAAAAATACTCCTTTTCTAGCATTAAGAAGAATAAATATCCAAATGACGTATTGGCGGCACTATGTATCTAATTAATGATGACATTATATTTTATAGCGATAAAAATTTATTATTTTCAAAAAAACTCAATAAAGAAAAGAAAATTTTAGCACCTTCATCTAAAATGCTAATACATCTTATTACCGTTAATGAATTAGTTACGCAACGAGAATTATTTAGAATTGGCTGGGGAGATAAAGAAAAATTTATAACTAATAGCGCTTTCTATCAAAATATTCTTTTATTAAGAAAAGCATTTAATGAGCTAGATATCGATGATGAGATTGTCATCACCGTTCCTCGAAAAGGGTATATCATTAATCACAATATTAGTATTGAAAAACTATCTGACAATAATATTCAAGATATAAAATTAATCAATGAAAATAAAATTAGTGATATTCCTCACATAAAAAAAGAAATAGAAGAAGATATAAATACGAATATTAATAATAAAGATCACTCTTTATCATCAATAAAAAAAACAAGCATATCTTTATCAAAAAAGAAATTATTTATTATTATATTTACATTGATAGTCTTATTTTTTGTTGTTATTTTTACTTTTAATTACCTAGATAGTAGAAAGCATAAATTATATAACTATAGTAACTGCGGAACATATAAAAAATATAATTTATTTTGTAATAAAGAAATATTAAATGAGGAAAAAGAAAATTTAATTGATAATTATATTTCTAGTTATTCAGATTATAATTTCATCTATATAACTGAAAGTGATTCTTATTCACGAATATCATTAATATTATGTAAAAAAAAGTTTAGTCCTATTAATTTCTTGCATAATCAATGTGTGTCTATTTATGTATTGGATAATAAAAAATGAAAAAATATAGTGCTATTAGTGTATTAGTTATCATTTTAAGTTTAATGATTTATTTTAGTTTTTACTTCAATCAAGAAAAAGAAAATGTAATAAATTGTGAAGCAAAGTTAATTATTTATGATAAAGAGTATACTAAAGCTAATTTAGAATTAATGTTTACTTTAGGGGAGGAGCAAGGATGGGCAAGTATTCGAGGTGTTATTGATTATAACGGCGATTTGATCCCAGTGTATAGAAAATCTTTTTTTGATATAACCAAACTGAAAACTAGCTACAAGCTAGCATCTACACAGATCCTTATTAACGATAATAACAGTGAAATTATCAATAAAATAATTCCCAATTTATATGTAAAAGAAGGTTGGCAAAGAAGTCTTTCTGTTTTTAGTCAAAACGATGGTGGTTATTTATTCTCATCTAACAATGTATACTCATTTTATTGTTATTAGTATACAAAAAAGACAAATATAAAATTCTCTTTTTTACGATTGTGGTAGTATCTGCGTACAATTTTTAGACTAAATCAAACAGTAAAAGAATCACTTGTGGAAAACAACCTGCTAAAACTACAATAACTTTATCACACAGCAGATAAATACAGAAAAACGCTCATGACAGATACTAATAAAAAAAAGTTAACAATCAATGATATAGCCAAACTTTGTGGTGTGGGCAAATCGACTGTTTCAAGAGTACTTAATCAAGATCCTATGGTTAATGAAGAAACAAGGAAAAAAGTTAACTCAATTATTGAGAAATATAAATTCACGCCGTCAAAATCTGCACGAGCAATGCGGGGATACTCTAATCGTTCTTTTGGTATTATCGTCACTCGCCTGGATTCTTATGCGGAAAATCAAGCGGTTAGTGCCATATTACCGATCCTTTATCAAAACAACATTGACCCTATTATTTTAGAAAGCCAATTTAGCCAAGCCAAAGTAGAAGAAAACTTAAAAATGCTCGCCCACCAGAAAATCGATGGCGTAATATTATTTGCATTTTCAGGGATCAATGCGGCTAACTTAGCAAGTTGGAAACAAAAAATGGTTGTTATAGCAAGACCACTAGAAGGTTTTGTTTCCATTTGTCATGACGATGAACGAGCTGTTAACGCTTTAATGCATTATTTCCATCGAGACAAACATTATCAACATATAAGTTTTATCGGGATCCAAATTAATGATGAAACAACGGGTTTATTACGTTATCAAACTTATCTTCAATATTGCCAGCAACATCAATTAATATCTCAAGCTCAACTTGGTGAACTTAATTATCAAAGTGGCTATTTACTTGCCAAACAAGCATTAGCAAGCAAGCCTCAAGCTATTTTATGTGCGACCGACTCACTGGCCTTTGGTGTACAAAAATATTTAGCCGAACAGAAAATAGATCATATTGAGGTGGCCTGTATCGGTCGTAATGATCTACTCACCTTTTTATTTCCTCAAACTAAATTCTATCGATTAGGTTTTAGAGAAAGTGGACAAGAAGCTGCTAACATATTGATACAAATGCTAGAAAAAAATATTCCTGCACAAAAAATCATTATATCAAGTCATGACTTAAACCCATGATCAAATAAATTAATGATCATTAACTGTGATCTTTATCTTGTTATGGGAACGTTCCCATTGGATAAAAAGAAAGATCTCGATATATTAAAAATAACCCTACTATTATGAGAATATTAATATGTCGATACCTCAAGACAACCAAGCCATTGAAGAGTTAATTACTCTTGTTGGAGGTTCAGATAATGTTATTAGCGTTTCACACTGTCTAACCAGATTACGTTTTGTTTTGAATGATCCCAATCTCGCTGATATAGATAAAATTAAAAAAATATCTTTTGTTAAAGGCTGTTTTAATAATGCGGGTCAATTTCAAGTTATTGTTGGAATGGATGTTGATATCTACTATAAATTATTAATTGATAAGCTTTCATTAAAAGCTAAATCTAAAGATGATATAAAATCTGACGCGAAAAAGAATATGGGATCCTGGCAAAAGCTGATTGCCAATTTAGCCGAAATTTTTGTTCCATTATTACCTATCTTAATTTGCGGCGGTTTATTATTAGGATTAAGAAATGTTATTGGCGAAATGCCTATATCAGATAATAAACCCCTCACTTATTTTTATCCTTGGTTAACGCCAATATATGATTTTCTCTGGTTACCTTGTGAAGCCATCTTCCATTTTCTACCTGTGAGTATTTGCTGGTCGAGTGTAAAAAAGATGGGTGGTACACCTGCACTAGGTATCGTACTAGGTATAACTTTAGTTTCTCCACAACTAATGAATGCTTACAATTTAGGTTCACAAATTCCTGAGGTTTGGAATTTTGGTTTATTTACTATTGAGAAAGTAGGTTATCAAGCCCAAGTGATCCCTTCGATTTTAGCGGGACTATTTCTGGGATGGTTTGAGACTAAATTACGTCGTTTTATCCCTGATTACCTAAAATTAGTTATTGTGCCGATTGTAACTCTTATTGTCGCCGTTTTTGTTGCCCATGTTATTTTAGGCCCTATCGGTAGAAGCATAGGTGATGGTCTCGCCCAACTGATCAAATTTTTAATGTTAGGTGATTTTGCCCCTATTGGTTCAACTATTTTTGCCTTTTTCTATTCCCCCATGGTGATCACCGGCTTACATCACACAACGTTAGCGATAGATTTACAAATGACTCAAAGTTATGGCGGTACACCTATTTGGCCGATTATCGCTCTGTCTAATATTGCTCAAGCATCTGCCGTTGTAGGCATTATTATCGTTAGTCGCAAATTAAATGAACAAGAAATTACTATTCCGGCAGCTATCTCTGCTTATTTAGGTGTGACAGAGCCAGCCATGTATGGCGTCAACTTAAAATATGGCTTTCCTATGCTGTGCGCAATGATTGGCGCTGCGCTAGCGGGTTTGATTTGTGGATTAAATAATGTGCTATCTAATGGTATTGGTGTCGGCGGATTACCCGGTATTTTATCTATCCAACCTACTTATTGGTTAGTTTATTTATTAGCAATGATTGTGGCTATTGTCGTCCCTATTGGATTAACCATTCTGGTCTATCGCTATAAAGAAAAAGCAGGCACCTTGCAAGTCGATTAATTTAATCTCAAACTAAAGGTTAAACATGAATTATATCTCTGTTATTCTTTCTGATACTGATATCACCATTAAATATCTTTCAGAAAAAAGCCATTATTCATTTAATACCACAAATAGCCATTACCTTGATTGGCTAAATATGGCTAAAGCTATTAATCATAAATTTAACTCTGCTCAAGGTGGTTTGATATATTCGACAAGTAATAAATCGGATAGCGCTATTATTAAAACCATTGATAATAAAGTAATAAATTTATCAAATTTCTTTACTGAAATATTTAATAAACCTTTTATTTATATCAATAAAGCGCAGCTTGAACATCATCATGATTTAGAAGAAAAAATGGTTACAGTTGCCAATAACTTTGCTTGGTCAATTGAATATTCAGGCTTAGAAACAGGAAAAGATGAATATTGCCAAGAGTCTCTCTTAACTACGGCCAATGGTTATATTGGGTTAAGAGGAACTTTGCCCGAAATGACTATAAGTGATGAGCACTACCCCGCTACCTATATTGCTGGCCTATATAATCAAGCAAGTTCACAAATAGAAAACCATCAGGTGATTAATGAAGATTTTGTTAATGCACCTAATGGACAATTTATTTCTCTTAAAATTGGTAAGGGAGAATATCTTCATCCAAATCAACTGATAACACACCATTTAACACGTCAATTAGATTTAAAAACGGGTGTATTCACTAGCCAATGGCGTGTAGAAACCCCTGAAGGACAGCAACTTGATATTCATTGTACAAAATTTGCCAATATGGCTGATATGTCACATTACGCCATTTTATATACCTTTAAACCATTAAATTTCTCAGGTGAAATAACAGTTATAACTCGCCTAGAAGGAAATACTTATAATTACGGTGTACAACGCTACCGTAGCCTTAATCCCCATCATTATCATGTGTTACAAACTGGAGCGAATAAGCAACACGCATTTATATTAGCTCAAACAGATCAGTCAAAAATAGGGATCGGATTATCGTCAACAATCAGGGGGGATTTCTTTGCAAATGAAGATATTGTTTGTCATGTTTCAGATACGCTTGTTGAACAAACCATCACCTTCAACGCTCAACAAAATACCACCTATCAACTTGAAAAATGTGTTGCTGTAACAACCTCTACGGCTTACCCAGACTCATGGCAAGATGTGGTTAATTGGGAACAACAACCTTTACACAGCCAATTGATAAATAGCCACAAAGCGTGGAAAACGTTATGGGATAGTGCCGATATCTCGATTTCTGGCGATCTGATGACCCAAAAATTACTACGCTTACATACCTTCCATTTACTGTCATCCGCATCACCATTTAGCAATCAGCAACATCAATTAGATGTTTCAGTCACCGCCCGAGGGTTACACGGGGAAGCCTATCGAGGCCATATTTTCTGGGATGAGATCTTTATTCTGCCATTTTATATTATGCACTTCCCTGAAACCGCACGCCAACTATTACTATATCGTTACCACAGGCTACCTGCTGCGCGTCTTGCTGCACGAGCAGAAGGATTTCAAGGTGCTATGTTCCCTTGGCAATCAGGGCATGATGGTAGTGAGCAAACCCAGACACTGCATTTAAACCCCTTATCAGGGCAATGGGATGCCGACCATAGTTGTCGTCAACGTCATGTCTCATTAGCGATTGCCTATAATGTGTGGCTATATTGGCTAAATACTCATGATCACCAATTTATGGAACAGTATGGACTTGAACTACTCAATGACATTACCTTGTTCTGGTTAGACCAATGTCAGTGGGATGAAGGCGATCAACGTTTTCATATTGATGGAGTTATGGGGCCGGATGAATTTCATGAGAAATACGCAGACTCACTTGAAGGTGGCTTAAAAGATAACGCATACACTAATTTAATGGTGGTTTGGTTGTTTAATCAAATAGAGATGTTCATAAACAATGATCGTTTTTCTAAAAAATTACAACAGCTAAACAGCCAATCTAGCGTTTTCAATAAAATACAAGAAGTTAAAAATCGTATTGCTATCAATATTGATGCTCATGAAATTATTGAACAGTTCTCAGGTTATTTTCAATTAAAAGATCTGGATTGGGAAAGCTATCGAAAAAAATACGGCAATATCTATCGTATGGATAGAATTTTGCGTAAAGAAAATAAATCTGCCGATGATTACAAAGTAGCTAAACAAGCAGATACCCTGATGTTATTTAATAACTTAGATAAGCAAACCGTACATTCCCTAATTACCTCTCTTGGTTATTCAGTTTCTAAGCACTTTGCTGAAAAAAATCTACATTACTATTTAGAAAGAACCTCTCATGGTTCCACACTGTCACGCATTGTCCATGCTTATCTCGCAGAACAAATACAGTTACATGATTTGTCATGGCAACTTTATCAAGATGCTCTTTATTCAGATTATAATGATATTCAAGGTGGAACAACTGCCGAAGGTATTCATACTGGTGTCATGGCGGCAACATTAAATACCTCCATCATGGCTTATGCCGGTGTTGATATTCGTCAGGATATGTTGACCATCACCCCTTCACTCCCTCAACAATGGCAAAAACTAAGCTTTAAATTATTGCATCGCTCTACTTTATATCAAATTAATCTCACTCATAAAGAAATTAGTTTTTTAAGTGATAAGCCCAGTACTATTTTAATTAACCATCAAACGCATAAGCTAACCGCCAACACGTTATTAGTATTAAATTTAAATGGAGACACGCAAAATGACTAAAGGTCTTATTTTTGATCTGGATGGCGTAATTGTTGATACCGCCAATTACCACTATATTGCGTGGAAAAAACTATCTAATGAAATAGGAATTGATTTTGACAAAGAGTTTAACCATTTATTAAAAGGAATAAGTCGAATTGAGTCATTAGAGCTTATTTTATCTCATGGTAATAAAAGTGATGTTTATTCTGCGGATGAAAAAAAATCATTAACAGAAACAAAAAATAAATATTATCTTGAGTTATTAAATAATATTACTCCAAAAGATATTTTACCGGGTGTTTTAGATCTAATAGAACAAGCAAACAATAATCACATTCCTTGTGCTATTGCATCAGCTTCAGAAAATGCCCCAACCATATTAGAAAAATTAGGCATTAAGCATTATTTTAAGGCAATTGTTGATCCTAAAACACTCAAAAAAGGCAAGCCCGATCCTGAAATATTTTTGCGTGCAGCTGAGTTTATTCACATTCCACCACATTTATGTATCGGATTTGAAGACTCGATTGCTGGAATACAATCGATTAAACAAGCGGGCATGTATGCAATTGGCGTTACTGCTGACGGCCCCTTACCAGAAGCAGATTTAGCTGTTCACTCATTAACTGAAATAGATATTCATTCACTTTTTTAATAAAAAAACATGGGGATAATAAACCTCCATTATTCCCGATATAAGGAATAAACAATGAACATCAAACACCTTGCGATAGCGACTTGTATCGGCATTGCCGTGCCGACAATTGCTCACGCCAATACAAATGAATTATCGATAGAACAACGTTTAGCTCGACTAGAAGAGAGAACGTTAGCCGCTGAAAAAAGAGCTGAGTTAGCAGAGCAACGTGCCGCTAAGTTAGAAAATGCGTTAAAACAAAATCAGGCGCTTAATAACAATCTATCACAAACTAGCGAAACTATAACTGCGCCACCGTCATCGCTGATAGAAACAAATACCGGTTATGGAAAACTCAAGTTATATGGTGATGTTGAATTTAATACAGATATTGCAAGTAAAAAAGGTCAGCTAACCTCCATTAACATGCGCTCAGGTAAAGAAAAAGACTATGGCGATTATGATAAATGGGGGATCAATGGGCGTATATTAATTGGCTTAGACGGAGAGCGTCTGTTAGATAATAAAAATTATGCAGGCTTCACTGTTCAACCACTGGCAAATATTGATGGTAAGGTATCTCTCGACGATGCCGCTTTTTATTTTGGTAAAAAAGAGCGTTGGCAATTTAAGTTAGGTCGTTATGAAGCTTATGATATGTTCCCACTTAATCAAGATACTTTTGTTGAATATTCAGGCAACACTGCAAATGATACTTATAGTGATGGCTTTGGTTATATCTACATGATGAAAGAAGGTCGAGGGAGAAGCAATAGCGGTGGTAGCATGATGTTTAATAGCCAATATAATAATTGGTATTTTGAAACTAATTTATTAATTGAAGATGGAACGTCTATTTTTGCTAACAAGGAATATCACGGAAATAAACTATATAATAATAAAAATGTTATTTATTTTCGCCCAGTTATTGCATGGAATAACAATAATTTTAAAGTTGCTGTAGCCTTAGAAAAAAATATTATCAATAATGCTTATGGTTATGATGATAAAAAAACGGGTGAATTTAGAGACCAATCCAAACGCAACGGTTATGGATTAACTTTAGGCTGGAGCAATCTACAACAAAATCCTGAAAATGGTGTCACAATAAATTGGAATACTGCTTATTTAGACGCTAATGATGAGAACGACTTTACAACAGGTACTAATATTTTATGGCGTAAATTACAATTAGGCTATATCTATGCCCATAATAATATTAAGTCATATACTATTAATAGTAATGATGATAACAATAATGATATTATATTTGGCCCAGGAAAATATAATATCCACACTCTCTATTCCTCATATGAATTACCTAATATTTTAGATATGGATAATTTTAAAATCTATTTAGGTGCATATTATTCTGTTATTAATGGTAAAGATATTGAAATAGAAAATAGCGATAAAGATCGTTATGGTGTAAGAGCACGTTTTAAATACTTCTTCTAGTTTAATTATTAGTATATTGGATGAGAATATCATCCAATATACCCCATGTGAATAATTTTCATTTATATTAAAAATAAGAAAGATTAATATCAGTACAACATCTTATTTTATTTATCTTTTATAACATCTTTAACACAATAATGATTCATTTATGAAATAAGTCGGAAATATATCTGTTTTTAATTACGCCCTATCTCACAGAATATAAAATCCCTCTTATTTACCATTGACGAAATAAATTCTGAGCAGTAAATATAATAAGTAACGATTATAAAAATAGCAGACCATCTATAAAAGATGGCTTTTTTAATCTTTTGCTTGTCTCATTTTTTAGACAGTTTTACAGAAAACACCGGAGAATAACCTTATGACTCAACCAAATACAGCAACAGACTTTTCAATTAATGATATGAAAACATTAATTGAAACAATGCAAATTTATAAAAAAGATAACCATGACAAAGGGATAACACGTATTGCCTATAGCGAAGAAGATGAAGCAGCCCATCTCTATCTTGCTAGTGTAATGAAAGAGGCAGGCCTTGAAGTCTATCGTGACGGTATTGGCACACTCTACGCTCGCTTACCGGGGCAAGATAGAACGTTACCCGCCGTAGGAACAGGCTCTCACCTTGATACCGTTCCCCAAGGGGGCGCTTATGATGGTGCCTTAGGAGTTATTGCTGGTTTTTATGCTTTGATGCAATACAAACCACAACAACTGAAACGTGATCTAGAGTTAATTGTATTCCGAGCAGAAGAATCGAGCCGATTTGGGTTTTCATGTATCGGAAGTAAAGTGTTAACAGGAAAAATTGACCGTACTCGATGGGAACAAAATAGAGATGATGAAGGTAATAATTTCTTTGATGTTTTAAAATCCCTTGGTTATCAACATGAAAACTTAGATCAATGTTTACTTAAATCAGACCGTTATAGTGCATTTGTTGAATTACATATTGAGCAAGGTAAACGTCTAGAAAACGATCAAAAAACAATTGGAATTGTCAATGGTATCGCTGCGCCAACACGTTTTTCAGTCACCGTAAATGGCCATGCAGACCACTCTGGTGCAACACCAATGTATCAACGTCAAGATGCGTTAGTGGCGAGTGCGGGTATTATTACTGATATCAATCATGCTGCCTGTACGGAAGCGGTATATGGCACCGTAGGTACCATTGGTAAGCTTAATGTCATACCAAACTCAATGAACGTTATTCCAGGGCAAGTAAAATTCTCCGTGGATATTCGTGGTATTGATACGGACAGTATTCAACGGGTTGTACAGCGTTTAACAAACAGTGTTGAGAAAGCAGAAAAAGATTTTGGTGTAAAAATAATGGTGCAACCTATTTCGGCTGAATCACCAGTAAAACTGGATGACTCTATTTGCCAAGTTATTGAAAGCATTTGTCAAAAACACGATATCAATTATATGACTATGTTAAGTGGTGCCGGTCATGACTCAATGAATATGGCATCTTTATACCCGACAGCGATGATTTTTACCCCCTCTGTTGCGGGGATTAGTCATCACCCAGATGAATTTACGGAGTTTAGTGATATTGCAATAGCTGCAGATATCTTAGCGGAAACATTAGGTGTTCTAGCTAATCAATAATGACTGATAATCTCTTTTAAGCGTGTAATGGCATCATCATTTTTTATTGCTTTTGCCCATAACGTATCAAAGAGAGATTGATATTGAAATATTGCTTCTGTTGATGAAGATACTGTCGCAATACCCGTACTTACATTAGGAAATTCACCTAAACGAAATGGACTAACCGCTAAAGAGAGAGGTGCTTTGTTTTGATAAAACAATTGAAAGGTTAAAGATGGCATCGTATCTGAAATAATCGCAATATTAAGATGACTATTTTTTTGCTCTAACTTTTCAATTAAATGGCTGATTTCTTGTTTTGCGCGTTGTTTTCTTTCTTGTTGAATGGCTTTACTTACATTAACAGAGCCTAGCATACCAACATAAAGAAATTTTTCGATTTGCTGTTGACTAATTAAATTATAAATATGCGGTAAGTGTAATGATTGATGCTTTTTACGCTCTTTTAAAATAGATAAAACTTCTTGTTGCTTCTTTGTTAGCGCATTTTCAGGAGAGGCTTCTGTTAACATTTCGACAAGCGTTTTATCATAACAATCAGAGGTTAATAAATAAGAAAAGGGTTCGAAATGGGTATAAATATGGGAAGATTGTGTTTCAAGTTGGCGCATTCGTTCAAAAAAACCATTAGCGCTAGAGTAATACTCCGTATTAATACCTAATAAGCTACTTAATGAGGTGTTAAGTAATCGAGCAAGATTATCTAATGTCTCAATTTTAACGATTTCACCCTTTTCTAATCGATAGACAGCGGCACGGGAGATCCCTAAACTTTCAGCTACATCTTCAGCTTTTAATGAGGAGGCAATACGATAAGCACGCAGTCGATGACCAATGGACAAGTAATCTATCTTTTCTCTTGATATATAAGACATTTTATTATTGCTCCACCAAAGATAAAGAATATGTATAAAAAATAGACATCAAATAATTTAGCCATATATAGTTTAAAGGAAATAGATAATAAAAAATATTACCTTCTTCACATAGAAATCAAACAAATCGCAGTAGTACCTAGCTGATAACATAAATTAGGTTTTAAATTAGGTGTTATCAAAAAGATAGCCTCACCAGGGAACTATCATAATAATAATAAATAGAAAAGGCACTGTAATCATATTGCAGTGCCTTTTCTATTTAACAGGAAACATATTATCTTATTAACAATACAATCAACTAATAATATAACAACATAATAATGTAACAAAATACTGACATGTGTTTTTTCAAAAAGAAATAAAAAATTAAAAACACAATAATTAGCAAATTATTAAATAATAAAAATGCAAACTATTTATAATAAGCACACAAATAGTTTATTTTTAAATAATAAAGGATATTATATGGAATTAATAAAAAACACTAAAAAACCGACTGTTTTCTATTTATCTGAAGGGATTATATCAACAGGGGTTATATCTGGCTGGCCTAAAAATTCAACAGATGGAACAACACATCTCACCTATACATTTCCTAATTACAGTGATCGGTCAGAAAATATAAGAAAGAAATACCCGATAACAGAAAGTCAAAAAAAAGAAACGCTAAAGAATATCGCAGAGTATTACAAATTAGATTATGAAATAAAGGAAAGAAAAAAAGAACTAGAAGCCATTAAAGATAGTGAGGATCCCAAAAAAAGAATTCAGGAAATAAATGAAGATATAAAATTAAAGACCGAGAGAAGATACGAGATAAAAAAAGGCATACCTTTATATTTTTCCGTTACAACAATGACGATATTTCCTCATCAACAAGAAGTTGTCACAGAAATTTTACAATTGGCTTCAGATTTCGCAGACCTTACTTTTACTAGAGTACCTATACAAAAAAATGCCAATTTAAAGTTTGGCTATTACAAGCAGTTTGCAACTGGTTATTATATGACGAGAGAAACAGTAGGCTTTGCTAGTAAGCCTAACTATAATGGTACACCTATAAAAGAGATCGGGCAAAATGAAAGTTATGATTTCTCTGGGAGCATATTTATTAATTTAGCTTCTCATGATTTTTATCAATGGGTCAAACGGGATAATCTTGATAAATATATAGAAAATGAGGCCAATATCGGCGATTTATATAATTACCATGATAATAATCAAGTTGCTATAATAAAAAGTACGGATTTGTTACTCAACGAAACAATGAAAAGTAAACACAAACTAGGATCACAAATATATTATGTTTTTTTGCATGAATTAGGTCATGCACTAGGGCTAGAGCACATAGATGCATATTTGAAAAATATAAAAAATAGTGCAATTGAAACATATAAATATACAGTTATGGGCATGGGATTTGCTGATATTAAAGATGCAGATTTTGGCGGTCTTTATCCTATGACCTTTATGCTAGTAGATATATTATTATTACAATATCTCTATGGCCCAAATATGACCACACGCCTTGAAAATAATACCTATGGATTTAATTCCAATACGGGACGCGCCGCTTACTCTTTAAAAAGCATAGAAGATAAATTAGTGAGCTGTATTTGGGATGCGGGTGGAATTGATACATTAGACTTTTCCCTATATACCGTTAATCAAGTCATTAATC